>Ga0207720_100518_pt1 | contig 24863 bp, 38 predicted proteins | sample A23P2SouthBayCA_2_FD_187751 | JGI IMG/M metagenome (GOLD analysis project Ga0207720, IMG submission 187751) | Aerobic enrichment media microbial communities from Eden Landing Ponds, California, USA - A23 E3 (2) (SPAdes) | ecosystem: Environmental > Aquatic > Marine > Unclassified | place...
GGAGATGGTCGACGCTCTCGGGGTCGCGGGGACGCCCGAGACGGCGCGCGAGCGGTTCCGCGAGGTGGCGGCGCTCGACGCCGTCGATCACCCCATCGTGGTCGTCCCGGACGGCGCGGCCGACGAGGTGGTCGACCTGACGGTCGCGGCGCTCGCCCCCTAGGCCGGATTCTTCCGCGAGAGGTCGCTCCCGCAGATGGGACAGCGGTCGCGGTGGTCGTCGAACTCGCGGCCACACCCCTGACACTGGAAGCGCCAGTCGCGCTGTTCGGAGATACCTTCGCGAGCGATCACTTCGACGGCGACGCCGAGGTGTTCCGCGACGTTCTGCATCGCGTAGTCGTCGGTGACGAGCGTGGCGTCGAGTTCGAAGGTGGCGGCGATCAGGCGGATGTCGGTGTCGGAGAGTTCCTGCCCGTCGCCCGTCTCGGCCGCCGCGCGCTCGATGGTTTCGACCGTGTTGTCGGCGGGGATGTGGATGTGCATCCCGGCGCCTTCCATCGCGTCGAAGCGGTAGGCGCTCTCGCCTTCGAGCTCGTCTTCCACCGCCGGGATGGAGGCCATCTGGTCGGTCGTGTGATACTCGTGAATGAACGCAGAAGAGTCGAGGACGTGCATCTACCGGTCGATCACGATGTAGTCTTTCACCGCCTGCACGCGGGAGACCGGGACGTGGAGCCGTCCCCGTTCGTCCTGCTCGAACCGGGAGTCGGCAGCCGGGAACTCGTCGTTGGGGGAGACGAGGAGATCGTTCAGCGACCCCGTCTTCAGGTTCATCGTGATGTTGTACAGCATACCGAGTTCCGTCCCGTCCGAGCCCATGACGGACTTCCCGGAGAGGTTCTCGGCGAGTACGTCTGACATGAGAGTCACATTCACGGGGACGACCTTAAACGCCACGGGGTCGACCGCGGTCCGCGACCCCATGTTGAAAGACTTAACTTCGGTCCACGGCTCTCATCCCACAAGGAAGCTTCTACCGGGGGACATTATGTCAGATTCGGACACACGCGACCGGCCGGATGCGCTTCGCACCCCCATCGTCGCCGTGCTGGGGCACGTCGACCACGGGAAGACCAGCTTGCTCGATAAGATCCGCGGGTCCGCTGTCAGCGAGGGCGAGGCAGGCGCCATCACCCAGCACATCGGCGCGACGGCCGTCCCCCTCGACACCATCTCGAGTATCGCCGGCAGCCTCGTCGACCCCGACGACTTCGATCTGCCCGGCCTGCTCTTTATCGACACGCCAGGCCACCACTCGTTCTCGACGCTCCGCTCCCGCGGCGGCGCACTCGCCGACATCGCCGTCCTGGTGGTGGACGTCAACGACGGATTCCAGCCCCAGACCGAGGAGGCTATCGACATCCTCAAACGCACCGGGACGCCCTTCATCGTCGCCGCCAACAAGATCGACACCACGCCCGGCTGGAACCCACAGGAGGGCGAACCGATCCAGGTCTCCTACGAGGCCCAGAGCGACCGCGCCCGCTCCCGTCTCGACGAGAACATCTACGAGATCATCGGCCAGCTCTCGGATTCGGGATTCTCCGCCGATCTCTACTGGCGCGTCCAGGACTTCCAAGCCAACGTCGGCGTCGTCCCCGTCTCCGCGATGACCGGCGAGGGCGTCCCCGACCTCCTGACCGTCCTGATGGGGCTCTCCCAGCGGTACATGAAAGATCAGATGGCTATCGACGTCGAGGGACCGGGCGCCGGGACGGTCCTCGAAGTCAAAGAGGAGAAGGGCTTCGGCACCACCCTCGACGTGGTGATGTACGACGGGACGATCCGCGAGGGCGACACAATCGTCGTCGGCGGGATGCACGATCCCATCGTGACGGAGGTGCGGGCGCTCCTCCAGCCCAAGCCGCTCGCCGAGATCAGAACCGAGAAGCGGTTCGACCGGGTCGACGCCGTCGCCGCCGCCGCCGGGGTGAAGATCGCCGCGCCCGACCTCGGGGACGCCATGGCCGGTGCACCCGTGCGGGTCGTCCGTGACCGCGACCGCGCGGCCGTCATCGCGGACGTAGAGTCCGAACTCGCCGAGATCGAGGTCGAGACCGAGGAGGAGGGCGTCGTCGTCAAGGCCGACACGCTCGGGAGCCTGGAGGCGATGGCCAACGCCCTCGTCGAGGCCGAGGTGCCCATCCTCCGTGCCGAAGTGGGCGACGTCGCGCCGCGCGACGTCGCCGTCGCCAGTACCGCCGCCGAGACCGAACACGCTGCGATCCTCGGTTTCAACGTCGACGTCCTCTCGAACGCCGAGCGGGAACTCGAGGAGAGCGACGTGCGCCTGTTCCGCGACGACGTCATCTACCAGCTCGTCGAGGACTACGAGGCGTTCGTCGAGGAACGGGCGCGCGCCCAGCAGGAGACGGTGCTCGACAAGATCGTCCGCCCCGCCCGGTTCCAGATCCTCCCCGATCACGTCTTCCGACAGAACAACCCCGCCGTCGTCGGCGTCGAGGTACTCTCGGGCACGCTGAAGAACAACACCTACGTCGGCCGGTTCGACGGCAACGAGTTCGAGCGGCTCGGCCAGCTCAGCGGCATCCAGAAACAGGGCGAGGACGTCTCCGAGGCCCGCGCCGGCGAACGCGTCAGCGTCGCCATCGACGGCCCGACGGTCGGCCGACAGATCGACGAGGGCGACGAACTCTGGGTCGACCTCCCCGAGAAACACGCGAAGATTCTGGAACAGGAACTCTCCGACGAGATTCCTGCCGACGAGCTAGAGGCGCTGCAGGGCTTCCTCGACAACCACCGGCGGCGGGACCCGTTCTGGGGGAAGTAAAGTTTTGAGTACGGAGTCTGTACGGAATCCTGCTCCGAACACTCTTTTCTTGAAATTCTCTTAGTAGTCTTTCCATACAGTAACATTCGTACAGAAATCTGGGGAAAGTATATCAGCAAACCCGCCGTTTGTACGGGTATGGCCCGAATAGACATTCGGTTGAATGAATCGGATAAGGACGAGTGGGAGACGTTTGTCAGGGAATCGCCTGCTATCAATTCGATGAGTGGGTTGGTGCGACAGTCAGTGTTCGCGTACATCGCTGATGATGACAACCCGGATGAGTTCGAGATGGTTGTGGAGTCGATGGAGTCGCTGAAGAATGCGATTTACGAGTTGGAGAGGGTGCAGTCGAAGACGCGTACTGACCTTGTGACGGAGAGTGAGCTCGTGGAGATTGTGGACAGCATCGTTTCGTCGTATGCGTTCGCTCAGGTTCACGATTTGGAGTTTTCGTCGGGTGCTGAGCTGTTTCAGGAGGGTTCTGATGAGTTCTGAGGGGCTGATGACGTACTGGGATGAGCGGCTTCCGAAGTATACGGGCTCGACGTATCACAACCGTCGGCGCGTCCTTCGGTCGTGGTTGGACTTCGTTGAGGAGACGGAGCGCGACCTTGATGCTGTGGGGAAGAAGGATGTGGTTGCTTGGATGGAGTGGCTCAGGGACGAGAAGAAAGTCGTACACTCGACTATCAACCAGTGGAAGATTGAGTTGTCAACGGTGTACTCGTGGTTGGATGAGAATGATTACTGCGAGAACATCTTTGATGGGTTGAAGAAGAAGGAGGATTACGATTGGCTGGATGCGCGGCCAGAGAAGTCGAAGGAGTCGGCGCAGGGAGTGACGTATGTAACGCGGGAAGATTACAAGAAGTTGTTCTCTGCCTGTGAGTCGGACCGAGAGCGAGTTATTGTTGGGTCCCTTGCTGAGTTAGGGGTGCGTAGAAGTGAACTTGCTTGGCTTCAGTTAGAGTCGTTCAATTGGGAGAATAACGAGGTGACGATTAAGACGGCGAAGCAGTCGAAGCCGGAGTTGATGTATCAGCCGGGGTTCTACACGACTTCGCACAAGCTCCTGTTGAAGAGGTGGATTGACGGGGAGCGGAAGGCGTACGCGCCTGCTTCGTCGTCTCCATACTTGTTGACGGGTCACAAGAAGGAGATGATTCGGCCGCGGGAGATTACCCAGATTGTGCGGGATATCGCGGACCGGGCGGGGATTCAGGCGTATCGGGAGCAGGAGGCGAATGGTCATGGTGAGGATTCGCCTCGTCAGTGGGCGAAGGTGACTCCGCATGCTCTACGTCACTCGTACGGGGTGTGGCGCGCGAAGGCGGGGATGCCGTTGTCGCAGTTGAGTCGGTTGATGCGCCATGCGGATGTGCAGACGACTCATGATTACTACCTTCGGTTCTCGAATGATGACTTGAAGGATGCGTACGACCGGTATCAGCCTGAGTAAGGTAGTAATGTAGGAGAGCACCAATGCAGTCTGGTGCCGTCTCTACGCGTATAATGAGCGATACGCTGTGGCAGTACGAGGATTTGAACGAGGTATCGGTTCGCGAGCTCGTGGGGTCGACTGTGCCGGTGGTGGTGCGGCCGACTACGGCGCGCGTTAAGTCGGGGGATGATTGGACGATGGTGTCGTTTTCGTTCGTCGACGGGGAGGGTGAGTGGCAGTCGTTCTCGGCGTTCGAGGGGAGTGTTAAGCCTGCTGTGTGGGAGGAGCTCGTTCGTCTCGTGGAGGATTGGGATAAGCGGGATTTTCGGGCTGTGTTCGTTGAGGAGTGCGTTATCAGGCGGAAGGGTGAGTATCTGAATGTGAATCCGAGTCGGTCGTCGGATGTGGTGGTTGGGCGTATTGGTGATGCGCTTCGTGAGCGGGGTCTTGCGGAGTAGTTACGAGCGGGCGAGTCGGAGTTTTTCTTCTGATAGGTTGAAGAGCATCTCGGATTTTGGGCCAGCGCGCCAGATGCTGCTGTGTTCTGAGTCTCTTGTGAGCCATCCGTAGGCTTCCATTTCGCGGGCGGTGCGGCGGCAGGTGTGACGTTCCGATTTCTTGAACGGTAAGTCGCCGAGTTTGAATTTGCCGGTGCGGTTGACTTGCTCTAGCATGGTAGTCCAGCATTCGTCTTTGAGGGTCACTGTTTTTTCACTCCGTAGCAGGGGTGGGCAGACCATGCGTTGCCCTGCTACGAGTGTACAGAGGGCGTATTTGCTTATATATAATCTACTTTGGTGCAGGTTTGCACCGGGGGAGAATTAGTAGGGGTGGTCGTCAAGGGCTTGTTCGATGGTGACTCGGTGTTCGCGCATTGCGTCGAGGGCGTCTTTGATGGCCCATTTGGTTTTGATGTCGGGGGTGTCTTCGAGGAGGTCGCGGTAGATGGCGATTCGGTCTTCGATTTCGTGGAGTTGCCCGGTGAGACGGGCGCGAGCGCGTTCAGGTGTCACCTCCATCACCTTTCTTTGGTGGCATAATCACCTTCCCTTCATCTTCGAGGTATGCGATTCTTGAGTCGCGGAACATGAGGCATAGGGGGTTCTCTTTCGTCGCTTTGATTCCCCATTTGGGTACGTCGCTCATTCGTGAGTCACCTTCTCGCCGAATATGATTTTCAACATCCGGGTCAATGGGTTCGATGATGTCGGCGACATCCATCCAATCCATTGCTTTCTCGAACTCTTCATCGCTTAGAATTGCTCTCGCACCGGCCTCGGTCAATTCGTCGTCGAGGTAAGCCGCGAAGACTCGCGCCTTCAACCAGCGTACTTCTGAGCTCATCGTCGGTCACCTGAGAAGGGAAAACCGTTGTATTCACAGTCCGGGCAACTCCAGACGATTCGAAGAATCATTGGCGGGTAGACTTTGATGGTGAGAGCACCGCAGTCTGGGCAATCGTATTCGCTCACAGTCCCAGTCATCACGAGTCACCTGCGAGGTCTTGGTCGATGAGTCGGTCGCGTTTGTGGTCGTCGTAGAGGACGATGGCGTAGGCTACGAGGAAGAGGGTGAGTCCGCCGATGGTTACGCCGATTGCGATGTTGAGTATGAGCCAGAGGTCGAGTATCATCGCGAACCACCGTACCACTCAGACAGTTTCTCTGTAATCAGTTCCATCTGTACGTCTTGGAGGTCTCGGCAGTAGTCGGCTTGTCCTACCCAGTGGATGCCGTTCTCGCAAATCGCGTAGTAGTCTCCGTCTCGTTCGAAGACCCAGTCGACTTTAGACCGGCATTTGGGGCAGGTCATCGGTGGTCACCTTTGCAGCGGTGTCGGTGGATGTGGTCGTCGATTTCGCGGGCGCTGACTTTTGTCAAGCAGTCGTCGCAGCTCCACCATTGTCCCCCTAAGTGTGTGTAGGTGTGTGCGCCGTCGGTTTTGATTACGTCTTCTTTTCTTTCTGTCTTTGCTACCATAGTAATTAAGTTGTAGACAGAGTGCTAAGGTGTATTGTAGAAACGGGTTTAGTCGGGTTCTGCGCGGCTGCGTCGGGAGTATCGGGTTACGGTGTATTGGACTTGGGTGGGTGCAGGAGCAGCTGAGAGAGGCTGAAGAACTCATATATGACGTTGACGGCCTGCTGAGTCACTGCTTCAGATAGACGCAATGATAAGGGGTTGAAGTTGGGGTGGGTATTCGCGAACTCAAACGCCAAGTATTAAGCTCTGGGGTGAAGATACAGTGGTATATGCCCGACGACGCATCTGTAGACTCCCTACTCGACCGCGAGTCTTACTACTCAACTGATAGCGGCGCTGCATATCTCGGTGATAGCCGGGAACTGCTTGAAGAGTTGCCTGAGGAGAGCGTCGACCTCGTTGTGACTTCACCGCCGTTCTCGCTCTTGCACGAGAAGGAGTACGGGAACAAGAGTCAGGACGAGTACAACGACTGGTTTATGGATTTCGCGGAGAAGGTCTACCCTGTCCTGAAGGAGGACGGGAGCTTCGTGGTCGATATCGGTGGGTCGTGGACGAAAGGGGTTCCCACGAAGTCACTGTATCAATTCAAGCTTCTTGTCCGGATGGTGGAGGAGGGGTCCTATCACCTTGGTCAGGACTTCTACTGGTATAATCCTGCGAAGCTGCCAACACCGGCGCAGTGGGTTACTATTGAGCGTATTCGGGTGAAAGACGCGGTGAACAACGTTTGGTGGTTCTCGAAGTCGGAGCGACCTGAAGCGGATAACAAGCGGGTTCTGCAGGAGTATAGCGATGCGCAGAAGAAGCTGATGGAGGACGGGTACCGAGACAAGGAGCGTCCGTCTGGTCATAATATCAGCGACAAGTTCGATAAGCCGGAGCAGAACGGGTCTATTCCCCCGAATCTTCTGGAGATAGGTAATACTGCCTCAAATACTCACTATATGAAGGCTTGCAAGTCTCTGGGTATTGACCCTCACCCGGCGCGGTTCCCGCGCCAGCTTCCGGAGTTCTTCATCAAATTCCTCACCGAGAACCCGCCGTACGAAGATGGTGAAACGCCGGTTGTGCTCGACATATTCAGCGGGAGCAACGTAACGGGGAAGGCGGCGGAAAGCCTCGGCCGTAATTGGCTCGCGTTTGAGATGGAGGAGGAATATATGGCGCAGTCAAAGCTACGCTTCCTCAGTATGGAAGAGATTGAGAAGCACGAAGACCAGTCTGACCTAACGCAGTTCCAAGCGGTAGAGAACTAAGAGAAGTCGTCTAGCTTGCTATCGGGTTCGTCGTCTTCTTCGTATTCTTCTAATTCGTCTGCGAACGCATCAAGCGCTTCTTGTTCTCTGTCTTCGTCCAGTTCTTCTTCTGACTCAATCATATCCCGCTCACTTAGCTTCTTGAAGCGGTGGATTTCACGAACTTGGTCGCGGAGGTATTGAATGAGCTCGTTGGGCTTATGGTCGAATTCACCAAGTTTGTCGACTTCTACGAATAGAATGGTCAGGTTGTCTCGGTGCATTACTCGGTTCGCGAAACGTTTTGCGTCGTCCGCGATACCCTCTCTTGCGACCATCAGTACGACGTTTGATTGCACGAGTCGTGATACGCCAACTTCTTCTTTCACATGGCCGGTCCGGAGTTTTTTGCCAATGTTCTTGCACTGGATTTGCCAGCGCTCAAATGAGGTTCCGACTGAGTCCATCACTACGTCGACTTCTGAACCACCGGTGTGTCGACCTCGGACATGCCATCCAGCGAATTCTAACCCTAGGATTCGGCCAAGTTTGACGGCGAGGGTTTCGAGGGCTAATCCCTTCACATGAGTGTCATCGGATTCCATCTGCTTTCGAAGGTCAGAGAATGAGCTACGCAGTACGCGGCGCGGGATACCGCTTCTCTCCCCAACGTCTTTGAGTAGGGGGAAGAGCACCTCAGACTCGAATTTGTCAGTGAAGGACACAACATGAGATTTTCCACTCACTTCTGTGGTCTTATTGTAGTTGATGAATCCCTCAGATTGGAGTGGTTCGAGTACATCGTCGACAATCCGCTTCTGGTTAATATTCACACCATACGCATGTTCAGCGACCTCGCGAACGACACTGTTCTTTATCGGTTTATCTGGGTCAATTAGAGCGAGCGCTTTGAGAAAGGCTTCTTGCTGGTTCGTGAGGTCAGACAGTTTGAGCAGTGTTTCACTACTTGCGCCGGTTAGCTTGTCGACCTTCGACCAATCAATATCGTAGTTACGTCTAGTTCCGATGATTCCGGCCTTGTTCAGCCATGCCCTCATCTGACTGATGTCTGAGGTACTGTGGTCAATGTGGAAATCGTATTGCTGCCGGAATTCTTCTTGGATGTCGGGAACAGTCGGTTTCAGTCCCTGTGCTTTGATGTCGTCAACTATCTGGAGGAGTTTCAGGCCCTCACAATTGAGGAGAATATGCTTGGCGAACCTGCCGAACATCTCATCGGGTTCGTCCCGAGCCTCGTAGAGCTCTTCAGCAATATCGTTGAAGTAGAAGTTGTCGTCAACCAGTTTGTACCCGTTCTTCTGCATCCCTCGGCGTACGTTAGCAGCGCGTAGCGCGGGCTTGTTACTGTCTTGGAAGAATCGGTCTTCTACGGCTTTGTCGAACGTATCTGAGTTGCCTTCATGTTTCTTGGCCAGTTCAAGCAGTACAACGAGCTCTGGTGGTTCGTCATCGTCTGTTTCGAGTTGTCCCGGGCCGAAGGAATCCCCGTACGGTAAGTCCGTACTTTGTCTCGCCATTAATTCGTGTTTGACTATGCAAATATGTTAAGTGTTGAGTTAGAGAAATGGGGGACTGCCAGTCTTGGTACGAACGTCGATTTACAGCAGAATCGTCTCTCTGTCGGACAAGGCCCCATTCTGGGATAGTCTAACGCACCCCGGGGCGCGCTGGCCCGTTGAATCGCCCTGTTTCTATCTGAAGTCAAGGAGTTGAGTGTCCGCTTTTGATTTCTTATGAGAGTCTGCTACAGTAGCTCATCTCGTATTTGGGGGTCCAAGTAGAGCCTGAGAACCGATTTACTCCCGATTCACCCCGCGAATCCCGGTAGTAGATACACCTTTGCACTCTACTTTCATAGAGAAATGTAGTATGAAGACGAAAGTAATGAAGAAAGGATGGGCCGTCTGGCTCGAAGCAAACGAAGCAGACGAGCTCGTCGACGCAGCAGAACGCGTCGCCAAAGACAACTCACGAATGGACGGCTGGCAACGACGCCTCGCAGTCCGCACCGGGAGAGACACAGGTATTCGCTCGTTCGAGTACCCACAGATTCGACCGAAGGACATCCGACGCTCACCAGATGGTGAAACCTACCTAATGCACATTGAGCGCGGGAAGGATACTGAGAAAGGTGTCGGGAAGAGCCGGGACGTTCCAATCCCATCTGAGTTAGAGCGAGAACTCTACCGCTTCTCACAGGAACGCGGTCTCGCTGATGATGAACCGTTCTTCGATGTTCACGAGAAGACGATTCAACAATGGGTGAAGGACGCTGCTCTACTTCTGGCTGAGGAGACTGGCAACGACGACTGGGAGAAGGTCAGCAGTCACGACCTCCGTCGCTACTGGGGTCACACTCTACTCCGTCGCCGAGGTATCAATCCGCAGGCGCTCTGTCAGGCTGGTGGGTGGAGTGACGTTGAACAGATGTTGACGTATCTGACTGAGCTGGATGACCGCGAGGTCGTGAGCGCGTTCAAGGAGGTTGAGTGGGTGTGAGTCATATTGGAGTCCAATACCGAGAAGCTGAGGTACTGGGCGAGCTCGTATGACACTCAACGAGTCTCTGTTGAGTTTTATAAGCTACCGTCAGGACACTTCTATAAGGTATGGTCTGGAGTTTGCGTACAGACCCGAGTATTCTTGTTGCGATGCTTGTCGGTGCTATCAGCGGCTACCTCCTGATAATTGGTTGGATGAAAAGCCATCCAGAGAATGGGGGTATCATCTCCTACGTCCGCCCACCCGAGGAAATACCAATTCTCTCTTCATTGAGGATTATAGCTGTTCTCGCGTTCATCCAGCTAGCACTTTCTTTGATACTGTTGCCTGACTCATACGGTCCTCCGTTGACGGTCGGTCTCAATGCTGCAATCTTCTCTGTAGTGGTTGTCGCTATTCGAAAGCGGTATTGAAGCAGTAGAAGTCTGATTCACAGCGGAAACGCGGGGGCTGGCCAAGGGCTTATCTAGTCAGATATACTACTAATCCATATGAGTGGGGACATTGACGAACTCTGGCAGGTGGGAGTCCTCATCATCGTTCTCTTGTTCGCTGGTCTAATCTGGTACCCAGCCATCATGCGCAACGCTGGTGACCCGGGAGCGAGCGTTGAAGTCGTCGGTGATGGTATCGTCTTGATTCTCTACAGTGTAGTGCCCACGAGCAAGTTCGCTGTCTATGTCGACTTGGCCGTCGCGTTCGTTGCGTCGGTCTTCGCTGCTGGCTCGTTGGATGCTCGGGGGAAGGGAATCATCGTTGCTGCTGGCGCGGGGTGGACGCTTACGGATATGATTATGACGGCGATAAACCCGCCAGTCTAACCTACAGCTGAAACGCGGAGTCAGAGTTTTGTATTATCGCTAATCAGTCCGTTGTATGCCTGAAGTCGAAGTTGACGTTATTGGCGGGTCTCTTCGCGAAATATTCGGCACTGATTCACCGGCTCGTGGCGACTCAGTTGCACTCGGAGATGGTGTTAAAGCCGAGTATGAAAGTGAACTTACGGTCAAGTCTCTTGAAGGGGAAGCGTTCCGATTTCTTATGGATTTCAGTGAATTTGCTACTTATGCTACGCTGTATAAGGCTCTGGAGAAGTCGGGGGCGAAGATACTGCGCATTGCCGGTGAACGCGTTGAGGTTGATAGAGAGGCCATACGAGACCGGCTGAAAGAGGTCTTGGAAGAGGAGTAGTACCGTTGCCGAGTTACAGCAGAAATGCGGGGTCTGGGCAGGGATGAGTTACGTAGAAAATTAGTGACGTAGATAATTATCTACGTACTTAATTAGATAGTCGGATAGGGACGGACAGACAGACACCCACCCCTGCCAAATGCGGGCGCTCGCGTATGCGCGCGAGGCCGGCTCACTCGTCGTCTCCGAAAATTGGCTCGTACTTCTCCTCGTATCGCTGCTTGTGTCGAGTCACAGTCTTGCTGGAGACATCGTACAAGTCAGCAATCTCGCTGTTGGTCAAGTCAGTCGACCAAGCGAGCAACGCAATCATCTCGCGCTTGTGTTCCTCCATCAGCTCGTCCAGTTCAGCCTGAGTGACGTTCTCGCCGTCCTCACCGGCTGCGTCTGGGTCGAAGACGAACTCTCCCTCGTCGTACGTCGACCAGTCCTCGAACGACGTAGCAGGGACGCCTGAGAGCCCCATAATCTTACCAACGCCTTTCCTGTCTACTACGTCGTGGTAGAATGCCGCTTTTTTCTGCGACTCTTTGTGGACGAACGCTGTGCACAGGGTCCGGAGTGATGGTCCGATGTCTTTGCCGTCCTGCCCGATGAGCAGCATATTCGCGTTCGCCTTTCGCGCGAGTTTGAGTAGCTTAGCGAGGTGCTTAGCCTTCTGCTGGTCAGAGCCAGACCCGGTGAAAATCTGGGCTGCCTCGTCGATAATCATCACTATCGGCTCAACCTCCTCCCCGGCTCGCATCCGGGCTCGGCGGTCGCTCAGAATCTCGATGAGCTCGCTGTAGTGAGTGATGGTGCGGTCGAGGTCGGCGCTCTCGATGTTGGCGGCGAGGACGATGTTCTCGCGACCGTAAATCGAGATGAATATCTCCAGTAGGAGGAACGCGAAGTCCGTCTTCCCGCTCCCCATGAGTCCGTAGATGTAGGCGATGAAGACGGGGATATCGCGAATCATCTTCTGGATGTTCATCAGGGTCTGAATGCCTGATACGTCAGTCTGGTAGCTCACGAGACCCGAGAAGAAGCTCAGATGACTCGTGTTCCGAGTCTCAAGTGCAACGGTAGCCGAGATTGTCCCGTATTTTTTGAGAATCTCTTGGCAGTAGACGGTCTTGATGAACTCGTCGGGCATGTCCCCGGATGGCCGATAGTTCGCTTCAGCGAAGGCGAGATGAGCGGCCACAACGGGGTCTCGGACGAGACCTGCCCATTGATATACGTCTTGGTGACGTTGCTTTGGTAAGCGACCGAGAGCGTACTCTCTGAACTCGGCTTCGACGGGTCGGGAATCAACCTCTGGCTCGTTCGCGCTCATTGTTCGTCACCGGAGTCACCTCCTTCTGAATCAGCGTCCTCGAATCGCTGTCTGAGTTCGGCGTCGCGAGGAATGTCGCGGGTACGCTGACCCTCAATACGCTCGATACGATTGTAGCCCTCTTCGAGGTAGTCTTGTAGCGGAGTTGCCGGGGTGCCCTCGGTTTGAGTGGTCGCGAGCTCTCGGCGTCGGATAGACTCGTTAATCTCTGCTGCGCCTGCCTCACGAGCTGCTCGTGACTTGCCGGCGATGGTGTCGAGCGCAGCGTTCACGAGCAGGAGGAATTCGCCTCGGATGTCATCGATAGCACTCTTGCGCTGTCGGACCTCGCTCGGGGACTCACCAGCATACCACGACCCCCTCGCGATGTTTGTCGATTTATCGTACAAGTCGGCTTCGTAGCCAATTTTTCCGTTTGAGAACTCGACTTTGCTCAGTCCGTCAACACCGATTTCGTTATCATTGTCGTCGAGGACAGTAATCGACTCAAATCGTTGTGGAGGAAGCTTCCAAACACCGGTCTTTCCCGTTTTTGCATCAACTCCTCGGAGAGGGACATAGTCCTTTTTTAGGAGTTTTGCTGCCACGAGCAGGGCGGGAAGTGTCGAGATGGAAATACTTGCCCATGCGATTTGGATATATGGCTTGTTGGCCTCAGAGAGGATAAATAACGGCTCTACGCCGAACACAGTCCAGTCTGCGATTGAGAACACATTGATTCCGATTACGACGAGGAATCCGTAGACCCAGATGAAGCCGGTCGCTACGATTGGGCTCAGTACGATTATCCAGCGTAGGATATTCGATATTTTAGATACGATTCGTCCACCGATTGCTTCGAGTTTATCGATTGTTGTGTTTTCGTCATTTGACATTGCCACCACCTTATGCTACTGTCTCAGTCTTGTTCTTCCGAATCTGTCCAATAAACAGCACAAATGCGAGGATTAGGAAGAAGGCAACAACGCTGCTAACAAGTAGTGCGACTGCCGTCCAATCTCCCTGAGGGAGTGGCTCTACCCCTCCAGAGTCATCAGCGAATAGCCAGACACCTCCATCAGCGTTGAGTGTCACAGCGCGGTCTTCGGCGACGGTGTATCGAATCTCAGTTACTCCGTCACGAGAGATATCGTAGGTCTGTGGTCGGAGGTCTACGAATGTCCCGTCGCTTGACCGGCCAGCGTCGACGATGGTAATGGTCGCGCCAGCGCGGTCGGATTCGACGCGGGCGACGAATGTCTTCTCACCGACCCACTTGGCGTCGATAACTCTGAGAGAGTCAGAGATGACGAGCTCGTACTCGGTCGGCTCTTCTTCTGGTTCCTCGTTTTCAGATGTCGATTCCTGTGCAATCACCCCCGTTGGTACAGCTGCTGTGACGACCAGCAGGCAGAGGATGAGATTGGCAATTAATTTACTCATTCTATATGTGAATACAACTCAGTCAGAGTGCTTTGCTGTACCGCGAAAAAGGATGTTCGGAGCGTCTACGCGATGCGTTTCACTGCGACACCGACTGCAACTAGGAACAGGAACGAGCCGATGATTGCGAGGATGCTCTCAGTGCTTAGGCCGTCAGAGCCGGAGCCACCGCCGACTGATTCTTCAGTCGTCGGTTCCTCGGTTGTCGTCGTAGTACCGTCGTCAGTCGATTCCTCAACTACGACAGTGTACGTCTCGCTAACCGAGTCCGTACCGTCAGAGACGGTCAGTGACGCGTTGTACGTCCCTGCTGTGTCGTAGGTGTACGTTGCAGTAGCGTTCGTCGAGTCGGTCGTTCCGTCGCCGTCGAAGTCCCAGCTGTACGTCAGCGAGTCTCCATCAGCATCCGTAGAGTTGCTGGCGTCGAACGAGACCGACTCGTTGACCGTCGCAGTAATGTTGGTAGCTGGGTCCAGCCCAGAGTCGATAACAGGCGGATTGTTGGCCTCGCCAACAGTCACCGTCATCGAGTCTGTCGCCGTCGCCGTCCCGTCGCTAACAGTCAGGGTGACTGTGTACGAGCCAGCAGCAGCGTAGGAGTACGTAGGCGTCGCTCCAGTAGCGTCCTCGACTCCATCGCCGTCAAAGTCCCAGCTGTACGTTAGTACGTCGCTGTCAGCGTCTGAGCTGGCAGAGCCGTCAAACGATACAGTATCACCAACTACTACAGACTGGTCAGCGCCAGCGTCAGCAACAGGCGCAGTGTTTTGCTCAGGGAGGTAAGCCACTAAGTCATAGATACCTGTCCGACTGTGGGCGAATGTGGTGTCTTGAGCTAGCGTATCCTTACTGTGGGCTCGGATATTGCTGGCGTCAGACGACCATACTGCATCGTCAGTAACACTCACTTGCCCTGCAGCGGTGTCCGAAGCAAGAAGAGAGCCAGTCGTATCATACTTTGACAGTTCTGTAGTGTAGATATACTGGCTTCCAGCGTCAAACTCGTTGCCCCCTTCAAGCCCCGACTTTACGGTTGTAGTCGTCGTAAGACCCGTATCTACCGTAATGATGTTCTGGGCAAAGGCAGCCTCATCCCACTCGACAAGTACAACATTACTGCCAATGACATCCATACCCGAGCCCAAATTAGATTCTACACCAGTCATCGAATTGGTTATAGAGCCTGTAGCAGGGTCAAGTTGGTAAATACCATCTTCAGCTGCTACAAACAGCTCTCCTGACTCACTGTATGCAGCAGTGCGAGGGGTAAGGATATTAGTAGCATCGTTCAGCGTCGTCGCCGTCCCATCTGTAGCGTCGTATTCTACGATATTATCCCCTACAATGAGCACATCACCGTTTGGGGTAGCTACAACATCGTGTGCAGTGATGCTAAGCGACTGAGACCATCGTGTAGACCCATCACCTGCATTAATCGCCACCAATGTATCGCTAAACTTGCCTGCAGCGTACACTGTAGACCCATCAGGCGAAACATCCATTCTAACCGGACTACTGAGGGCCACCGGATTTGTCCAGAGTATATTACCACTCGCATCGAATGCAGTAACCCCGTCGTCACCGACAGTATAAATTACGCTGTCTTGCGAGGGGGCAGCTGCTACAGGTGTAGCCACGAGGCTAAACACCAGTACGAGCACCATTAGAGGTGTCCCGATTGTTTTTAGTCCGTTCTTGATTCGTGTATTCATTTTTCTTGTTATTTGAGTTATCAGTTTGTCACCTCCTGAAAAGAGGTTAGTTGTGTGCCTATGCGACGCTCGTGATGCGGCCGACGAGGTAGAGGACGAGCAGGATGAATCCGACGCCCATCACTGCGACAATCCCGAGGGCAAAGCCGCCGAGGCCAGCCATCCACGAGCTGATTCCAGTGTCATCACCGTCGCCACCACCAGATGGGTACGTATGGATGATGTCCTGAACAGAGTCAGTGAATTTCAGGCGTTCCTGTAGGTTGTCCGCAGTGTATGTTGTCGGAGTGTTATCCTCGAAGAGAATGTACGCTCGTTCGTCACCGGTATCGTCGTAGACGGTCGTCAGCGTAAACTCCTGATTGATGACTCCGTCGTGGACTGTTTCGGAGCTAGCCAGCTGCCAGACACCCCGGATACTACCGTCGGCGTAGTCGGCCGGGTTGTAGGTCTCGCCAACCATCATCCCGCGGGGGATGCCATCTGCCTGTGCGTCAGAGTCGACGTAGGCGATGTAGGTGCCAGATTCGACAGTGTCTCCATTACCATCAGTTCCGGAGACCGAGAACGTCACGAAGTCGTCTTCGAGACCTTCCTCGGTGATGCTCACAGAGATGTTGTCACCGTCGACGTTGACAGTCGCATTGTCAACGTTGTGAACGGTGACATCGACATCGTCCAGCGTCGAGGTATCGACAAACTCGATGGTTGCCGTCTCGTTCGTGAACGTCAGTACGTCCTCGTGTGCGATGTTGCTGAGCGTTACAGACCCATTCGCGTCAGAGGCATCGACAGGGGCTTCATCAGCGACGAGAGGCAAGGTAGCCGAAGTCGCGAGGTAGCCGCTGTAGGTTGTGTTGTCAATCTCCCACTCGTGCGAGGTATCGAGGTCGACAGACATCCCGAGCTGAGCGAACTTGAGGACCGAGAAGGCCATCTCGTTTCCAGAGTCTGCCTGAGTCTGCATCAGGTAATACATGTTACTGTCCGACGGCAGGAGCTCGCCCTGCTGGTAATTGTTGTAGTAGCCAGCAGCGAGACTTTCAACGTCGCTGAGGTCGTTGTTGAGCATCGTCTCCATCTCATCCATTCGGGTGAAATGGTCCGCGACGATGTGGTGGCGCGAGTCGCCAGAGCTGAACGCGTCATGAAGGAGAACCCCGGTCTCTCGGAGTTCTGCAGTCTCGTCGAAGTTAATGTTGTACCGTAGGTCGGTAGCGTTAGCGTCGACTACAGTGATATGCGGAGAGTCTCCGGGCGCAGGGTCGTAAGTCGAGGTATCGTCTCCGGTGAACTCGACGTTCGTGACTCCACTGACTCGCTCAATCTCATCTCCGTTCGCGAGGGTGACGTTCTCGTACGTCAGCGAACTGTTCTCAGTTGCGCGGTAATACGTCGAGAGGTACGTCATCGACCCACTGGGAGTTGCAGTGCTCGTGAATACCGAGAACTCTGCGAGAGTATCGACATCATTTGCTACTGTGGTTTGCTTGCTGACAGCGTATGTCAGCTCCATCATCTGGTTGTACGCCACAATATCGTTGGACTGGATTGCTGCGTACTCGTCGCGCACAGCAGTCTGACCGTCAATTCGAGCTTGCGACTCTGATTGACCGTCGTAGTGGGCTTCGATAATAGCGCCGTCAGCCTTCGACATCGCAGTCGGGCTGACTGCTTCCTTATCGTTGCTCCAGTCGGTCTTCACAGACTCATCAATGTCCTTGATGAGTGCGTTGTTGCTGTCTGCCAACGTCTCAATCTCTACGCTGTTCGGGTCATCTCCGAACAAGCCAGATACGAGATTATCGATTTGACAGCTGTAGTAATCCACATTATCTGCGAATACCGCCCCGATGGGGTCAGAGAACCTATGGAGACCGTAATCGATTTCGCAGGTCTCCTGCTCCTGAGCAGACGCAACTCCGACTGGACTAGGGTTGGCTACTCCGACCGCTGCGAGAGCAGGGCCAAAGACAGTCGAGATGAGCATCATCGCGATAACGATGCTCAGAGCCTGCCGGGAGAGTGTTTTTGTTGTGTTATTCATGAATCGATTCACCGGGTCTAGAACTGGTCGATGATGTATTCGGCGTAGTCCAGAGCGATTGCGCCCGCTCCGATGAGCGATACAAGACCGACGAATGCGACGCCTGTCTCGCCCATTCCAGCGAGTACGTCAACCGAGAGGATTTCTTTGAGACCGAGTGTTCCAGCGCCTACCGCAGCGCCGACCGTTCCAACCGTCTTCGTTACAATTGCTTTGACTTCCATTGTTCTATTAGTACCACCTCCTTTTCTGCGGAGATAGCGTACTCGTATAAAAGAGGACAAACTGCATTGGTGTTGCCTCGATTGGATGTTACTCAGTCACAAGGATACGCGCCCCGGGGAAATGCGACCCGGGGCACACACAAACACCGACAAAGCGGTTGGTTGGAGGCGATACATGCGAGGATGGCCCGTCGAATCTCGTAGAGTCAAATCGCGTTGGGCGTCTCGCAATTAATCAGTCGAGAGGCGACTGCAAAGGTATTGTCTCGCCCAAATCTCATTCCAAACGAGGGGTGTGGTTGACCCGAGAAGGCCATTCCAAACGAAGGGATTCGAACCGTACGTTTCCTCTGTAAGAGGGCAGTACAAGGATTGAAAGACCCGATAAACGAGGATTTACAGCGGAAACGCGGGGTTCGAGAAATTGAGAGCTCGTACCGCGGGCTTCCGCTGTAAGAGTTGCTTAGAAGGACTGAAGAGCCAGATATCGGTGAATGCTCATTCAAAATCAGGGGTGTCCTCAAGCCCACCCGAGCAAGCGCGACGCATCGTCGAGCTCGGGTTGTCGAACCTCGTGAGCAGAGTCCGGCATCCGTTCATTCTCCAACCAAGTCGATGACTCAACCTTGTGCTTCGAGGCCATCCCTACGACGACCGCGAAGTCAAGGGGGAACGCACCGTCAACCGATACCTCCCTGACATCCTCATGCTTCTTGTACTCTTCATCAGTCATCAGACCCATCTTCCGAGCGAATACAGGTCCATCATCTGCCTCAGAGGTTGTCCCGCTCGAAAACGGTAACAGGACGAGCAGATACATATCGCTCTTCAGAGCTTCTCGGTAGTAGTATTCGACCTCGGTCTCACCGCACCTGACACAGCGACGGTCGTCATCCATATCGAGCGCACCTCCACAGTTCAGGTGGATGTAGCGGCGGCGGCAGAGGAGTTGACCGAAGCTGTGCTCAACATCTCTGGTTTTAACGTCAAGCTTCAGCGAGCCGTCTCGCAGCAGGTCAGTCTCGCTTTCGTCGACGTACTCCCACCGGCCTGCATCCGAGCCAGTCAGTAGCAACTCTTGAACGACGAGCTCGCCGAGATTTCCTTTCAGAGAGTCTCGCTCTTGCTCAGATACTTCTCGGGATACGTCGTTGACCATGTCGCGCTCGATATTCCCACGAGCAGCGGCTCGCATCTCGGGGGTGATGCCGACGAGCCAGACCGGGTGTTCGCCCGCGTCGACTTGGACACTCCAAGTCATTGCCAATCACCCAGCGTCCCCTGTTGTGGCTCGACTGCGACGGTTTCGGGGGTCGTCGCAGTCTCGTACTCTAGCTCGATACCAGTGTGCTCGTGGACGAACTCGACGACAGACTCGATATCGCCGTTAACCAAATCTGCCAAGTCTTGCGGGTCGAGTCGCCAAATGTGGTCAGTGAGCGTTGTCCAGACGTAGTTGTACGAGCAGGCGACTGTCTCGGCGATGTCGTCGTACTCGTACTCCGGGTGAGAGTACGCGGTCTGGATGATGAGTCGCCGTTTTGGACCCATCATGGTTGCATCACCAGCCAGACGGCGAACGCGAACAGGATGTTAACTGCGACGAGGACTGCGGATACTTCGAGACCAGTCATCGCGACCACCGTCCCTCTGGAACGTCGACGTACTCGCGTAGTCGCGCTAATTGCTCGTCACTGAGAACGTAGCAAGGATGCCCGCCAGCGACCGGGCGACCGTAGATATCGACTTGCCACCGGCCGTCGCGAGTCGGGAGCTCTTCACTCATAGCAGGTCACCCTTTTCAAGACCGCTGATGGATTCGGACAGCTTCCCTTTCTCTATCTCAATAATATATGCGCCGACTGGGCGAGAATCATCAAAGCTCGGTTTACAGTATGCGCGACCGTCAGATTCGTACTCTACATCGAGCTCGTGTCGGTCTGCTTCGAACTGTACAGCCTTGTTTGCGCTTCCTAGGTCAGTATGGATAGCGTCAATCCGGGGCTTCGTCTGGAGTTGGACTACCAAGTAAACTCGGTAGATGGGGCAGTTCTCACACATCACCACCACCGTTCAGAGCGTCCCGGACGAACGCAATCATCTCGTCGCGAGTCAACTCGTCGTAGAGGCTGACCTCGACATCTATCGTCTGAGGCGTCTCACACTCGACGAGAGCCATTTCTTGTTCTTCCGCGTATGAATCACCCTGTAGGGCTACGATGAGCCCTGTGGTGAAGCCATGCGCGTCGCAGAGCTCACCCGTCGACCCGGGGAGGCAAACGGGGCAACTCATAGCTCATCATCCTTGAGCTCATCAAGCATCTCATTAAGCTCCCCTCGGGCTTCGATGACTTTCAATAGATAGTCATGCTCGAACGGGGAACCGATATTGAACCCAGTAATCTGGACTCCTCTCTCATCGTATTCGACGGCGCGAGCGATGAATTCGTCGTGGTCTCGAACCAGTCGCCCGTCTACGATAGCTTCGTCAAATACCGAGACATGGATTTGGTAGTAGCTGTCGAACGCGTAGTTGGAGTCAACTGTACGGACGGTTACCCAGCGCTGAACCCCTACGAATTCGAGGAGTCGGTCAACGAGAGTGTTCATCGCGAATCACCTGCGTCGAGCCATTGTCCAGTCTTAACGCTCATTCGCTGGTAGAGTCCGCAGTCGAGGCATTCTCGCGCTTCGTCTGCGCGACCCAGAGGACCACTCATGTATACGAGGTGGCCGTCGCAAATAGGGCAGTTCTGACTGCTCATCGCTTGTCACCGGCGTTGAGCCAGATAATGCAGTCATCTCCAGCGACGAGCAAGCCGCTGTCTTGTACGATTCGACCGTTTGGTGTCTGTGCCTTGAACATTGTTGTTCACCTACTCATACTCAGTGGGGGTATATTGGTGTATCCCCTATTTGGGTTCACAAGCCCAATTAGGACAATACCTTTATACACCAGTTGAGTAAGTACGAGTATGCATACAGCATCCAGTCGGGCAACCATCGACATCATGATGGAACTCTTAGACAAGGGATACGCCCGCGTAACGAACCTGAACGGCGACTACAGCGACGACTGCGCCCGCAGCGTCCTCCAAGCAATGGAGGGGCGGCACTACCTCCACCGCGTACGAGACCGCGCTCACACCTACTACATCGGCTACGAGCTATCTATGGCCCTCTCTGCTCGTGGAGTCGACCATGCGTTCGTCCAAGTCGACGAAGCAAGCGATATGACCTACGAAGAGTACGAGGAAGCGTTCCTCGAAGAAGTGGATGAAGAGATTCCGGGTGGCGAGCAATGACTGGAGACGACCACCGGGCGAATACGATACGGAACGAACTTGCGTACATGTTGGGAGAGCGGCCTCGCTACGAAAACTGGGACCTCGTCGAGCTCGACGTAGAAATCGAGCGCTTACTCGACGAGCTCAGCGACATCGAAGGGCGTCGAGTAGGCCTCCACGAGATATACCGGAGCGACTGAGCAGACTCATTTTCTACGTTGGCTAAATTGTGTGTGTGCAGAGAGAGTGGTTTAGGAGCGATAGGGGCAAGGGCAGCTCGAAGACAGATTTTTCCTCAAAACCCTCGAATTCGAAACTTTAGCAGGTTGGGTGTCGTTGGCGGTGTTGGTGGGTGCGCCTACAGACACACAAACAACTAAAATTTTGTAGTAAAATGGAAGTAAAGGGTTCCCACTCTGCTACCAAGGTTGTAGCAATACCTTTACTCTCTGTGTGTGAATTGTGTGATATGTCTAAGAAAGACACTGACGAAACGATTCGACAGCCGAAGAACCTACGAGTGCTTGAGTCTACTGCTGAGGCGCTCGAAGAGATTGCGGAATCGAGGTACGGGAGCCGAATGAAGCAGGGTCAGGTAGTAGACGACCTCGTCGCTATGTACGGGGATGAGGGTATGCTACAGCTTATCAAGGAAATCCACGAGGCTACGGTATCCTCTTCGCCTCGTAGTGGCTCTGCCAGCACACACACATGTAAGCCTTCGTCGCAGAAGTCTCGTGAGGGGCCAGTCGGCGAGCTGGAAGACCTCGCTCTTGAAGGAGAGGCTATTGACCCTGAAGCGTATGATTTGAGTGTGTTGAAGGGTGTACGCGGGGTTGACCGAGCGGCTATTGTGGTCGCTGCGCTCCGGGGTACGGGGCAGGTGGGTTGGACGCAGGGCGAGATTACGGATTTCGTCCAGAAGCATTTGAAGCTCAGTCGGAATGGGGCTCGCAACGTTGGTAAGGAAGCGACGTTCGAGCTTGTCGAGTCTCCGTTGATGGGGCTCGACTCGTGGGTGCGCGACCGGGTACAGCAGGATATCGAGGACGAGTATAATAATTCTCGCAAGAAGGGGGATGGCATCTCGGACTGGAAGTATGAGGACTCCTACGGAAGCGGCTTCGCCGAGTATACTAGTGCTGATGGTGACCTGATGCCTGAGGTCGAGGCGTACTACGTCGATGAGAGTGCGATGTTGGATGACTTAGAATCTGTTGTGCAGCTTGTGACTATCCCGTTGATGAAAGGTGTGGGCCGACCGCAGCAGCGACGGTCTCGTAACGCTCTGTGTGAGCTCGGGCGTCGGCTCGTGGAGTATGAGGCGTCTCAGGATGTGGATGAGGAAGAGAGTCCTGTGAGCCTGCTTAGAGGGCGGGTGGAGTCGTTGGATGAACAGGAGAAGGTGGATGATTGGTTCGTTCCGGATGTGTTAGCGGTCGTTGGGGAGTAGAGACGTACTGCGCATTTTTTGTTGGACTTCGAGAGTCCTGCTCGTACCCGGAGGGTACTCGCTCCTGCTCGACCTACGGTGGTAAATGGAGTTGTGTCCGTATTCTCGGGCGGATTGCTAAGGTGTACGGGTCGTTATGAGCCGAGTCCTAATCTCTCGTATTCGCTTCGGGCGCAGTCGGGGCAGAGGTAGGTGCGTTTTTGATTGACGGTTTTGCTGTCGAAGTGGTGGGTGAGGATTACGTCGACGTATTCGATGTCGCTGTGTATCGTAGTTTGGCAGAGTGCGCAGGCCATCTTCATTCCTCAAGGGGCTCCGGGTAGGAGGGAGATACAGTCGTGGCAGAGCCAGAGTGTGCCGGTTGCTCCGTTTCCGTCTGGGGTGTCTTCTTGCCATTTTACGTCGTAGGCTGGTTGGTTGGCGGGGAGGTGGCGTCCGCATTCTCGGCATTGGATGGTGTCGTCGGTCATCGGTGTTCGGCGAAGACTTTGGCTCGTTGTTTGTCTCTGAGCCATCGGTACTCGCAGTGTGCGGCTTGGATGACTTCTGTGAGGTCGTCTTCTGGGCTTCCTGTGATGAGGACGGTCGTCCCATCGTTCGAGAGCAAGCATTGGCGCTCCATGCGAACTGGAGGGGTTAGAGTGCTGATAAGGTGGTGAGTTTAGTTCAGGCTTGTTGGGTGAGGTCAGAAGCCTCGAAGGCTGTACGGCGAATGTACGGATTTTGCGGATACCTTCTGGGGGAAGTAGGCGAATTGTGTATCCATTCGTGTAGGCATCTCAGTGGATTATCGGGACTGAACGCGCCATCCTTCTATTAGTCTGATAGATAACTGAACGGGCAATCCCGAACAGACCCCATAACCACCAGAGAGCGGCACGACGCCCCCCATCAAAATTAGCCACGCGGGCCGTCGATTCCTCACTGGGGAGGGGGTGGATAATTGCTCCCGATGTGAATCAACTTCGTCGGGCTAACGAGTAGTAGGAAACCGCTTGTGGCATATCATTATATGAATCGGTAAAGAAAATACCGAAACAATGTCAGAAGAGTCCGACCCTATTGGAGACGGTGAGCGGGACGCCCTCGGGGCAATTGCTGATGATGCTCTCAAGGTGTTCAGAGCGGGTCTATTCATGATAGTCATCTATATCTCTATACTATCACTCACGCTGAGGACTGGCGGCGTGGATTACATTGAGAACATCGTAAATTCGTTCTATACCATCAATGGAATCGTCTTTTGGGCTGGTTCTATTACCAGTAGTGTTCTCACTTATAGAATGGCTCGGCGGGTCACCCTTCAACAAAAGTACCCTCAACTAGGGCGTATAGATGACAAGTTTGACGTTCTGAATTTCTCTACGGCTAGCACTGTGGGGCTACTCATCTCCGTATTCTCACTCATTTTTGGCCTTCTTGAGGGATGGGCGAACACGGTGAACCCTTCGGCGGGTGGAGTCGGTATTCATCAACCTCTTCTGATAGTCGGCCTGTCCTTCGTGTTCATCCTCAGTATCTACTCCGTGCTATCCGTTCTGGATATGGTAAGGGGGAGATGGGGACCTATTAGGAAGATTCTGAGGATGTCTTAGCCCACTTCAGGTAATGTGAACCGATACCACTCGGTATCTGAACGAAGTTATCCAGTAATATCGCCATAGGGGACCGCCATCGCTCGGGGAAGAACACCGACCGCCACCGCTACCGTGGGCAACATCAATTGAGTGACTCTGAGCGAGCGGCTCTTTTCCACGGTCGTGCCTCACGCGCGTGGGCGATAAAGATTGTATATTATGTTATTAGAGTATCCCCACGACCGTAGCACACTCCACGCCCCTGAACCGCTTATCAATCCTTCAAAGGTACTACTACCCATCCGGAAGGGCGTACGGGCGACCGTCTGCGTGCCCGCGTCCCTCCAGGCAGGTGCTCGTGCAACCGCCCCCTGTTTCTCAGCCAATGTCCTGTGAGCCGCTGAGAGCCGTTCTGGGGCAGAGGTTGTTTCGGGATGATTTTCTCTCTCGATTTTCTCTCAAAGCGCTGTGAGAGCAATACTCGTCTCTCTAAAGATGCGTGAGAGTTAACCCTCTGGTTCACTCCCTGCTCGTGGGTGGTTCTGGTGAATCACCAACTTGGCTGTTTGGAGGTTCGATTTAGGCCAAACTGCTTCACTCATCTCCTTCACTCAGATTCCCTGCATTCACATTTATTCTGCCTCGTTGCCA
>Ga0207720_100520_pt1 | contig 24726 bp, 18 predicted proteins | sample A23P2SouthBayCA_2_FD_187751 | JGI IMG/M metagenome (GOLD analysis project Ga0207720, IMG submission 187751) | Aerobic enrichment media microbial communities from Eden Landing Ponds, California, USA - A23 E3 (2) (SPAdes) | ecosystem: Environmental > Aquatic > Marine > Unclassified | place...
CCGGCCGCCGCGAGTCGGTTGCCGCGGCCGACGAGCCACTGCGCTGTCCAGATATTTTCACTAATATTTTTCTTGCAGTAAAACTTTTGTATGTTTAGGCCAACCTAAAATCTGATGCTCGACAGCGACAGACCGACGACGAATCAACGGAGGGAAGCGCGATGACCGACCCGACGGCCGGCAACGAGGCGTTACTCGAACAGCAGGCCGCCCGCGAGTCGAGCGCGCGGACCTATCCCCGACACCTCCCACACGCGATACGGGAGGCCTCGGGCGTCACCGTCACCGACATGGACGGCGAAGAGTACTACGACTGCCTCGCGGGGGCCGGCACGCTCGCGCTCGGCCACAACCACCCGAAGGTGGTCGAGGCGATGGAGCGCGTCCTCGCCGAGGACCGGCCGCTCCACACCCTCGACATCACGACCCCCGTCAAGGAGCGGTTCGTCGACACGCTGTTCGACAGCCTCCCCGACGAGTTCGCCGACAGCGCGCGGGTACAGTTCTGTAGCCCCGCCGGGACCGACGCCGTCGAGGCCGCGCTCAAGCTCGTCAAGACCGCGACGGGCAACCGGAGCGTCCTCGGGTTTCAGGGCGGCTACCACGGCATGACCAACGGCGCGCTGAGCCTGATGGGTGACACCGACCCGAAGGCGGACGTACCCGGCCTGATGCCCAACGTACACCACCTGCCGTACCCGTACGAGTACCGGTGTCCGTTCGGCGTCGGCGGCGAGGAGTGCCGCGAACTCGCCGCCCGATACGTCGAGCGCACCCTCGACGACCCCGAAAGCGGCATCACCGAGCCCGCGGGGATGGTGGTCGAACTCGTGCAGGGCGAGGGCGGCGCGATTCCCGCGCCCGACGACTGGACCCGCGAGATTCGGCGGATGACCCGCGAGCGCGACATCCCACTGGTCGTAGACGAGATTCAGACCGGCCTCGGCCGGACCGGCGAGCTGTACGCCTTCGAACACGCCGACATCGTCCCCGACGCGGTCACGCTCTCGAAGGCCATCGGCGGGTCGCTCCCGCTTTCGGTCGTCGTCTACGACGAGTCGCTCGACGTCTGGGAGCCGGGCGCGCACGCCGGCACCTTCCGGGGGAACCAACTCGCCATGGCCGCCGGCATCGCCACCATCGAACACGTGCTCGAACACGACCTCGACGACCGCGCCGCGCGCATGGGCGACCGACTCCGCGGTCATCTCGACGCGACGAAGCGCGCTCACGACGCCGTCGGCGACGTTCGCGGTCGCGGGCTGATGCTCGGCGTCGAACTCGTCGACCCCGCGGGCGAACCCGACGCCTGCGGGCGCTTCCCGGCGCATCCGGACCTCGCCGACGCCGTCCGCGCGGCGTGTTTCGACCGCGGCCTCATCGTCGAGCTCGGCGGCCGCCACGGGAGCGTCGTCCGGTTCCTCCCGCCGCTCGTCGTCACCCCGAGCGACGTGGACGCCATCGGAAGCATCTTCGCGGACGCCGTGGAGGCCGCAATCGAGGAAGTCGACGCCGGCGGTCGCCGGGAGGTCACCGCATGAACGGCGTCGGCGGCGTCGGCGAGCGCCGCGACCCGCGACCGGACGCCGCGAAGTGGTTCCTGAGCGGCAACGACGGCGACCGAGCGCGCTACCGCGACGCGATTCGGCGGGCACGCGACCTCGTCCTCGACGAGTTCGCCGACGAGGCGACGCCGTACTCGGGGGCGACGCCCGAGGAACTCGACGACGCGCTCGCCCGGTTCGAGATGCTCCCGCACGAGGGCGACGGCGTGGCCGCGGCGCTCGACCGCACCGAGCCGATTCTGCGGAACTCCGTCGGCGTCTCCGACCCGACCTGCGTCGCGCACCTCCAGTGTCCGCCGACGATTCCGGCGCTCGCGGCCGAGGTGCTCCTGACAGCGACGAATCAGTCGATGGACTCGTGGGACCAGAGTCCCGCCGCGACGCAACTCGAACGGCGGTTCGTCGACGAGTTGTGCGACCTGTTCGGCTACGAGGACGGCGACGGCGTGTTCACCAGCGGCGGCACCCAGTCGAACTTCGTCGGCCTGCTCCTCGCGCGCAACAGGGTCGTCCTGGAGGAGTACGGCGTCGACGTACAACAGGCGGGCCTCCCGCTGGAAGCGCGGGACCTGCGAATCCTCTGCTCAGCCGACGCCCACTTCACCGCCACGCAGGCGGCCTCGCACCTCGGTCTCGGGGAGAACGCCGTCGTCACCGTCCCGACCGACGACGATCGCCGCCTGTCGATAGAAGCGTTCGACGAGGCGGTCGCGGACCTCCGCGAGCGCGGCAAACGCCCGTTCGCAATCGTCGCCACCGCGGGGACGACGGACTTCGGAAGCATCGACCCGTTAGGCCCGCTGGCCGAGCGCGCGGTCGAACTCGACTGCTGGTACCACGTCGACGCCGCGTGGGGCGGCGCGCTCGCCCTGAGCGACGACCACGCCGACAAGCTCGCCGGCATCGAGGCCGCGGACTCAGTCGCGGTCGACTTCCACAAGCTGTTCTACCAACCGATTAGCTGCGGCGCGGTTCTCGTCCGCGACGCGCCGGTGTACGACCTCATCGACCGCAACGCGGCCTACCTGAACCCCGAGCGCGACGACGACGCCGGCGTGCCGAACCTCGTCTCGAAGTCGGCCCAGACCACCCGGCGGTTCGACGCGCTCAAACCCTTCGTCACGATGCAGGCGCTCGGCCGCGAGGGGCTGGCGTCGATGGTCGAGTACACCGTCGACCTCGCCGACGACGGCGCGAGGCTCGTCGAGGCCGACCCCGACCTCCGACTCGTCCACGAGTCCGAACTGAACGTCGTCGTCTTCCGGTACGTCCCCGACCACGAACGAGACGGCGGCGCTTCGGCCGACGGCCCGAGCGCCGACGACCTGAACGAGGCCATCCGCGACTCCCTCCTCGACGACGGCGAGGCCGTGGTGGCCCGGACCACCGTCGACGGCGAGACGTGCCTGAAGCTGACGCTCCTGAACCCCCGAACGACGCGCGAGGACCTCCGAGACCTCCTGCGCGAGATTTCGACTCGCGGCACCGCACTCGAAACGACGACCGACGACCGACACGAATGAACCCGAACGACACAGCCGAGTCAGCGACGATACACAGCTTCCTGAACTGCTACCTCCGGGAGACCGGCGACTACGCCATCGTCCCCGCTGAGGACGCGCCGGTCGGGACGGACGTCGAGAAAGTCGTCCACGCGCCGCTTTCCCGGCAGGGCGTGGACCTCTACGTCCCGCTTTCGTACCGCTCGGCGACGGACCGCCACCTGTTCGACCTGCCCGGCGTCTACCGACTCCCCGACGGCGAGGCGTTCCCCCTCGAGTACACGATGCTCGTGACGCTCGTCACGACCGAACTCAGACTCGACCGCGACGACACCGGCGCGGCCGACGAACTCCTCCTGCGAGTCGTCAAGAGCTGCCAGAACATCGAGCGGTTCGTCGAGGCCCGCCGCGGCGACGAGGAGCGACTGTACGGCTTCGACACCACCTTCCGCGACGCCGAGCAGTCGCTCGTCTTCGGCCACCCGCTCCACCCGACGCCCAAGAGCAGACAGGGCATCCCGGCCCACGAGTCGCGGAGCTACGCGCCCGAGCTCTGCGGGTCGTTCCCGCTGGCGTACTTCAGCGCCGACCCCGAACTCGTCTCACAGGACTCCGCCCGCGACGACTCGGCGGCCGAGTGGGTCGCGTCGGCCCTCCGCGCGGACGACTCGGTCTCCGAAGCGTTCGTCGCCGAACGCGTCGATAGCGACGAGGTGCTGATTCCCGTCCACCCGTGGCAGGCGGACTACCTCCGCGGGCAACCCGAGGTGCGGGCGCACCTCGGCGACGGCCTCGAATACGTCGGCCAAGTCGGCCGGGAGTTCTACCCGACCTCGTCGGTGCGGACCCTGTACGCCCCCGACTCGCCGTTCATGGTCAAGGCATCGCTGAACGTCAAAATCACCAACTCCGAGCGGACGAACAAACGCCCCGAACTGGAGCGCGGCGTCGCCGTCACCGAACTGCTGGACACCGAGCTCGGCGACGACCTCGAATCCCGGTTCCCGGCGTTCGACGTCGTCCGCGACCCGGCGTACCTGACGGTGGACCTCGGTGACGGCGAGTCCGGCTTCGAGACCGTCCTCCGCGAGAATCCCTTCCGCGGCAACGCGGCGACGAACGCGACGCCCGTGGTCGGCCTCTGCCAGGACCACCTCGGCGACGGCTCGTCGCGGCTGGCGACGCTCGTGGAGGGTATCGCCGATCACGAGGGACGAACCACTGCGGCGGTGGCGGAAGACTGGTTCCGACAGTACCTCGAACTGTCGGTTCGGCCGGTGCTGTGGCTGTATCTCGAACGCGGGCTGGGTGTCGAGGCCCACCAGCAGAACAGCGTGCTGACGCTCGACGGCGGCTACCCCGAGACGTTCCGCTACCGCGACAACCAGGGCTACTACCTCCCCGAGTCGATGTGCGACGAGGTGGACGCGCTCCTGCCCGGCATCGGCGAGCGCGCCGACACCGTCTGCCCGGACGCCGTCGCCGACGAGCGCATCCGATACTACGTCGTCATCAACAACGCCTTCGGCCTCGTCAACGCCTTCGGCACGGCCGGTCTGGTCGACGAGCGACGCCTCTTGAGCGTCCTCCGCGACGAGCTCGAATCGCTTCGCCGGTACGACCGGCCATCGTCGTCGCTTCTCGACGACCTCCTCACGAAAGCGACGGTTCCATGCAAGGCGAACCTACTCACGCGGTTCCACGACATGGACGAACTGGAGGGGTCGCTGGCGAACCAGTCGGTGTACGCCGACATCGACAATCCGCTCGTCACGGAACTGGAGGTGCCAGCGCCATGACCGACGCGTCGGTAAACGCCGCGGCGGACCCCGCGACGGACGACGCAGGCCGCAAATACGCGTATCGCGTCCGCGACGAAACCATCGACCGGACCATCGGCTTCGCGGAAGTCGACCCGGCCCTCGATTTCGACAGTCTTCACGCGTGGCTCGGTTCCGACCACGTGAAGCCGTACTGGCAACTCGACCTCCCGGAACCGACGTTTCGAAAACGGCTCGACGAGAAGTTGGCCGACGACCACCTGACGCCGTACGTCGGCCTGCTCGATCACACGCCGATGAGCTACTGGGAGGCGTATCGGGCGGCCGACGACGTCGTCGCGGAGTGCTACGACGCCGCTCCCGAAGACCGAGGCGTCCACCTGCTCATCGGGCCGTCGGAGTATCGCGGGCGGGGCTACTCGATACCGCTCTTGCGGGCGATGACGGCGTTTCAGTTCCGCGCGACCGACGCGACTCGCGTCGTCAGCGAACCGGACGTGCGAAACGAACGGGTCATCCACGTCTTCGAGCGGTGCGGCTACGAGGCGCAGAAACGCATCGACCTCCCCGACAAGGAGGCGCTGTTGATGCACTGCGAGCGCGACCGGTTCTTCGATACGGTGGTCGAGAACGCAGAGGCGGAGGTGAGCCGATGAGCGAGTCGCACGTCCACGACGTAGTCGGAATCGGTCTCGGCCCGTTCAACCTCGGACTGGCGGCCCTGCTCGACAGCGCGCCCGAGGACGTGGACGCGGCGTTCCTCGAACGGGACGCCGAGTTCGCGTGGCACGAGGGGATGCTCATCGAGGGGACGACGCTGGAAGTCCCGTTCCTCGCGGACCTCGTGACGCTGGCCGACCCGACGAGTCCCCACAGCTACCTCAACTACCTGCGGGAGACCGGTCGCATCTACGAGTTCTACTTCTACGAGACGTTCCAGATTCCCCGGCGGGAGTACAACGACTACCTCCGATGGGTGGTCGACCGACTCGACGCCTGCCGGTTCAGCCGCGAGGTCACCGAAGTGCGCTGGGACGAACGCGAGGGGTGCTACGCGGTCACTGCTCGGAATCCGGAAACCGGCGACCGCTCCGAGTACCGCGCCGAGAGCCTCGCGCTCGGAATCGGCTCTCGGCCGCACGTCCCCGAACACCTTCGTGGACACCCGACCGAAGACGTCCACCACACGGCGCGGTATCGGTACCACCGCGAGCGCGTCGTGGACGCGGATACAGTCACCGTCATCGGGTCCGGACAGAGCGCCGCCGAAGTGTTCCAAGACCTCCTGGAGCGACAGTCCGACCACGGCTACCGGCTGGATTGGCTGACTCGCTCGGACGGCTTTTTCCCAATGGAGTACTCGAAGCTCGGTCTCCAGCACTTCACGCCCGAGTACGAGCGGTACGTCTACGACCTGCCGCAGGCGGTGAGAGACGACCTCATCCCGAATCAGGACCTGCTGTACAAGGGCATCGACCCGGAGACGAGCGCCGAAATATACGACCTGCTCTACCGGCGCTCCATCGGCGGTCGGCACCCCGACGTCGGCCTCTTTGCGATGACCGAGGTCCGAGATATCGAGCCCGTCGGCGACGCGTACGCCCTCGACTGTCGCCAGTGGCAGGCCGAGGAGCCGTTCGTCCACGAAAGCGAGGTCGTGATTCTCGGCACGGGCTACGAACGGCCGATTCCCGAGTTCCTCGAACCGATGGAAGGCGTCATCGAATGGGACGGAAAGAACCGGTTCGAAGTGACCGAAGACCACCGACTCGCGGTCGACGTGCCCGGAGACGTGTTTCTCCAGAACGCCGAGGTCCACACCCACGGCGTCGGGGTTCCGGACCTCGGCCTCGGATGCCACCGGAACGCGAAGTTCGTCAACCGACTCGTCGGGCGCGAGGTCTATCCCGACGACGTCGACACGGTCTTTCAGGACTTCTCGGTGGCGCAGTTCCTCGAACACGCACCGAACGCCACCCGCGCGGGCGGGATCGAAACGCGACTCACGCCGACGCAGAACGACTAACGATACCGATGAATCCGAACGACACCACGCTACGGGACGCACTAGACGCAGACGTCTGGGAGACGGTCGAGCGCCGCCTCCTGACGAAGATGCTCGAAGAGTTCGCCTACGAGGAGATAATCGAGCCGCGGAAAGTCGACGCCGGCGACGACCGCCACGTCTACCGGTTCGACCTCGGCGAGATGAGCTACCGGTTCGAGGCCGCCGACCGACTGATGGACAGTCTCCACGTCTACGGCGACACGGTCGAGCGGCGGACCGTCGGGCCGTGGAAACCGCTCGGCGACCCCCTTCGACTACTGCGCGACCTCGGCGAGACGACGGCCCTCGACGGCCTCACCGAGGGAAACCTGGTCCGCGAGTACAAGCGGACGCTACTCGCGGACGCCCACATCGAGTCGCGAAAACGGGACCGGGAGGGGTTCGACCCGACGGATCTCGATTACGCCCGTCTCGAAGGCGAGATGGAGGGCCACCCGTGGATTACGTACAACAAGGGGCGGCTCGGCTGGGGGTACGACGATTACAAGCAGTACGCACCGGAGCGCAAATCGCCGGTGACGCTCTCGTGGGCGGCGGTCCGCAAGGGACACGCGACGTTCGTCGGAGCCGAGGGGGTCGACCACGACTCGCTCGTCCGCGGCGAACTCGGCGACTACTACGAGCGATTCCGAAGCCGTCTCGACGCGAAGGGGTACGACCCGGACGCCTACTTTTTCATGCCGGTCCACGACTGGCAGTGGGAACACAGCGTCGTCCCGCTGTTTCCCGACCACATCGCGGCCGGTGACATCGTCCCGCTCGGTGACGGGCCGGACGAGTACCTCCCGCAACAGTCGGTCCGGACCTTCGTCAACGTCGACGACGCCGACAAGCACCACGTGAAGGTGCCGATGCGGATTCTCAACACGCTGGTCTGGCGGGGACTTCCCGGCGAGCGGACCGAACTCGCACCGACGGTCACCGAATACATCAAGGGCATCTACGAGCGGGACGACTTCCTGCAGGAACAGGGATTGATTCTCCCCGGCGAGATTGCGGGCCTCAACTACGACCACAGAGAGTTCACCGACATCGACGGCTCGCCGTACCAGTACCACGAACTGTTGGGCGCGGTCTGGCGGGAGTCCATCGACACGTTCCTCGAAGACGGCGAGCGGGCGATTACGCTCTCGTCGTTGATGCACGTCGACGGCGCCGGCGAACCCTTCGTCTCGCGGCTGGTCGAACAGTCGGGACTGACTCTCGACGAGTGGCTGGCCGAGTTCTTCGACACCGTCTTGCCACCGCTGTTGCACTTCCTCTACCGCTACGGAACGGTGTTCTCTCCACACGGCCAAAACACCATCCTCGTCGTCGAAGACGGCGTTCCCACCCGACTCGCGGTCAAGGACTTCGCGGACGACGTAAACGTGAGCGACCAGTCGCTCCCGGAGTTGGAATCGCTTCCCGACGACGTGCACGACGTACTCCGAAAAGAACCGCCGGAGGGTCTCTGCCAGTTCATCTTCTCCGGGCTGTTCGTCTGTGTCCTCCGGTACGTCGCCGACGTGCTCGAAGAGCACGAAGACTACGCCGAGCGGGAGTTCTGGGCGCACGCGCGACGCGCGGTTCTCGACTATCAGGCGCAGTTCCCCGAACTCCAAGCGCGGTTCGACCTGTTCGACATGCTCCGACCGGAGTTCACGAAGCTCAGTCTCAACCGGAACCGCATCTTCGACTACGGCTACGACGACTCGTCCGGTCGACCGCACGCCGCCGAACACGGAACGGTGACGAACGCCCTCGCCGAAGTCGCGGGCGAGCGAGCTGACGACGCGACTCAGACGAGTACGGCGGACGACTGAACCGATAACGAGAGGCTGGACCGTGGACTCCGACGGCGGGTCGTCACCGACGCCGACCCGTTGTGGCCCTCCCCGTTCGTCCTCGGCCGTGAGACACGACGAGTGCGAACCGTGGAACTGATCCGCGAGAGAACGCGAATTGATATTGTACATATTGAACAACTATCTGAAGAAGACGGAACGTCGGCGTCCGCCAGTCACGACCGGTCGTCGAGACGAAAACAGCGGCCTCAGAGGCGAACGGAACTGACGTTTTTATGGACGCCCCGAAGCGTTAACAAAAAAATTCCAAATTAGAGAGTCCGAATACAACCTCGTTTCGAGGGAGCGGCAGAGAACAGACGACGAGTACGTAAGATAGAGAAAATGAAGAAGTACCGCACGAAGTATTGCACCATAACAGAACAACAGTCGAAAAGTCAGAGCAGTTGCGTGACAGACGAGGGCCCGCTGAAACGACGTTCCACGTTCACAGTCTTCTGTTCTCCCGACCAGAACACTTATTCAGATAGTTAATAACGAATAATCATGGACGCCAAACACCCGGTTCGAACCACGGAAAAGACGCTGGCGCTCGTCGAGGAGTTGATGGGGAAGGGACCCTGTGGGGTCACGGAACTGGCCGGTGACCTCGACATGGGAAAGAGCGCGGTGCACAACCACTTGACGACGCTCCAGAAACACGGGTACGTCCTCAAGGACGGCGACGACTACCGGGTCGGCTTGAAGTTCCTCGAAGTCGGCGGCCACAGTCGGAAGTCGATGGAGGTGTATCAAATCGCCGAACCCGAGGTCAAGTCGCTCGCCGCCGACACGGGCGAACTCGCCAACCTCCTCGTCGAAGAACAGGGGATGGGCGTCTACCTGATGCGGGCGAAAGGCGACGACGCCGTGGACCTCGATACCTACGCGGGCCTGCGAACGAACCTGCACACGACGGCGCTCGGGAAGGCGATTCTCGCGAATCTCCCGGAGTCTCGGGTCAACAAGATAATCGAGCGTCACGGACTCGAACAGAAGACGCCGAAGAGCATCGGCACGCGACAGGAGCTATTTCAGGTGCTCAAAGCGGTCCGCGAGCGGGGCTACGCCATCGACGACGGCGAGCGTCTCGAAGGCCTGCGCTGTCTCGCGGCACCCATCAAATCCTCGTCCGGCGAGGTGCTCGGTGCCATCAGCGTCTCCGCTCCCGCCAGCCGAGTCAGCGACGAAGACCTCCACGGGGCGCTCCCCGAGCGCGTCCTGAGCGCGGCGAACGTCGTCGAACTCAACATCAACTACTGACGCTTCCGTTCGCTATCTCGGAACGAGATTCGAGACGACCGATTTGTCGGTTCTGAGTCGAAGTCGCAGAGTTTTCGCTGTGCTATCGCGGTCAGAGATTACACAGCTAATCCCGTAACGAATACAGCGCCCGAGTCCAGAATCGTGTTCTGTTATAGAGAATTTGATTGGCGGTGAGTGGGTTGCCACTATCGAGTATACGAGAGGAGACGAGAGGAGAAGAGAGCAAGAAAACGAAACGAGAGCAGGTGGTCAGGCGGTCGCCGCGGGCGACCGGTGCGGACGCTCAGTAGTTGTCGTAGACGGTCTTCTCGATGGTGTAGAAGTCGAGGCCGGCGTCGCCCTGCTCGCGCCACGTCTCGGACGAGGAACGCTTGAACCCGCCGAAGGGGACGTGGAGTTCGAGGCCAGTCGTCTTGTCGTTGACCTTCACCACGCCGGCTTCAACCTCGTCGACGAAGCGGTTCGCCTCGGTGTGGTCGTCGGTGACGACGCTGGCCGACAGGCCGTAGTCGACGCCGTTCGCGACCGCCAGCCCCTCGTCGAAGTCGCTCACTTCGATGACGGCGATGACCGGGCCGAAGACTTCCTCCTGTGCGATGCGCATGTCGGGGTCGACATCGGTGAACACGGTCGGCTCCACGAAGTGACCCGTCTCGACTGCCTCGCCCTCGGGGACGCCGCCGCCGGCGACGAGCGTCGCGCCCTCGCCTTCAGCGATGTCGATGTATTCGAGCGTCGAGGAGAGTTCGGACTCGCTGACCTGCGGCCCCATCTCGTGGTCGGTTCCGGGGCCGACGTCGAGGGACTCCGCGCGGTCGACGAGCTCGGCGACGAAGTCGTCGTACACGTCCTCGTGGACGATGGCGCGGGAACAGGCCGTACACGACTGGCCGGTGGTTCCGAACCCGCCGTTGGCGACGATGTCGGCGGCCTCGGCGGGGTCCGCGGAGTCGGCGACGAGCGTCGGGTTCTTCCCGCCGAGTTCGGTCTGGACGCGCTTGCCGGCGTCTGTGGCCTGCTCGTAAACCATCTCACCGACCTGACTGCTCCCGGTGAAGGAGACGAGGTCCGTGCCCTCGTTGGCGATGAACTCGGAACCGACCGAGCTTCCGGGGCCGGTGACGACGTTGAGGACCCCGTCCGGGAGGCCGGCCTCGTCGAGCGCGCGGGCGATTTCGACGACGACGCCGGGCGCGATGGAGGCGGGCTTCAGAACGACGGTGTTGCCGGCGGCGAGCGCCGGGGCGAGCTTCCACGCCGGAATGGCGATGGGGTAGTTCCACGGCGTGATGAGCGCCGCGACGCCGACGGGCTCCTGCCGCGTGTAGAGGTTCGTGTTCGGCCCGCTCGCACCCTTTTTCGCGCCGCCGAGGTCCGCCGCCTTCGTCGAGAAGTAGTGGAAGATGTCGATGGCGCGCTGTACCTCACCCGCCGCTTCGGGCCGCGCCTTCCCCTCCTCGGCGATGAGAATCTCCGTCAGTTCCTCCTTGCGCTGGGCGAGGAGCGTGCCCGCCTCGCGGAGGATGCGCCCGCGCTCGGGACCGGGCGTGTTTCGCCACTCGTCTTCGGCCGCGGCGGCGGCGTCGACGGCCGCGGCGGCGTCGTTCTCGTTCGAGTGCTGATACGTCGCGACCACGTCGCTCGGGTTCGCGGGGTTCGTTACCTCGGCCGTTTCGCCGGTCTCCGAGGTCACCCACTCGCCGTTAACGTAGTTTTTACTGGGGTCCGTCATCGAGTACACGTTCTGTCTTCCGACATACAACTCTTGCGAAGCGGTCACTATTTGTTGGCTGTCGTCGACGGGGCGAGTTCGGGAGCGCGCGTCGGGGTGAGCGACGGACTACCGACCCACACACTTTTGTAGTGGCTTTCGGCATATACGTGCGAAATGGTTGAGCAAGCGAAGCTTAGCGACCCGAACGCGGAGTACACGATGCGCGACCTGTCCGCGGAGACGATGAATATCACGAATCCGCGAGGCGGCGTCCGCGACGCCGAAATCACGGACGTACAGACGACGATGGTCGACGGCACCTACCCGTGGATTCTCGTCCGCGTCTACACCGACGCGGGTGTCGTCGGCACCGGCGAGGCCTACTGGGGCGGCGGCGACACCGCCATCATCGAGCGGATGAAGCCGTTCATCATCGGCGAGAACCCCCTCGACATCGACCGCCTGTACGAGCACCTCGTCCAGAAGATGTCCGGCGAGGGGTCGATTTCGGGCAAGACCGTCTCCGCCATCTCGGGTATCGAAATCGCGCTTCACGACGCGGCCGGGAAGCTCCTCGACGTGCCCGCCTATCAGCTCGTCGGCGGGAAGTACCGCGACGAGGTGCGCGTCTACTGCGACCTCCACACCGAAGACGAGGCCAACCCGCAGGCCTGCGCCGAGGAGGGCGTCCGCGTGGTCGAGGAACTCGGCTACGACGCCATCAAATTCGACCTCGACGTGCCCTCGGGCCACGAGAAGGACCGCGCGAACCGCCACCTCCGCAACCCCGAAATCGACCACAAGGTCGAAATCGTCGAGGCGGTCACCGAGGCCGTCGGCGACCGCGCGGACGTGGCGTTCGACTGCCACTGGTCCTTTACCGGCGGGAGCGCCAAGCGCCTCGCATCCGAGTTGGAAGACTACGACGTGTGGTGGCTCGAAGACCCCGTCCCGCCGGAGAACCACGACGTGCAGAAGCTCGTGACCCAGTCCACGACGACGCCCATCGCGGTCGGCGAGAACGTCTACCGGAAGTTCGGCCAGCGGACGCTACTCGAACCCCAGGCGGTGGACATCGTCGCGCCCGACCTGCCCCGCGTCGGCGGCATGCGCGAGACGCGGAAGATAGCCGACCTCGCGGACATGTACTACATCCCCGTGGCGATGCACAACGTCTCGTCGCCCATCGGGACGATGGCCTCCGCGCAGGTCGCCGCGGCCATCCCGAACTCGCTGGCCGTCGAGTACCACTCCTACCAACTCGGCTGGTGGGAAGACCTCGTCGAGGAAGACGGCCTGATTCAGAACGGTCGGATGGAGATTCCCGAAACGCCCGGCCTCGGGTTGACGCTCGACCTCGACGCCGTCGAAGAACACATGGTCGAAGGGGAGACCCTCTTCGACGAGGAGTAATCCGCCACCGAGAGCGAGACTCTCCCACGGCGGCCGCGACAGCCTGACAACCCTCCGGCGCCTCGTCTGAATCGAGCCCCCGAAACGGATCCTCGCCACCCGACCGGTGAGCGTCACGGGGAAACACGTATCACACAGGGTGATAATCACGGGGTATGGTCGACCGACCAACCGCTTTGGAAGACCCGCTCGACGGACGGACGGCGCTCATCACGGGCGCGAGTTCGGGAATCGGCGCGGCAACCGCGCGCGTGCTCGCCGAGGACGGCGCGGACGTGTGTCTCGCCGCCCGCCGAGTCGAACGACTGGAATCGCTTGCGGACGAGATTCGCGAGACGACGGACGCCGCCGTGAGCGTCGTGCCGACGGACGTGACCGACTCCGACGCGGTCCGGGCGCTCGTCGACGCGACCGTCGAGCGGTTCGGATCGCTCGACATCGTCGTCTGCAACGCCGGTCTCGGCATCGACAAGTCGGTCGCGGAGTTGACCGACGAGGAGTACCGGCTGATGACCGGCGTCAACGTCGACGGGATGTTCTACACGGCCAGAGAGGCGATTCCGCACCTCGAAGAGTCGGAGGGCAACCTCGTCTTCCTCGGGAGCATGTCCGGGAACCACCCGCGACCCCACAACCCGGTGTACGCCGCGACGAAGTGGTGGGTCCGCGGGTTCGCGTCGAGCCTGCAGGGGTCCATCGGCGAGGAGAACGTCGGCGTGACCTGCGTCAACCCGACCGAGGTGCGAACCGAGTTCGGCTCCGAGAGCGGCGAGACGCAGGCGGAGTCGTTCGACGAGGGTGAGGTGACGGAGGCGATAGAGGTCGCCGACGCCATCGCCTACGCGGTCCGCCAGCGGTCGCCGAACACGGTCCTGTCGCTGGACCTCTACCGGCGCGACAAGCTCTCACACTTCTAGCGAGACGGAAAGCCGGGGAATCTGACGACCGGGTCGCGCGTTCTGCGGGCGGTCCGGTCATTCCAACTCGACCGCGCGCCCGGTGTCGGCGCTCTCGTAAATCGCGTCGATAGTCCGCATGACCGCCACGGACTCCTCGCGGTCGACCCGCGGCGTCTCGCCGGTCTCGGCGGCGCGGGCGAACGCCTCGACCTCGCGGCGGTAGCTGTCGGTCGGGTCGAACGTCTCCGTGACGACGCGGCCGTCGGTGGCGTAGGTGAGTTCGGCCGAGGCCGTCGGCCCGACGTTGAACGCGGGCTTCGCCTCCAGCCAGCCGTCGAAGGTCTGGACACGGTAGTACTGCGTCTCGGGCGTGTCGAACGACGATTCGACGCGGGCGGTCGCGCCGGTGTCGTACTCCAAGACGCCCGACATCCGCGTGTCGACGCCGCAGTCGCGCGTGTCGGTCGTGGTCGCGTACACCCGGTCGGGCGTCCCGAGGAAGAGCCGCGCCGCGCTGACGGCGTAACAGCCCACGTCCATGACGCTCCCGCCGGCGAGGTCGGGGTCGATGCGGATGTCCTCGGCCCCGTCGGGCAGGCGGAACGAGAAGTTCGACGTGACAGAGACGACCTCGCCGAGTTCCGACGCGACGAGTTCCGCGGCCCGCTCGGTCCGCGGGTGGAAGCGGTACATGAACGCCTCCATCAGCGTGACGCCCGCGTCCTCGCAGTAGTCGAAGAGGGCCGCCGTCTCGTCGGCGCTGGCGGTCAGCGGCTTCTCACAGAGCACGTGGTGACCGCGGTCGGCGGCCGCTCGAACCCAGTCGGCGTGGAGGCCGTTGGGGAGCGGGATGTAGACCGCGTCGAGGGAGTCGTCGGCCAACAGCGCCTCGTAACTGCCGTAGGCGGTGGGGATGCCGAGTTCGTCGGCGACCGCGCTCGCCCGCGCCTCGTCGCGGGACGCGATGGCGGCCGCCGTGTGGTCGCTCGCCTGCACCGCGGGGATGACCGATTTGACGCCGATGCCTGCCGTGCCGAGGATGCCGAACTGCATACGGGGAACTGTGGCGACCCAGCAGATAAAACTGCGGGCGACGACGCGCCGAATCGGGGCCTACGCCTCGTCGGAGGCGGAGTTGATGTCGGCGTCGACAGCGACATCGGTACCGCGCTCCGCCGCGGCGTAAATCGCGTCCATCGCGCGCATGTCCACGAGGGCGTGGTCGCCGTCGGGCTCGGGGTCGGTCTCCGTCAGGAGCCGGGACGCGAAGTAGTCGAACTCCTCTGTCATCTGGTTCACCTGCTGGAAGTCGTAGTCGGCGGACTGGTCTCCCCACGACAGCCGGAAGCCGCGTTCCTGTCGGTTGTAGAACGCCGGCTCGATTTCGAGTTCCCCCTCGGTGCCGGTCACCCGGAGGTGGCTCGACTGGTAGGCCGACTGGCTGGCGGTGCAGACCGCGAGCGTGCCGTCGTCGAAGTCGACGCCGAAGCTGACGTGCTCGTCGCCGACGGCCGCGAACGCCTCGTCGTCGACGCGGGCGGTCGCCCTGACGCGAACGGGGTCGGCGTCGAGGACGAACCGCGCGGTGTTCAGCGGGTAGAGCCCGATGTCCATGACGGTCGCACCGCCGGAGAGTTCGGGGTCGAGCCGCCACTGGTCGGGGTCGGGGACGACCTCGTCGAGCAGGCGCTGGGACATGTGGCCGTGGACGAACACCGGCTCGCCGACGACGCCGGCCTCGACGAGTTCGCGGGCGCGCCGGACGGCCGGCTCGGTCTGCATCCGATAGGCGACCATCAGGGGCACGTCGGCGCGGTCGCAGGCGGCGACGAGCTTCTCGGCCCGCTCGACCGACGCTTCGAGCGGTTTCTCGCAGAGGACCGCCTTCCCCAACTCGGCGGCGGTCTCGACGTACGGGAGATGTAACCCGTTCGGCGTGACGACGTACACCGCGTCGTAGGCGTCGGCGGCGATGCCCTCGTGGAACTCGTCGTAGGTGAGCCCGCGGGTTATCGACTCGGCCAACTCCGTCGCACTCTCCGCCTTCTCCTTCGAGCCACTGACGACGACCGTCGTCTCGCAGAACTCGGACGCCTCGACGGCGGGAATCGCCTCGTCGCGGGTCCACCAGCCGAGGCCGATCATGGCGACCCTGACGGTGCCCGTCACGTCGTCGTCCTGCCAATCGCGGCGCGTGAACGCCTCTGTGATGTCGGTGGGTGTGGAACTCATACGGTGGTGACGGAGTTCGAGAGGGTGCCGATTCCCTCGACGGTGATGTCGACGCGGTCGCCCTCTTGGAGGTCGAACGGGTGGTCAGGCACAATCGATGTCCCCGTCAGAATGACCGCCAGTTCCGGGACCGTGTTATGACGCGTGAAGTACGACACGAGCTCGTCGCAACTGCGGACCATCTCGCTCGTGTTCGTGGCGTCGTCGTAGATGACCTCCCCCTCGCGCTCGATAGTCATGCGCATCTCCAACTCGTGGGGGTCGTCGATGTCTTCGGGCGTGACCACGGACGGACCGATAGAACAACAGCGGTCGTACACTTTCGCCTGTGGGAGATACAGCGGGTTTTCGCCCTCTATCGACCGACTGCTCACGTCGTTGCCGACGGTGTAGCCGACGATTTCGCCGCGCCGCAGGACGATACCGAGTTCGGGTTCGGGCACGTCCCATTCTGAGTCGTCTCGAACGCCGATGGCGTCGCCCGGTTCGACGATGCGAGAGGGCGTCGCTTTGAAGAAAATCTCCGGCCGGTCGGCGTCGTACACGTCGAAGTACATATCGGGCATCGAACTCTCCTCCTCGCGCGCCTGTTCGCTGATTTGGTAGGTGACGCCCGCGGCCCAGACCTCCTCGGCGTCGACGGGGACAGTCGCGTGCCGGTCGACGAACGCGTCGTCGACTTCGTCGGCGTCCTCGGTGAGCTCGGCGGCGAGACGGTCGATGGGGGTCCGGGCGATACTCGCAACTCGGGCCAAATCCCCGAACGTCTGAAGGTCCGCGTCGGCGCTCGTGAGGTCGTACGTCGTGGAGTCGCGGCTCACCGTGAGGCGGCGCTCTCCCGACACCGCTAGCTGGTGGTAATGCATTCAGTAGCATATTACTAGCAATTGTGATAAAGGTACGTTTCGGCGTCACAACGTGCCGCGAGGTGAGAGACAGAACGGACTGACGTGACGGGAATCGTCGACCGGGCGACTTCGGATACGGCCGTCCCGGCACACCACAGAGAGTCGAAAGGCCGTTGCCGACCGGGACTCGCTGGACCGAGGCGTTCGACTGTGTCGTCCACAGACGCCGGTAGCGGGGCTAATCGGCGGGAGAGTACAGCACTAACCGTATTTCGTATCTCAGAACAGGACCCCGCCGGACTCGAACAGAAAATCGCGGGACCACCGCGTTCGACGTGCGGTAATTCCGGCTAAGATTACGCGACTAATTCTGTAATTCAAACGGCCGACGACGGAGAGTCAAGGTGCGGTTCAGCGCTTGCGGCGGCGAGCACACGCAGGCGTGGGAATGCGCTCCGGCGAGCGTGTTCCCTATGACAGAACTGCCGGCCAGCGACGACCGGAGTCAGCGGCGACGCTCCATCACTGGCGGGCAAGCCCGAGGCCGTGGACAAACCGAGAGGCGGCCGCGGTCACGAGTGACGATCCGCGACGCAAAAGCGAAGCGACCGGTCAGAACGCGCTGTCCGCGAACCCGCCGTCGACGGTGACGACCTCTCCGGTCACGAACGACGCGGCGTCGCTCGCGAGGAACACCGCCGCGCCGACGATTTCCTCTCGCTCGGCGACCCGGCCGAGCGGCGTTCGCTCGTCGATTCGCTCGCGTTTGTCGGTCCCCTCGGCGTAGGTGTCGGCGTTCTGCGGGGTGATGACGAAGCCCGGAGCGATGGCGTTGACGCGTATCTCGGGGGCGAGCTCCTTCGCGGACGCGCGGGTGAACGCCTCGACGCCACCCTTCGCCGCCGAGTAGGCCGGGAGGTTCGCCATCGAGAGCCGCGCGGCCAGCGAGGAGATGTTGATAATCGACCCGCCATTGGCGACCGCCGGGGACAGCTCCTGTGTCACGCGGCGGACCCCCCCGAGCGCGATGTCGGTGACGCGGTCCCACGCGTCGTCGTCGATGTCGCGGACCGTCTCCCGGGATATCGCGCCCTGCGAGGCGACGACCACGTCGATGCCGCCGAACTCCTCGACAGCGCGCTCGCGGACGCGCTCGAGCGAGTCCGGGTCGGTCACGTCGCAGGTCTCCCGAACCGCGTTCGCGCCCAGTTCCTCGATTGCGTCGGCCGTCTCGTCGACCGCCGACTCGCGCCGGCTGGTTGCGAGGACGTCCGCGCCCTCGCTCGCGAAGCCGAGAGCGATTGCCTGTCCGATACCGCTCGTTCCGCCGACGACGACGACGCGCTTGTCGCTGACAGAGACTGGCGTGTGCTCGTATGTAGCCATGGTTGCAGTCCACACGGTACCGACATGATAGTTGCGGAACGCGCGGCGGAAGTGCCGCATGCAGTATGTTTTTACGGGCCCGCCTCACACGTCCTGTCATGCGAGGACTTGCCAAAGTAGAGCGTAGCTCCGGCGCTATGGAGTTCATCGAGCGACAGAAACCGGAACCGGACGCGGGAGAGGTGCTGGTGGAGGTCGACTACGCCGGTCTCTGCGGGAGCGACGCGGGTATCTACGAGTTCGAATCCGCCTTCGAGCGGATGGAACTCCCGACGGTCATCGGCCACGAGTACGCCGGTCGCGTGGTCGAAGTCGGCGACGCCGTGACGGAGTTCGGCGTCGGCGACCGCGTGGTCGAACGGCCGATTCGGGGTTGCGGCGAGTGTTACCAGTGTCGCATCGGCGAGGAGAACGTCTGTCAGGACGCTGTCATCACCGGCGTCGACCACGACGGCGCTTACGAGCGGTTCATCGCCGTCCCGGAGCGCGCCCTCCACCCGATTCCCGACGACGTGGAACAGCGGCACGCCGCGGTCGCCGAACCGACGAGCATCGCCGCGCGTGCCGTTATCGAGAACTCCCGGGTCGGCGCGGGCGACCGCGTGCTGGTCGAGGGGCCCGGTCCAATCGGCCTACTCACGGCCCAAATCGCGGCCGCGCAGGGCGGCACCGTCGTCGTCTCCGGCGTGGGACAGGACGCCGACTACCGGCTCCCGCTCGCGGAGGAACTCGGCTTCGAGACGGTCAACGTCGCCGACGACGACACCGAGGCGCGCCGCGAACGACATACCGGCGGCGTCGGCTACGACGTGGTGTTCGACACGACCGGCCACCCCTCGGGGCTCACGACGGCCGTCGACGAGGTGCGCAAGGGCGGCCAAATCGTCCTCGTCGGGCAAACCGGCGAGACCTCGATGCCCTACTCCCCGCTCGTCCGGGCCGAAATCGACCTGCAGTGTTCGTACGCCTCGATGTACGAGGACTTCGAGCGCTCCTTCCGCCTGATCCGCGACGGCGACGTGGACTGCGAGACGTTCGTCGACACCCGGTTTTCGCTGTTCGAGGCCGACGAGGCCTTCGAGACGTTCATCGAGGGCGGGACGTGCAAGCCTGTGTTCGATATCTCGGAGTTGGCGTAAGAGGAGTTTCGGCCGACAGCAGTTCAAACCAGAAGTGGTAAATTGAATATAACACAATAGTGTATACAGACGGAAACAGCTATTCAACCGCTGAACGACAGCTACACCAGATAATTCGCTTTTGAACCCATCTCAGATAGATAGTAAACAGATAATTTTGCATATTCACCAGATAAATAGCAAATGATATGGTCTAAAGTTCTTTTTAGGTAATTTTATATGGTATTCGCATCTAATAATTTATAATCTGTTTAGATATTTTCCCCATTAGAAGTTACTATTTTGCACAATACTAATGCGTCGAGTCGAGCCTCGAATCCGAATCGAGGCGCGGAGCGACCGAAAGGCCGCCAAAGAGACGAAGCGAGGAGTCGAAGGGCGGCGTCAGTCGCTGGCCGAATCGCCGCTGGCCGGCGACGAGAACTCGAGGTCTCCGTACGTAGAGCCCGAGCGGTCGTCGGCGATGCCGTCCGCGTCGGCGGTCTCGCCGTCCGGGAAGTAGCACGCCGCGCGGTGTTCGCCGTCACGGACGGTATCGAGTCCGGGTTCGCTCTCCCGGCACGCGTCTTCCGCTTTCGGGCACCGCGGGGCGAAGACGCAACCGGACGGGAGGCTGACCGGGTCCGGAGGCTCACCGTCGAGCAGGACGCGGTCGCGGTCGACCGTCGGGTCCTTCTCGGGGGCGGCCGCGAGGAGCGAAGTGGTGTACGGGTGTTTCGGCTCGGCCGCGATGGACTCGACGCCGCCCTCCTCGATGACCCGCCCGAGGTACATAATCGCGAGCCGGTCCGACACCTGCACCAGACTGGCGAGGTCGTGAGAGATGTAGACGATACCGATGTCCTCTGTGTCCGCGAGTTCTCGCAGGAGGTTCAGCAGGTTCACCTTCAGCGACACGTCGAGCATCGACGCCGGCTCGTCGCAGATGAGGAAATCGGGGTCGAGGACGAGCGCCTTCGCCACCGCGACGCGCTGGCGTTGGCCCCCCGAGAGCTGGTGTGGGTACTGGTCGAGGAACTTCCGCGCGGGTGTGAGCCCGACTTTCTCCAGCGTCTCGACGACGGCCCGTTCGCGCTCGTCGGTCCGGTAGTCGTGGATGGTGAGCGGTTCGCCGACCAACTGCCGAACCGTCTGTCTCGGGTTGAGCGAGTCGAAGGGGTCTTGGAAGATTATCTGAACCTTCCGCCGGAACTCGCGCATGTTCCCGTCCGCGTAGTGCTCGTAGGGCTCGCCGTCGAAGACGAACTCGCCGCCGGTCGGCTGTTTCAAGAGCGCGATGGTCTCGCCCAGCGTCGACTTCCCACAGCCCGACTCGCCGGCGATACCGAGGATTTCGGACCGCCGGACGCGCAGGGAGACGCCGTCGACGGCGCGGACGTAGTTCGGGTCGTTACCCCTGAGTTTCTCCAAGAGCGGCTGGCTCTGCTCGTAGTACTTTTCGAGACCGTCGGTTTCGAGGAGCACCTCGCCGCGGCCTGATTCGTCGTGGCTGTCGGGGATTCCCCACGTCTCCGGGTCGGTTGCGTCGCGCCGCATCTGGGCGGCTCTGGTGACGTGGTGGCACGCCGAGCGGTGGTTGCGGTTCGGCAGGTCGACGAGGTCCGGGTGGGACGCCTCGCATTCCTCGGTGGCGAACGGGCACCGGTCCTTGAAGACGCACGCGCTGGGTTCCTCACTCAGGTTCGGCGGCGACCCCGGAATCGAGACGGGGTCCTGGTCGCCCTCCTCAATCTCGGGGAAAGAGTTCTTCAGCCCCATCGTGTACGGGTTCGTAGGGTTCACGAGGACGTTGTCGACGCTTCCCTGCTCCATGGCTTTCCCGCCGTAGAGTATCGAAAGCTCGTCGCACGTCTCGGCGATGACGCCGATTTCGTGGGTGATGAGAAGCAACGAGCTGTCCATTCGGTCCTGTATCTCCAGAATCTTGTCGATAATCTTGTCCTGAACGATGACGTCGAGCCCCGTGGTCGGCTCGTCGGCGATGATGAGGTCGGGTTCGAGCGCCAGCGCCATGGCGATGGTCACGCGCTGGCGCATCCCCCCCGAGAACTCGTGGGGGTAGTCGTCGATGCGGTCGGGGTCGAGCCCGACGATTTCGAACAGCTCTCGGACCCGCGCACGGGCCTTCTCGTCGGTGACGTTCCGATGGGTCTGAATGGCCTGGCGAATCTGCGCCCCGGTTGACATCACCGGGTCGAGCGAGTCCATCGCGCTCTGGGGGATGTAGGCGATGTCCTCCCAGAGCACGTCGCGGCGCTCGCGCTCGCTGAGGCCGGTCAAGTCGCGGCCCTTGAATTCGATGCTACCGGATTCGACGGAGCCGTTGTTGGGAAGGAGACCGAGAACCGCCTCGGCGAGCGTCGATTTCCCCGAGCCGGACTCGCCGGCGAGGCCGTAGTTGACGCCCTCGTCGATGCTGAACGACACGTCGTTGACGGCGTGGACGGTTCCGCTGTCGGTCGAGTACGTGACCGTGAGGTCTGTGATGTCGAGGAGGCTCATTGTTCGGTCTGAATCTCCGGGTTGATGACTTCTTCGTAGGCGCGGCCGATGAGGAACACCGAGGTGGTGATGGCCGCGATACCGAGCGCGGGCGGGAGCACCCACCACCAAGCGACGCGCATGTTGCCCGATTCGAACACCTGTCGGAGCATCCGGCCCCAACTCGTGACGGTCGGGTCGCCGAACCCGAGGAACGCCAGGCTGGCCTGCGCGGCGATGGCCCACGCGATGCCGTAGGCCGTGTAGAGAAAGCCGATGGGGAGCACGTTCGGCGCGACGTGGTAGAGCATCGTCCGCAGGTCGCTCGCGCCGCTGGCGCGCGCCGACTTCACGAAGGTCCGCTCTCTGACGGAGAGGACCTCGGAGCGGACGACGCGCGCGGGCATCTTCCAGAGGAACGCGACGATGATGCCCGTCATGAGCCAGACGCTCGGCGTCACGAACGTCAAGAGCAACAGCGCCATCGGCGTGAACGGCAGGGAGAACGTGAGGTCCGTGAGGCGCATGAGGACCTCGTCGACCCAACCGCCGTAGTAGCCGCTGACGAGCCCCACGAGAAAGCCGAGCGCGCCGGTTCCGATGCCGCCGAACAGGCCGACGATGAACGTCGGTTGCGCGCCGGCGAGGAACTGGCTCAGGACGTCTTTCCCGTAGGCAGTCGTCCCGAACAGGGCCGTACCGGTCGGTTCGGACAGCCGTAACATCGACCCGGCGTCGTCGCGGACGGTGTACTCTATCGGGTCGTGCGGAGCGAGCGCGGGGCCGAGGAGACCGAGGAAGACGAACGCGGCGACGATGACGACGCCGGCGAACGCGAGGCGGTCGCGCCGCAGGAACGTGAACTGGTCTCGGAGCGTCTCCGCGACCCCCTCGACGCGCTTTTTCAGTTCGGCTTCGGGCTTCGTCTCGGTGCTCACGCGACACCACCTCCGCTGGTCGAGACGGTCGGGTCGAAGTAGGCGTACAGCACGTCGGCGACGAGGTTCGCCACGATGACCGCGAGCGCCATGATGAACACGGCCGCCTGCACCAGCGGGTAGTCCTGCTGTTGGATGGCGAGCACGAGTTCGCGACCGATGCCGGGCCAGCCGAAGACGACTTCGAGCAGGATGAGCCCCTGGAATATCATCCCGAGACGGAGCGCGAAGTAGGTCAGAATCGGAAGCATGGAGTTCCGACCCGCCCGCGCGAGCTGTTGCATCTCCGAGAGCCCCTTCGCGCGGTGGAGTTTGAGGAACTCAGAGCCCCGCTTTTCGACGACGCCGTTGCGCGCCAACAGCAGGAAGTCGCCGCTGTAGTACAGCACCGACACGGTAAACGGCAGGATGTAGTGGTGCAGGAAGTCGAGTGAGGCGAACGTCTCGACGGAGCCCTCCGGCGAGGCGCTGATAGAGCGCATCCCGAAGGCGGGCACCAGTTCGAGGTTGTACGCGAAGATGATGACGAAGAGGATGCCCGTGATGAACACCGGCGTCGACCGGAGGAACGTCGTGGCGATAATGCTGAGTTTCTCCAGTTTGCTCCCGCGGTTCCAACCGACGTACATCCCGAGGAGAGAGCTCAGGACCGCCGTCGTCACTAACGCGGGGACGAGCAGGATGAGCGTGTTGACGAGCCGCGGGGCCAACACCCCCCAGACGGGCTGGCTCCGCAGGATGGAGTAGCCGAACTGGAACAGCAGGATGCTCTGGAGGTAGCTGAGGTACTGCCGCCACATCGGCTGGTCGAGGCCGTACATCGCCCGAATCTCGGTGATTTGTTGCTGGCTCAGGTTGCCCGCGGTGACGAGCGACTCGAACGGACTCCCGGGAAGCAACCGCAGGACGACGAAGATGACCGAGACGGCCACGAGAGTGAGCCCGATAGAGATGGCGAGCCGCTTCGCGAGGAAGCGCTGGAACTCGCTCATGGTCGGGCTCCCCGGCGGCGCGACTGAGTGGTGTGCGACATGCTCGTCACCTCACGAGAAGTCCGCCTGTCCGAGTTCGTCACGGCGTTGGTGCATGTTCCCGGGCTGGATGCGCTCGACGAAGGCGGCCCACGCGTCCCCGTTGGGGAACCGGAGGTTTCCGTCGTCGTCCCACGTGTAGCCGGCCCGTTCGAGGTTCGATTTCGCCCCGTCGATATCGAACTCGTAGTGCGTCGTGTCCGACGTGTGCCACGGCGTGAGGTCCGAAATCGGGTTCTCCCCGTTCGGGACGGTCGCGCGGTCCTGCAACACGTCGGCGGCGAAGCCCTCGGTGTCGACCGACTTCGCGAGGGCGACGCGGAACTCCTTGTCGCGAACGAGCGGACAGGAGAACATCAGCTTCGTGTCGAGCGGTGCGAAGTTGCCCGAGGTCATCTTCTCGACGCCGGCGGTGCTCGCGGCGCGGTCGGCCTGCGAGTTCGAGAGCGTCGTGCCGATAGCGTCGATTTCGCCGCCCTGTAGCGAGCCGATCATCGAGTCGATGTTGCCGACGTTGATCCAGATGACGCGGTCGATTCCCTCGCCGCTTTCAGCCATGTCACCGAGGGTATCAGCTCGCAACTCGTCGTCAAACATCCAGTGACCGTCGTTACGGGACACCTCGAACCGGGTTCCC
>Ga0207720_100524_pt1 | contig 24568 bp, 24 predicted proteins | sample A23P2SouthBayCA_2_FD_187751 | JGI IMG/M metagenome (GOLD analysis project Ga0207720, IMG submission 187751) | Aerobic enrichment media microbial communities from Eden Landing Ponds, California, USA - A23 E3 (2) (SPAdes) | ecosystem: Environmental > Aquatic > Marine > Unclassified | place...
CGTGCCGCGCACGCTGCGCCCGGACGACGACACCGAGATCTACCGCGCCGTCGAGGGCGCCAAGGGCGAACTCGGCATCTACATCCGCGCCGACGGCACCGACACGCCCGCCCGCTTCAAGATCCGCGGCCCCTCCTTCTCGAACCTGCAGGCGCTCCCGGAGATGGCGACCGGCGAGGCGATACCCGACCTGATCGCCTCGCTGGGGAGCCTCGATACGATCATGGGCGAAGTCGATCGGTGAGGCGATCGAGAGAAAGGGCCGGAAGCCCGAGCCGGACTACCGCGCGTTCCGCTTCGCGTCGAGCCGCTCGACGCGGGTGATAAGCTCGTCGACGGCGACCTCCTGGTCGTCGGTGGCGTCGACGATGCGCTCGGTCGCCCCCTCGGTACGGTCGGAGCGCTCGCGGACCGCCTCCAGCGACGAGGTCAGCTCTTCGACGGTCGCGGCCTGGTCGTCCGTGGTCCGGGCGACCTCGGCGACGCCGGCGGCGGCCTCGTCGACCGCGTCCGCGATGTCTTCGAGGGAGTCGAGCACCGTCTCTATCTCGGTGCCGGCGTCCTCGATGCGCTCGTGCGAGCGCTCGACGGCGGTGCTCGTCTCGTCGGACTGCGCCTGCAACTCGGCGAGGCTCTCCGTGATCTCCTCGGTGTAGCCGCGGGTCTCGTCGGCGAGCTTCTTCACCTCTTCGGCGACGACCGCGAAGCCGTCCCCGCCCTCGCCGGCCCGGGCGGCCTCGATGTTGGCGTTCAGCGCGAGCAGGTTCGTCTGTTCGGCCACGTCGGAGATCACCTCGATGACCTCCTCGATGTCGTCCATGCGCTCCGAGAGCGCGCCGACGCTCTCGACGAGTTCGTCGCCGATCTCGACCACGTCCTCGGTCGCCTCGCGGGCGTCCTCGCTGGCGTCGAGCCCCTGGTCGGCGGCCTCGCTGGCGGCGACCGCGGCAGAGTCGACCTGGTCCGCCGTCGCGGCGACCTCCTCCATGCCGGCAGAGAAGGACTGCATCTCGGAGACGCTCTCTTCGAGGAGTTCGTTCTGCTCGTCGACGTTCTCGGCGATGTCGGCGGCCGCGGTGCTGGCCTTCTGAACCGTCTGATCGATCTGACGGGCCTGCTCGTGGACGCTCTCGGAGAGTTCCTGGAGGTTCTCCGCCATCTGGTTGACGACGTCGATAACGCTCAACAGCTCCTCCTCGAGGATCTCGCACTCCTCGTGACGGACGGCCCGCGCCTCGAGGTCCCCCTCGCCGATCGCCTCCGCCGTCTCGCGGACCTCCGTGACCAGCGTTTCGGTCGCGTTGCGCTGGTTAATGTTCTCCGTCCGGTCGATGACGACCTCGGTGACGCCGACCACCTCGTCGCTGTCGTAGAGGGGCGTCGCCGTGAACTCGATGTGCTTCTCGTCGCCGTGGCGGTCGACCATCGTGCTGGTGTCGCGGTAGCGGGTCTGGGCTGCGTCGCAGCGCTCGACGCCGTACACCTCGTCGGCGGTCTCCGGCGCGTCGAGCACCTTGTCTGCGAGGGTGTCGGCCCGCCGCCCGTCGGGGTAGAACAGCTCCGAGACGTGCTCGCGACCGAGGGCGTCTTCCCGCGCGTTCCCGGTGAGCGACGCGATGGACTCGTTCCACTCGGCGACGTTCCCCTCGCCGTCGAGGATGAACGTCGGGACGCCGGTGGCGTTGAACACCTGCTCGAAGCCGGCGGCGTCGAGCGTTCCGGTGTGGTTGCCTCCCGCTTCTTCCGTGCCGTCGTGCTCGTTCCCCGCGCTCCTTTCTCCCCCGGTCGCGTCGGCGCCGGAGTCGTCCACGACGACCCCGCCGTCCGGGACCGTCCGCGAGTCCCGATCCCGACCGAACGCGCGTCGGAGCAGCCCTCGAAGTCCCGTCATATCTACGTGAGGCTCCCCGAAGCACCCGGATAAACCGTTCTCTCCGTTATTCATTATTGATAATCACTGACACGCCAGGTCGGGGAGTGGCCGCGGACCCCGCCCGCAGCGTTCAAACGCGCTCGGCGGCTACCCCTGACCGATGGACGCCGACGCCGTGCGCGAGCGGGCCGCGGACCTCCCGACCGAGCCCGGCGTCTACCAGTTCCGGGCGGGGGAGACGACACTGTACGTCGGCAAGGCGGTCGACCTCCGCGCTCGCGTCAGATCGTACGCCGACCCGCGTTCGGGGCGGATCCGGGGGATGGTCGGGCGCGCGGACCGGATCGAGTTCGCGGTGACGGACACCGAGACGCAGGCGCTCCTGCTGGAGGCGAACCTGATAAAGCGGCTCCGGCCGCGGTACAACGTCCGGCTGAAAGACGACAAGTCGTACCCGCTGGTCGCGATCACGGACCACCCGATCCCGCGGATCGAGGTGACCCGCGACCCCGAGGAGGGCGCGGTCGCGTACGGCCCCTTCACGGACAAGCGACGCGTGGACGCGGTGGTGAAGGCGATCCGCGACGAGTACCGCCTCCGCGGCTGCTCCGACCACAAGTACTCGAACCGCGACCGCCCCTGCCTCGACTACGAGATGGGGATCTGCTCGGCGCCCTGTACCGGCGAGATCGACCGCGAGAGCTACGCCGAGGACGTGGCGGCCGTCCGCCGCTTCTTCGAGGGCGAGACGGGCGTCCTCGGCGACCCCCTGCGCCGGCGGATGGAGGCCGCCGCCGAGAACGCGGAGTTCGAGCGCGCGGCGAACCTCCGGGACCGGCTCGAAGCGGTCGAGGCGTTCCACGGCGAGGGCGGCGAGGCCGTGAGCGACCACGGCGACGACCGCACCGTCGACGTGCTCGCGGCCGCCGTCGAGGGCGACACCGCGCGCGTCGCCCGGCTCCACAGCGAGCGCGGCCAGTTGGTCGACCGGAGCCGACACCAGTTGGACGCGGCGGCGGTGGGAGACGACGAGGGCGCGGTCGGCGAGGCGGGCGAAAGCGATCCCACCAATCCCACCGACCCCGACGCAAACACCCCCGCCGCGGTGCTGTCCGCGTTCCTCGCGCAGTACTACGCCGAGCGGGAGTTCCCGGACGCAGTTCTGTTGGCCGAGCGCCCCGCCGACCCCGACGTCACCGACTGGCTGGAGGCGGAGGGGGTCTCAGTCCGCGTCCCGGGCGCGGGGCGGGAGGCGAAGCTCGTCGAACTCGCATTAAAAAACGCCCGCAAGCGCGGCGGTCGCGACGACCCGGTCGGCGCGCTCGGCGACCGGCTCGGCATCTCCCGCCCCGCCCGGATCGAGGGGTTCGACGTGAGCCACGCGCAGGGGACCGCGGTGGTCGGCTCCGACGTGTGCTTCGTCGACGGGAGCGCGGAGACCGCCGACTACCGCCGGAAGAAGCTCACCGACCGCAACGACGACTACGCGAACATGCGCGAGCTGCTCCGGTGGCGCGCGGAGCGCGCGGTCGCCGGCGAGGACGACCGTCCCGACCCCGACCTCCTCCTGATCGACGGCGGGGAGGGCCAGCTCGGAGCCGCCCGCGACGCGCTCGCGGAAACCGGCTGGGACGTGCCCGCCGTCGCCCTCGCGAAGGCCGAGGAGCTGGTTGTCACGCCGACCGGAACCCGAAAATGGCCCGACGACGCTCCCGAACTCCACCTGCTCCAGCGCGTCCGCGACGAGGCGCACCGCTTCGCCGTCTCCTACCACCAGACCGTCCGCGACGAGGTCAAGACCGTTCTCGACGACGTGCCCGGCGTCGGCCCCGAGACCCGGCGCCGGCTCCTCCGCCGGTTCGGCTCGGTCGAGAGCGTCCGCGAGGCCTCCCGCGACGACCTCACCGACGTCGACGGCGTCGGCGACGCGACCGCCGCGACGTTGCGGGAGCGTTTATAAGTGAACGAGGCGACGAGGCTGGGAAGGTGTGGGGCTGCAGTTGCGGTGCGGTCGGGTGGCATTTGAAGCTGTTCGCCGCGAGACGGCTCTCCACGTCATTAACGATTTATAAGCGAACGCGATCGATCCGTACTCGATAATGCGCGCGTTCTTCGCCGTCGACCTCCCGGACGACCTCGCGCCCCGCGTCGCGGAGGCCCAGGCCGCGTTCGAGGGCGCCGAGGGCCTGCGGTTCGTCGACCCCGAACAGACGCACGTGACGCTGAAGTTCCTGGGAGAAATCGACGACAACGACGAGCGCGACGACAACGAGGCCACGCCCGCCCTCGACGACGTGATCGCGGCCGGCGAACGCGCGATCGAGGCCGCCGACGTCGACCCCTTCGAGTGCGCCGTCGAGGGGTTCGGCGTCTTCCCGACCCTCGACTATATCTCGGTCGTCTGGGCGGGGATCGGTCGGGGAACCCCCGAGTTGACCGCGCTGCACGAGGCCGTCGAGAGCGAGACCACCGCGCTCGGCGTCGACCCCGAGGACCACGCGTTCACGCCCCACGTCACGCTCGCCCGGATGAACGACGCTCGCGGGAAGAAGCTGGTACGGGAGGCCGTCCGCGAGCGCGACCCCGAGATCGGTCGGTTCGACGTCGACGCCGTGAGACTCGTCTCCTCGACGCTGACGAGCGACGGCCCGGAGTACGAGACGGTCGCGTCGTTCGCGCTCTAGCAAGCGGCCGCGGCGACCGTGATGAGCTCCACTGCGGCGACCGTGACGAGATGACCGCGGCGCCCCCTGACGTTCTCATACGTGATACTCGCGGGGGCACGTTTAATCCGGGGGGCGACGGACGGGGTGACAGATGGCTGACGACTCTCGTTCGGGTCAGCGCGGCGGCGAGCGACCGCAGGCGTTCGCGTTGCTCGACGAGAGCAACGACGCGGCCACCCGGTTGGAGGGCGTCGAGGCGCTCGGAAACCCCTCGAGCTCGATGACGGGTAGCGAGCGGCGGATCGTCGATCAGTTGCTGCGTGTCGTGCTCACCGACGACGACCCGAGGGTGCGCGCGGAGGCGATCGACGCGCTGTACTTCCATGGGGACCGGTACATCGAGGAGCTCGTCTCGCGGATCGCGGCCGCGGTTCGGCGCCGTGACGACGCCGCCGACCCCCGGACCGTGTTTGCCCGGTGGCTGACGAGCGACCAGGCGGCCTACCGGATGGTCGGCGCGACCGGACTGGGAGCGGTCGGCCCCTCGGACATGCGGGGGGCCTCGGACGCGGCGTCGACGTCGGTGTCGGCATCGTCGTCGAATGCGGGCTCCTCGGATACGACGGGCCAGCCAGATCCGACGGAGCGGCTCCGCGAAGCGTTCGACGACGGCGACGCGCGGGTGCAGGCCCGGGCGGTGCGGTCGTACGCGACCCTCGGCGGCGAGCGGATCGCCCCGATCCGAACGCTGTTGCAAGCCTCCAACGCCCTCGTCCGGCGTGCCGGCGTCGAGGCGCTGGTGTCGATCGGCACGCCCGACGCGACGGACCTGCTGGCGACCGCGGCCGACGACGGCGGGAACCGGCTCCGGAAGACCGTCGTCGAACGGCTTCACGGGTTGGACCGTCCCGCGTCGGCGGAGATCCTCCTCGACGCGGTTCGGGACCCCTCGCCCGCGGTGCGACGCGCCGCGGCGGCGTCGCTGGCGCGGCTCGTCGCGGAGGGCGGCGCCGTTCGTGGTCGGGACGTCCGCGAGCGGCTGCTAGCCGACCGCTCCGGTCGGAGAAGTGCGGGAGGCGACGGGAGCGACGGGGGCGACGGGGGCGACGACCCCGCGGTCACGCGACTGCTCTACGAGGTCGCGTCGGACGACCGATCGGACCGCGTTACTCCGCCGACCGAGCGACACGCGATGTGGCTGTGCTGCGAGCTCATCGCGCACGAGGAGGGAGGATCGGGCCCGGGCGACGGGGCCGTTCCGCGGCTGCTCGACGCGCTCGCACACGACGACCCGTACGTCGCCGACATCGCCGCCGCCTACCTGCCGCGGCTCGACGCGCCGGACCTCGCACGAGCGGTCCGCGCGCTCGCCGGTGACGACGAGGCCGACCCGGACGCGAGGGAGCGCGCGCGGTCGGTTCTCAAACGGCTCAAACGACAGACGGCGGCGTCGGCCGCGGACCGGTCGATCGAGTACGTCTACGTGCGGCGGCCGGCGGACTACACCGAGAAACACGGGGAGTAGGGTCGCGTCGACGGTTGACACCGCGGGCTGATCACCCTCGCCGCACGAACTGCCTGTCACCCTCGCCGCACGAACCGCCCGTCCTCCGCCGCGACCTCCAGTTCGATCTCGTCGTCGAGGAAGTTCAGCACCGTCGAGACGTTCGGGTCCGCGTCGGCGTCGACGTACAGCTGTAAGACGCCGCCGTCGGCGTCGAGCCGGGCCGAGAGCATCCGGACGAAGTCGCAGGCGGTCCGGAGGTCGAACGACCGCACGATCTCGTGGAACACGCTCACCTCCAACGAGATCACGTCGCCCGCGACCCGGTTGGCGTCGATGATCCGCGACACCGTCTCGCCGAGATCGTCCGGTCCGAGCCGGGGATCGAGTTCGACCACCTCGATGGGGATATCGGAGAAGTCGAGGTCCGGCGCCGTCTCGAACGGGTACGCCTCCGTGCTGACGACGACGGTCCGGCGCGGCCACGCCTCCAGTTCGTCGTGGAGCAGCCGGACGGTGCGCTCCGGGGTCGCCGTGACCGCGATCACCAGGTCGCCCCCGGCGTGGAAGTGGGCTCGGAGCGCGTCCGCGTCCGCGCTGTCGACGGGCGCAGCGACCTGGACCGTCCCGTCCCACGAGACGCGGTCGGCGATGTGAACGCCCTCCTCGATCCGATCGTCGACGTGCTCGTGGAGGTGCGTCTTGAACTCCTCGACCGCGTCGTCGGCGTCGTACGCCGTCTTCGCCGTCGCGCAGTACGGGCAGTCCCACGTCGTCCGGAAGTCGGAGCGACTGACGGCTTCGGAGTGGTGCGCCAGCAGGTGCGAGCCGGTGACCTCGCGCATCGACGCCCGGTCCGGCGTCCACGCGACGAACCCGCACCGGTCACACCCCCATCGAGTCATCATGACTGAGAACGTATATCGTCAGATTTCGTCGGACGAATATGTATGTTGTGTTATGAGTGATCGCCGGCTCGGGTGGCTCACTCGCCGTCGCCGCCGACCCCGGTCTCCGGATCAGCGTCGTTTCCGGCTCCGACCCCCGGATGCTCGACGCGGACTCGGGTCACCCGCGTCGCGGTCGCGCCCGTGACCGAGAGCGTCACGTCCCCGATCTCGACGCGGTCGCCCTCCTCCGGGATCCGCCCGAGGTGCTGCGTGATCAGCCCCCCGACGGTCTCGGCGCCCCCGTCGACCGGCAGCGTCAGGTCGAGCGTCTCGTTGAGGTGTGCGACGGTGGTCCACCCGTGCGCCACCGCGGCGTCGGACGCGACCACGTCGACGTGATCGGTCTCCCACCGCCCGACCAGTTCGCCGACGACCTCCTCTACCACATCCTCTAAGGTCACGATCCCGACCACCGCGCCGAACTCGTCGACGACGACGGCCATCCGGAGGTCGCTCGTCCGCATCGTCGCGAACAGATCGTCGACGGCCTGCATCTCGGGGACGAACGTCGCCTCGCGGAGCGCGCTCGCGAGGGGCTCCCCGCGCTCGTCGGCGGCGATCGCGTCGCGCAGGTCGAGGACGCCGACCACGTCGTCGCGGTTCTCGCCGTACACCGGCATGCGGGTGACGCCCTCCGCGGCGGCGGTCGAGACTGCCTCGGCGGGCGTGACGGTGTCGGGCAGCGCGACCATGTCGGTCCGGGGGACCATCACCGCGGACACGCGGATCGACTCCAGATCGAGGACGCCGCGGATCATCGCTCCCTCGTCCGGATCGAGCGCGCCCGCCGCCTCGCCCGAGAGCACGAGCGTCTCGATCTCCTCGCGCGTGAGGTACGACTCGATGTCGGACTCGCCGCCGGTGACGCGGTTGACGACGCCGGAGAGCGCCTCGAACACGTACAGCACGGGCCGGATAATACGTTGCAGCGCGACGACCGGCCGCGACACGCGGAGGGCGTGCTTCTCGGCGTTCGCCACCGCGTACGACTTCGGCGCGATCTCGCCGAAGACGATGACGAACACGGAGGTGACCAGCGTCGACCCCGTGGCCGCCTGTCCCCCGGAGAAGCCGAACCGCACGAACACCGCGGTGGCGACTGAGGCGGCGGCGATGTTGGCGACGTTGTTGCTCACGAGGGCCGTGACGAGGAAGCGGTGCGAGTCGGCGCGCAGCGCGGAGAGCGCCCGCGCGCCGGGCACGTCGGCGGCGAGCAGCGAGTCGACGCGGTGGCTCGGAACCGAGAAGACGGCGAGCTCAGAGCTGGAGAAGAAGGCGCTTATCGCCGTCAACACGAGGATGGCGGCCACGCCGGCGAACGCGATCGTGATGTCCATACCCGACCAAGCGACCGGATATAAAAGGCAGTACCGCCGTGCGGTGGGCCCCGGCTCGCTCTCGCTCCGGTGGGACGGCGACCGCCCGACTGCTGTCGGTACCCCCACGAACGAGGTGGTTCCTCCCGAAATTGGGGGAGTAACTACCCACGATTGCGGATCGTTCTCGTCGGCAAAACGGAGCGATGAGGAAAGGGTTAACCTCGCCCCGTCGGTGAATACGCCCATGAAGGTACTCGTGACCGACCCCATCGCTGACGCGGGGTTGGATCGACTCCGAGACGCCGGCCACGAGGTCGTAACGGATTACGAGGTCGAAGGCGACGCCCTGCTCGACGCCGTGAGCGACGCCAACGCGCTGATCGTCCGTTCCGGGACCGACGTGAACGAGGCGGTGTTCGAGGCGGCGTCCGAACTCGTCATCGTCGGGCGCGCCGGTATCGGCGTCGACAACATCGACATCGAGGCCGCCACCGACCACGGCGTCATCGTCGCCAACGCCCCCGACGGGAACGTCCGGGCCGCCGCCGAGCACACGGTCGCCATGACGTTCGCGGTCGCGCGCTCGATCCCGCAGGCGCACGGTCGCCTCGTCGACGGCGAGTGGGCGAAAGGCGAGTTCCTCGGCACCGAGGTGAACAACAAGACGCTCACCGTCGTCGGCCTCGGCCGCGTCGGTCAGCAGGTCGCCAAGCGGCTCGACTCACTCGGGATGGACCTCGTCGTCTACGACCCGTACATCTCCGAGGAGCGCGCCGATCGGCTCGGCGCCGAACTCGTCGAGGACCTCCACGAGGCGCTCGCTCGCGGCGACTTCGCCACGATCCACACCCCGCTCCTCCCCGAGACCGAGGGGATGATCGGCGAGGACGAGTTGGCCCAGTTGGAGGGCGGCTACCTCATCAACTGCGCCCGCGGCGGCATCGTCGACGAGGCCGCGCTCGCGGAGGCGGTCGACGACGGCGTCCTCGCGGGCGCCGCGCTCGACTCGTTCGCCGAGGAGCCGCTCTCGAAGGACTCGCCGCTGCTCGACGTCGACGAAGTCGTCGTGACGCCGCACCTCGGCGCCTCGACGGAGGCCGCACAGGAGAACGTCGCGGTCGACACCGCCGAAGCGGTGCTCGCGGCGTTCGACGACGAGCCCGTCCTGACGGCGCTCAACGCGCCCTCGGTCGACGAGACCGCGTTCCCGCGGATCAAGCCGTACATCGCCGTGGCGGAGACCGCCGGCAAGGTCGCCGCGCAGCTGCTCGACGGCCGGATCACGGAAGTGGAAGCGACCTACGAGGGCGACATCGCCGAGGAGGACGTGGAACTCGTCACCGCGAGCGCGCTGAAGGGCGTCTTCGAGCCGCTGGAGTGGCAGGTGAACGCGGTGAACGCGCCGCGGCTCGCCGAGGAGCGCGGCATCGACGTGACCGAGTCGAAGACTCGCCAGACCGAGGACTTCCAGAGTCTGGTGCGCGTCACCGTCCACAACGGCGAGGACTCCATCGCGGTCGAGGGGACCCTGTTCGCGGGCGAGGACCCGCGCATCGTCCGGATCGACGGGTTCCGCGTCGACGCGGTTCCGTACGGGCACATGCTGGTCGCGCGCAACACCGACGAGCCGGGCGTCATCGGCCTCATCGGCACCGTGCTCGGCGACTACGACGTGAACATCGCCGGGATGTACAACGCCCGCGAGACGCAGGGTGGCGAGGCGCTCACCGTCTACAACCTCGATCAGGACGTGCCCGACGAGGCCGTCGAGGCCCTGCTCGCCGACGACCGCGTGGTCGAGGTCACGGAGATCACCTTGGACGAGGCCGAAGAGCGCCCGGCAGAGTAGGCGTCAGCCTGCGAACCCCATCTCGCCCTCTCATCTCCGCGCTGCGAGAGACACGTCTCCTATCCGTCGTTCGTTCCGCTCTCCAACCACTGCCTCGGGCTCACCGGGTTCGGTGATCCGCCTCGATGACGACGGGTACGCGGCGATCAGTACGTGGCGACCGGGACGAGCGGCTCGAAGTCGTCGACGTTCCGGGTGACGACGATCATCCCCTCGGCGTCGGCGACCCCGGCGATGAGCAGGTCCGCGGCGGCGGCGTCGACGGACCGCCTCGTGTGGTCGTCTGAGCGATACAGCTCCGCCTCGAACGCGCTCGCCGCGAGTGCGTGGTCGCTCGCGATCGGGACCACGTCGAGCCACTCGAACGCCGCTGAGAGGGTCTCTGGGTCGAACGCGTCGTCGAGGCGTCGACCGACCGCGACCTCCTTGAAGTTCACCGCAGTCGTCGCGAACTCGTCTTCTTCGTGTGCTTCGAGGAACCGACGAACGCCGTCGGAGCCGCCCAAATAGTCGATCAAAAACGTGGTGTCGAGCAGGTACCGCGTCACGCCGACCCCCGATCGTCGTCGTTCGCGTCGTCGAGACCGTCAGCGCCGTCGTCTGACTGACCATCGCCCGAGGCGTCCGCCAACCGATCGATCGCCGCGGTCTGGCGGTCCCCCGCCGATTCGTTGAACCGCTCTCGTGACGCCTCCGCGGCCTCTCGAAGCGACTCGGTCTCCTCGGTCGACAGCGATCCGAAGCCGTCGCGCCAGTCGCCCCCGCTCTCGTCGATCAGCCGATCGATGAGGTCGGTGAAGCTCTCGTCGTCGCGCTTCCGAGCGCGGAGCCGATCGTACACCTCTTCGCGAACGCCGATCGTCTTGGTTGGCATCCCGTGTTTGTGTATGTGTTTGTGCGTGTAAAGAGTAGCGGCGGCGGGGGGAGGGGGAAACAGCCCGAGCGGAGACACTCGGGAGGAGTAGCGCATGCGTACGAAGGCGGAGCGCGTGCGGACGACCCGATCAGTCGTGAAGGTGCTCGACGACCGCGTCCACGTCGTTCGGGACTGGTTCGGGGTCGCCGCCGGCCTCGTAGGCGGCGTCGGGGTCTTTTAAGAGGTGGCCCGTCGTCAGGCAGACGACCTGCTCGTCGTCCTCGACGACGCCCTCCCGCCGGAGCTTCCTGAGCCCGGCGAGGCTCGCGGCGGAGGCGGGCTCGACGCCGACGCCCTCCTCGGCGAGGTCGCGCTGGGCGTCGGTAATCTCGTCGTCGCTCACGGCGACCGCCGTGCCGCCGGTGTTCCGGATGCCCGGAATGGCCTTCGGCGCGTTGACCGGGTTGCCGATGCGGATCGCGGTCGCGCGCGTCTCGACCTCCTCCCAGCGCCGGACCTCGTCGTTCCCCGCCTCGATCGCCTCGACCATCGGCGCGGCGCCCTCGGCCTGCACGCCGGTCAGCTTGGGGACCTCGTCGACGTCGAGCGCGCCCGACTGGACCAGCTCGCGGAACGCTTTATAAAGGGCAGAAGTGTTGCCCGCGTTGCCGACGGGGAGGACGATCCGGTCCGGGAAGTCGCCGTAGTCGTCGCGGAACTCCTCCAGTATCTCGAAGCCGATCGTCTTCTGTCCCTCTAAGCGGAACGGATTCAGCGAGTTGAGCAGGTACGCCTCGCCGCGGGCGGCCAGCTCCTGGACGATGTCGAGGCAGGCGTCGAAGTTGCCGTCGACTTCCAGGATGCGGGCGCCGTGGAGGCTCGCCTGTGCGATCTTTCCGGCAGCGACTTTCCCCTCGGGGAGGAGCACGAGCGTCTCCATCCCGCCCCGGCCGCCGTAGGCCGCCAGCGCGGCGGAGGTATTGCCGGTGGAGGCGCACGCGAGCGCGCCGACGCCCAACTCCTCGGCGACGCGGACGCCGACGGTCATCCCGCGGTCCTTGAACGAGCCGGTGGGGTTCATCCCCTCGTGTTTGATCCGGAGCGCCTCGACGCCCACCGACTCCTCGATCCGGGGGACGCGGTGGAGCGGGGTGTCGCCCTCGGGCAGCGTCACGCCCAGATCGAAGGGGAGCGCCTCGCGGTAGCGCCAGACGCCGCGGTCGGGGCCGTCGGAGGGGGCGCCCGAACCGAACTCCTCGAACGTCGGCGGGTCGGCGTAGCGCACTTCGAGTAGGCCGTCGCACTCGTCGCAGGTGTATCGGACGTCCTCGAAGGGGGCGAACGTCTCGTCACACTCGATGCAGGCGAGCCACGTCCCGTCGTCGGCGCAGTCGGGCGCCGCCGGAGTCGGAGCGTCGATGGCGAGATCCATTACGTCGTCGTCCGTCCCGCCGCGGCTTAAGACGGGCGGTCGGGACGGACGTTGCCGTGCGGCTGAGAAGAGCGGCCGACCCCGAGCTCAGTCGACGATGATCTCGGAGCTGTCGCTGTCGCCGTCGTCGGGACCGGAGCCGAACCGGTCCTGATAGCGCTGGATCCAATCCGCGAAGCAGTCCGGGCAGAGCCGTTGAGTGTCGATGTTCGCCCGATCGACGCTCAGTCGAACGGTGCGCGCGAGCGCGTCCGTGGTGGGGTCGCCGCAGCCGTCGCAGGGCTCGGTCGTCGGCGCGTCGCTCATACCGATCGGTCGCGCGGGCGGCTCTTAAAAGTACGTCGGCGGCGAATCGCCTCAGACCGTCCGGAACGCGCGGTCGCCGGCGTCGCCGAGCCCGGGGAGGATGAACCCGTCGTCGTCCAGGCGGTCGTCGATGGCGACCGTGAGCAGGTCGGCCTCGGGGACCGACTCGCTCACACGGACGAGCCCGTCGGGCGCGGAGACCGCCGAGAGGACGAACAGGTCCTCGAAGTCGTCGGCGTCGTTAAGGACGTGGTCGAGGACGGCGCACATCGTCGAGCCGGTCGCAAGCATCGGGTCCGCGACGATCACGGTGTCCTCGGGCCGGATCTCGGGCAGTTTCACGTAGTCGATGGTGATCGGGAACTCGCCGTCGTCGGTCATCCCGGCACTCTCGTCGCGGCCGGCGGAGATGACGCCCTGCTTCGCGCGCGGGAACGCCTTGAGGAGCCCCTCCACGAACGGGGTCGCCGCTCGGAGCACGTTGATGATGACCACGTCGTCCAGGCCCTTCACGCGCTCGCCGGTGGTCTCCTCTAAGGGTGTCTGTACCGGGACGTACTCCGTCCCCATGGCGCCGTCGATGATCTCGTACCCGCAGATCCGGCCGAGTTTCACGAGGCCCTTCCGGAACGCGACCTGCTCGGTCTCGACGTCGCGGAGGCGCGAGAGGGTGTCCTTCGCCAGCGCGTGCGTGATGAGGTGTGCGTTGTCGCGGTCTTCGATCGTCATTATTGGGCAACGCGCCGCGTTCGAGTTAAAAGATAGCGAAACTCGCTGGTTCGCTGCACACCGATACGCTGCCCGGAAATCGCTGAACACCGATACGCTGCCCGGAAACCGCCGAAAGCCGATACGTTGATACGTCGCGCGCGCAGACCGCAGACCATGCTCCAGTATGTGTCCGTAGTGGGAATCGTCGCGACGGTCATGACGCTGCTCATGGTCGCCGCGATGCTGTATCTCGTCTGGGACGCGGCCGGCCACAGCGTCCACACGCCGAGTCCCGACACCGACGATCGGTCCGAACTCGACGAGGGCGACGACGCGGACGAGACGCAGAGAGAACTCGCCGCCGACGGCAACTCGGCCTGATCGGCTCGGTGCGGTCACGTTTTCGGCTGGCCCGAACGCGCCAGCGTCGCCGCCGACCAACGGCGGGGAGACTTATACGCGTTCGTGTCATAGCGGGGGCAAGCGATGGAAGAGAGCATCTCCGGCTTCAAGGTTCGGGGCGATTGGGGCGACGTCGTCGAGCACGGCGAGCGGATCGCCTTGGCCCTGCGCGAGACGGGTGCCGGCGGCGACGCGTTCCACGAGTTCGACGACTGGCGTCCGAAGTCCCACGAGCGCATCGACGAGGACGTGTCGGCGAAGACCGCCGAGCAGGCGTCCGTCGCCGAAGGTGAGGGCGAACAGGCCGGGAAATCGCCCGGCGAAGACCTCCAGGCTGCGGGCGAGAAGCTCACCGAGTCCTACGAGCAGGTCGAGGAGAACGACACGGAGAGCGCGGTGGAGAGTTGGGGCGAGTCGATCGGTCACGTCGCCCGCGCTGCCGACTCGGCGAGCCGCAAGGCGCTCCGGAAGGTCGAGGACACCGTCTACCGGAAGGTGATGACCCAGATGGCGCCGTACTACTTCGACAACGAACTCGTCAGTGCCAACGTTCAGGAGGTCGGTCGCGGCGAAGACGGGGAGACGTTCGTCTTCGAGGTGAACGTCAACGACGACGAGTTGAAAGACGAGGTGAGCGACATCCTCGCCGACTACGAGTCCGAAATCGACCGCTGGCACGTCGAGACGGAGAAGCGAACCGACGACGTGGCCGCCGCCGAAGGAGTCGAACCGCCCCAGGAGGAGGGCGGCCCGGACTCGACGATGACGTGAGGTCGAGCCGCCGACACGACACGCCGAACTTAACTCGCGGAGCCCCGAACGCACGCCAATGACCGAGGTACTCCGGGTGGCGGCCGGCGAACTGTCGGTCGACGAGATCATCGACGCCCTCAACGAGGGGCAGCGGATCCTCGTCGACGTCGAAGTCGCCGGCGGCGACCACGAGGTGGTCCTCCGGTACGACGGAGAGACGTACCACTGTGACACGCCCACGAACCTCCACCGTCACAGCGACGAGTCGGACATGCGCGGCTGCGTCCGCCGGATGGGATACGCCGCGGGCGACGACTGAGCGACCCCGACCGCAACACCGGCACCCAATCGAACGGGGCGGATGGCGACTTTTAACCCGTCAGCCGCCGAACGACGCCCATGAGCGACCCCGAGATCGAGGACCTCGTCGGCGACGTGTCTCCCTCTTTCGAACACGTCCTCTCCTGCGTGTTCGGCGTTCGAGACCACGAGAGCCGCACGTACCTCACGCTGCTCGATCACCCGGGGAGCACCGTCGCCGAGCTCGCCGAGACGCTCGACCGGGACCGGTCGAACGTGAACCGGTCGCTGTCGACGCTGCGGGAGAAGGGACTCGTCGAGCGCCGTCGCCGCCTGCTCGACTCGGGCGGCTACGTCTACCAGTACACCGCGATTCCGGTTCCGGAGGCGAAAAAGCGCCTTCACGGCGCCTTAGACGAGTGGGTGGAGGGCGTTCACGCCGCGATCGACGCGTTCGACCCGGCCGACGGCGAGTAGCGGACCGAAGACCGCTTCGAGTCGCCCGCTACTCCGCGTCGTTGTCGAACGCGAGCGTCACGCCGCCGTCGTCGACGGTCGCGCCCGCGGCGCACACCGGGTGTTCGAAGTCGGCGCCCAGAAGCTCCGTCGCGGCCGCCGCGGCGTCGGGCGTCTCGGCGTCCGCGGCCGCGAACGCGTACGGCTCGGGGCTGTCCGTCTCGTAGGTGGCGACGATTGTGGGCTCGTCGACGGCCTCGACCACGAGCCCGTCGCGGCGGACGACCCCGATCGTCGCCGTCTCCGCGCCGACGACGCCGGCGATCCGGGGGGTGTCGTAGTCGTCCTTCTCGAAGTCGAGCGCGAGCAGGGGCGTCGCCAGCGCGTCGCGGGCGGGGTACCCCAGTTCGAGCTTCTCCGCGATCGGGTCGACGTGCGAGCCGTTACCGACGACGGCCAGCGGCTCGTCGGTCGGCGTGCGGACCGCACGCGCGCAGTTGTACGAGACGTACGGGTTGTCCGTCTCGGGCGCGTCCGGCGTCGGGCCGACCGTGAGCGTCCCGTCGCGATCGGTCACGCGGCGGTTCGGGAACGAGCGCGAGGAGACGCGGTAGGCGCCGATACCGGGGGCGACGACGACGAATCGTCCGACGTACATACAGATTCGTGGCTATCCGACCGGCTAAAGCGCATCGATATACGCACGTTCGACGATCGGTTTCGCGTGGAACTGCCATGTTCTCGCTCCCGTCGCCGATCCGCTTCTGACGGCCTGTGAACGCGTGACAGAGGGCCGGCGACGCGCAACGCTTACAAAGACCCACTGGCTATCGGTGAGTGCGCACAGTCCATTGGGGTAGTGGCCAATCCTGTTGCCTTCTGGGGGCAACGACCCTGGTTCGAATCCAGGATGGACTATTCTCGCGGTTCGCTCCGGTCGATTGTCCTCCGACTCGTCGATCCGTTCGTCGTCGGGCCCGCGTCTCGACTCTCCCTCACAGTCGGCCTCGATCCGGACAGTGTTGGAATTTCTACTGGAACGATATCGCCGTCACGTACTGCGTTTTCCAATCGAAGCAAAGGGGTTCGTTCGTTACTTCTCGACGTCGAGCAGCGCGACGCGTTCGCGGACGATGTCGGTGACGTCCCCGGCGGTCGCCGCGATCTCCCGATCGCCGATGTCGTAGAACTCTCGAACCCGTTCGGCGTCGAATGCGGGGTCGAACCCGTCGTCGCCATCGGTGGCCTCCGCCGACGATCCGAGCAGTTCCTCGACCGCCGCGGCGGCCGCGTCGATATCCGCGTCGGGCCGGTCCGCGCCCGGGACCGCTCCGAAGTCGGCGACGAGGACGACCGCGCGCTGTTCCCCCTCCTCGACGCCGATCGCGAACGCGCGATCGATCTGCCGCCGGCCGGCCGCGTACAGCATGATCTCGACGCCCGGATCGCGGGCGACGGCCTCGTCGCGGGCGATCGCGCGTGCGGCGAGGCGAGTCGCCTCGCGGAGGTGCGCGGCGGAGACGACCACGTCCGCGTCGAACGCCTGCACGATCGCCCCGGTTCTCCCCGAAATCTCGTCGAGCGACGAGAGGAACGCGTCGAGGTCGTCGATGGCGGCGGTCCCCGCGACCAGTCGGTGGGGCGGAGTCCGGTTCGGACTCCCGCTCATCGGAAATCACCCAGACTCGCCTGCCCCTCGCCGTCCTCGTCGCTCGCGGAACCGGCGGTCGCGGCCGCGGAGGCCGATTTGTCCGGGCGCACCCCGTCCATCGAGGGGTCCTCGCGACCGGCGTGTTCGAGGATCCGCTCGGCCGTGCGCTCGCGGCCGCGGAGCGCGCCGAGGACGACCGTCTTGTCGGCCTCGCGGAGGTCGGCGCGGGTCTCGATCCCGGCCTCGAACAGCCGCCGGGCGCGCTTCCGGCCGACGTTGCGGACGCCGGCCAGATCGAGAAGCTCCTCGCGAACGCCGTACTCGATCCGCTTGCGCGCCTCGCGGACCGCGACGACGACGTCGCCGTCGACGCCCTCCACGTCGCGAGCGAGGGTCTCGGCCGCGCGCAGCAGCCACTCGGCGGTGTCGACCTTCCCGCGGATGTCGCCCGGGCCGACCCCGTACCGCTCCGTGATCCGATCCTCGTCGACCTCGTTCGCCCAGTCTTCTAAGAGTCGGGCCGTCTTCAGCGAGGCGAGCCAGTCCTCGAACCGCACGTCCTCGTACTCCGAGGGCACGTCGCCGAGGAACTCCGTCTCGCGCTCGTAACAGAGATCGGTGTACTCCTCGCGGTCTCCCGACTTCAGGTAGAGCTCGTACATGTCGGGGGTACGGCTGACGAGGTGATAGAGGCCGAGAGGCGTGACCTCGGGCGCCGCGGCGTCGACGTCGCTCTCAGGGGTCGGAGCCCCGCTCTCCTCGCCGGCTTCGCCCTCCTCGCCATCCTTGCCGTCCCCGCCATCCTCGCCGGCCCGCGTGTACGTCCCGAACCCGGGTTCGTCGCCGTCGTCGTCGGTTCTGACGAACTCATCGCCCTCCCCCTCGCCGTTTGCGGTCGCATCGTCAGCGTCCCGAGCGACCGACCGGAGGCCGTCGATCATCTCCGCGGCGCTCATCGGGTCGAGGTAGAGCCGCGAGACGGTGTGGCCGATGCCGGTCGCGGTCAGTCCCTCGGTCCCGTCGTCGCGGTCGCGCTCGACGAAGTCGTTGACGGCGAGGTAATCGAGGACGGTGTCGGTGACGGCCGCGAGCCGTCCCTCGTCGTCGGTCTGGGTCGCGTAGAGGGTGTTGTCGAGGAAGGAGAGCAGCCCATCCCGAGTGGAGGCGAACCCGGAGGCGACGGTGGCGAGCACGTGAGTGCGGAGCGCGGGCTCGGCCGCGAGCTTCGACCGGACCGGCTCGGGGTCGGCCCAGAGGTACCGCTCGAACAGTTCCTCTTTGGTGTCCGCGTCGTTCGCGAGCAGCACCGCCTCGCCGTACGGGTCGAGTCCGGGGCGCCCCGCGCGGCCGCACATCTGGTGGACTTCGAGCACGTCGAGGGGTTTCATCCCCCCGAACTCCCCGTCGTAGCGGCGCCAGTCGCGGACTATCACCCGCCGAGCGGGGGTGTTGACGCCGGCGGCGAGCGTCGGCGTCGCGGAGATGCACTTGATCAGCCGGTCGCGGAACGCGTCCTCGACCCGGGCGCGGTCCTCGCTCCGGAGTCCCGCGTGGTGGAAGGCCGACCCCTGCTCGACCGCGTCCGCGAGGTCGGATGCGGTGTCGGTGTCGGAGCCGGACCGGATCTCCTCGGCGAGTTCGCGAAGCCGATCGCGCTCGTCGTCGGTGAGCCGCGGACCGGTCACGTCGGTGAGCTTCCGAGCCGAGGACTCGGCGTTGCGCCGGGAGTTGACGAAGACGAGCGAGGAGCCGCCCTGCCCGTCCTCCTCGGTGTCGAGCGCGTCGGCGACGAGCCGGGCGGTCTGGTCCTCGCCGCGCTCGACGGGGACCTCGCGCTTGCTCCCGTCGGCGAAGTCGATGGCGTTGCCGAAGTGGACGCCCATCCGGAGGTCGATGGGGCGCCAGTCGGACTCGACGAGTTCGGCGTCGAGCCACTCGGCGATCACGTCCGCGTTGCCGACGGTCGCCGAGAGCGCGACCGTCTGCAGTCCGGGGTTCACCTTCCGGAGCTTCGCGAGGGTCACTTCGAGGGTCGGGCCGCGGTTCGGGTCGTCGACGAGGTGGACCTCGTCGCTCACGACGCAGGTGAGGTCGTCGATCCACGGCGCGCCGTTGCGGATCAGCGAGTCGACCTTCTCCGACGTGGCGACGATGACGTCGCGCGTCGCCAGCCACTCGCCGTCGGACTCGTAGTTGCCGGTTGAGACGCCCACCGTGACGCCGAACTCCTCCCAGCGCTCGAACTCGGTCTTCTTCTCGCTGGCGAGCGCGCGCAGCGGGACGATATATAAGGCCTTGCCGCCCCGCTCGACCGACGAGAGCATGGCGAGCTCGGCGATCAGGGTCTTCCCGGAGGCCGTCGGGACCGCGGCGACGAGGCTCTCGCCGTCGGCGACGCCGGCCTCGACGGCGGCCGCCTGTGGCGGGTACAGCTCGGCGACGCCCTCCGCTTCGAGCGCCTCGCCGACGCCCGCGGGGAGCCCGGAGAGCGAACTCGGTTGCATTACCGGAGGGTGGGTCCCGCCCCGATTTAAACCGTCGGAACGCCGTTGTGTGCGCCTCGGCGGCCGCTCCCCGCTACAGTTCGCCCTTCGTGCTCGGCGTGTCGCTGCGGCGCTCGTCGAGCCGCGTCGCGTCGTCGAGCGCCCGCGCGAGGGCCTTAAAAAGCGCTTCCACCTCGTGGTGCGCGTTGTCCCCCGTCTCGACCGCGGCGTGGAGCGTCAGGCCGGCGTTCTGTGCCAGCGACAGCGCGAAGTGGTCGGCCATGACACTGGTGAATTCCCCGACCGACTCCTGAGAGAACTCTCCCTCGAACTCGTAGTAGGGCCGCCCCGCGACGTCGACGACGACGCTCGCGACCGCCTCGTCGAGCGGGACGCGTCGGTCGGCGTACCGCCGGATGCCGCGCTTCTCGCCGAGCGCCTCGTCGAACGCCTCGCCGAGGCAGATCGCCACGTCCTCCACCGTGTGGTGGTCGTCGATATCGAGGTCGCCGTCGCACCTGACGGTGAGGTCGAAGAGGCCGTGCTTGGCGAACGACGCCAGCATGTGGTCGAAGAAGCCGACCCCGGTCGAGACCTCGCTGTCGCCGTCGCCGTCGACCGCGAGGGTCAAGTCGATAGTCGTCTCGCTCGTCTCGCGGGTGACGGCGGCCGCGCGCTCGTGGTCGCTCATACCGGCCCGTCGCGGGCGATTCGTAAGTGGGTTGCGGGTGTGCTGACCCGACCGGAGTCCGGACGCGATGGGTGGATCGGGAGGGGGAGGGACGATTCCCCGCCGACCGATCGACGACTCTCGCCCACCTCGGCGCCGGAATCCGGTGTCCGCTCTCGGCGGTGGATATTTGTCACGTCGGCGAATCGTCTCCGCACGGTATGGACGGATCCGACTCCGCCGACACGCGCGAGTCAGCGTCGGCACCGCCCGATCTCGAGGTCCCAGACGCCCTCTCCGAGTCGCCGACGCCGACACCGGCGAAGGGGAGCTCGAACGGACGATCGGCCTCGTCGGCGGCCTCGCGATCGGCGTCGGGACGATGATCGGCGCGGGGATCTTCGTGTTCCCCGGATTGGCGGCTGAGAACGCGGGTCCAGCGGCGTCGCTCTCCTTCGCGATCGGCGCGGTCGTCGCGCTGCTCGTCGCGCTCCCGGCGTCGGAGCTCGCGACCGCGATGCCGCGCAGCGGCGGCGGGTACTTTTTCATCTCGCGCGGGCTCGGCACCGGTCCGGGCGCGATCGTCGGGCTCGGGCTCTGGCTCGGCCTCGTGTTCGCCTCCGCGTTCTACCTCGTCGGGCTCGGCAGCTACGCGGGACAGGTGTTCCTCGAGGCGGGGATCGCGCTCCCGATCGACCCCGCTGTCCCCCTCGGCGTCGCCTTCGGCGTCGGGCTCACGGCGCTCAGCCTCTTCGGGACGGAGAACACCGCGGCGCTCCAGAACGCGATCGTCATCGTGCTGCTCGTCATCCTCACGCTGTTTCTAAGCTACGGGAGCCTCGACGCCCTCGGCGTGTTCGGCGCCGAGAGCACTCCCGAGCGCTTCTTCCCGCCCGGCGGGGCGCTCCCGGTGTTACAGACCGCCGCGCTCGTGTTCACCTCGTATCTCGGCTTCGCACAGGTCGCGACCGTCGCCGGCGACATCAAAGAGCCGTCCCGGAACCTGCCGCTGGCGATGGTCGGCTCCGTGATCCTCGTCGGCGTCTTCTACGTCGTCACGATCTTCGTCGCGACGAGCGCGTTCGGCAGCGACCGCCTCGGGCAGTTCGGGGAGACGGCGATGGTCGAGGTCGCGCGGTCGTTCATCGGGTTTCCGGGGGCGCTTGCGATCGTCGTCGCCGGGTTGTTGGCGACGTTCTCCAGCGCGAACGCCTCGATCCTCAGCGCCTCTCGCGCGGTGTACGCCGTGAGCCGCGACGGGATCATCCCCGAGGCCGCGAGCCGGCTCAACCTCGCGTACGGCACGCCCCACGTCGCTCTCGGCATCGCCGGCGGCCCGATCGTCGTGTTGGCCGCGACGGGGCAGGTGGAGCTGCTCGCGGAGGTCGCCTCCTTCCTCCACCTCGTGATGTACGGGCTGATCTGCGTCGCGCTGATCCAGCTCCGCCGGGAGCGACCCGACTGGTACACGCCTTCCTTCCGCTGTCCGGCCGGGTTCACGGTCGCAGCGGTCGGCGGGCTCGCCAGCTTCGCCCTCATCGCGTTCATGCAGCCGGCGTCGATCGGCATCGGCGCCGCCATCATGGTCGCGGCCTACGGCTGGTACCGGTACTACGCGACCGATGTCGAACTCAAAGGTGACTTCTGAGATGACCGAGACACCCACGGACGACGACGCACAGCCCGAGATCGACGACGGCCGGGGCGAGATAGACGACGCCGACCGGGCCGACCGGGCCGACCGCGACGACCGACCGTCGGTGCTGGTCCCGCTGGAGGTGTTGGAGGGCGAGTCGATCCCGAACGGCACGCCCGAACTGCTCGCGAACGCCCGCGTCGTGCTGCTCGGATACCACACGCTCCCCGACCAGACGGCGACCGAGCAGGCGCGCGAGCAGTTCGGCGAGACGGCGATGTCCAAGCTCGACGAGTTCGCGGAGCAGCTCGCCGCGGCCGGCGCCGACGTCCAGATTCGGCTCGTGTTCACCCACGACGAGGAGACCACCATCGACCGGCTCAGCTACGAACACGACTGCCTTGCGGTGCTGGTCCCGAACAGCACGGAGGGCGTCGAGTCGGTGCTCGTCGCGCTCCGCGGGACCGTCGGCGTCGGGCGGAACACCCGGCTCGTCGCCGGGCTGTTCGCCGACGCGGATGTCGCGGTGACGCTGTACCACATCCTCGGCGGGGACGAGTCCCCCGCCGACGGGGAGTCGTTCCTGAACGGGGTGAAAGCCGACCTCGTCGAGCGCGGGGTGGATCCCGACCGGATCGAGACGACGATCGAGGCGGAGGACGTCCCGATCGACGCCATCGCGAGCCGGGCCGAATCCCACGACGCGGTGGTGATGGGCGAGACCGATCCGTCGGTCACCACATTCGTTTTCGGGATGCCGTCCGAGCAGGTGGCCGAGCGCTTCCTCGGTCCGGTGCTGGTCGTCCAACGCCAGCGACCCGAGGAGTGAGCGGAGCGCCGCGATCGAGCGCCGGGCGAGCTCGACTCAGTTCCCGTCCGCGGCCGCCTGCGCCTCCCGCAGCGTGAACTGTCCCTCGTACAGCGCGGTGCCGACGACCACCGCGGCCGCGCCGGCGTCTCGCAGCGCGACCACGTCGTCGACGCTGGCGACGCCGCCGGAGGCGATCACCGGAATGTCGACCGCGTCGACCACGCTCTCGACCGCGTCGCGGTCGATCCCCGCCAGCTGCCCCTCCACGTCGACGTTCGTAAAGAGGATCGCGCCCGCGCCCAGCTCCTCGTAGCGCGCGGCCGCCTCCGCGGGATCGAGGCCGGTCCCCTCGGTCCAGCCCGAGACGACGACCTCCCCGCCTTTCGCGTCGAGGCTGACGACGACGCTGCCGGGGTGCGTCTCGTCTATCTCGGCGACGATCTCGGGCGTCTCGACCGCCGCGGTGCCTAAGATAACCCGGTCGAGCCCCAGATCGAGGAGGTCGCGCGCGCCCTCGGCGGTCCGGATGCCCCCGCCGAGCTGGAGGCCGACGCCGTCCCCACCGTCACCGGCGTCCTCGCCGTCCCCGCCGACCGCCTCGACGACCACCTCGATCGCGTCGGCGTTGACGCGATCGCCCTCGAACGCGCCGTCGAGGTCGACGAGGTGGAGCGTCTCGGCGCCCGCCTCGATCCAGCGCTCGGCGGCCTCGACCGGGTCGCCGTACCGCTTGCCTGTGCCGCGCTCGCCGCCGACCAGCTGGACGACCTCGCCGTCCTGCACGTCGACGGCGGGGATCACCTCGAAGGAAGGAAAGCCGCTCATACCGGGATACAGTCGCGGCCGCCGATTAAACGGGTCGGTTCGGGCGGCCGATCACTCCACCGAGATGAGAAGCGCCGATATCTCCTCGTCGAAGGTCGCGGGATCGGTCGCGAGCGCTTCTCTCGTCTCCTCGTCGGCCAGCTCGTCGAGGAGGGTCTCGGCGTCGATCAGGCTCGGGAGCGCCTCGTCGATCGTCTCCGTGATCGGCTCCGCCGGGTACGCGCCCCCGGCGACCAACACGTCGGTGCCGTCGTGCCAGACGCCGAGCCGCGATTCGATCTCGACGGTCTCGTTGAGGCTTGTCGTCGACCCGTCGGGGAGCGGAACCGCGCCGTCGAAGACGAACTCGCCCTCCAGTTGCCACGTCGTCGCGGTGTGGCCGCTCCGCACGGTGCTCGTCCCCTCGTCGACGATCTCGGCGTCCTCGATCCCGCTCGCGCTCAGCTGTGACCGGAACGCGTCGACCGCGGCCGTCTCCACTTCCGCCATCAGCCGGTCTCGCCCGATCCCGACCGGGAGGCTGTCGATCGCCGGGCGGATGTCGCTCCGGGTGGCAAAGAAGATCACCGGTGACCCGCTCGCGTCGAACGACTCCGACAGCGCCTCCGCGACTGAGGCGTACTCGTAGACGGTCGTGTGTTCGAGCGCCGTCACCGTCACCGGACCGTACGACTGCTCGAACACCGTGCTCTCCGACTCGTCGAAACGCCGCCAGCCGTCGTCGATCCGGTCGCTGGTCACCTCCGGTGCCGGCACCGCCCCGTCGCGCGTGCCCAGGCAGCCCGAGAGCCCCGCGACCGCGACGGCCGCGCCGCCCGCGAGCAGGCGCCGCCGCGTGACGCCGGTCGAACCTCCGACCGACCCGTTCGTCACTCTCTCGCTCGGCCTCTCGTTCATGTGTACCCGAACGCGGGGGCGGCGTAAATCGGTGTCGGCGGCGGTATCGGGCCTGATACCGCCGGTTTGCACGCGTGCCTGTCCCTCCGGCGATTCCGCGACCGCCCCCGCCGGTGGCGACACGGATCGCTTATGTAACCACTGGGTGTAACAACTCGGTAATGGACGACGACGCGACCGAGACGGACCGGTGTGACGCGCCCGCCGATCGGCAGGGG
>Ga0207720_100527_pt1 | contig 24399 bp, 17 predicted proteins | sample A23P2SouthBayCA_2_FD_187751 | JGI IMG/M metagenome (GOLD analysis project Ga0207720, IMG submission 187751) | Aerobic enrichment media microbial communities from Eden Landing Ponds, California, USA - A23 E3 (2) (SPAdes) | ecosystem: Environmental > Aquatic > Marine > Unclassified | place...
CGGGATCACGCGCTCGACGCCGTCGACGTCCCACGCCACGTTCCCGACGAGCTCTCGGAGCGCCGGGTGGCTGTCGACGCACGGCGACTCGCTGATCACGTGCGGCGCGACGTCGCAGTCGTGGAGCTCGGCGGCGGCGTAGAGTATCCGTTCGAGTTCTGTGCGCGCGTACGTCATCAGCGCGGTCGTCTCGCCGCGGACCTCGGCCTCGATCGTCACCTCCTCCGCGATGACGTTGCTCGCGGAGCCGCCCTCGATCCGCCCGACGTTCACCCGCGTCGCCCCGTCGCGGTGGCGAGCGATGCCGTACGCGTTCTGGATCGCGCTCGCGGCGGCCTGCATGGCGTTCGCGCCCTCGTTCGGCGCTTTTCCGGCGTGTGCGCTCGCCCCCTCGAAGGTGGCCGTCAGGTGCGCCATCGCCAGCGGGCTCTCGACGCCGGCGACGATCTCTCCCGTCGGGTGGCCGAGTCCGACGTGGAGCGCGAACAGGTAGTCGACGCCGTCGAGGTGGCCGCTCTCGGCCATCGCCTTCCCGCCGCCGGAGATCTCCTCGGCCGGCTGAAAGAGTACTTTGACCGTCCCCTCGAACGCGCTCTCTGTGATCGCTTCCAAGGTCCCGAGCGCGATCGCGAGGTGCGCGTCGTGCCCGCAGGCGTGCATGTGCCCGTCGTGTTCGGACCGGAACCCCTCCGCCGCCGGTCGGTGATCGCTCCCGTCGGACTCCCGAATCGATATCGCGTCGAGGTCGACGCGCAGGCCGATGCACGGGCCCTCTCCCTGCGTGAGCGTCGCGACGACGCCGGTGTGACCGCCCGCCGTGCGTTCGAGGAGGTCGTCGCTGACCCCTGCGCGACGGGCGCGGTCGAGCCACGGTCGAATCTCGTCGTCGTCGGGGACGGCCATCCGCGCGTCGGTTGCGAGCGCCTCGCGGCCGACGGCGATCTCGTCGACGCCGATTCGCTCGAGCTCCTCGACGACGCGGGCGGTCGTCCGGAACTCGCGCCATCCGGGCTCCGGATGGCGGTGGAACGCCCGCCGGAGGTCGCTCAGTCTGGCTCGCGCGTCGTGGGACATCTGTCCGAAGGAGAGGCGGTCAGACTACTTAACCGTAGTCGATGAATTCGCTGGGGAGGGGGGCGGTGCGGCGGCTCGACCGCGGTGGCGGCCTGTTTGATCAACGCGTCGTCCACTACATCGACGAGTCCAGCCAGATCGAGGGATCGATCGACCGCCGTCGCCGAAAGCACGAGCACCATGTCCGGGGCGTTATCCGTCGACGACTTAGCCTGATCGTCGGCCGGGCGTTCGGCGCTTGTCCCCCGGATCGACGGCGCGATCGCCACGGCAGCAATCGGCGTCGCACGTGTATATCGGGAGCGCAATCGAGACTATGGATGCACTCGTCGGCGGTGGCGTCAGACCCGTTTATCCGGGTAGTGAGGACTGTGATAAACTAATACACAGTTGAATGTGTCCTTCAATTTATCACATGAACTATAATGAACTTTATTGTGCTCCAATAATCTTGTTGACACCATGGGGGACCAATTAGCAGGGCGAACGAGCGCCTCGCACGAATGGACAGACGTGGAGCTCCCGTCGGCAGCGTCCGATCGGGTCGTGCTCGCGTCGATCGACACGTACGTCGGTTCGAACACCGCCGACGTCCGGATGCGCAACGCCGACTCGGAGACTGTAGAGCTGTTCGTCGAGGAAGAGGAGTCTGCGGACGACGAGACCCGACACGACGTTGAGGATCTCGGGTTCTTCACGACCGATACGGGACCGGTCACGGACCGCACGGGGACGGCGATCGGTGAGGCCGGAACCGTCACCACCGATCAGGCCGACGCGGATGAGTGGCACACCGTCAGCTTGGATGCAGACCTCACGAATCCGGTCGTGTTCGCGCAGGTGATGGGATATAACGGAGCAGATCCGTGTCACACCCGGCTTCGGTCCGTCAGCAGCGACGGCTTCGAGTTCCAAATCGAGGAGTGGGGCTACCTCAACGCCGAACACACGACCGAGCGGATCGGATACGTCGCCCTAGAGGCTGGCATCCACCACCTCGACGGTGGCGTTCCGCTCGAAGTCGGAACGACGTCGGCGACACACGCGTGGTCGAGCGTCGGCTTCGGGGCGTCCGTCGGAACTGACCCCGTGTTCATCACACGCTGTCAAACGCGAAACGGGGCCCACGAAGTGGTCACGCGGAATCGCCGCGTCTCGAAGTCCGGTGCGGCGGTCCGACTGCAAGAAGAGGAAGCGCGTGGCGGTGCCCATACGAACGAGACCGTGGGCTACCTTGCGATGCCGCAGCTTCGCTCGGCGATGCCCGCCGAGCACGTCGCCACGACGCATGAGGTGGCGAACGTCAGATTCGCCGGAAGCAAACCGTCCGATCCGGTCGTGCTCGCGTCGATCGACACGTTCAATGGACGCGACACTGCCGACGTCAGGCTGCGGAACCTCCACCGCGGTGGGGCGGAACTGTTCGTCGAGGAAGAAGCCTCGAAGGACGATGAGCTGAACCACTCTGAGGAACTCATCGGCTACCTCAGAACGGGGTCCGGTCCGTTGTACGACGACGAGGGGGCTCGGATCGGTGAGGCCGGGGTGTTCGCCACCGATCAGCCGGGTCCCGGGCAGTGGCACGCGGTCGATCTCGACGGCAGCTACGCGAACCCGGTCGTGTTCGCACAGGTGATGAGCTACAACGGCTCGAACCCGTGTCACGTCCGTCTTCAGAACGTCTCCCGGGATCGGTTCGAGTTCCAGATCGAGGAGTGGGAGTACCTCGACGGGAGACACGACGAAGAGGAGATCGGGTACGTCGTGCTCGAGGAAGGCGCCCACGATCTCGCTGGCGGTGAGACCGTCGACGTCGGGACGATCGGGGGTGACCACGAGTGGACGAACGTCGGATTCGACGGCTCGGTCGGGAACAGTCCCGTACTGGTCTCGCGGGCACAGACGTACAACGGATCAGACGAGATCGTCACCCGTCACCGGAACGTCTCGGCGAGCGGCGCGGATGTCCGAGTACAGGAGGAGCAGGGAAGCGACGGCCAACACACCACGGAGACGATCGGATATCTCGCCGCACAGCGGAGTACGCCGAACGTGACGACGGGACTCGTGGAGGCAACCGAGGAGTGGACCGACGTCCAACTGGCCGGCGTGCCCTCGACCGATCCGGTCGCGCTCGCGTCCGTCGAGACGGTCAACGGCGGCGACCCCGTCGGCGTTCGGATGCGAAACGTCGGCTCCAGCGGGTTCGAACTGTTCCTCGAAGAGGAGGATTCCACCGGTGACGGCGTCGCGCATACGATCGAGGATATCGCGGTCTTTGCGACGACCACAGGCACGCTCTACGACGCCTCCGGAGAGCCGATCGGCGAGGCCGGCGTCCTCGAGACTGACCAGCCCGACTCCGGCACGTGGCACACCGTCTCGCTTGACGGCAGGTACGCCGATCCGGTCGCGTTCGCTCAGATCATGACCTACAACGGACGGGACCCGTCGCACACCCGGATACGGAACGTCGGCGCCGACTCGTTCGACGTGAAGATCGAAGAGTGGGACTACCTCGACGGGAGCCATGCCACCGAGCGGATCGGCTATGTCGTCTTGGAGGCGGGGGGCCATCACCTCGAAGGGGACCTTCCGGTCGCGGTCGGGACCACGACCGGCAACCACGAGTTCGGCGACTACTCGTACGCCGAGACGTTCGAGTGTAACCCGGTGGTCGTCAGTCACTGTCAGACGCACAACGGCGACGACGCGGTCGTCACGCGGAACCGCAACGTCGACAGAGAGGGGGCGACCGTCCGGTTGCAAGAAGAGAAGAACAACAACGACCTCCACACCGACGAGACGATCGGGTACGTGGTCGCGCCCCAACTCGTCCTCGGCAATCGCCGCTCGATCGACGACTTCCGGCCGAGCTGTCACGGCTTCGAGTTCGGCAACTCCTTCCACGAGATGCCGAACATTCCGAACCTGCCGGCGAACATCGACAACATGGTCGAACGCATCGATCTCGCGGACATCGACCAATCATACGGGCTCTGCGGGGGCATGGCGCTGGCCGCTAAGGACTTCTTCATGCATGACCGCGAGGTGCCGTCGACTGGCCAGCCGCCGCAGTCCGGGGACCTGTTCGACTACCTCTGGGAACGGCAACTCGACACGTTCGATCACGCCAGCGGCTGGGACGGTCTCCGGAAGTTCATCAATTTCTACCTCCCGACCACGTTCACGCGCGCCCGGTCGGTCTCAGAGTTCCGCCGTGTGAAAGACGCGCTCGACACCGGTCGGCCCGTCGTGGTCGGACTGGTGTACGTTCGGGCGGGTGACGGGAATTTATGGGACAACCATCAGGTGCTCGCGTACGACTACACCGAATCGGGCGGGAAGACGTACATCAACATCTACGATCCGAATCACCCGGGGGCAAATGATATCCTTGTTCGCGTTGATGTCGAGGACCTGAAATGGTGGCAACCGGCTGGCGACGCCAAGATCCACGCCGAACAGCGGCGCGGCGGCACGAAACAACACGACGTAATCGGAATGATCTACATGGACAAGCCGGCCCAGAACCCGCCGCAGGGGCTCTGAGAAACGACAAGATCATCCTATCCGAGCTGCCGGTCGTTTCTGTTCGCACGCTCGACGACGACGCGGAGGGATCCGTCAGCCGAACTCCCCCTCCTCAACCAGCGTTCGCGTGACTGCGCTTCCGAAGAAGTCCAGTTCGATCACCCGGCCACACGTCGGACACGCGTATTCGACTTCGGTGCCGAACTCCTCTCTGACGTACATCTCGACGGCGCTGTGCCCCGCCCCGCACTCGACCGGTTCGACCTGTTTCCGCTTCTCGCTCATAAATCACGTTAGATGTTACCATGTTCCGGTATAAAAGACAGGGGCTGGCGAAGTGATCTGCCTTTCTGATCGGTTGGAGACCGTCACGACGACGTCGGTGACAGCCGAGACAGGGCGGTCGTCCGTGACTACGCATATCATTCAATGGAAAAACGGTCACCGGTAACTCGAGGGGCGGTCAGCGACGCCCTATTCCGCCGCCGACACCCGAACCACCTGCTTGCCGATGTTGTCGCCGGCGAAGAGCCCGAGGAAGGCGTCGGGGGCGTTCTCTAACCCCTCCACGACCGTCTCGCGGTGTTCGAGTTCGCCGCTGGCGACCCACCGACCCAGGCGCTCGCTCGCCTCGCCGAACCGGGTCGCGAAGTCGCCGATAAGCAGGCCCTCAACCTTCGCTCGCACCGCGATGAGCTGCGGGAGCTTCCGCGGCCCGGTCGGGACCCCCTCCTCGTTGTAGTGAGCGATCTGCCCGCAGACCGCGACGCGCGCGTCGAGGTTCAGCTTCGTGAACACGGCGTCCGTGATGGGACCGCCGACGTTGTCGTAGTAGACGTCGACGCCGTCAGGTGCGGCCTCGTCGAGCGCGGCGCGGTAGTCGTCGGTGTCCTTGTAGTTGATCGCGGCGTCGAAGCCGAGGTCGTCGGTGAGCCACGCCGTCTTCTCGTCGCTGCCGGCGAAGCCGACCACGCGACAGCCGTTCCGCTTGGCGATCTGGCCGACGACCGAGCCGACCGCGCCCGCGGCGCCCGAGACGACGACCGTGTCGCCGGGCTTGGGCTCGCCGACCTCCAGCAGGCCGAAGTAGGCGGTCCGACCAGGCATGCCGAGGACGCCGAGGTACGCCTCCGGGTCGGCGACGGTCGGATCGACCGGCGCGACGTCGTCGGCGTCGAGCGTCGCGTAGTCGGCCCACAGCCCCTCGCCCGTCACGAGGTCGCCCGCGTCGTACGCGTCGCTCTCGCTTTCGACCACTTCGCCGACGATTCCGCCTTTCAGCGCGTCGCCCACGTCCCACGGCTCGGCGTACGACTCGGCGTCGCGCATCCGCCCGCGCATGTACGGATCGACCGAGAGGAATTGCGTCCGAACGAGGAGTTCGCCGGGGGTCGGGGAGGGAACGGCCGTCTCCCGTAGTTCGAAGCTATCCATGTCGGGCTCGCCATCGGGGCGCTCGGCGAGCAGCCACTCACGGTTGGTGTTCGTCACGGTCGCCGTTGGGGCATCCGACCCAATAGGGTTTGGACGCCAGCAGGGAGCGGGGGCGAACTGTGGGAGCGATAGTTTCGATCGACAACGTCGCTTCGAACGTACCGATATCGTGATCGCCCGCTGCTAGTCACCGAATTAGGGCTCCCAGAACGCACGCTGCCGGTCGTCGATTTCGGCCAGCGCCGTCGAGAGGACATCTCGCCAGTCTTCCGGGTGCGACGCGTTCTCGCCGGGAGTCGGGGCGTCCGGCCCCGGATGGACGTGGTCCCGAGCGTTGTGGTCTGACGGATGTCTGTCCCATCGGTGGTCGTATTCGCCGGTCTCGTGGTCTTCGTGGTAGTGGATCGAAAAATCGCCGTTCTCGTACCAGACGACGTCCAGCCGGGCGGCCTGAACGCTTCCGGGATAGAGTCGTGAATCGTACTCACACAGCAGCCGTTCGGGGGCGAAGGTCGGATCCGCCTCGACGCGAGTGAACCGGTCGTCGGTGGCGAGCCGCTCACGGACGATCTCCAGCCGGTCGAAATCGATCGGTGCGCCGCTACCGAAGGTGGACGCATCGTCGTCGCGTCTGTCCGTCATACCGCCGATCGCGAATCAGCGGTGTCGTCGGATGCCGCCGTAAGCGCTCGCTCGAGAAGCGATACCCGCCGGCGAGCCGTGCGCCACGCGGCGAGGCGTTCCCAGATCTCCTCGACGGAGCGGTCGGTCTCCGCGGCATACCCCGTGATCGAAACGTCGTCGGGCGAGGCGGCGTCGAACTCGGCCGTAAATTCCTCAGCACGTTCTGCCTCCGTCTGCAGGAGATCGAGTAGTTCGTCGGTGGTGTACTCGGAGTGTAGCGTCTGTACACGCCGCCAGTTCAGGTACTCCTGATTGCGCTCGTAGGTCGCCGGGGAATCGGTGATTCGGGTCACGACGCCCATTCGCTCAAACCAGTCCAAGTACTCGCGCGCGGCGTCAACCCCGTGTCCTGCGAGCTCCGCCACGTCGCCCGCCGTCGCGGGGGCGTCGAGCCCGAGAACGGCATCGAGGAAATCGTCTCGCGTTCGATCGCCGCTGACGAGTTCGGACGGCGGAGTCAGCGCGTCGAAGTCCGGCGCCTCGGTACGTTCCTCACGAGAGGCCGTCAGTCCGGAGCGCGGGTCATCCATACGAGATACACCGCTCCCATGCGGAATAAATCTTTGTGGCGAGGAATATCCCTTCCCAGTGGCTCAACGTCTAGTGGCTCAACGGCGAGACCGGACTGGTAGAGGGTGCCGTGACCCCGGCGCCGAGCGGACCTCACTCCTCACTCAGCGGGACCGCCAACCGGTTGTCGCTCCGTTCGACTTCGGTGTCGAACGCCTCGGAGCGCTCCGCGACGGTGTCGCACACCCACTCGGCCACCTCCTCGTCTGCCAGCGTCGCCGCCTCGTCGACGATCGCGGTCGGCTCGACGACCAGTTCGTCGGGGTCGCCGTCGCGCACGACGAGTTCGAAGAGCGCACTCCGCTTGTTGCGGACGCCCTGGCGGTCTTGGTAGCTGATGTAGTCATCGACGAAGTCCGCCGCGTCGTAGATGATCGGGCGCCCCTGGTACACCTCGACGCCCTGGAGGACGTGTGCGCTGTGACCGTGGACCACATCAACGCCCTGCTCGATCAGCCACCGACCGAACGCCTCGTGGACGGCGCGGGGCTTCGTCTCCCAGTTCGGCCCCCAGTGGAGTGACGCGACGACGAGGTCGGGATCGCCTTCCGCCGCGCGGTCGAGAATTCCCGTGACGAGCGAGCACGTCCCGGGCACAGACGGATCGAGCGTCGCGAACGCGGTCCCCGGATCCGACGCTCCCGCGGCGAACTCTGCGGCCTGGTCGGTGAGACCGAACGCGGCGACTGTCAGATCGCCCGCCTCGAAGAGTGCCGGATCGAGCGCCGAGTTCCGGTCCGTGCCGGCGCCGGCGTGTGCGATCCCCGCGTCGGACAGGTGCGACTCGGTGTCCCGGAGCGCGGGTTCGCCGTAGTCGAGGACGTGGTTGTTCGCGAGCGAGACGAACGAGGCGCCCGCGGCCTCCAGGGCCGGCACGGCGAAGGCGGGAGCAGCCCGGAAGTAGTAGCCCTTGTCCGGCCATCGCGTCCCGCGATCGGAGACGCAACACTCCAAGTTGCCGATCAGCCCGTCGAGTTCCTGCAGCCGCGGAAGCGTCGATCCCCAGACGCTCTCGTGGCCATCGTCCTCGCCGGCCCACCGCTCGTTGACGCTCCGACCGAGCATCAGATCGCCGACGAAGCCGAGCCGGGTCGGGTCGCTCTCGGCGGAATCAGCGGAGTCGTTTTCGGTCGTTCCACCGCTCCCGTCGACCGGGTTCGGAGACGTGGCAGCACATCCGGCGAGTCCGACGAGTCCGGTGACGCCTGATGCCAGCAGAGTCCGGCGCGTTCGCATCGTTCGGTGGTTCATCGAGTGGCGATTTGAAGTCTGCGACCGGTCACGGTTTGTCTGATGTGCGACTACCCGAACCGACTCTACCTTTTTGTATTATTAGCTTGAAGTAGTGATCTAGAGTAGTATGAGTAAAACGGAATCTGAAAAAGTGGTGTCCGTGTCGTCGCGGGGACAAGCGACCATTCCGAAGGAGTTCCGTGAGGAGTTGGGTATCGACACGCCCGGTCGTGTGAAGTTCATCCGGACCGAGGAGGGTGATATCGTCGTTCGTCCCATTCACTCGGTCACAGACCTGCGTGGGGTTCTGGAAGGGAAAACCGACGACCAGGGGCGTTCGGCAACCGAGCATCTTCAGGAGGAACGTAAAGCGGACAACGCCAACGAAGCGAAACTTCGGCAGCGCTACACGAGCGACGACGAGGGTGACGCGTGACAGACGGTGCCAATCTCCCGGAGTCGATCGTCTTCGACGCCGAACCACTCATCGCCTATTTTTGTAATGAACCGGGGAGCGACACCGTGGAAACGTACGTCGACGCCGTTGAAGGCGCAGCAGATGGTTACATCTCGGCGATCAACCTCGCCGAAGTCCACTATATCGTCCGTGCAATCGACGGCGAGGAGCGTGCCGATGCCGTCGTCGATGTCCTCGAGGAAAGCGGCATCCGTCGGGTCGACACCGAACACACCTGGCCGTCAGCAGCCGATTTTAAATACCGCTACGCTCCGGCGCTCGGCGATGCCTTCGCGCTCGGAACCGCAGCACACGTCGACGGGACGCTACTCGTCGGTGCCGACGATGATTACGACGACATCACTGAGGTCCCGATCACACGATTCCGGACCGAACCGGCCAGTAATTGACCAGTTTAGTACTCGATCCCCGTGGAGTACCGGTCCAACACGACCACCAGCGCCGCGCCGCCGACCGCCGCGAGCGCGAACCGCGGTGCCGCCGCCCGCCACGCCTCGCCGCTCTCGGCCAGTCGGATTGACACCTCGACCAGGGGGGCTCGGAGCGCGCCGACGATCAGGCTGACGAGGAACGCGATCGTCGCCCTCCGAGCACGAGCGAGCGCGTACCGGATCGCGTGCGCGACCGTGAGCAGCCCGACGACACCGCCGATGAGGAACACCGCGATCGTCGGGGTAACATCGGTGAGGCCGGTCGTCCCCTCGCCGAGCGCGAGCGCCACCGCCCCGTCGATGAACCGGCTCACCGCACCGGACATGTACTCGTACTGCCCCAGTACGACGAGCAGGAGCGACCCGGAGATACCCGGGAGGACCATCGCGCTGACCGCGACCGCCCCGGCGACGAAGACGACCGGCAGCGAGCTCCCGAGCGCCGTCGAGGCGTACCCCGAGGCGAGGAATGCGAGCGTAAACCCGCCGGCTGCGGCCGCCTTTCGGCGCGGCGTGTCGAGTTCGACGTCACCGAGGAGCACCGCCGCCGAGGCCGCGATCAGTCCAAAGAAGAAGCCGTACGTCGCGACCGGCTGCGTCGTGAGCAGGTGGTTGACCGCGCTCAGCATGGCCGCGACCGCGGTCCCGATCCCCGCACCGAGCACGACGAGAAAGGCGCCGTCGATCTCGTGGAACGCGGCGCGCGCGTCCGGGATGTTAGCGGGGCTCACGCCCGCGATCAGGCGACGGATCCGCGCGGGGTCGATCGCGGTGACCGCCGCGATCAGGCGCTCGTAGATGCCGACGATCAGCGCTATGGTGCCCCCTGAGACGCCGGGGACCGCGTCAGCGCTCCCCATCGCGACGCCCTTCAGATACAGCGCCGCCCAGTCCCGGAGGCCGGCCATGGCGAGTTACGCGCTCGCGCCGTCGAGGAGATCCGACCCGGCGACGACCGGGTCCGCGGCGGTCAGCGAGGCGGTCTCGTTGGTGGTGTTGTCGTCGTTGCTCCCGCCGTCGTCGTTCTGGTCGATCGGACACTCGGGGTCGCCGCCGGGGCAGTCGATGAGCTCTCCGTCGAGTTCGACCGTCGCCGCCGCGTCGTCCGCGCCGACGACCTGGCCCTCGGTCACTTCGACCTGTCCGGTGTATCGCGTCGTGTAGTCGTTGTCGTCGGTCGCCAGGCTAGTGATGTTGTACGGGCCGGTCGCACGAACGCTCGTGTTCGTGTAGCCGTTCTCGGGCCCGAACTCGTCGTAGCCAGTGGTGGAGTACGGCACCGTGAGCTCGAAGTTCCCGTTCGCGTCGGCCTCGGCGTACTGCGTGTACTCGAAGGTTTCTCCGGTGGGCTTTTCCATCTCGACGGTCGCTTCGACCTCCTCGCCGGGCTGTGCGCCCGAGCCCTCGATCGTCGCGCCGGGCACTCGCTCGAACGTCTTGACGAAGTCGTCGATACCCGTGGCGTCGCCGAGGAGCTCCTGAACGTTGAGCCCGAGCTGATTCTGGAGGAACCCGAGTTGTGACCTCGAGGGCGAACTCCCGCGCGCTTCGGTGGCGTGGACGAGTCGGTGGTGTTCGAGGGCCGTCACGCGCTCGGACGGGATGTCACCGACGCCGCCGATCTGCGCGCTACCGTCCTCCTCGACGTACTCACGGGCGGCCGTCATGTTGTCGAACCGCCGGACCGTGGTCCTCAGATCGGACGGGAGGATGTCCACCTCGATCTGCTCTCCCCCTTGGGTCGTGGCGGACCCGGTCTCCCAGTCGACGACGACCGGCTCTGGCTCGACCGCGCTGCCGTGGTGTTCGTACAGGCGGATCATCTGGCTCTCGTGGTACCGCTGCGTGTTCACTCGCATCACGACCGGGAGCGCCCCCTGATCGGTCTGGAAGCGGAGGTTGCGGTTGAAGTCCGAGCGCGTCTCGTTGCCCGAGTAGAACGTGACGGGCGCGCCGAACTTGGAGGTCGGCGACGCCATCTGCGAGTCGACCATCACGTAGCGGGTGTTCTCTCCCTCCGTGCTCTGGCTCGCGAGGACGTCGCGGGACGCCTCCTCGCTGGGTGCGAGCAGGTAGTCCGCTGCTGGCGTCGCCCCCTGCTGGAACGGGTTCGCGTTCGGGATGCGCTCAGCGCGCGTAGTGATCCAGTGGCCGTAGTCCCACCACGACTGCACGCCGTACGCCCCCTCCGGATACTCGAAGTCACCGTCAGCGGGTCGCTCGTAGGTCCCGTACAACTCCATGGGGTTGTCGGCGCCCTCCAGTTCGCCCGGCGTGGGCGTCTCGTCGTTCATCCACTGGAGACTTTGGTCCCACTCGACGACGTTTCCGGGGCCGGTGTTCGCGCCCTGAACCCATGCCGGAGTCGGCATGCGGTTGTCGGGGTTCTCTGCGAAACCGTTCGCGTTGGTCGGGACCAGCGGAGTCGCAACGACGACGAACGGAACGAGCAGGATGAGGATGATGGCGATCGCGGTCATCGCCTGCCACCCCTCGATCTCGCGGAGGTCGTCGAGCGACCGGAGGCTGATCGCGTCGAATGACACCTGAAGGAAGTACGCTGCGCCAACCGCGACGATGACGGCGAGGTAGTAGTTGAAACGGACCTGCGTGAACGCGGCGCTCCCGATGAACGCCGCCCACACGACGAAGTACAGCTCCTCGGTGTCGTACTCGACGAGGAACGTCGCGCCGACGAGGAACGCAGCGGCGATGACGAGCCCGACCACCTGCCAGCTCACGCCGACGACCCCGCCGATCGCGTCGTACAGCTGGGGGACCGCGTAGACGGAACCGACCACGGCGAGCGCGGCCGGGATGTAGAGCGTGTGGTTGGTGTCGTCAGAGCGGTAGAGGGGGCGTGCGACGATGTAGAGGATCGCGGCGAGTGCGAGGAAGAACGCGAGGCCATATTGGGAGAGGACGAAGTCGGTGAACTGCGCGTTCTGGAGCGGAGGTTGGGCTTCGCCGATGGTGCGGGCATTGGCGCTAGCTGAGAAGCCGACGGTGTTGAGGAGGCTCCCAGTGAGCGTCGACCACAGCGAGGGAATTGCGAGCCAGACGATACCTGCAGAGGCAAGGATGAGTCCGCCGACCGCGGGGGGGTAGGTGTCTGTTTCGAGTTCGCGCGACTCCCACTGGCGGGCGAGCCACGCGAGGAAGACCGCGCCGAGTACGACGCCGAGCGGAAGTACAATTTGAAGGAACGAGTACCCGGTCGGGGTGAAGCTGAACTCAGCAAGGGGGATCACCTGCATCAGTCCCGCAACCGTCATTGAGACTGCGCCCGCGAAGGCAGTGGGTTCCGGGGTCTTCCCGTGGGATACGTCGCTGGTGATCTTGATCGCGAGGAAGATGCCAGTGAACCCGACCATGAGCACGCCTGGCTGCCACGTCCACATGTAGAGGCCGAGTGCGACGCCCGCGGCGGCCGCGTACGCGGCTGGACGCTTGAGAGCGGTCCAATCCTGATCGACGATAAGTTCCCAGACGGGTGCCTCGCGTTCGGCGACCGCGAACGCGACGAGGAACGCGAGGACGGCGAGGCTCTGGAAGAGAACTTCGGCCGCGCTGTGGTCGGGGAATCCGACGAGACTGTAGCTGAAGAACGTGCCTGAGAAGAGCGCGAGCACGACGACCGCGGCGAGCGCTGCGAATCGATCGACGAACCGACGAGCGATGAAGTAGGTCGGGATCGCGACGAGCGTTCCCGCGAGCGGTGCCATGATCAGCATGACCTCCTCGGCGCTGCCCATTATCGGGCGGGCGATCCAGATGCCGACCACCATGATGTGGTCCCAGAGGGTCCCGAACTGTCCAGCCTGCGCGCCGTACGGAAAGCCAGACCACACGTCGAACGGCATGTTGCTCGGCCAATTCTCCATGATGTAGGTCGTCTCTCGGAGGTGATACCACGGGTCGTTGCCGCGGAAGTACACTTGGCCGTTCTGAATGAAGTTTCCGTACGATTGGACCCGTGTCCACAGCATGAAGACCAGTATTCCGAGGAGGACCGGAATATGGTACCACCGTCCGAAGAGATCGAGCGGTGACGGCTCGCTCTCCGTGGTGGTTTCGGTTTGCTGGCTCATTGTACAATGTGACTCACAAAACGCGCTTAAGGCTTGTTATATATGCGACGTACTTGCGGTAGTGTACGGGATTCGATTGATGATAGAATATACATTACCTGTATGACACTTACAACTGTTATTCGATATTTCTAATCGAACCCCCACACCCCACTAGTTCCGCTGTTAGAACGTTTCGATGCCGCCTTGGAGTACACACGTTAGTCGTCAGAGAGTGAGGGATCTACCTCCCATCACGCGATATGAAACCTAACACCGGAACGGGTGGGGTAGATCTTATATAAAAGTCTACTAACAGCGGAAGCAAAAGAACCAATGGTTAAGTGAGTTGAGTGTAACCGAGAGATAATGAGCGAATTTTCGTTCTCTCCGACCGGACGAATATTCACTGAACGGGAGGCGCTTCTCGAAGAGTGGACTCCGGATCAACTCGTCGGACGGGACACTGAGCTTCAAGCGTATCACGCAGCGCTCCAACCGGTTATCGAGGGCGAAACACCGTCGAATATCTTCCTTTACGGGAAAAGTGGTGTTGGAAAGACTGCTGCAACTCGATTCCTCCTTCAGCAACTCACTCAAGACGCGAAAAATGTCGACGGCGTCAATCTCCACACAATCGAAGTGAACTGTGATGGACTCAATACGAGCTATCAAACTGCGGTCAGGCTGGTAAACGAACTTCGCTCTCCCGAGTCACAGATTTCTAACACTGGATACCCGCAATCGTCAGTCTATAACTTCTTATTTCGTGAACTCGACGAACTCGGCGGAACGGTGTTGATCGTACTCGATGAAGTCGATCATATAGAGGATGACAGTCTTCTCTATAAACTTCCCCGGGCACGGTCGAACGGGGATGTCGAAAACGTCCGCTTAGGTGTGGTTGGGATCTCAAACGATCTTCGATTCCGGAATCAGTTGAGTTCGAAGGTGCGCTCTAGTCTGTGTGAAAAGGAAGTTTCGTTCGCTGCGTACAACGCTGACGAACTTCGAAAAGTCCTCCAACAGCGTGAAGCGGTCGCGTTCCACGATGGTGTCGTCAATGAGGGAGTACTCCGCGCGTGTGTCGCGTACGGAGCAAAAGACTCCGGAGACGCTCGACAGGCACTAGATCTCTTACTCGAGAGCGGCGACATCGCCCGTGAGGAGAACGCAGAACAAGTGGTCGAAGACCACGTTCAGGAGGCACGCAAACGGCTCCAAACCGATCAGGTCGTTCAGGGGATTGCGAACTACCCAACACACGGGAAACTCGTGTTGTTGGCACTTACTGTTCTGGCCGAACACGATCAGACACCTGTCCGAACGCGAGACGTACGTCCGGCCTACGAAGACATCTGTACTCAGGAGGGAACCGATCCAATCTCCAATCGGGCGATCAGGGAGTATCTCTCCGAGCTGGAGACATTGGGAATCGTCTCCGCTACTGAACAAAACAAGGGTAAAGGTGGTGGCAAGTATAAGCTTCACTCGCTGGCGCAATCGACCGAAAGCGTTCGACGGGGATTGACCGATCTACTTGACTGACCTGCCCGAAGCCCTTGCTAACAGCGGAACTAGTGGGGTGAGCGTGTGGGGGCCTCGGATCGCATCCGAATTTAAAACACAATTCTTATTCGCCGTATACGTCATCTTTCGGGTATGAAGGCCTCCGTTGTCGTCTGCACGTACACGATGGACCGGTACGACGACTTCGCAGAGGCCGTCGATAGCGTTCTCAGGCAGACCTACGATCCCATCGAAATCGTTCTAGTAAGCGATGGTAACGAGGAGGTTGCCGATCGGATGTCTGACGACTTCGGTCACTTCGACTCTGTTCGCGTTCATTGTACCGACGAGAATCAAGGAATCTCGTACAGCCGGACCCGGGGTGCTGAACTGGCTACAGGCGAACTCGTCGCGTTTCTCGACGACGACGCGATCGCGACCCACGACTGGATCGAAACGTTGGTCGAGACGTACGAATCGACCGACGCGTACGCAGTCGGCGGTCGCTTAGATCCCCACTGGCTCGCGGGACAGCCGTCGTTCCTCCCGGAAGAGTTCTACTGGCTCATCGGCTGTACAGAGCGCGGATTTGCCGACCACCTCGACGAAGTGAGAAACACCTACGGATCGAATATTGCGTTCAACCGTGAGGTGTTTCTCGACGTCGGTGGCTACGACGAAGAGACGGGGAGGAAGGGTGACAGTCACGTACAGGCACACGAAGCACCAGCTTGTATCCGGATGCGTGAGCAGTACGCGCGTGGCGTCGTGTACAACGAGGAGGCGATCGTCTATCACAAGATCTTCGAGTACAGAACAGAGTTCCGCTGGTTAGTGGGGCGTGCGTTCTGGCAGGGGTACTCGAAACGGGTGATGAATCTACGGCATCCCGAAGATGAAGGCAATGAAGGGGCGTACCTACGCGAGCTGGTAACGCGATATGTTCCACACCGAATTCGGAACCTTCTGAGCAATCCGACAGTCCCGAATCTCACACAGTTGCTCTCGATATTCGTCTTCACCGCAGTAGTCGGGTTCGGCTACCTCTACGGGCTTGTAACCTATCGCTGACACGTACTCAACAAGGCTTATCTGTCGGATCGGGTTATAGCGAGGTAATGCATACTGGTGACGACACGCCGCGCGCCGGCGTCGTCGGACTCGGATACGTCGGATTGCCGCTGGCCTTGGCATTCACGCAAGCGGGGTATGAGGTTGTTGGCGTCGATATCGACGCAGACCGTGTCGATACGCTTCGTGATGGTCAGTCGTACGTGACTGACATCTCGGATGAAGAGGTGGCCACCGCGATTGCAGAGGGGTTCAACCCGACCACCGAGTACGAGGCGTTGAGTGATGTCAACGGCGTGTCGATCTGCGTGCCGACGCCGCTCCGAAAGACCGGACAGCCGAACCTCTCGTACGTCGCAGACGCGACGGAACGACTCGCAGAGGTGCTCCCAGACGGATGTACGGTTATCCTCGAAAGCACCGTCTACCCGGGCGCAACGGAGGACCTGGTCGCGCCGACACTGTCTGAGAACGGGAAAACCGTGGGCGAGGACGTCCACGTCGCCTTCTCCCCCGAGCGGATCGATCCGGGGCGGAAGGATTACGCGCTCACAGAGATTCCGAAGGTGCTTGGCGGCGTCACCCCCGCGTGTGGCGACCACGCGATGGCGCTGTACGACCGCGTGTTCGACGAAGTGGTACGTGTCGAGTCGTCGACGGAGGCCGAGTTGGTGAAGCTGTTGGAGAACACGTTCCGTGCCGTCAACATCGGTCTGATCAACGAGATCGCGATGATTGCGAACGACCTCGACGTCGACGTCTGGCAAGTTGTGGAGGCGGCCTCGACGAAGCCATACGGCTTCATGCCGTTTTACCCGGGGCCGGGACTTGGTGGGCACTGCATTCCGATCGACCCGCTGTACCTCTCGTGGAAGGCCGGGCAGCAGGGGATCGAGACGCGCTTTATCGACCTTGCAGATCGAGTGAATCGCGAGATGCCAGTTCACGTCGTCCGGCGAGTGAACGAACTGCTCAACGAGGAAGGGTTGGCGGTGTCGCAGTCGTCGATACTGATCGTCGGCGTCGCGTACAAGGCCGGGGTCTCGGACGTGCGGGAGTCGCCCGCGTATGACGTGATTGGATTGTTAGACGAAAGGGGGGCAAGTGTTTCGTACCACGATCCGTTTGTCCCCACCTTTGAGGTTGAAGGGGTCACATATAATTCGGTTGAGGTAATAAATAAAGAATTAGAGAGGGCGGATCTAGTATTGGTGTTAACTGATCACGATGAAATCAATTACGATCAAATTGAAGAAGTCTCTTCATTGGTATTTGACACACGAAATGCCATCGAGAAAGAGAGTGAAAAGGTGACTCGTATTTGATATGTCCTATTTTTGGAACAGTCACTTTTCCTGCGCTGGTACCCCCACCACAGTTGCATGAGGGGATACATCATCGATGACGACAGAGTTTGCACCGGTAGTGCAACCTTCCCCTAAATTAATATCTCCTAAGACAACTGTTCCAGCGCCGATTGATGCGTTGTCTGCTATAGTTGGATAACCTGCATCAGGGTCTGGTTCGCTCCGTCCCAGTGTAACATTTTGACGAATGAGAACGTTCGAACCGATCTCAACATTATGCCCGATTACGATTCCAACGGGATGTGGTAGTTCCGTGTCACGGGGTAGGCAGGTGGATATATCGCACGATGTGGCTATCGTATATTTCCGAAGAACAACCGCATTATATAGATTAATGACATTTATCCCAGTTAAAAATTTTATTGTTAAATGTAGTATCATCAGGGCCCCGTCAGATCCAAGCCGATTTAGAAATTTCTTCACTAATCCCATAGTAGAGGTTTTTACGTAGGTCAATATTATAAATTGGGTGTTGATCGTTGGAGCGAAAGAGAATTATCCTGCGAATATAAGGTAAATTGTATGTCGATCTGTGTCATCACTCATCCAGTTGGCCCAACAGCTACTGCAACATCTGGTCTCCTAAATATATTGTCTGAACTCACATCGGTTTCTTTGGTTTCAGCTAACGTGAGTGACAGTTCTGAGATACGTGACGATCACGAGGTCATCGAAGTTTCGTCATCCGGTACAGGTAATAGTATCCCTGTTGCTGGGTTCAGGTTCTTGGTGAATCAATTCCGGATGTGCCGAGTGATCGCTAAGCGGGATGAAGATATAATTTGGTTCTTCGGAGCGACATCATATTTATTACCGATACTCTTTGCCAAGTTACTCGGCAAGACTGTTATTCTCCATCCTCGCGGAGATGTTCCCCTCACACTCAAGATTCAATGGGAAGAACGTGTTCCGGAACCGATTGCTCGTTTCCTCGCTGGAACTGTCCGGCTTCTCGAGAATACTGGCTACTGGTTCTCCAATGCGATTGTGACATACACGCCGTCGATGGCTACTGAGCTTGGTCTAGATCGATACGAATCCAAACTTCACACTAGTGGAGCCCGATATATCGATCTAGATAACTTCTCTCCACAAGGGGCTTACGAAGAGCGTGAGCAGGTCATCGGGTACTTGGGGCGTCTTGATGAGGAAAAAAGAATTCACGAGCTTGCGGGCGTTGCTAAACAGCTTCCAAACAATGTGAAGTTTGTTTTTGCGGGTGATGGTCCACTCTACGATTGGTTAGAAAATGAACTGTCTGAGGAAATTGAATCTGGTTCAGTTGAAATGCTTGGGTGGGTTGATCGAGAGGACGTACCGGACGTTTTGAATCGCTTTCGGCTACTTGTCTTACCCTCGAAGACAGAAGGGTTACCGACAGTGATATTGGAATCCTTCGGCTGTGGAACACCTGTGTATGCTACTCCCGTGTCTGGTGTTCCCGACGCGATCGAAGAGAACGAAACCGGATTTTTGATTGAGGATGTCGATAGCAGATTGATGGCAAACGAAATAGCAGCAATTCTCGAACGGGACGACCTAGATGAGATCAGTAGGAATGCGCGACAAATAGCCGAAAACGAATATGGGTTCGATGCGGCAGTGAAGCGGTATGAAAACATCATGTCTCATGTTTGAGCTAAACATTCGGAACGCGCGATATTTGATTGAATAATAGCTTTACCGCGATCGTTGACTGATGACGACAGTTGTGAAATCACTCACCGACCCCCCGACGCAGTCATCGGATCCAACGGAGCAGTTAAGAGTGATTTACAGCGGTATACGATTAGATCGAATAATTCATTCACCCTCAAATAGATCGTTGATTTATGACGATTGTTGTTTTGGGTATTGATGCTCTTGATCCCGATCTCGTCAACCCTAGTGAGCATCCACATCTCACGTTAGATGCACACCGATCCATCGAGACAATCGTCTCTTCAAGTGGTGAGCCAAGCACACACGAACTGTGGCCGACCATTATCACTGGTTTACCACCGGCAGAACACGGGCTCGTTCTTGACGATGGGGTCGCGTGGGAGAATTCGATTATCGCCGCACTGAGTTCGGTTGCTGACTACGTCCTTCCGAAAGGTATTCAGACGCGACTTGGCGGTTGGTTGCTCACAAACACGGATGCCGACGCTTTCCGAACGCCAGCGACCTACTACGCCGACAACGGGATCGAGACAGTGTTTGATAACTGCGAGTCGGCGGCTATCGGTATCCCGAACTATGTCGTCGATCCTGATACGGAAGACAGAGAACACCAGCTCCGCCGTCACATGGGAGATCTGTTCAAGCGTGACTCAAACGCAACCGGGGGCCATCGATCAGCCGACCCCGTCGAGTTTTACGAGCAATGCCTGGAGATGGCGATGATTCGGATCGCACGGACTCGTCGAGCACTCCGAAGTCAAGAGTACGAACTCGTGTTCGGCTATACGAGTGGACTTGACCTAATCGGTCACGTCAGCCATAGCCGACCTGAACTGCAGCAAGGGGCATACGACGAATTGAACGAATTTGTTGGGGAACTCCGTGGAGATCTTCGTGAGGAAGATGAGCTGATTCTTGTGAGTGACCACGGTTTACAAGATGGATTACATACTGAAGAAGCGATGATTGCGTCGACAATTACTGATTTGGAGGATATTGAGAGTGTTGTTGATGTGCGAGCACAACTGGAGGAGATATTATCAAATAACAAATACACCACACATGAACGGTGGGAAGATAGTGCTGACAATGATAGCTCCGAGGTAGTCCGCAAGCAGTTGGAAGACCTCGGATATATGTGACTCAGAGTGGGTACTAAAAGGGTCATATTGCCAACCTATTTATTTCATAATTTAAATTTCTGACCGTGTTACCTTAAGCATCAGCTCCAGCAGACGCCGAAGGCTCGGAGCCACGATTCTACCGCTGTCGGATCCACATTTTTGAACGTATTTTCAAAACCAAGATGCTTTTGTTTTATTTTTCAAATATCTGTCTGGTGGTATTTTATTTCCATGACGAAAGATTTGAAATTGGGGTGAGGTTCGTGAGAGCGCAGCTGTGAGATGTCCGCCAGCGTCAATGAGAAATAGCGCACCGTCAGCGTGATGTTTCTCTCTAAGGTCACGGAGAAACACCAGAGTACTCTGTTGAATCTGCAGAAGACGGGGATAGCGTCGCTGTAAAGGTGAAGCAAAGCGGAAGAGCCGAATGTGTCCAAACTACTTTTCCACTTCGTTATGCCGATCCGCGTCGCTGGCTCAAAAGCGCTGTGCCGTTAGTACAGATCGTGTAAAATTAGAAGATGAGGCAGTCGAATTCTCCAACTTTACGCGACCCCTTGAGGAGGTGGGTTCGTTTTTAGAGACAGTTGAGGAGAAAACTCTCACTTCGGCAGACCACGGAGATATGCTCGGTGAGGTTCCTACCCGATCCCGATGAGGGACTATATCCACCCACACGGGATTGACAACGAGGTGCTGACAAAAGGCCGTGGCAGATACTTTCCGATAGAGATCGCCGACTAATTGTCGTCGAAAAACCAACGCAGGAATCAGATACTGTCGGCCCAGCTGCGGTTCAAGAGTATCCCAAGGATCTCGGATATTTACAGTAACACATTCTGTGGCGGGAATTTGGTGAATGACTAAGCAGCACGTAGAGAAGATTGATCGAAGGCGATCAGGAATCGAGTGCTTGCTCGTATACCTCACGATACTTCCGGGCACAGTCCCGTAGAGTGAACTGATTGAAGATTCGTCTCCGGTTTCGTTCGCCAACTTGCTGTGCCGTCTCAATATCCGCAAACAGTTCAGTGAGCGCTGTTGCGATTGACTGGGGAGAGTTTCGGTCAACAAAAATACCGGCGTCGCCAACCACTTCGTGAAATATTGGAATGTCACTGACGACGACCGGGAGGCCGATAGACATCCCTTCAGCGACGGCGACACAGAATCCTTCGCCGTGAGACGGGAGTGCGAACACGTCTCCGCGTGAGATCTCTGCATACACATCCTCCCTCCCTGGGAGATAGCCGAGAAATTCGACCCGTGACTCCACGTCGGTAGCCTGGGTTTCACGTTGGAGTTCTGCTTTGTGTGGTCCATCTCCGATAATCCGTAACGACATCTCCTCGGTCAGTGCAACTGCCTGAATAAGTCTCTTGAGATTTTTTCGTGGGATCAGTCGTGCCGCAGTGACTATTGTCGGTGGCGTCGTTATGGTTGCCCGGTAAGGTTCGACCACATCCGTGTTGACACCATTATGCACGACGTGTTCGTCTGCCCGCCATTTCAACACCCGTTCGAGGAGATTGTATGATGTCGACGTTAACTTCGAGTTGTACACGATCGTGTCCGCAGAGATGAGTCCAGGAACGTTTTTGAATTTTTCAGAGAGCGTGTAGTGGAGATGTCCGTGCTGCGTATTGACGTGGTGTAGTGGTCGTCGAGCAGCATGGTAGCCTATTTTCGCTGCCTCCGCAACAGTATGGGTGTGGACGATGTCGAAGGAGTCCTCGACGCCATCCAGCAGCGCTCCGAAATCATCGAACCCACACAGTTCCTGGAGTACCTGGTGGTCCTCGACCGTATCGGGGAATTTACCGGAGAGTGGTTCGGCCGAAACCATCCTGACGGTTGTCTCTGGGCACCGATCCGTCTCCGAGGCGATCTCCACAGGTATCGTTGTACCATTTATATCTCCCAAAACGTGTAAAACATTCATATTGAGCGGTAGTGGTGCCCAATAACAACTGTACGCAAATGCAACTTGCGACTTTGCCTTCCCAGCAGTGACTGTAGCCGTCCACTGACGATACACTGCTGTCACTGATCTCTAGAAATATTTCGGATTTATAACTAAAGAATAAAAAATAGTACCGGTGAAATACGATAATCAATTCACACGTGACGTGCATTCTTCAGATGGTGTAACTGCTTATTTGTTAGATTATTTAGTATCCGTTCATTTCCTTTGATTTATATACTAACGAATTCTTACGTAGCAATGAGTCTCATTGGAGAGACACCTAACCGAACACAGCTAAGGTAGATTCATATGGTCAAAATTTTTTTGAATTACAATTGGGGCGGTACAGAAAGAGAACATCAAGTCACCACCCACCTCTGTGAGTTGATAGATGTTGAATCTATTGGGGCAACAGTTGTTGGACGCGAGCCATACGAGTATATTAAGCAACAGACAGATATCGACTACGACCCATTGTACTGTATCCAGGATGTTCATAATGAGATTATTCAGCAGTCCTATCAAACAGATCGTATAGATGATCTAGAACAACGCTTTGGGGTCCCTCATTTATGGCCAGCAATCTGGGCCGATCGAAAGTATATTCATTACGGTTCCGAGAAACAGAAACGTCTCATCCAAGGCTGGTTTGACTTTTATTTGGATGTTTTTGAAACGTTTCAGCCAGATATATATCTCACTCCGTCGGTTGATTCAGCCTACACGTGGATTCCATTCCGTATTGTTACTGAAGAATATGGGATTGCAGCGCAGAAAGGACACACAAGAATTCTTGATAACGAGGCACTACAAAAAACAGTTTATGATGATTTCGAAGCGATCTGGAGTCGATATGAGAGCATAAAATCACACGGAGAGCCAGAGGAGCAATACCCGCAATCGTATCAGAACGCAGTTAACTTTCTCGATGAATTCCGGAGTTCTGGATTAGTACCCGGGTACACAAGTGATACAACCACCTCCACGTCAGATCAGTCTGTCGTCAGAGAGGCGCTGAATTACTGGTATGAAAAAAACTTCGGACACTACAAAAAAGATTTCTACCATGACAGTACAAGAGAGCGTATTAAAATATCACTAAAAAGATTGTTTCGAAAGCGTCGCGTCACTCAACTTGACCTGTTCCGTGATCCGAATTATGATGAAAAGTATGTCTTTTTCCCGCTTCACTTACAGCCGGAAGCATCTACAATGGTTAAATCGCCGATGTATATGCATCTCCCGGATGTTATCAGAAATATTAGCAAGAGCCTACCAGTCAATCACAAACTGTATGTTAAAGAACATCCCTCACTGCTTGAATATAAAGTGCGTCCTATCAGATATTATAATGAGATAGATGATCTGCCAAATACGGAACTGATTGACCCGAATGCTGATTCACATGCTCTTATAAAAAATGCTGAAGCAGTTTCTACAGTTACAGGAACTGCTGGCTTAGAAGGTGTATTATACAAAAAGCCAGTAATTACATTCGGAAATCCTCATTACGATAAATTGCCACAGGTGTATAGCACTGACAGTCCAGAAGAATTAGGACTTATACTATCGAGAGCGCTCACCGATCATACACACACACAAGATTATGAAAATGAACTACTACATTATTTAACAGCCATATTTGAAGAAAGTTATCCAACCCCACAAGGTAAGACAGGAGCTAAATTACAGGATGTGATTGATAGACAATGTGAGATATTGAAAGAGGATTTGATTTATCAGATAAATTAATATCTCACCCAAACACCTCGTGTTCAGATAAACGCTCTTGTGTAGGAGATTGTTGATACTGCTGAGCTACTGCTGTCGAGTCGAAGAGGACAAGGACACCGCTTCAGTGGTGTCCGACACGAATGATTCCGCTGGATATGTTTGGGTCGGAATCGGTCGCAGCGGACCTGCTACAACAGGTTCGCTGGCGTGACGGCGTTTCCTGTCCTCGCTGCCGTTCTGACCTGACGGTCAGAAACGGCAGCTACGGGCAAGTTTCAGCGGTATCTGTGTAAGGATTGCGACCGCACGTTCAACGATAAGACTGGCACGATCTTCGCTCATTCGAAGGCCGCACTCCGTAAGTGGCTGTTTCGATCTACGCGTTTTTGCGGTTTAACACGAGTCTCAGGCAGTTGCAGTGCGAAATTGAAGTCATCTACAAAACGATCCACAGGCGT
>Ga0207720_100531_pt1 | contig 24225 bp, 23 predicted proteins | sample A23P2SouthBayCA_2_FD_187751 | JGI IMG/M metagenome (GOLD analysis project Ga0207720, IMG submission 187751) | Aerobic enrichment media microbial communities from Eden Landing Ponds, California, USA - A23 E3 (2) (SPAdes) | ecosystem: Environmental > Aquatic > Marine > Unclassified | place...
GACCGTCGCCGCGACGAACTGTTCGAGGCCGCCGACGTCCTCGACGCCCGCCACGTCAAGGTCGGGAACCTCCCCCGACGGGAGTGTCCGACCCCGCGGCTGAAGGAGGCGTTCGCGGAGCTCTGTGCCGAGGCAGAGCGGTACGACGCGACCCTGGCCTACGAGATCGTCCCCAGCGATCCCAACGTCGGTGACCTTGACGACGCGCTGGAGATCGTCGCGGACCCGCCGAACGGCGGCGTCCTGCTCGACACCTGGCACATGCAGAAGCTCGGCATCGGGAACGAACGGATCGCCAACGTTCCCGGGGACCAGCTCGTCGGGGTCGAACTCAACGACGGCTTCGTCGAGTTCGACGGCGACTTCAGCACCGAGACGACCCAGCACCGCCAGCTGCCGGGCGAGGGCGAGTTCGACATCCAGGGGTTCGTCGACGCGGTTCGGTCCACGGGGTTCGACGGACCGTGGGGCGTCGAGGTGCTCAACGCCGAACTCCGGACGCTCCCGATGGCGGACCTCTACCCCCGGGTGTACGACAGCACCGTGTCGGTGCTCGGCTGAACACTCCTCCGGGGTTCAGTCGCGGTCGTGGTCGCGGGCCCGCCCGCTCTTGACGCGCCGCCTTGGTCGTCCCGCGTCGCCCAGGCATTGTTCAGATTAGTTGATTCCAGCAGACGGCAAACGCTTGCAACCATGTTTCGGCAGTTTCTGGTTCAGCGTGGCGGAAATGCGTTGCAAACGCCTTCGTTCGGCGTTTCAGCTCCTTAAACACCCGCTCGACGCTATTCCGATTTCCATGGGTGACGTGCTGAAATCGGAGCCCAAGATGGTGACAGGCCGCCTGCAACCAGGGCGCCCCATCGACCAGAAAGACCGCGTCGTCGACGAGATGTTTCTCGCGGAGTTCTTTGAGGAACATCTCGGAGATGGCGGTGGTCCTGGTCGGATAGAGCGCGACGTGGAGCAGGCGGTTGGTGGCGGGATCGACCGCCGCATACAGCCAGAACCGCTGGTCAGTGACCTGGATCACGGTCTCGTCAACAGCGACGTGATCCGGGCGGTGACCCCCGGCAGGCTGTAGGTCGGCCTTCTGAATCCAGTTGTGAACGGTGGTGCGACAGCGATCGACACCCAGGCCAGCCAACACTGAGGTGGTATCCGACAGAGACAATCCCGCAAGATGGAGTTGGATACCCAGCTTCATCGCGGGTTCGGGTGTCGCCTCTCGCTCCACAAATTCTAACTCCGGCCAGTCGCTACCTCCGATGAGGCGGCGAGTTTCTTGCATGGACACCAAGAACTGACGGCCGCCTCACTTTTCGACCTTATCTGAACACTGCCGGGGCGAGCCAAACCTTTTTGCAGCGTTCTCGAATGGGTCGAGCCAGCGATGTGGCAGCCACACACGACGCGTCCGAGCCTGAACCGCCCGTCGCCACGGGGAGCGTCGGGGGGTGACTCGCACGTCCAAGTGCCGACCGGCGACGTGACGCGGCCACGGCCGTCGCGGAGGGACGCATGAATCCGCCGTCGGAAGACGAAATCGCCGATCTCGCTGCCGAGTTGCACCTCGGGATCGACGAGGACGAACTCGGGGAGTACGCCGCCGTCGTCGCCGATCGGCTGGGGCCGCTCGAAACCGTCAGGGACGCCCCGGAGCCCCGGTCGCCGCCCAGGGAGTACACCCACACCGATCGGGGGCCGGGGTATCAGCCGTCCGAGTCCGAGGACCCCCACAACGCCTGGATCACCAGATGCCGGATTGCAGGCGATGACGATGGGCCACTCGACGGCCTCTCGGTCGGGCTGAAGGACAACATCAGCGTCGCCGGCGTCCCGCTCACGAACGGTTCGGCTGTGATGGAGGGGTACGTCCCACAGGTCGACGCGACGGTCGTCAGCCGCCTGCTGGACGCCGGTGCGACGATCGAGGGGAAAAACAACATGTGGAGTTTCTCGGTCGGCACCTCGGACTACGGGACGGTCGAGAACCCGACCGCCCCCGACTACAGCATCGGAGGGTCGTCCTCGGGGACGGCGGCGGCGGTCGCCGCGGGCGAGGTCGACATCGGGATGGGCGGCGACCAGGGTGGATCGGTCCGCATTCCGAGTTCGCTCGCGGGCCTCGTCGGCCTGAAGCCCACCCACGGGCTCGTCCCGTACACGGGGATCCTCGGCGCCGACGCCTCCATCGACCACACGGGCCCGATCACGCGATCGGTCGAGGAAGCCGCACTCGCCCTGGAGGTCCTCGCCGGTCGGGACGGACTCGACCCACGCCAGCCACACGACCTCCAGGTCGGCGGGTATGCGGCCGCACTCGACGCAGACGTCGCCGAGTCGACCGTCGCCGTCCTCGCGGAGGGATTCGACCACGACGGCGCCGACGACGCCGTCCTCGGGGTCGTCCGCGACGCCATCGATGCCCTGGAGGCGCTGGGCGTGACGGTGACGGAGGTGTCGATCCCCGAGCATTACGTCGCGGCCGAACTGACCTCCGCCATCGTCCGCTACGGGTACGGACAGCTACTGGAGCAAAGCGGCGTCGCGCTCGGTTCCAGCGGCTGGCACGACACCGACGCCGCGGAGTATCTCAGCCGGGCGCTCGCGGCCCGGAGTCGGGACCTCCCGCCCACGCGGAAGGTCGGCCTCCTCGTCTCGGAGTTCGTCCGGCGCAACTACGGCGCGTCAGTCTACGGGAAGGCCCAGAACCTCGCGGCGTCGGTGCGCAGGAGCTACAGCGACGCACTGGCCGACGTCGACGCCCTCGTGATGCCGACGCTCCCGGTCAAGGCCCCGCCGTACGGCGAGGAGCGAGGGCTCGCCACGCTGCTCGAAGAAGGGTCCGGATCGGCCATCGCCAACAACACGCTCCCGTTCAACTCGACGCACCACCCCGCGATGACGGTTCCCTGCGGCGAGGTCGACGGAGCGCCCGTCGGGATGATGCTCGTCGCCGAGCGGTTCGACGAGGAGACGCTGTTCACGCTCGCAAGCGCCTACGAACAATCTCGCAATGACGAGCCGTCGTGAGTGCGCGGACGAGCCGTCGTGAGAAGTGCGCCGGCCGGGGTCGAACCCAGGCCCTGAACTCGGAAGGCACAATTCCCAAAAACACCGTGTACTAGCGTGACGAACTCGTCCGCCTCTCGTAATCGTCTCGGTGAGTGACCCCAGGCCATCGGGATTCCGGATGCCTTCACGTGTCATTAATTAAGTACCTGTATGCCGAGCGTCAGACATGGCCGTAGACCCAGTATCCGTCTTCGTCTGTTCAGGGTGCGGATTCGAAAAGCGCTCAGACACCGTCCCCTACGATGGCCTGGGCTACCCCGTCTGCCCCACATGCGGATCCGGGAGCCAGCCGACGCTGACCACCTAAGCCTCCAGAGGAGATACGTTCGACGAAGCTTGACCCCCTCGGCAACGCTCCAGTCCGCCTCATTCACCCGTGTCCATTCCAGGGGAACCTCAGCCGCTTTTTTACCTCGTCGTTCCTCGTTGCGGGGTTCGTTAGGGGTTGGAACAACTATTTGGCGGGGGCGGCTATAATGGATGGCAATGGTTCCCGACGATTTCGATCGGTCTGACCTCCTCTCGTGGTATAGCCGCCACGTCGGCCCTCCGGACGGGACCACGCAGGTGTACGGTGGGTTCGTGCTGTTTCTTGGCGGGCTAGCGTTGAGTCTCGTTGGGGTCGCCACGTTCCTCTGGAGCACCACCTATCCGGCGACATCGATGACGATGTATACGTTGCGCGAAGTGGCCGGCGTTGCCGGAGCGACCGGACTGCCGCTCGTGTTGCTCGGCGCGACGGTACTGTTACCGGTCGGACGTCGGGGGCTGTACGCCGCCGTCCTCGGCACGCTCGTCTGTGTGGCGGCTGTCGTCCTTTTTACTGCGGCATATCCACACCGATGGAACGTTCCCGCTGCCGATGCGAGCGCACGCATCGTCCCGCTGTATGCGGCCGGAACGGTGCTCACGGCCGCCGCAACCGGTGCCGCACTTGTCACCTATCATCTCCAGCGGGCCAGCGCCGAGATGGCTGGGAACGACCCCAATACGGCGTCAGCCGCGGAGGCATCCGCCCCGGGCGACGACGAGACCGATTCCATCACCGACGAACAGGTAAGAAGCGACATTGACGAGGCGATGTCCGACGCGACGTTGACCTGGGGTGGGGTTGAAAAGAGTGACACCAAACGACTCGAACTCAACACCGACGTGGACGTAGAGCAGGCAGGTCTCGACAGTGCTTCGGCCAGCGAGTCGCGGGCGACGGGCGAGTCCGTCGAGAAGGCCGTCTCCGGGTTGAACCGCCTCCGCGGAGCCCAGGGGAAGACAGCTACCGGACAGGGGACCGACGACCAGGCGACGGCCCTCGCCGAATTACGGGAACGTGAACAGGAGACGGAGCCGACGGCGTCAGATGGCGTCGTTGATCGGATACGGTCGCTGTTTGACCGCAGGTGAGGTCGAAAGGGTCTGATTAACCGACCCCCATTTCACATTCAGACGGCACGCCAGTGTTCGGGGCGTGCCACGCCCGGTCTAGCTGGGAAGGTATTCGTGGCCCCGATGTCGATCGACGGCCGATGACGAGCGCATCCACGGTAAGCTAGGTAAAACAACCACCGTAGCCAGAGGTACCGTTATACGCTTGGCCTACCCTGTGTCCACTCGAACCATGGCTAAAGGTCTCGACGTTGGGACGATGAACATCCTGTCGGCACGGCAGGATGGAAGCGAGACGGTGTTCGTCCAACAACGCAACTCGTTCGTGGAAATCGAGTATAGCGACATGGCCGAGCAGATGCTCTCACGGAGCGAGGTACTCCACATTCGCAAGGACGACAAGGTGTACGTCGTCGGCGACGACGCGCTCAACTTCGCCAACATCTTCAACGAACAGACCCGCCGTCCGATGCAGCACGGCATCCTGTCGAGTGAGGAATCGTCCGCGATTCCGATGATCAAGCTCATCACCGAGCAAGTGGTTGGAGAGCCGGACGCCCCGAACGAGCGCCTCTACTACTCTAGCCCGGCTGATCCCATCGACTCGGAACTGTCGACGCTGTACCACCAGAAGACCCTGGAGTCGATGCTCGGCGACATGGGGTACGATCCGGAACCAGTCAACGAAGGGATGGCCGTCATTTACTCCGAGCTCGCCGACCACAACTTCACCGGCCTGGGTGTGAGCTTCGGCGCCGGCATGACAAACATCTGTCTGGCTTACTACGCCGTTCCGGTGATGACCTTCTCTATTGCACGTGGCGGCGACTGGATCGACCAACAGGCCGGCCAGGCGACCGGAACGGCAGTCGACAAGGTGACTTCGATCAAGGAGGACGACTTCGAACTGGACTTCCGAACTGATGTCGGCGGTGTCGAGGGGGCACTCGCGATTTACTACGAGAACCTTCTTGATTACGTCGTCGAGAACATCGCCAAGGAAACTGACGAAGAGGACGTCGAGGAGAACCTCGACGTGCCGGTAGTAGTGACCGGCGGGACAGCAAGCCCGAATGGTTTCCGCGACCTGTTCGCTGACCATCTAGAGGATGCGTCGGTACCGTTCAGTATCAGTGACGTACGCCGTGCCGAGGAACCGCTCTACAGTGTCGCTCGCGGGGCGCTCGTTGCGGCCAGGTCGGAAGAAGAGTCCACTGACCAAGCCGACGACGCCGGGGGTCAGGCTTCCTCGGTTGAAACGTCGAGCGAGGAAGACTGACGACGAAATCGGGCGAGGGCATCCTCCCAACTTTCTTCAGGCCCCGCAGTGAGCCCCCCGTGCTCGGTCTCCACCCCGACGTAGCCGCAGGACTCACAACTCACCGCTTCCCGGTCGAACAGGCGGTAAGTTTCGAGGGATGACCCACACTTGGGACAGTCCATCGATTGAGTATCGATCTGTAATTATATAACGTTCCCGGGCGCTGCGTTCTGCATTGAGCAGTCGCCATAAATTCGGTTCGAAGAACGCGACGTCCTCGACCAGACGACCCGCGGACGATCCGAACAGTACAGACCTCCCTCTCGAAGTTCGTAGAGGTTCTCGACCCGCTCGTCCTCAAGTCACTCGCGGTCTCGGCAATTACCCTTCGGGAGTTCCTCTACGTGGATCACCAATTATTGCCGAACACACGAGCAAGAGGCCGTCGACAGTGCGCCGGCCGGGATTTGAACCCGGGCCATGAGCTTGGAAGGCTCAGGTCCTACCACTAGACCACCGGCGCGCACCGAAGGCTACCCGGCCCCGGGATAAGGACCTTACCTTTCCGGTCGCGTCGCCCGCCTGTCAGTCGTCGCCGAAGGCGAGGGCGGCCTCGCGCACCCGGGGGGCGATGCCGGGCACGTCGGCCTCGTCGACCTCGCCCTCTCGCTCGATTGCCTCCAGGCTCCGCGGGAACTCCCGGAGGCCGTAGTGGATGTCCAGCCCCGCCTTGGCGCCCTCGCCCATCGCCACCGGGATCTGGTTGTGGCCGGGGGAGAGGTCGCCGACGGCGTACACGCCGTCGACGGAGGTGTTGCCGTGGTCGTCGACCACGACGGTGCCGTCGTCGTTGATCTCACAGCCCAGCTCGCGGGCGAGGTCGTTGTTGTAGTCGGAGCCGTACATCGGGAAGCCGCCACGGTACTCGCGGACGGTGCCGTCTTCGAACTCGTAGGATTCGAGCCAGCCGTCCTCGCCTTTGTTCATCCCGACGACGTCGTCCTCGATCACGTCCACGGGGTGAGCACGGAGCTGTCGGTCGGTCTCCTCGCTCCACTCGGGCTCGGCGCCGCGGGTGAGCAGGTCGACCTCGTCGGTGAAGTTGAGCATGATCATCGCCACGTGGGCGGCGCTCTCGCCGGTGCCCATCACGAAAACGGGCTCGTCGACGAACATGTAGGCGTCGCAGTGGAGACAGTAGTGGAGGCCCCGACCCGTTCGCGGGAGCGGTGGGTCCGGGCGGGCGTCCGAGAAGCCAGTCCCGAGGACGACCCGCTCGGTCCGGTAGGTCTCGTCGGCGTGGACGAGAAAACCACCGTCGTCGCGACGCTCGATGTCGGTCACCATCCCGCGGACCAGGTCGGCACCGTACTCCTCTAGCTGGTCCCGGGCGGTCGCGAGGAACTCGTTGCCCGAGACGGATTCCGGGACGCCGATGACGTTGTGCGTGTCGAGCATCATCGCCGCGCGGCCGCCGCCGCGGTCGATCACCGCGGTGTCGTGTCCCAGCCGCGTCGTGTACAGCGCGGCGGTCAGGCCCGCGGGCCCGCCACCGACCACGATCACCTCGAACTCCGTGGGGTCCGTCTCGTCGCTCATCGGCCCTACCTCGGAGTCGAGCGTACTTAACCCACCGACGTCCGTGCGAGAGCCACGACCACCCGTCGTGTGAGCTGTGACCGCCCGCCACGGGCGCGACGCCGTCGGTGGCGCCGAGCGGCACGGACCGGGCGGGCGACCGCCGTCAGGGACCCGCGACGACCGCGTAACAGTTCCCCGCCGAGGTGAACGTCCGCCGGACCGCGAGCGCGCTCGACGCCAGGTCAGCCCGGAACTCCTCGGGGTCGTAGATGTGGTAGTACCGGGGGACGACCTCGCCGCCGGGAAGGGTCCAGTCGACGGTCGTATCGAAGCCCGCCGTGGCGTCGAACCGGTCGTGGGTGGTGCTCCAGGCGCTGACGAGCGCCGGGGCGTCCGGCGCCAGCACCCGGGCGAGTTCGTCGAGGCTGGCCACGCGGGCGGCCCGCGGCTGGAGGTGATGCAGGGCGGCGACGTACGTCGCCAGGTCGACGCAGTCGCGCGCCAGCGGGAGGGTCGCGGCGTCCCCCACGACCGGATCGAGGTCGTAGCCGCCGTCGGCAGCACGGTCGCGGGCGACCGCGAGTAGCTCGCGGCTCACGTCGACGCCGACGACCCGGGCGGCGACCGTCGACAGGACCGCGGCGTGGCGACCGTTGCCACAGCCCAGATCGAGCGCACAGTCGACGGGGGAGCGGTCGGCGACGAACCGCTCGACCTCGGGCCAGGGGTTCGCCCGCGTCTTCGAGAAGTGGGCGGCGATCCGGTCGTAGGCCTCCCTGGGCGGCGGTGCGTCGCCGGCAGCAGCCGGGGTCGAGGCTGCGTCGGTCCCGGTGGAGTCTGCGTCGCCGCCCGTCATATGAACTGGAAGACCAGATACGACAACACGAGCATGATCGTCGCGTGTTTCATCCCGTCAGCGACCCGGGATTCGCCGAGCTGTCCCGCGACGATCCCCGAGCAGACGGCCTGAATCGCGGTGACGTGGAAAAAGATCAACTGATATCCCGCCGTGTTCACCTCCCGGAGCCCGCCGAGCGGCCCGGACGCGATGTCCGGTCCGGCGGCCGCACCGCCGGAGGCGCCGCCGGTCCCGGTCGAGGCCGCAGCGGACTCGATCGCGGGGATGAACGCCACCGACAGCGCGACGATGATCCCCAGAAACACGAAAAAGGAGATGTAGATCACTAACAGGTAGGTAACCATTTCCTGGCGGCGCTCCCGGCGGAGCCGCCGGGTGTCCTGAGCCTCGTTGGCGGCGATCCGGAGGACGGGGCCGATGTCGCCGCTCGCGGACATGGCGTTCGTGATGAGGGTGACCGACCGGGCCACCATCGCCGACCGGGCCCGGACCTCCAGGCGGCGGAGCGCCGTTCGCGCGTCGGCGCCCCACTCGATGTCCGTGGCGGTCCGGCTCAACTCCTTCGAGAGCGCGCCGAGGTCGCTGTCGGCGATCCGCTGGATGCTCTCGACGATCGTCAGCCCCGCCTCGTTGACGGACGCGAGCCGGTCGAGCCAGTCGGGCACCGCGCTCTCGATGGCCTGGATGCGGCGCTTTCTGAGCTCGTGGACCAGCGACGCGACGAACAGCACGAGCACCGTCGCCTCGATCACCGGCTCGTCGATCGCACGGAGCAGGTCCGCAGACCCGGCGAAGGAGATCCCCCCGCTGGGAAGGGTCACCCCCGAGAGGAGGGTCACCAGGTCGGCGCGAACGGTCAGCCAGACGAGCGCGATCGGGACGGTCACCAGCAAGGTCGCGGCCGGCCGATTGAGCACGTTGTCGAGGGGGTCGTCGACCCACGAGCGGAGCCAGGCGAACCGGTCGTACGCTTCGAGGCGCTCGTAGTTCTCCCGGTCGCGCTCGGAGACGGCACCCCCGTCGGACCGGGGCTGCTGGCCGTCGCCGGCGAGGTCGACGAGCCCCTGGTCCGCGGCACTGCGGATCGAGTCGAGGGGATTCCCGAGCCCCTCGACGTCCGTCACTTCGTCCAGGCGACGCGGATTCCGCACCCCCTCGGTCATGCTGTCGAGGTAGACGACGAAGGCGATCGTACCGAGGGGGACGCCGGCGTAGGTCACGATCCGGATCAGCGGGAGCGTGTCCTCGATGACCAGGCCGATCACCACGAGCACCGTGATGAAAAAGAGCGGGCCGGCGACCAGGACGGTGACGTACACCTCCGCGAACGTCGACAGCAGGTCAAGGTACTGCTGCTGGAGCGACTCGGCTTCCTCCTGGTAGCGCTCGTACTGCTCGCGCAGGAAGTTCGACAGCGACCGCCCGCTGGCCAGGACGCTCGCCAGGTTCTCGGCGAACTCCTCCATGCCGTCGCTTGGGGTCCGCTCGGCGATCTCGCGCAGGGCCGTGAGCACGTCGGTCCCGAAGGCGTCCATGTCACGGACGGCGACGCCGATTTCCCTGGCTGACTCGCCGTACACGTCCTGGTGGTTCGTCAGCGTCTCCAGGACCTGCGGGAACGACATCCCCGACCGCGACAGTGCGTAGATAAATGCCACCGTCCGCGGGAGCGACGCGTCGATCTCGCCGGCGCGGGCCTGGGCCTTCTGGTCGAGGTACGCCCACCGCCCCCAGTAGGTGCCGACGGCGAGGACGGTGCCGACGGTCGCCCCGGAGAACAGCAACAGCGAGAACAGTTGGGCGAAACCGAGTTGCTGGAGCCTGGCCAGGCCGGCCAGAAACGAGAGCGCCGCCGGCAGCGCCGACTCGATGGCGTCGGCCTGGACCGCGAGTTCGAGCAGCAGCCAGCCGGCGAGATACACGCCCAGCACGCTCCCGACCAGGCCGACGATCGTCGCCATCAGCAGGGTCCGGGCCGCGTACACCCGGTGGGTCGTGCCGACGTGGGCCGCCTGGAGCTTGTTCACCTCCCTGGCCCGGCGCGGGCTCTGGTTGGCGACGTAGAAGCCGAACACCGGGATCGCGATCCGCGAGATGATCAGGCTCGCCCGGGTGCTCACCGGCGAGAGCACGACCGGGAGCAACAGAAGCAACGCGAACAGCAGGGGGACGATCCAGAGCATGGCTCAGACGGGGGCTCCGCAGGGCCTTGGCGCAACTCCGGGGCTGTCCGTCGGCTGGCGTCGTGCAGCGATCGGACGGGTCGCCCGCATCAGTTCGTCGGCGTCCCCTCGGGCGGTTCGCCGACGGTCTCCTCGAACCGCTCCATGACGCGTTCGGGGTCGGCGTAGTACTCGTTGACCAGTGCCGTGAACTGACGGTAGTCGGAGACGCCCGCGTCCAGCAAGTGCTGGAGGAACTGCTCGCGGCGACGGATCTCCCGCCGGAGTTCCGCCTGCGACCACCCCTGTTCGGACTGAATCTCGTCGAGGACGGTACTGTCGTTCGAGCGGAACGAGTCGGTCTCCGGACGCCACTCGAAGGCCGTCGAGTAGTCGAGTTCGCCGGTGCGCTGGTCGATGCCGCCGATCTCGCCGATCGCCCGCGAGCGCCGGACTCGTTCGCCGCCGACCCGGGTCAGGGTCTGGATGCAGAGCAGATCGAGGGACTGCACCATCGCCCGCGGGACGTTGATCGGTTCGTTCTCCAGGCGATTGATCACCGTCTCGATGCTGTCGGCGTGCATCGTCGAGAACGTCGTGTGACCGGTGTTCATCGCCTGGAACAGCGTCACGGCCTCGTTGCCCCGGACCTCGCCGACGATGATGAACTCGGGGCGGTGACGCAGCGCCGACCGGAGCAGGTCGTACATGTCGATGTCGGTCCCTTCGTCCAGGCGCTCGCGGGTCACCGAGGAGAGCCAGTTGTCGTGGTACAGCGACAGTTCCCTGGTGTCCTCGATGGTCAGTACCTTCGAGCGCGGGGGGATGAACATCGACACCGCGTTCATCGAGGTGGTCTTCCCCGAGGCGGTGCCGCCGGCGAAGATCAACGACTTGTTGTGTTCGATGGCGAGCCAGAGATAGGCCATCTGCTCGACGCTGAACGTGTCGTACTTGATCAGATCGAGCGGCGTGAACGGCTCCTCGGCGTACATCCGCAGCGTGAACGCCGAGCCCCGCGGGGTTACCTCCTCGCCGAGAGCGAGTTCGGCGCGCGCGCCGTTCGGGAGGGTCGTGCCGACGACCGGATCGCCGACGCTGATGTGTCGCCCCGACTGCTGGGCCAGCTTGATCACGTAGTTGTCGAGTTCCTCCTTGCCGAACTCGACGTTCGTCTCGATGTCGGTGTACGTGTCGTGGTAGACGAAAATCGGGAGGTCGTACCCGTCACAGGAGATGTCCTCGATGTGGGAGTCCTGCATCAGCGGGTCGACCTTCCCGTACCCACGGAAGTCCCTGAGCAGGTAGTAGGCGACGGTGTGAAAGGTTCGCATGTCGATGTCGACCCCGTACTGTTCGAGTAGCCCCTGGAGCTCCCGCCGGAGCGTCTCCTCGGCGGTCGGCGACCGCTCGGTGCCGTACAACAACGGGTCCCGGATGTCCGTGAACACCCGGTTGAGCAGTTCGGTCGCGAACGGGTCGAGGTCGGGTTCGACCACGTTGTACCGGTGCTCGCTGGCTTCGGGGTCGTAGGTGATCACGACGTACGCGTACGGCGGATTCACCCAGTAGCGGTCGATCTCGTCCTCGCCGGCCGGCGCCTGGTAGCTCCCGAGCGGGCCGTCCTCGCGCGGGCGGAACGGCTGCACGTCCAGCCGGGAGCCCCTGAGCATCTCGACGGTGCGGGCGACCCGTTGTTGCCACTTCTCCAGTCGCGCGTCGAGGCCGTCCGACGATCGGCTCGCGTCCCCTGACATGGTGTCTGTGCGTCGATTCATCGATGCTTGCAGCCCGAACGTATTAAAACGCGTGTGCCGCCAGCTGTCATTCCCGTCCGGGATTTGGGGACAGCCGTTTCCCCGGTCGACCGGGAGCGGGCGTCGTGCTCGGGCCGGATCACGTGCGCTCGACTGTCAGGAGGACGCCCCCGAGTACCAGGAGGAAGACGACGCCAACCGGCAGCGGCGTCCCGGGGAATCCACGGGCGACGAGCAGGTAGGTGGCCGCCGCAAACGTCACGCCGGTCGCGCCGAGCAACCCGCCGAGCAGCCGAACCGGGTCGACCGGCCCCGACTCCAGGGTTTCTTCCCGGAGGTAGTAGACGATGGCGACAGCCACGGCCAGCGCGAAAACGCCGGCGCCGACCGCCCAGACCTGGTAGGCGAGTTCGAGTCCCTGGCCGGCCTGAAACCGTGCGGCGCCCAGGGGATCGGATAGCCGGATGGCGCTGGCGAACGGCACGCCGAAGGCGTACCGCACCTGGAGAAGCGGAAAGCGCACGAACAGGAGGCTCCCGCCCGCGACGTCCGGAGAGTAGGTCACGTTCCACGGGATGAGGAGATTGAGCCAGGTCGACAGCACCGCCAGTTCCCCCGCGTACTCTGAGCGGACCCAGACCATGTCGGTTCGGTGCGGTCGACCACATAAAAGCTACCGCTCGCTACCGGGACGACGCCGTCTTTCCCACCACGCGGGACGGGTCGCTTCTTTCGACGGTCGCCGACGAGCAGGACCGGGCGTTACGTTCATACCGCCTGAACCCCTACGCCGGCGTACGGAATGAGGCGTGATTACTTCGAACTGGACGTGTCAAACGTCGACTGGGTCGATGCGGACGGGGACCCGCAAAAGCCGACGGTCCGCATCGACTTCCACGGACCCGAGGAGCTGCTCCGGGAGCGCCTCGCGGGCCACGACGGAGAGTTCCTCGACGCCGAGGAAACCGACGTCGCACTTCGCCTCACAGAGTCGGCAGAGGACGAGGACGCGAGCGGGGTCGTCGGCGTCACCGAGCGACTCACCGGGGACTTCGTGCTGGAACTGAACGAGGACGCCGACGACGTGTTCAAGTTCATTCGGGCGGCCCGGGAGTACGGACAGACAGAAAGCGGCGACGGCCGCTACCGGGTGGAGATCCGGATCGACGGTGAGACGGTCGTCACCTACGAAAAGACGACGTTCCTGGTCTACGACACCGACGGGAACCTCCTCCGCGGCCAGAGCCTGATTCCCTCCGGCGTCGAACTGTAACCGATCCGGTCCGGCGCTCCCGCTCTCCTCGGACCTCCGACTCCGGGCGTCCTCGTTGCCGGGCTGTCTCGACCCGGTTGCGTTCTCGATGCAGCGACGGTCTCTGTGGCGACACTCTCGACCCGCCACGGACGACGACGCCGTCGGAACAAACCGCCCCGCTTTACCGTCACGTCCCCGAAACGGGGCGCGTGAAAAACGTCACCGATCGGACGAGCAACCCGTTCGGCATGCGACCCGACTGTGAGCGCTTCGTCCCGGGGTACGGTGACGCGAACGCCGACTTCCACGTCGTCGGGGACTCGCCCGCCGTCCACGGCGGCGCCGACGTCGGCGTTCCCTTCACCAACGACGCGGGCCGCCGTCTGCAGGACGCCCTCGCAACGGCCGGCCTCCTCCGTGAGGAGGGCACGCGGCCGGTGGTCGAACGCACGTTCCTCTCCTATCTCGACATGTGCGTCAGGGCCCGGCCGACGACCGAGGCCGAATACGCGGAGATGGAGCCGTTTTTCGACGCCGAACTCCGCGCCATCGCCGCACACGTCCTCCTCCCGGTGGGGCGGCGCGCGACGACACACGTCCTGGAGACCTACACCGCACGCGACGTCGAAGCCAGCCCGGAGATGGAGACGATGCACGGAACCGAAGTACTCGGTAGCGGCTGGCTCGTCGTTCCCGTTCGGGACCCTGGGGAGTGGGACGACACCCACGCGGGTCGGCTGATCGACGCGCTCGACGAACTCCGCTCGACCGATTATCGGCGCGAAGCGGACCTCGGACGGTTCCTGGGCGGTGACGAGTCCTACTACGTGCGCTGATCGCGACCGGACGACAGAGAATCCTCGTCGTTCGGAACTCTTTCCGCTAGAAAGTCGACGGAAAAGACACTTGTCGCGAGATAGCTGGACGATATTGATTCAAACGGTGGATTTTTTACGATATACGTTCGACTGTTCGCTGGCGCGCGTGGTCGGACTCCGCCGCCGCGTCAGCACCGCGAGACTGGTGCTCCTCGCGTGGCTTGGTCAGCCGGGGCCGCAAGGCCCCAGGCCGCGGCCGACCCGCCGCGGTCGTGAGAGCCCCGGTCCCGTTTTCCGGTACCCGCGACGTCCCGGCAGTGGAACTCACCCCGCTCCGAAGAGAAACCGACCCACGTCGACCAGGAAGCCGACCGCGCTCGCCACCGGAAGGACGACGAGCAGGGCGATATCGAGTGCCGCAACCGGTGGCAGGGCGGCGCCGCCGAGAACGACGACGGCCGGACCGAGCGCGGCGAGCGGGTAAAGCCAGGCGAGGCCGCTGCCGAACCGCGCGACGGTCAGGGCGAGCACCACCGGCAGGACGACGACGCCCCCGACGAACAGCAGTTCGACGCCCGGCTGTGCCACCGCCCGCGCGGCGAACTGGCTCACCGCGAGATCCGAGGAGGCGACCAGCGTCGGGACGGGAGAGTCGACCAGCGACGCGGCGAGCGCCCTGACGGCAGCGGCGTTCGACAGGCCGAACGCGCCGAGAGCCGCCACGTACGCCACCGTCGCCGCGAGCACGGCGAACCATCCGTACCACAGCGGACTCCGCGCGCTCCCGGTCCCGGTCGTGGACCCGGTGGCCGTCCGTGCCGATCGTGCCCGGCCGCGGGCGCCGCTTCCGCCGACGCCCGTGCTGGTGTCCCTCCCGGCCCCGCCACCGACGCTCGTGCCGGCGTCTGCCCCGGACCTGTCACCGGCGTCCGTCCGGGCGGACGCCGACGAGCGGCCGTCCCTCGTCGATCGATCTGCGCGGCGGCCGTCGTCGGTCGACCCCGACGCGTCGGTTCCGGCGTCGGTCGCTCCCCGGGACGCGGCGGACTCCGTCGCTGTCCCGGAATCACCGTCGGCTCCCGATCCCCCGACGGTACCGGACTCATCCGATCCGGCGGCGTCGCCGTCGGCCGTCCCGCGGTTCCACCGGCTCGAACTCCGGGACATCCCGCCGGTCGGCAAGCCGTCGAGGCGCGTCGAGACGTACTCCTCGTGGCCGAGCCGGTCGTAGGCGCGTCGCTCGGTGCGGTCCGAGAGCACCTCGTAGGCCGTCCGGAGGGTCTTGAACTGCGCCCCCGCCCGGGCGTCGTCGTTGACGTCGGGGTGGTACTCCCGGGCCTTGTCCCGCCACGCCGCTTTCACCTCCTCCTGGGTGGCGTCCTCGTGAATCTCCAGTAGATCGTAGAAGTTCTTCGGCATTCGGCGTTGTCGCGGGCTTTGGTGACCTCGTCGTTTGAATGTACCGGCCCCCGGCCGCCTCCCGCGGACGATCCCCCCGAGACTGTCCGGTGTGGGAACGCTCTTGACGGTCCCCCGACAGAGTGGCCCCATGCACAGAATCGAGCTGCCAAACGCCGAATTCGAGGGGGAAAACAACGCGTATTACCTCGACGGGCCGGTCCCGGGGCTGGTCGACACCGGCATCGGAATGCCGGCGGTCATGGACGAACTCGAAGCCGGCATCGCGACCAGGGGCGGCGCGCTCGCCGACCTCGACGAGGTGTTGTTGACCCACTGGCATCCGGACCACTCGGCGCTCGCCGGTCCGATCCAGGAGGCGAGCGGCGCCACGGTCAGGATCCACGAGGCCGACGCGCCGCAACTCCGGCCGGATCCGAGCGCACGCGAGGAGGCCATCCGTGACCGCGAAGCGCGGTTCGACCAGTGGGGCATCCCCTACGGGAAGCAGGCCGAACTCCAGGCGGCGGCGCCGCTCGACCACAGTTACTGGGAGTCGTTCCCGGAGGTGGAACCGTTCGCCGACGGCGACCGATTCGCCGTCGGCGGCCTCGATCTCGAAGCGGTACACCTCCCGGGACACGCCGCCGGCCAGAGCGCCTTCGTGTTCGAACGCGAGGGGCGTCGCGAGGCGTTCGTCGGCGACGTGATCCTCCCCAAGTACACGCCGAACGTCGGGGGCGCGGACACCCGTCTCGACCGCCCGCTCGAACGGTACGTCGAGAGTCTGGTTCGGGTGATCGACCTCGACCTGGATCGGGCCTGGCCCGGGCACCGCGACCCCATCGACGACCCGGCGGGACGGGCGGCCGAGATCCTCGACCATCACCGCGAGCGGACGCGTCGGGTGGTGACGGCGCTGGCGGACCACGGACCCTGTGACGCCTGGACCGTGAGCGCGGAGCTGTTCGGGGAACTCTCGGGGATCCACATCCTCCACGGCCCGGGAGAGGCCTTCGCCCACCTCGATCATCTGGCGGAACACGGCGTCGTCGCCGCCGAGGACGACGGCTACGAACTGCTCGACGACGACCCCGACATCGACGCCCTGTTTCCCGACGTGTGAGACGACCCGTGTGTCGAGGCTGCCCGCGGCGACTGCGGGAAACGAGGGGACAGCGAGGTCCGTAGCGAACGACCGGAGCCGCCGCGACCGCGGGACGGTGGCCCCGGCGCGTCGCGCGCCGTCCCGCGGCGAGGGTCAGGTCACGGGCGACGGTGGCTGCGTTTTCGGTGATAAACGCCGGGGCGACTCACCAGCACACCCCGGAATGCGCCGGACTCTCGTCACCTCTCATTCCGGACAGCGTCAGACTCTCGTCACCTCTCATTCCGGACAGCGTCAGACTCTCGTCACCTCTCATTCCTGACAGCGTCAGACTCTCGTCACCTCTCATTCCGGACAGCGTCAGACTCTCGTCACCTCTCATTCCGGACGTCGCCAGGATCTCGCGTCGTGTGTGGCGTCGCAGGCGTCCCCCAATACGAAACGCCTAAACGGAACTGGAGGGAAGTGAAGGCTATGGAACTGCGGGTCATCGACAAGACCGACGAGGAACTCCGCATCGAGGTCGCCGGCGAGGACCACACGTTCATGAACGTGCTGAAGGGTGCGCTGCTCGAAACCGTGGGCGTCGAGGCCGCGACGTACGACGTGAACCCGGAGCAGTCCGGCGGACAGACCGAGCCCATCCTCTCGATCAAGGCCGAGGAGGGGACCGACCCCCTGGAGGCGCTGGGGACGGCCGCCAACCGCGTCCAGGAGCTGACCGACGACTTCGAGCGCGCGTTCCAGGCTGCGCTCTGAATCAGGTCACTCGGTGGCGACTGTCCGGTTTTTCTCCCGTCTTCGATCACCGGGCTGACGGCGCCGCCTACAGTCGGACGGGGACGCCGCGCTCGTCCAGATACTCCTTGACGTCGCCGACGGTGTACTCGTCGAAGTGGAAGATCGACGCCGCGAGCGCCGCGTCGGCGCCGGCCTCGGTGAACACCTCGTAGGCGTCCTCGGGACCCCCACAGCCCGACGAGGCGATCACGGGCGTCGAGACGGCGTCACACACCGCCCGCGTAAGCGGGATGTCGTAACCGTCCTTGGTGCCGTCCGCATCGATGGAGTTGACGAACAGTTCGCCGGCGCCGCGCTCTGCGGCCTCCGCAGCCCAGGAGACGACGTCGACACCGGTGCCCTCGCGGCCGCCCTTGATCGTACACTCGAACCAGCAGGACTCCCCGTCGACCTGCTCGTAGTGCTCGCCGGCCTCGTCGTAGCGCCGGCGGGCGTCGACCGAGATGACGATGCACTGGCTGCCGAAGGCCGCGGCGCCCTCGGTGATGAGTTCCGGGCGTTCGAGCGCCGCGGTGTTGATCGACACCTTGTCCGCGCCGGCCCGGAGCGTCTCTCGGACGTCCTCGCGGGTCCGGATGCCGCCGCCGACCGTGAGCGGGATGAACACCTCGTCGGCGACCTGCGAGACCGTATCGAGCATCGTCTCGCGGCCCTCGGCCGACGCCGTGATGTCGAGGAAGACGAACTCGTCGGCGCCGGCCTCGTTGTACCGCTTTGCCATCTCGACCGGGTCGCCGGTGTACTTCAGGTCCTCGAAGTTGACGCCCGTGTAGACGGCCGCCTCGCCGTCCTCGGTGACGTCGACGTCGATGCAGGGGATGATTCGCTTTGTCAGGCCCATAGCGCGTGTACCCGGGCTTCGCAGGGCGCGGGGAAAAAGGGCGCGTCCGCGGCGGCACCTGCGAACGGCCGGGGTCGTCGCCGGTGTCGACGCCGATCAGGGCTCCGGTTCCGACGCCGATCAGGGCTCCGGTTCCGACGCCGATCAGGTGCGTTTTTGTACGTCCCCGCACACCGCACGCACATGAGCGACCACGACGACGAGCACCACGACGAGACGCACGGCGACGCACCGGCCGGCGAGGACCACCGGATCACCTCGCCGATGCAGTCGTTCACGACGAGTCAGGTCGGCACCGGCCTCGTGGTGCTGGTCGTGGGACTGGTCGTCGTCTTCGGCGTCCCGCTGTTGCTCGGCTGAGCCGCCGCGACCTCCCTCTTCCTTTCCCGGCCGCAACGACGTGGGAGTCGCTACTGTCGTGGCGCTCGTCGGGGAGAACGCGACCGGAAGGGACCCCGTCGACGGTCGGAAAACCCGGAGGGCCGCTCAGTCCAGTTCCCGCTCGATGACGCCGCGCCACTCCCGGATGCCGTCGGCGTCGACCGCGACCGCCTCGTTCCCGACCGACAGCCGCAGCGAGCCGTCGCCCGTCGCGTCTCCGAGCCGGTCGACCGGAACGACGCCCTCGCAGGCCGCGCGGACGGCGTCGGGGTCGTCGGTCTCGACGACGACACGGCCGGGCGTCTCGTCGAACAGCGCGACGGGGTCGTCGACGGACACGTCGGCGCCCGCGTCGTCGGTGACCATCTCCGCCAGCGCGACCGCGAGGCCGCCGTGGCTCACGTCGTGGACGGCCAGCGTCGACGCCTGGCGGGCGACTGTCCTGATGGCGTCGACGACCGCCGCGGGGTCGTCGGGCAGGGCGGGGAAGCGGTCGCTGCCGCCGGCCTGCGCGAGGAACTCGGACCCGCCGAGCGCGCCGCCGGGGGCGCCCACCTGGAGGAGCGTCCCCTCGCCGGACAGCGCGAGCGGCGGCGCCTCGTAGTCGGGCGTGGTGCCGACCATCGCCAGCGTCGGCGTCGGCGGGATCGGCCCGCTCGCCGAGTCGTTGTACAGCGAGACGTTGCCGCCGACCACTGGCACCGACAGGTCCGCACACGTCTCCGCCAGCCCGTCGACGATGCCCGAGAAGCCGCCGTACACGTCCGGTTTCTCGGGGTTACCGCCGTTGAGGCAGTCGACCGCCGCCAGCGGGTCGGCGCCCTTGGCCGCGAGGTTCGTCGCGTTCTCGATGGCGACGGCGCTTGCGCCCTCGCGGGGCGCGGCGCTCGTCCACAGCGGGTTCGAGCCGGCGGTGTAGGCCAGGCCGACCCCCGCCTCGCGGATCGCGAGCACCGCCGCGTCGTCGCCGGGCGCGACCGCCGTCCGGAGGCCGACCTCGTGGTCGTACTGGCGGTACACCCAGCGCTTCGAGGCCGTCCGCGGCGAGGAGACGACCGCCTCGACGGCGTCCGCGAGGGCGACGTCGACGCCGACCTCGGGCAGGTCCCGGTCGGGCTGGGTGGGCTCGGTGGCGTCGAGGTCGTTCATCGGCGCGCCGTCGGCCAGGTACTCCGCGGGCACGTCGACGACGATGTTGCCGTCGAAGGTGCAGACGTAGTTGCCGTCGGTCACCTCGCCGATGACGGAGCAGCCGAGGTCGAATCGGTCGGCGATCTCGGCGACGCGATCGACCTCCTCCGGGCGCACCTCGTAGCACATCCGCTCCTGGGACTCGGCGAGCAGGATCTCCAGGGCGGACATGTTGGGCTCGCGCTGGTGGACGCGGTCGAGTTCGATCCGCGCGCCGAGGCCGCCCTTGGCGACCAGTTCGGAGGAGGCGCCGCCCAGCCCCGCCGCGCCGAGGTCGCGGGCGGCGCGGATCAGGTCCTCGTCGAGTAGCTGTTCGTTGGCCTCGATCAGGCGCTTTTCGGCGTACGGGTCACCGACCTGGACCGCGGGCCGGTCCTCGGTTTCGGCGTCCTCCGCCAGGTCCTCGGACGCGAAGGAAGCCCCCCCGAGGCCGTCGCGGCCGGTCGCGTTGCCGACGAGGACGAGTTTGTTTCCTGGTGATTTCGCCTCGGCGGTGACCAGCCGGTCGCGGGAGACCAGGCCGACACAGGAGACGTTGACGAGGGGGTTGCCCTCGTAGCCGTCGTGGAAGTCGACGCTGCCGGCGACGGTCGGGACGCCGATGCAGTTGCCGTAGTGGCTGATCCCCTCGACGACGCCCTCGAACAGGTACCGCGAGTGTTCGCGGTCGAAGCCGCCGAAGTACAGCGAATCGGCGAGCGCGATTGGGTAGGCACCCATCGACATGGTGTCGCGGACGATACCGCCCACCCCGGTCGCGGCGCCGTCGAAGGGGTCGACGTAGGAGGGGTGGTTGTGGCTCTCGATGCCGAGGGTGACGCAGTACTCGTCCTCGCTCTCGGCGTCCTCGCCGCGGGGAAGTGCGACGACCGCGGCGTCGTCGCCGGGACCGACCACGACCGACTCGCCCTCGCTGTCGAAGGCCGACAGCAGCGGACGGGACGAGCGGTAGGCGCAGTGTTCGCTCCAGAGATTCTCGAACAGCGCAGACTCGGCCGGCGTGGGCTCGCGCCCGAGTTCGGCGACGACGAGGTCGCGATCCGCGTCGGGGAGGCTCATTCACTATCATGTCCGTCGAAGGGCCTTTAATCCGTTTTGGTGTGCACGTTCGTGCCCACAGCCGGCCGGGCGCCGGCCGACCGCACGCCGACGCGGGATGGCTGCGCCGGCGGGACAGGGCGGGCCTCCGACCGACCGAATTCGGTACATCTAACACCGCGAACCGACCACCCTAATCCATGAACGAAACGCAGCTCTGGGGCGGCCTCGGCGTGATCGTCGCGCTGATCGGCGCCGCCGTCATCGTTCTCGACAGCGAGTTCACCGAGGCGCTGGGGCACGGCGGCATCGGCGAGCCGATGGTGCTGTACGGCATCGGCGTCGCCATCGCGGCGCTCGTCACCGTCCTCGTCGTCGGTCCGAGCGTCGTCTCCGGGCGCTGACCTCCAAACGAGCGAGGGCACCGCCGGCGGGGGCGTTTCCCCGACCGGCGCGCTTTTTAAGCCCCACGCGAAACCCCTACCCGTGTTCGCGGTCGAGTTGCACGCGCATTCGGCGCTGTCGTACGACGGACGCGACCCGGTCGAGGCGCTGCTCAAACAGGCCGAGGCCGTCGGTCTCGACGCGCTGGCCGTGACGGACCACGACGAGATCGACGCCAGCCTGGAAGCGGCGTCGCTGGCCCCCGACTACGGGCTCGTGGGCATCCCCGGGATGGAGGTGTCCTCCGCCGCCGGTCACGTCCTCGCGCTCGGGATCGACCGGAAGATCCCCGAGGGACTCTCCTTCGACGAGACGCTCGACCGCATCGACGCCGCCGGGGGAGTATCGATCATCCCCCACCCGTTCCAGTCCTCGCGTCACGGCGTCGCAAAGCACGTGACCCGGGACCAGCTCGCCAGCGCCGACGCGATCGAGGTGTACAACTCCCGGCTCCTGACCGGATGGGCCAACAAGCAGGCCGAACGGTTCGCCCGCGACCGCGGCCTCCCGATGACCGCCGGGAGCGACGCCCACATCAGCGAGATGGTCGGCCAGGCGGTCACGCGGGTCGACGCCGACCAGCCGTCGGCCGAGGCGATCCTCGATGCTGTCCGCGACGGCCGCACGCGGGTCGTCGGCCGGCGGACGCCCTGGCGCATCAGCTTCCGGCAGGCCGCGGGGGCGACCAAGCGCCGCGTGAAACAGGCGCTTTCGGACCTGCTGTGAGCGACGACGACGTCAGCGCGGACGAGGTCGCCCCGTCCGCCGCGGACGTCGACGGCGCGTCGCCCGCGGTCGGACGGGCGGCCCTCGAAGACGGCGACCCCCTCCCCGGAACCGCCGGCTTCGCCGGCCGGGTCGACGACGCCCTCGTCAGGGACGCACTCGGCCGTCGTCCCCTCTTCTCGGAGGCGGACTGGTCGCCGGACGACCCCGGTTCCTGGGCGGCCGACCCGACAGCGCTCGACGCGCCCGTCAGAGTGCCGTCCGGCGTCGTCCGCACGGCGACCGGCGACGACCGCCTCTGGACGCTCCCGGACCCCCCGGCCGTGACCGACCGTGCTGCCGCCGTCGAGGGGGTTCGGGAGGCAGTCCTCGGGAGCGTCCGGGAAGTGGACGGCGACGGGCTGGCGGTGGCGTTCTCCGGCGGCGTCGACTCGGCGCTCGTGGCCGCAGGGGTCCCCGGGGCACCGCTGTATGTCGCCGGGTTCCCCGGCGCCCACGACGTCGAAGCCGCCCGCGAGGCCGCCGCCGCGCTGGATCGGGAGCTCCGCGTGGTCGAACTGACCCACGACGACCTGCGGCGGGCGGTGCCCCGGATCGTGGCGGCGACGGGGCGGACGAACGCGATGGACGTGAGCATCGCCCTCCCCCTGTTTCTGGTCGCCGAGGCGGCGGCCGCCGACGGCCACGAGCGGCTGGCGGTCGGTCAGGGCGCCGACGAACTGTTCGGCGGCTACGCGAAGGTCGTCGCGCCCGCCGAGGACGCCCGCGTCGACGCCGACACCGTCAGGGGCGCCCGCCGCGAGACCGTCGAGACCCTCCCCGGACAGCTCGAACGCGACGTCCTCGTACTGCGGGCCGCGGGCGTCGGGCCGGTGGCGCCGCTGCTCCACGACCGCGTCGTTCGGGCGGCGCTCGGGCTACCGGGCGACCTGCTCGCGACGTCCGACGAGCGGAAAGTGGCGCTGCGGCGCGTCGCGCGCGAGGTGCTGCCGGAGTCGATCGCCGCGGCGGACAAGAAGGCCGTCCAGTACGGGAGCTACGCCTCCCGCGAACTCGATCGACTCGCGCGACAGGCGGGGTTCAAGCGACGGATGGACGACCACGTCGGACAGTACGTCCGCGACCTCGCCGACGTCGACGCGGCCCCCCGGATCGCCGATCCGACCTGAGCCGTCGATTCACCGTCCCTACGCCCGGCCGGCCGCGACGTCGATGGCCTCGCGGCCCAGGTCGCAGACGTCGGGGTCGACCGGCGGCGCGTCCAGGGCCACACGATCGTACCAGTCCCACGCCTCGGCGGGCGCCTCACCCGGTCCAGGATCGATCGCCCGCTCGTCGACGACCGCGTAGTAGACGTGATCGACGTGCTGGTGGCCCACCTGGTCGCCGTGGACGTTGACGTCCGCGAGCATCAGGTGGCGCGGCCGGGGGATAGACCGGTTCGTCTCGGAGGCGATCTCGGGAGTGTCGACGAGCAGCGTCGGCTCCAGCCCGGTCTCCTCGCGGGCCTCCCGGAGCGCGGTCTCGTGGGGGAGTTCATCGCGGTCGACGTGGCCGCCGGCCGGGAGCAACAGGTCCAGGCGCTCGTGGCGATGCAGGGCGACGGCGCCGTCGTTGACGAGGTACACCGAGGCAGTGAAATGTCGGGTCGTCTCCATAGCCGGTGGTTTCGCTCCAGCGATATGGCGCTGACGGCCGGCGGTCGGCGTCGGTCGTCGCGCGCAGAGACGGGAGCGGGCGAACGCCAGGATATCTAGGGTGCCTGGACCTGTTCCTCGGCGTCGAGCAGTTCGTGGTATCGGTTGCGGATGGTGACCTCGGAGATGTTGGCGATGTCGCTGACCTCGCTCTGGGTGACCTTCTCGTTGGTGAGCAGGGCGGCGGCGTAGACGGCGGCCGCAGCCAGGCCGACCGGCGACTTGCCCGAGTGGACCCCCTGCTCTTTCGCGTTGTCGAGCAGCTGTCGGGCGCGGCGCTCTGCCTCGTCCGAGAGATCCAGATCCGAGGCGAAGCGGGGGACGTACTGGGCGGGGTCGGCGGGCTGGATCTCCAGTTTCAGCTCCCGGACCACGTACCGGTAGGTGCGGGCGACCTCGTCCTTCTCGACCCGGGAGACCGCGTCGATCTCGTCCAGGCTACGAGGGGT
>Ga0207720_100533_pt1 | contig 24190 bp, 30 predicted proteins | sample A23P2SouthBayCA_2_FD_187751 | JGI IMG/M metagenome (GOLD analysis project Ga0207720, IMG submission 187751) | Aerobic enrichment media microbial communities from Eden Landing Ponds, California, USA - A23 E3 (2) (SPAdes) | ecosystem: Environmental > Aquatic > Marine > Unclassified | place...
CCTCCCAGTCCCCCTCCGCGGGCTCGTCGAGCACCTCGATCTCGGTGAGCCACTTGACGTTGATCTCGCCCCAGTGGCCCGGGATGAGCGCGCGGACGGGCGCGCCGTGTTTCCGCGGGAGCGGCTCCCCGTTCATCCGGTAGGCGAGCACCCCCTCTTGCAGCGCGGCGAGCGGGAACTCCTCGTAGTAGTCGTCCGCGGCGCGCAACATGACACAGCAGTTCTCGCCGACGCCGGCGCGGTCGAGCAGGTCCGTCAGGGGGACGACCGTCCACAGCGCCGTGTCCATCTTCCGGCCGTTCAGCCGCTCGCCGACGCACCGGAGCGTCGCGAACCGCTCCTCCGACGCCATCGCAGTCAGTTCGTCGTAGCCCACCTCGACCGACTCGTCGACTGCGCCGGTCACGGTGAGACGCCACTCCGCGGGATCGATTCTCGGCGCCGCGGCGCTGATGTCGACGCGGTAGAACTCGTCGCTGACGAGTGGTTCGAGGCCGTCGACGTCGAGCGACTTTCCGGCTGCCTCGTCCAGCAGTCGGCGAACGGTCGGGTCGTCAACCGGCGTCGGCTCGGCAGGCCCCGGGCTGCGAGCGCGCCCGAGCAGGTAGCCCGGGCCGACCGCCGCCGCGGCCGCCGCGAGGCTCGCGAGCACGCGGCGCCGTTCGGCATCAGCGCCGGCATCGCCTTCAGTGCCGCCGATTAGCCGACCGACGGCGAGCGTTCCGCCGGCCGCGACGCCGGCTCCGAGGGATGCGAGCGGCGCTCCCGTCACCAGCGTCGCGACGGCGAAGACGCCGCCCCCGGCGACGATTGGCGCGGTGACGACCGAGCCTAGCGACCGCCCGACGGCTACGGCAAAGAGCGCGAGCGCGCCGAACAGGACGACGGCCAACGCGACGCCGGCTGCCACGTTCAGAAGCTTCCCCAGGTCGCCGAGCGTCGTTATCGCGGCGGTGACGACGACGCCCGGTGTGATTCGGGCGACGACGGCCGCGAGCGCTGCCCCGACGAACGCCGGCGTGAACCCCGCGAGCGCGAAGGAGCCGGCGACCCCGGCGACGCCGGCCGCCCCCGCGCTCGCGACCGTCGACCGCGTCTCGTGCATACCCGGAGTCCGAGACACACTCTCAAAGGCGTTCGCCGAACTCCGTCTAGATTCTCCCCCGAATCGCCGTGGCAGCCGTCGTGCTCAGGCTCCCACCGGATGCCCGGGGTTGATATCGACGGCGCTCCGACGGCGCGTATGGCCGACCCGCCGTCGTGTCCACACTGCGATGCGGCGCTGTTCAAGCGCCACTGCAAGTACGTCTGCCCGCAACACGGCGTCGTGGTCGACTGCAGCGACCCTTTCACCCTGTGAGCGACGGGAGGAGCCCCCGCTCCCGCGCGAGCCGGTAGGCCGGGCCGGCGAGCAGCAGCACGGCGAGTGCGCCGGCACCCACGAGCAACGACGCCGGTGCGGTCCCCTCCGTCGTCAGCGTCTCCGCCGACGCGCCCACAAGCACGGCCGCCGTCACCCACGGAAGTTCACCGAGCAGCGTCCCGACGAGGTACGCGCCACCCGGCACGCCCGCGAGCCCCGCCGTGTAGGAGATGGAGTCGGCGGGCAGCGGCGCGAGCCGCGCGGCGACGACCCCTCGGACGTGGCCGGTGGCGCCGAAGTAGCGCTCCCCGTGCACCGCGAGCGTGCCGAGCGGCCCGACGCCCGAGTCGACCCGCCGAGCGAGCAGGTACGGCGGACAGCACGTGAACACGGCGCCGGCCAGCGCGACCGGCACGCCACGAGGGCCGAGCGCGACGCCGACGAGGATGGAGAGCGCGCTGATCGGCCACGCGACGAGGAACCGGCCGCCGTAGCCGACCACGAGCAGGGCGGCGAACAGCCCCGGGCGGTTCGACAGCGCGGCGACCTCGCGCGCGAGCCAGGTCGGCGACACGACGAACGCCGCCGCGACAGCAACGGCACCGAGCGTCACGACCCCGACGAGCTGCCGGCGCGTCGCCCTATTCATGGACTCGCGTTCGAGCGGTCGGGAAAACCTCTTCTGGTGGCGTCGTCGCCAGTCGGCAGTCGGTGCGTCGGTGAACGCTTATCTTCCGCGGGGGCCGTGCATCGGTCGTGAGCGATTCGGGCGAGCCAGAGGACCCGGTCGAGCTCGGCGTCCAGCTGCTCGAGCGGCTGGAACACGAGGAGCTCGCGCTCCCCGCGGTCATCGACCGCATCGAGACGGTGACGACGGAGCCGGCGACGACGCGGGCCATCCTCGAGGCGGCCGAACGCCGAGGCGTCATCGACCGCGACGGCGACACGGTCCGGCCGAACCGCTCGTCGTTTCTCTCGTTCGAGGCGGAGGTCACAACGAAAGAGGGAGGGTTCACCTGCCGGCGCTGCGGCGCCTCGCTCTCGACGGGCTACTTCATGAAGCTCGAGGCGGGCGAGCACGGGCCGTTCGGCTCCTCGTGCATCCGGAAGGTGACGGGCCGCGAGTAGCGACGAGTTGCCAGGCGGACGGCGGGATTCGGGCGCGCCGCCACGTTCACCGCCCGCGCCGGAGCTCCTCGACCAGCGTCTCGATCGTCGCGCGCTGCTCCTCGAGCAGTTCGTTCTGTCGTTCGACGGCCGCCTCCAGCGCCGCCAGCCGTTCGTGGACATCGCCGTCGTCGACGCCGGGCTCTTTCGACTCGACGCTCGTCACGTGGTCTACGTCTCCGTCGTCCTCCGTCGCCGTCCCGCCGCCGACCAGCGGGTCGATGTCCGCCTCCTCGAACTCCTCGGAGCCACTCTCGTCGGGATCGTCGCGGCCAGTTGCCTCGTGGAGCGCCTCGATGCTGTCGACGCCGTGGAAGGCGAGCACCGCGCTCTCGACGGTGTGTGCCACGGCACGCGACTCGTCGGACGGTACCTTGATTCGCTGTGGCCGTCCGGCCACCTCGATGACGAGCTGCGTCGCGACGCTTCCTTCTTCCGTGTCGAAGTCGGTGACGTCGGCGAAGGGGAACGACTCGAAGTCCTCGTCCCACAGCGGGCCGCCGACGTGTTTCAGCAGGTGGCCGTCGGTGACGACGAGCGTAAGCTCCGAGAAGCGGTACGCCTCCCGGACCCGCTCGTCCTCGCTGATTGCGCCGTTCGCCGCGAGGACGCCCTCGATCACCGGCTTGAGCACCGCGTCCGTGCGGTCGCCGGGGACGGTGAACTTTCCGGCGGCGTCCACGTACGTCAACTCGAAGGTGGTCTTGCGGCGTCCGGGAGTGAGTTCGAGCCGTTCGGCGTCGTGGGGGTACGCGGAAACGGACTCGTCCGAGAGGAGCCCCTCGGCTCGGTAGACGAGCGTCCGGGACGGCGTGACGAAGACGGCGTCGTCGCCGCCCAGCGCCACCCGCGTCTCGACCGACTCGCCGTCGAGTCGCTCGGTTACGAGCGGTGGTACGTCCATGTGCGGGTGTCCCCGCCGGTCGGCATAAATCCGCGGGCCGCGGACCCGTCGGCGGTCGCCGGCGATCGTCGTCCGTCTACCGGTGTCGGCGGGCTGCGGGGTCTACTCGAACCGGGCGGCTGCGGGCGGGATAGACAGGTTGAAGTCGCTCAGTTAACTACCGGGAAGCAGGCCGGGTGGCTTAGCTGGACATAGCGCCGCACTCATAGGGTTACGAGTCGGCTTCCCGCCTCCCTCTGGACTGCCTGTCCGGAACCTGGGACATGCGGAGATCGTGGGTTCGGAGCCCACCCCGGCCACTATTCAATTTGTTGACATTGCCAAGTAAAAGGCCAATAGTCGTATCGCCGATCGATTGGTCAACCACGTGAGAAGAGCGGTTTGACACGGGCGCCGCCGCCACGCCTCAATATGGAGTTCGGCAGGCTACACCTTCGGTAGTATAATTCCCCTGCCCACCACGGGCGTTCTCACCTCTCCGGTCGTCGCCCGGACCACCCCGGGACGTGGTGACCCGAAACTGTTGTAGTTCCCTCAGCCGTGCGCTATTGCTCCGCTCACCGTGGGGGGAGAGCTTGCGCTGTTTTTTATCTAGACGCCGTCGTGGTCGTACGGGCAGGAGTATACCGTGTGGATACCGGTTTCGTCGATTTCGATCTGTCCCTGATAGGGCTCGTATTGACTTCCTTCCGCTCGGAAAAGTTATCCGTATGAATAGGATATGAATATGTATGGTCGAGGGCGAACGCCGAAAAATCGGGAATCGAGGCCAAGTGACGATCCCCAAAGAATTCCGGGAGCGGTTCGGACTCAAGGGAGGCGACGACATCGTAATCTACGAAGAGGCGGGGAAGCTCGTTATCGAACGACCAGTCACCCGTGAGGAGTTGGCCGAGGGATACCGCCGGCGTGCCCGACGGGCCCGCGAGCTTACTGACGAACTGGAGGGCGTCTCGACGGAGGCGACTGAACAGCTGGGCGATGCCCCAGAGTGGTAGCGGATGGCCACGTCTGTCCGTCGAGGTGACGTCGTTATTGTCGAACTCGATCCGACGCAGGGATCCGAACAGCGGGGCACGCGTCCGTGTCTCGTCGTGCAGAACGACGTCGGGAATGCGAACGCGCCGACAACGATCGTTGTTCCGTTCACCACCTCGTTCGGCGAGCAGTTCTATCCGTTCGAAGTACTCGTCCCAGCCGAGGAGTGTGCGCTACGGGAAGACTCAGTCGCGCTTTGTAGCCAGATTCGAACCATCTCAATCGAGCACCGTATCACCGAGAACCTCGGCTCGGTCCCGCACGAACGGATGGACGAGGTCGATACCGCACTCGAATACAGTCTCGGCCTCACTGAGCTCTGATGAGAATCGAGGAACGCCTTCGTACGCTCTACCGTCCCGAATTTCGATAGCCCATCTTGCTTGGTGTCGCTACTGTCCCGCTAAAACCGATCGACACGCGGGAGCTAGATTACGGTAACTAGCAGCTACTATTCGACGGCGATACCGCCCTTCATGCCGAGTGACAGGTGGGGTTCACAGTGATAGAGCGCGATCCCCGCCTCGTCCATCGTACGGGTGTAGTTGACTCCGGACCCTTCCTCCGGCTCCCCCGAACTGAACTCGTAGTCGGACTCACCGAGCTGTTCTTCGGGAAGTGCCTCGACGTTGTGCGGGTTCCCTTCTCCCGTCCAGGACCACTGGATCTCCGTTCCAGTTGAGACCACGACGGCGGAGGGCCCATAGGCGAAGTTGCCGTCGTTTCCCGACGCGCCCACATCGACGGTCACCGTGTCCCGGTCTCGACGGTCAATCAGGGTCCCATCGTACGTATCATCAGCACCTCCAATCTCTGTTTCCGTGAGCCACTCGTCGATAGCCGGGTAGTCATCACCCGATAGTGTGTCACCTCCGTCGCCCCCGGTTCCATCACTTCCAGTACACCCAGCCAGCCCGATGGCGGTCGAAACGCCCACTACTCGCAGGAACGTTCGTCGGGTCGAGTCTCCCATACCTGCCGATACGGTCAGTGACTATTTTTAGATTGTGAGTGTTTTCAACTACTGGGGATTCCCTCCGTCTCTCGCACGGTGTTCCTGCCTACGTCCGAATACTTCACCGGCGCTGGGCAGTCTTCCCCCCGGTGCTTCCGTACTCTTCAGAGATGCTCTCCACCGACGGGACCCGCCGCAAGCCGGCGGTTGAGATCGGCAATTGACCCGCCGCGCGTGCGATCGCACTCGTTCGTGGTACCGTTCGTACAGCCGCTCACACTACCGTTCGTACAGCCGCTCACACCACGCGACAAGCGCCCGATCGGCCCCACGCTCGACGCAGCGACGGTCGGCACGGACAGGGTCGGGCCGCTCGCCGAGTGGATGCCGAGGGGCTACAGCCGAACGGGCTGCTTCGTGAGTCCTGTGAGCGATGAGTCGCGTGGGTCCCCCTACTGGTCGTCAGCCGTCGTCCACGGCGTCTCCGGATACGATTGCGCTCCGCCGTGGCTGTTGCGGGCAACGAGTTCAACGGTCGCAGACCGTTTGCCCTCGTGGCGTTCGCTCGATTCCTCGTAGTACAGAACGGTGAGATCGAGACAGGAATGGAGGAGTTCGTTCGCGCGAAACCGGTACCGCTCGCTGCTCGGCCCTGCCTCCGCGGGCGGGTCCGAACGGAGGTGATGCTGATAGAACAACAGCCCGTCAGAGACCAGCGCGGATTTGAGATCGCCCAGTCGATCGAGGGTTCGGAAGTAACTGATCGTCACGACGTCGTAGTGGTCCTCCGGATACTCGAACTCGCCTGCGTCCGCCTGTATCAAACTGATGCGGTTGCCGACATCTCGGTTCTCCGCGTTCGCCCGCGTGAGACGGAGCCCCTCTATCGATTGATCGAGCGCATCGACGTCGTACCCTTGCTCGGCGAGAAAGACCGCGTTCCGGCCGGTACCACAGGCGACGTCAAGCGCCCGCCCGTCGGTCGTCGCATCGATGTGCGATTGGAGAACCGGCGACGGACTCGGATCAGACGGATACGCTCCGGTTCGAAATCGTTCATCCCACGTCATACGTCCGGTTCGGCACCGCAGGGCTTGTCAGTTTCCCGACCGCGCAATCGTCGACGCCGACCGGCTCGGTGTCGTCGGGCAGGCGAACTCCTCGTCGATTGTCAGTCGAACACGCTCTCGATAGCGTCGTCGAGGACGGCGACCGCGTGGTCGATGTCCGTCTCGTCGACGGTAAACGGGGGCGAGCAAATGAGCTGGACGTCGGGACGGCCGCTCCCGACCAACACGCCCGCGTCGCTCGCGTGCTCGCGGACCGTCGCGACGGGGTTGTCGCCCTCGCCGTCGGCCCACGGGTGGTGGAACGGCTCGCCCGTCTCGGGGTCGGCGAACGTGACGGCCCAGTGGAACCCGCGCCCGCGAACCTCGTCGACCGCGTCGTGGGTCTCCAGCGAGCGGAGCCGCTCCTCGAGATACGGAGCGAGTTCGCGGACGGTGTCGAGCAGCCCATCTTCGTAGGCGTCGATGGCACCGAGCCCCGCGGCACAGCTGACGGGGTGACCGCCGAACGTCTGTCCGATCTCGATCCCCTCGTCGCGAAGATACGCGGCCAGCTCCGGAGTCGTTGCGACACCGGCGAGCGGCGCGTAGGCGCTCGTGACACCTTTCGCGAACGTGAGCATGTCCGGCTGGACTCCCTCCGTCTGGATACCGAACCACTCGCCACAGCGTCCGAAGCCGGTGATGACCTCGTCGGCGATCAACAGCACGTCGTACTCGTCACAGATCTCGCGCACGCGCTCGAAGTAGCCCGGCGGCGCGGGGTAGGCGCCGCTCGTGCCGCCAACCGGTTCGAGGAGGACCGCGGCGACGGCGTCGGCTCCCTCGTTCTGGATGACGAATTCGAGGTGGTCCGCGGCCGCCTCGGCGAGCGCCACCCCCTCCTTCCCGTCGAACGCCGTCGGGAGCGGCGGGAGGAACTTCCCGTGGCCGGTGGTCGCCGCGTGCCGCTCGACGGTCGCGCGGGTGCCGGGGTCGCCGGTGAGTGCCGCCGCGCCGTACGTTCCCCCGTGGTAGGACTGCCACCGCGTCAGCACCGTCGACGCGTCCTGGAATGCGCGGGCGAACTGCACGGCAGCCTCGTTCGCTTCGCTACCGGAGATCGAGAAGAACACGTCGGACAGCGACGCAGGGGCGCGCTCCACGATGCGGCTCGCGAGCGCGGAGCGGGCGTCGTTGTGCTTCGCCGGCGAGACGTACTGCACCCGTTCGAGCTGTTCGGTCATCCGGTCCACGATGGCGGGGTGGCCGTGGCCGGCGTTCGCACAGTACAGCATCGACATGAAATCGAGGTACTCCTCGCCGGACTCGTCGTACACGTACGACCCGTCGCCGCGGACGATGGTGGGGACGTCGCCGCCGTCGTACCAGTGTGGGAGCGACGCCGACGCGCCGTTCACTCGTTTCTCGCTCATGGCCTCCCTCCCGGAGCGGACACAATAAATCCACGCGCCGGCAGCGAGTGGAGCCCCCCGTCGGTCGCAGGGTTACAACAGCGCCGACCCGACGGCCACGACGGGGACGAGCACGACGAGGTAGGCGCCCGCCGACAGCGTCCAGTCGCGGGCGATGCTCCCTCGTCGGCTGTTCCTGACCCGCGAGCGGGGGAGAACGACGACGAGGAAGAAGCCGACCATCAGGACGAACAGGACCGCGCCGATACTGATCGCTGTCGAGAGGCCGGGACCGACGAGATACTCACCGGCGTACAGCAGCCAGACGAACAGCGGCCCGGTGAGCCAGCCGGCGAGGTAGTGGACGACGGCAGCGAGCCGTCCCGACGCGTCGCTCGGATGCGTCTCGGTCAGGACGCCCGCGGCGATTTGCGGCGGGGTCTCACCTTCTGGAAGCCGCACCATCACTTGGTCCATCACGAGCGTCGCGACGACGGCCGCGAGCAGGCCGAGAGGGAATCGGAGCGCCGGGTCCGGTCCGGCCGAGACAACAGGTTGCATGAGCACGACCACGACCGCCCCCGACAAACCGGTTGCGACACTCGACAGGGAGCGAGCGAAGCGGGGGTGTGCCGTGAGCCCGAGCGCACGGGCTTTTTCCCCCCTCGCTCCGGAGTGGGCGTATGCGCGCAGCCCGCTATCACGGCCCCGGCGACATCCGGGTCGAGGAAGTCCCGAAACCGGAGATCGAGGCGCCGACCGACGCCGTCGTCCGCGTCACTCACACCGCCGTCTGCGGCTCGGACCTGTGGTTCTACCGCGGCGAGACCGACAGGGAGGTTCCGTCGCCGGTCGGCCACGAGCCGATGGGTATCGTCGAAGACGTGGGCGACGACGTGGTCTCGCTCGACCCCGGCGACCGCGTCCTCGCCCCCTTTGCAATCTCCTGTGGCGAGTGTGAGTTCTGCCGCAAGGGAATCCACACCTCCTGCGTGAACCGCTCGTCGTGGGGCGGCGAGAACGGCGGCGGGCAGGGCGAGTACGTGAAGTGTCCGACCGCGGACGGGACGCTGGTGAAGGTCCCCGACCGCCACGCCGACGACGAGGACACCCTGCGGTCGCTGCTCCCGCTCACGGACGTGCTGTGTACCGGCCACCACGCCGCCGTGAGCGCCGGAGTCGAGGCCGGGTCGACGTGTGCCGTCGTCGGCGATGGCGCGGTCGGCCTCTGTGGCGTGCTCGCGGCCCGCCGACTCGGCGCCGAGCGGATCATCGCGATGGGCCACCACGAGGACCGGCTCGACATCGCCGAAGAGTTCGGGGCGACGGACCGCGTGACCGCGCGCGGCGAGGACGCCGTCGAGGAGGTCCGGGAGCTGACGGGCGGCGGCGTCAACCACGTCATCGAGGCCGTCGGCGCCGAGTCGTCGATGGCGACCGCGTTCGACGTGGCCCGCCCCCGCGGGACGGTCGGCTACGTCGGCGTTCCCGCAGGCGTCGAGGAGGCGGAGTTCCTCGGCACCGCGTTCGGCGACAACATCGCGCTGCGGGGCGGCGTCGCGCCGGTCCGCGCGTACATCGAGGAGCTGATGGCCGACGTGTTACAGGGGACGCTCGACCCGTCGCCGGTGTTCACGAAGACGGTCGACCTCGACGGCGTCCCCGAGGGGTACCGCGCGATGGACGAGCGCGAGGCGGTGAAGGTGCTCGTCGAGGTCTGAATCGACCGTCAGGTCGCCAGCCGGGACCCGAACCTACTTTGGCTGTTCCGCTCCTACCGTGAGGCATGCCGCAGTGTGCGTCGTGTGGGAGCCGGGTGCCGGTCGACGGCGAGTGGATCGAGCTGCGACATCATCACCAGTACATGCACTTCGACAGCGCATTCTGCGGCTCGGACTGTGCCGTCTCGTATCTCGCCGACGGGCTCGGCTCCTGAGCGCACGGCCGGCCTGGCCGAGCCGATTCGCCCGGTTCGGGAGAGAACCGAAACGCCCGTGACGCACGCCCCTGCCGGTTGGGTATGGACGACGACTTCCGCTTCACCGTCGAGATTCCGCTCCGGCTGCGGGACCTCGATCAGATGAACCACGTCAACAACGCCGTCTTCGCGACGTTTCTCGAACAGGCCCGCTCGGCGTACTTCCGCGACGTGGTCGGCGACCCGCTGAACGAGGTGGGGATGGTCATCGCCGACCTGTCGGTCGAGTTCGAGCGCGCGGTGACGCTCGACGCCGGGACGGTTACCGTCGGCGCGCGCGCAACCAGCCTTGGGGAGAGCAGCATCCCGATGGCCTACGAGGTGTGGGCAGCGGGCGAGCGCGCCGCGGCCGGCGAGACGACGCTCGTCCACGTCGACCGCACGGCCGGCACCGCCGAGCCGCTTCCGGACGCGTGGCGCGACACCATCACGGCCTACGAGTCACTCGACGAGTAGCGCCGGGCTGCTCGAGGGGGTCGGTCCGGTGACCGTCTGCAGTCACCCGACCTCGTTGGCGTGCCGCCACCACTCGGCCATCTCCACTGCCTCTTCGCGCTCTTCGACCGTCTCGTGGCGGTACGCCTCGCCTTCAGGTGCCTGTTCGAGCCGGTCGAGGGTGACGGCCCACGTCCCCGTCGCCGTTTCGCGGACGGCGACCCGCGCGTAGCCGTCCGCCCGCTCCCACTCGACTCGTTCGTCCGTCTCCCGCGTTCGGTCCCACGTCACGGAGGCCGCCTCGACGGGCGTGAATAAAAACCGTCCGCCGGCGAGCGCGGCGCTCGACCGACGCCAGCGAACGCTCCGGGAGGGGAACGCTGATTCCTGCGGCCCGCGTTGCCCCACCCGTGCAGTCGGACGACCCGACCGCGGTCCGCCGTATCGCCGTCCACCTCGACGACGTGGTCACGGCGCTGGAGGCGAACGCCCGGCGCGACGAGGGGGCCGTGTTACGCGTCACGCCGCCCTTTTCGGGCCGAATGCGCGCCCGCCTCCACCTCGCTGGCAAGGAGGCGGGCTACGGCGACCCCGAACCGATTCACGTCGACCCGGCGTCGCTCGTCCCGGACGCGCCGCCGTTCCCGAACCCGGACGACACGGCCGACGAGCTGCGCGCGGTCGGCGAGTACAGCGTCGAGCGACACCGAGACGCGCACGCCGAAGCCGTGGCTGCGTGGCGTGAGACGGTCCGCGAGTCGGTGGTCGACCGGGCGACCGTCGAGACGCAAGCCGGCCCACACGAGGTCGAGGTGGCGACACTCGGCTGACCGCCCGAGACAGTTGGATAAAACGTCTCCGCTGTTCTCCGCCCGCGATAACGAGTCAATACGCCCCCGGATCTCGCGTGAAACGACGTGAAGCGCGGCGAAGGCTCGACCCGTTATATAGGGGTAGGGGTCCAGCCGTCGGGTAGACCATGTCGACCCAGATGCCCTCCACCCGCTCCGACGCCGGGCCGCTGCGTCGGGCCGCGACGCTGGTCCGCGACCCCGTCCAGCGGCTCGCCTTCTGGAGTGCCGTCCTCATCCCGTTCAGCTACCTCCCGGTGTTGGCTCTCGGCATCGACGGAACGCGCGGCGCGCTCCTGCTCGCGGCCCTGTTCGTCGCGAACGTCGCGGCGCTCGTCGTCGGCCACGGCCACAACCGCGACGACGGCTGAACCGCGTCAGTCGAGCGCCGCCCGGATCGCGTCGCGTTTCAACAGCAGGAACCCCGCGAGGATGACGACGAATCCGAGTACGGCTTCGATCTCGACGACCTCTCCGAGCAGGAGGAAGCCGACGACGGCGGCGATCGGCGGCGCTGCGTAGGAGACGAGGTTGATCTCGATCGGCCCGAGCCGTTCCAGCAGGTCGAAGTAGACGAGAAAGCCGAACGCGGAGGAGGCGATGGCGAGGTAGCCGAGCGCGGCGAGCGCGCGGGGCGTGAACTCGACGGCAGCGACCGACTCGCCGACGCCGACGCTCGCGACGTGCATCACGAGCGCCCCCGACAGCATCGCCCACGCCTCCATCGTCTCGATCGGCACGTCGGCGTCGAGCCGGCGGTTGAGGACGGAGCCGAGCGCAAAAGAGAGCGTCGCGAGGAACACCAGCCCGACGCCGACGTTCGCCCCGAGATCGGCGAGGTCGGGGTCAGAGAGGAGGACGACGCCGACGATACCGAGGAGGAGCCCGACGGCGCCGAGGGGCGTCAGCCGCTCGCTCGGGAGCCACACGCGAGAGAAGCCGGCCGTGAGCACCGGCGACAGCGAGACGACGATGGCGGCGACGGCGCTCGACACCGCGGGGTCCGTCTCGCCGACGAAGAGAAACGCGTGGTAGGCGGCGATCATCAACACGCCCGAGAGGAGGACGCTCGTCCACGCGTGACGCCCGCGCGGGAGCGGCTGGTCGGTCGCATAGACGGCGTAGCCGAGCATGAGGACGCCAGCGATGTCGAATCGTAGCGCCGCGAACAGCACCGGGGCGTCGAAGAACCCGGCGGGCGCGCTCGGCGTCCCCAGCCCCGCCTTGATGGCGACGAACGCGGAGCCCCACACCACGGTGAGCACGAGGAACAGCAGGAGGTTCCGATGTTTCACGTCGGGACTGGGAAACCACTCGGTGAGAAGCTTTCGAAGCGGCCGGCGTCCGAAAGCGTGTGAAAAGTACCCACACAATCCGTGTATTTATGTCGATTCGGCGGCGAGGCGTCGTATGGCCGCATACGGCCGGCCGGCGCTGCGAGACCTGTTCGACGACAGTCCGACGCCACACATCGCGCACCCGCCGCGCACCCACCGCCGCGACTTCTACGTGGCGACCGACGGCTCCTTCCACGAACCCGACTCCGGCGGACTGGGCGTCGTCATCGAGACCCGCGACGGTGAGTCGGTCGCCCGGCTCTCCGTCCCGGACACGCCGCCGGACAACAACGTCGCGGAGTACCGCGCGCTCCATCTCGGGCTCGACGTGCTCGCGGCCCGAGCGCCGCCGTCGGCCCGCGTCGGCGTCGTCATCGACCACGACGCGCTCGCCGCGAACGTGAACCGCGCCGCGCTCGCCCTCTCTGCGCCGGACGCACGCCCTCCGCACCCGTTCCGCGTCCCCCCGGGCACCGACCACCACTGGCGCGGCATCCGCGCTCGCATCGGCGGCTTCGCGGCGCTGCGCGCCGCCCGGCTCGACTCCCGGGAGAACCCCGCCCACCCGCTCGCGAACGACCCGTCGAGCTACGCGCACGTCAACGGCGAACCCGACCACTGCGTCCGCCCGACGCCGACCGAATCGACGGACGAGCAGATTCCGCCGCCGAGCCGCGCCGACCGCCACGCGGACTGACCCTACCACCCGTCGATGCGCTCGCGTGCGCCGCGGTAGCCGGCGCTCGTCCGCCAGCGTTCCCCAGATGCGATGTGTTCCACCTCGTAGCGGCCGCCGCAGCGCCCGCAGCGCCGCGTCTCCGGCTTCGTGACGGCGACCGACGCGCGGTGTCTATCGGCGGTCCACTCGCAGTTCGGACAGTCGAGGCGGAGCCGCGGCGCCGTGAACGTCGGGCAGGTCGTCGCCACGTCGAGCCGGTCGGCCTGCGCGCGGAACCGGGGGCCGTGGCCGGCCTCGCCGAACTCGCGATACTCCCACGCGTGGACGAGCTCGTGCCGGATCACAGCTGCGAACGCCGGCCACGCGAACGCCCCCGCCGCCCGCCACGCCAGCCGAATCGTCACCGTCCCCGTCGCCGGGTCGAACAGACAGGCGCCCGCTCGCCGCTTCGCGCGACGGGACACCTCCCACGAGCACGCGTCGGGGTCGACGTCAATGTCGACGGTGCGGGCGTACGCGCGGCTCCGGGCGAGCAGTTCCTCGTCGTCGGAAGGAGGCCACGCCGTCGGCTCCGCGTCGGAGGCTCCGTCAGGAACGTCGTCCGTGGGCTTGCCCACGCCGTCAGTCGTCGCCCGCGTTCAGCTGTTCGAGCACCGCGGGCGGCATCCCCTCGCGGACGGCGGGGGGAAGGTCCTCCGGCGACGCCTCGTGGAGCTGCCGGGGAGCGCCCCCGTCCGTCGGGTCGAACAGCTGGAGGGCGGTGTGGATAGTCGACCAGTCGTCCTGCTCGGCGGCGTCGCGGAGGCTCTTCGTCGGCGCGGCGAGCAGCTGCGAGACGAGCGCGTCGGCCATCGACTCGACGACGTCCCGCTGTTCGGCCGATAGCTCCCCCTCTGCGTCGAGCTTCGAGAGCGCGGTCCGGAGCTCCTGCTGTTTCGTCCGTTCGGCCCCCTCGTACATCGCCGAGATCACCTGGTCGGCGCGCTTGCGCTTGTACTGTGCGAGCAGGTTCTCGAGCTCCGCGTCGATTATCGCCTCGACGCGTCCAGCGGCCCGCTCGCGAGCCGCGAACGTTTCGTCGGCGACGGCCTGCAGATCGTCGAGGTCGCGGATCTCGACGCCGGGCACGGTCGCCGCAGCGGGCGGAACGTCGCGCGGCTGGGCGATGTCGATGAGGAGCGTGTCGCCGGCGCCCGCGAGCGCCGCCTCGTCGACGACTGGCTCCGACGCGTCCGTAGCGGTGACGACCACGTCGCCCTCCCCGAGCGCCGCGCCGAGCGCGTCGAGCCCGACCGCCGTCGCGTCGCCGTCGAGGTTCGCGGCCATGAGCCGCGCGCGGTCGTGAGTCCGGTTCGCGACGATGACGCGCTCGACGACGTCGTCGAGCGCCGTCGCCGCGAGGGTACCCATCTCGCCGGCGCCGACGACGAGGCCGGTCGCGCCGTCGAGTTCGCGCTCCTCCGCGGCGAGTTCGACCGCCGCCGAGCCGAGCGAGACGACGCCCTCGTTGATGGCCGTCTCCGTGCGGGCGCGCTCGCCGACGTGGATGGCCTTCAACAGCGCGTCCTCGAGCGTGGGACCGACCGCTCCTGCCGCCTCGGCCGTCTCGTACGCGCCCCGGAGCTGGCCGAGGATCTGGTCCTCGCCGACGACGAGCGACTCGAGCCCGCAGGCGACGCGCATCAGGTGCCGCAACGCGCTCTCGTGGTCGAGCTCGCGTCGTATCTCCGGCCGGCTGTCGGCGAACTGCTCGCGGAGCACCGCGACGCCGTCCGCCTCGGCCTCGGTGACGACGTACGCCTCCGACCGGTTGCACGTCTGGAGGGCGAACGCCTCCTCGACGCCCGGCTCGGCGAGCAGCGACTCCACGACGGCGCGCTCGGTCTCCCCCGCGGCCGCCTCGATGTCGTCGACGGAGGCGTCCGCGTGAGAGACGCTGACGCCGGAGATTATCGTCGTTCCTGTCACGTGTCCTCACCCGCGGAAGTTCCGATGAGCGAATCCACTTCCTGCCATGCCTTAGATGTTCCCGTTTCTAAAAGCTTCCAAACCCGGTCGTTCCTGACGACCGTCCGCACCGCCTCCCGGCGCTCCGCCGGCGGAACCCCCTCGCGCTGGAGGCGGTCGCGAAGCTCGCCGGTCAGCTCCGCCATCGCGCCGGCGTGCTCGACCTCGGCCTCGACGCGCTCGCGGAGGTGTTTCGCGAGCGCGGGCGAGGCGCCGCCGGTCGAGACGGCGACGACCACGTCGCCGTCCCGGACCGTCGCCGGGACGACGACGCTCCCCGGCTCGCGGTCGCCGTGGGTGTCCGTGCGGTTGACGAGGACGCCCCGCTCGCGTGCCTCGGCTTCGACCCGGGCGTTCACCGCCCCGTCGTCCGTCGCGGCGACGACGAGCGCGGGATCGGTCCGGTCGAGCCAGCCCGCGATTTCGTCGGGGGCGGGGGCAGCGCGGATGCGCTCTGCGCCGCCGAAGTCGGCGTCGGCGAACGCCGGCGCGACGACGACCACGTCCGCCTCGCGGGCGAACCGGCGGGCCTTCCGTGCGCCGACCGTCCCTCCGCCGACGACGAGCACCGTCTCCCCCTCGAAGTCGTGGACGAGCGGTATCATGCGGTCACCTCAGTCACGCCTCGCCCGACGAGCGCAAGCGTGTCCCGAACCCGGCACATATCATGCGGTCACCTCAGTCACGCCTCGCCCGTGTTCGCCGCGGCGCGTTCGTCGAGCCGGATACCCGTCTTCTTCAGGATGCGCGTCGAGAACAGGGTGTCCCAGTCGTCGTCCGCGACCTCGTAGTGGTCGGCCATGACCGCCCGGACCTGTTCGATCCGCTCGCGGCTCTCGGCCTCGTCGCGGCCGTGCGTCATCGCGAAGAAGTTGTACGGCCAGACGCCCTCGTGGCGCGGCCGCCGATAGCAGTGCGTGACGAAGTCCAGCGACGCGACTTCAGGCCCGACCTCGTCGACGACCTCGTCGGGCACGTCCCAGACGGTCATCCCGTTCTCCGTGTAGCCGAGCGCGTAGTGGTTCGGAATGACGCCGACCCGTCGCACCTTCCCCTCAGCGTCGAACCGCTTGATCGTCCGCGTCACCCACTCGATGTCCCGGTCGAGCGCGTCGGCGACGTCCGCGTACGGCGTCCGCGTCGTCGGGAGCCCGCCCTGGATCTCCATCACGAGGTCGTACTCCTCGGGGGTGAGGTGGCCTCTGTCCGTGGGGTCGACCGCGGGACCGAGCGCCGAGCAGTCGAGGTCCCCCTCCGGCACGGGCCCCTCCACGAGGAACTTCGCGCCGACGTGGAACTCCCGGAGCTTCGGCATGTCGTACGTCGGCTGGCCGGTCGCCGCCTCGATGTCGGCGAGGACGCGCTCGACGCCGTCCGGGTCCGCCACCGAGACGACGAACCACATGTTGAGGTGGGGGTGTTCCCGCTCGTAGTTGTGGGCCACCTCGCGGAAGCCGTTCACCTGCTCTGCGATCTCGTCGAACCGCTCGGGCGGGGCGTGCATCGCGACGAGCGACGCGGCGCCGCCGATCTCCTCCGCGTTGACCAGCGCGCCGAACCGCGACAGCGCGCCCGCGTCGACCATCTCGGCGACGCGGTCGCACAGCTCGTCTTCGGTCACGTCGATCCCGCGGTCGCGCAGCGCGGCGGCCGCGGGCTCGTACGGGTCTGCGACGACCGGGAACCCCCCCTGGAAGGCGTTCACGATGGCGCGGTCCGTCCGATCGAACTCGTAGTCGACGTCCCCGCGTGTCATTACCGACGCTCGGGGCTACCGGCCAATAAGCGGCTCGCACCCGGTCGCGACGGTCGCCCGTCGGTCCCGGCCAGTTCCTCACGTCTCGGCTACTCGCCGCGGACGCCCGTCACGTCGTGGCCGTCGGCTTCGAGGTCGGCGACGATGCCGTCCTGGTCCGCGTCGGCCTCGTAGTAGAAGACGACGTCGTAGGTGCCGTCGCGCATCAGCTGCTGGCACTCCCAGACGAACTCGTCGCCGTCGAGGGTGAGCCCCTGATGCTGGTTGACGCCGAAGTCGGGGTCGTCGTTGCCGGAGTGGACGTAGGTGTCCGTCGGTTCGTGGCCGGCGTGCTCGGCGATGACGTTCCCGACGTCGAGGGTCAGTTGGTGGAGCGTCGGCTCCTCCTCCCCCGTGAGGTCGGTGTGGACGATGACGCCGTTCAGTTCGATGTCGCCGGGGTCGAGCAGCGCCTTCGTCCGCTCGTAGAGGTCCCGGTCCGTGACGTCGGTCATACCCGACCTCGTCGTTACGGCGGTAAACAGCCACCGGTCTCGGGTCGCCACGTCGGCTGCGACGGGGCACCACCGCGTCGGAGTCTGCGCGGCCGTCGCGTCGGAGTCCGCGTGGCCGTCGCCCACGAAGGGTTGTATCGACGCCGTAGAAACACGCCGCCGCAGTCTGATCCCGCTACCGCTGTCGTGACATCGTGCCCTTACAGGCGCGTGACGTTCGTCGCGCGCGGGCCCTTATCGGCCTGCTCGATGTCGAACTCGACTTCCTGCCCTTCCTCGAGGTCCGGGCCACCGACGTCCTCCATGTGGAAGAAGACGTCCTCGTCGGAGTCTTCCGTCTCGATGAAGCCGTAGCCGCCGGTGTCGTTGAAGAAGTCAACCTTACCTGTCGCCATTGCAGGTTGGGATTGACCGTTCTCGTATAAAAACCCACCGGGCACTCCAGTTGCGCCCGTCTGCCGTCGGTCGGCTGTCACAAGACTCATACGCCGCGGCGCACCACCGAAGCGCATGAGCGGTCGGCTCCGTCGTACGGCGGTTCGCCTCTACGAGCGGCTGCTGGAGCGCGAGCTCGACGGGGCTCCTTCGCACGTCGCGGTGATTCAGGACGGCAACCGCCGCTACGCCGAGTCGCAGGGGAAACGGCGCACGGAAGGGTATCACGACGGCGCCGAGACGACCGAGGAGATGCTCCGGTGGTGTCGCGACCTCGGCGTCGAGGAGCTGACGCTGTACGCCTTCTCGACGGAGAACTTCGAGCGGCCGGAGGAGCAGCAGGAGGTGCTGTTCGACCTCATCGAGTCGAAGCTCCGAGGGTTTGCGGACCGCGAGGAGGTCCACGAGAACCGCGTCCGCATTCGCGCGATCGGCGACGTGTCGCTGCTCCCCGAGCGGGTCCGCGACGCCGTCGCGTACGCGGACGAACGCACCCGTGGCTACGACGAGCTCCAGCTCAACGTCGCGCTCGCGTACGGCGGCCGCGCGGAACTGCTCGGCGCCGCGCGGTCGGTCGCCCGGGACGTGGCTGCTGGGGACCTCGACCCCGCGAACGTCGATTCTGCGGAGCTCGACCGCCGACTCACCGACCAGCCGACCCGCGCGGTCGACCTCATCATCCGCACGGGCGGCGACGAGCGCACCTCGAACTTCCTCCCGTGGCACGCCAACGGCAACGAGGCGGCGGTGTTCTTCTGTGCGCCGTACTGGCCGGAGTTCCGCCGCGTCGACTTCCTGCGTGCCATCCGCACCTACGAGGCGCGGGCGGCGTCGTGGCGCCGCACCCGCGCACAGCGGGCGCTCGCGCTCGTCTCGTCGTTGCGTGATGCGGAGCTGCCGGAGGCGCGGCGGACGCTCGGCCGGCTCCGCGGCTCGCTCTCCGAGGAGGAGCTCGCGGAGGCAGGAGTCGAGAGCGTGTCGAGTGCCGACTGACACGTAGCGAGCGGAAGTCCACCCCTTTAGCGGTGGGAGGAGGTCAAGCCGGCTGGTTTGTGTTTTGTCTGGTGCGTTCTGTGTAGGAGGGTTCTGTCTGGTGCGTTCTGTGTGGGAGGGTTCTCTTGCGTGGTCGTCTTCTCGTTCCCGTCTCACCCGCACGTCCTCTCTCGCACGTCCTCTCTCGCACGTCCTCTCTCGCGAATCGCTGGGTGGCTGGTCCGCTTTGGGGAGCGTCTCCAGCACGGTCGAGACGCGTGTTAGTGTGAAATTTGGGGGTTTGAGGTGTTCTGGGCGTGTAGAGCGTCTCCAGCACGGTCGAGACGCTTGCTAGCGCGGACCTAGGGGAAACCGCACCACGACCGCACTGCGCCACGCCCTCCCCAACCGATTCGCTCCCTCACTCCGTTCGGTCGCTGCGGTGTCCTCGCGCGGTTGCACCGCGCGAGCGGGCCGAGGTGCCGACGGCACCTCGCGGCTCATCCCTCGCACGCTGCTGGCTCGCGCACTCGCGTGTCACTCACTCCGTTCGCTCCCGCTCGTTTCGCGGCACTCGCTTCGCTCGCGCCGCGTCACCCGCGAGCCAGCGCGCGCCACAGTGGGCCGACGAGCCGCCGGGGCGCCGCCGCTCTTGCGTCGCCCGACACGTTCCATTCGACGAGTGCGCTTCACTGGCTGCGCGCCGATTTTGCGCGTCAAAAGATGTGTTTGGTCCGAATTTGAGATGCTGCGCCGGCTAAATGGCGATTTTCGTCGGCTGCATGCGTCTGAGCGTGTCAAAATAGTGGACAGATATTGGCCGCGCGTCGCCGCCACCTCGAGCGGGACGACTCGCCGCGGTCGCGTCACCGACCGAACCGCCGCTGTCTGTCCTGATACTCCCGCAGTGCGCGGAGATAGTCCCGCTTCCGGAAGTCCCGCCAGTTCACGTCCGTGAAGTACAGCTCCGAGTAGACGGACTGCCAGATCATGAAATCCGAGAGCCGTTCGGCGCCGGTCTTGATGAGCAGGTCCGGCGCGGTCGGAAAGAGAAGCCGCTCCTCGATGGTCGACTCGTCGATTTCCTCGGGATCGAGTTCGCCGCGGTCGACGGCTTCGGCGACACCCCGGACCGCGGTGGCGAACTCCTCGCGCCCCCCGAGGCCGATGGCGACCTGCACAGGGGCGTCTGCCTGCTCCTGGTCGTCCGGTCCCCGGACCGCGAGCTCGTACGGGGTGTCGAGCTCCTCCAGCGCGCGCCGGAGCGTCGGCACGGCGTCGCGGTCGAGCACGCTCACCGCGACCATGATGCGCTCGGCGCCGTAGCCGAACGCCCAGTCGAGGAAGTCGACGAGCGTCTCGTACGCGCCCGGCTCCAGCAGGTCGCGTTCGGTGATGACGAGCGCGACGCGCTCGGGCAGCTCGCCGTCGGCGAGCCGGAGCCGTGCCGCGAGATACCGGTCGTACAGTCCCACGCCGGTCGCTGGGCCGGCCTGTGGGGTAAGTTCGGCGGTTCTGCGCGGCCGGGCGGCTCGATGGCGCGGTGATGCTCCCGTTCGGGAGCGTTAAGTGGCCGTCGCGGGAACCGGCGGACGTGTCTGACGTAAGGCGCGCGGCCGCGTTCGCCGCCGTGGGGGCGCTCTCGCTCGTCGCGCCGGGGGTGAGCAGCCAGCCCGACGCCCGGACGGCCGCGCTCGCGGCCGCGGCGCCGTTCCTGCTCGTCGCCGGCTACGCGCTGTTCGCCGCCGCCCCGGACGACCCCGTCTTCGAGACGTTCGCCCGGCCGGGCGACTACGAGGAGGGCCGACTGTTCGGCCTGGGCGGGTTCGCGCTCGCCGGCGCGGGGCTCGCCGCGCTGACTGCCGGATCGTCGCTTCCGCCTGTCGCGTTCGCGGTGAGCGCCTTCGCGCTCACGGGCGGGGCCGTCGGCGCGGCCGCAGTCCGGCGACGACGGCGCAACGAGTTCCTCGCGACGACGGCGTTCACCGCCGCGGCGCTCGGGTGGGGTGCCGTCGGCGGCTACGCGGCGCTGGCTATCGAGGCCGGGAGCGCCGCGTTCCCGCCAGCCAGGCTCTCCGTCGCGGTGCTCGTCTTCCTCGCGGCGACGGCCGCGCTGACTGCGGCGCTGTTGCGCGTGATGCTGTTCGAGCGAGACGACCCGCTCGTCCTCGTCTCCGTCGCGCTGCTTCTGTGGCTGTTCGTCGGCCTCGAGGTGGCGGTGACGCCGCGCCGGCTAGCGGTCGGGCTGGCGGTCACCGTGCTGCTCGGCTACGTCGCCTACGCGCTCGGGACGGCCAGCGTCGCCGGAATGTTGACGGGCGTGCTGCTCGCGCTACTCGCCATCGTGCTCGGCGGCTACGGCTGGTTCGCCCTGCTCGTCACGTTCTTCGGGCTCGGTGGACTCGCCTCGAAGTACCGCTACGACGAGAAGACCGAGCGCGGCATCGCCGAGGCGAACGAGGGGGCCCGCGGCTCGGGAAACGTACTCGCGAACTCCGCAGCCGCGCTGGCGGCCGTTCTCGGCTTCGCCGCGAGTCAAGGCGTCGTGCCGGGGTTCGCGCCGCTGTTCCGGTTCGCCTTCGCGGGCGCCGTCGCGGCCGCGCTCGCTGACACGTTCTCCTCGGAGTTCGGCGGCCTCTACGACGGTCCACGGCTCATCACGACGTTCGAGCGCGTCGAGCCGGGGACCGACGGCGCCGTGACGTGGCAGGGCGAGCTGTTCGGCCTCGGGGGCGCCGCGCTCATCGCCGGCATCGCGGCCGTCTTCTTCGAGTTAGGCCCGCTCGCGACGGGAGTCGTCGTCGCCGGCGGCTTCGTCGGAATGACGGTCGACAGCCTGCTCGGCGCGACGGTCGAAGGCGGACGGATCGGCAATCAGTCGGTCAACTTCCTCGCGACGTGTTCGGGGGCGGTCGCCTGCGGCGCGCTCGCGCTGCTGCTGTGATCCGCGACGCGACCCCGGCCGACCGGCCCGCGGTGCGCGAGCTTCAGGCGCTGCTCGAAGAGCCTTCGCCGTCGCTGCTGACTGCAGCGTTCGAGGTCGAAGGGGCTGGCGCCGGCGGTGACGTCCTCGTCGCCGACGACGGGGGCGTCGTCGGCTACGCGCTCGTAGTTCCCGGCACGGTTGAGGCGACGCCGAGCGTTGCGTATCTCGCGGAGCTCGCCGTCGTCCCGGAGGCGAGACGCGAGGGGCACGCGACCCGGCTCGTCGCGGCCGTCGCCGAACGGTACGGCGCGCACGACCAGCTCCGAGTGACGGTCGCTGCCGACGACGAGTCGGCGCGCTCCTTCTACGCGTCGGCGGGGTTCCGGGAACACGAGAAACGCCCCGACCGGTTCGAGAACACGGACGGGCTGCTGTTGGTCCGCCGGCTGTCGTAACTGCTCGACTGGCGGTCGTAGTCAGTCCGCCGGCTGCCGGAGCTGGTCGGCGGTGCGGACGCGGACGCTCGCCGGTCGCTTGACGAACTCGCCGGCAGACGCGCCGACAACCTGGTCGACGCCGCGCTGGGCTGCCACGTCGAGCACGCGCTGGCTCACCTCGCCGTCGAGGACGAGGACCGCCGGCACCGGCTCCGCGTCGCGGAGGAGTTCGAACGCGTTTTCGGCGTCTCCATCCGCGAGCGGCTCGAACTCCGCGGAGAGGAGTCGCGCGCGGCCCGACCCGGCGCCGATGACGGCGTCGACGTGACCGCCGAGCGTGTTCGGCGAGGCGTCGTCGGCTGCATCCGCCGCGTCGGCTTCCGCGGTCGCGTCGTCCTCGCTCGTGTCTTCCCCGGCCGCGTCGTCGCTCCCGGTGTCGTCCTCGTCGTCCGGGTCCGCCGTGTCGTCGTCAGCTGCGGAGTCGATCGTCGGGGAATCGGCTGTCCGGTCTTCCCCATCCCCCGGCCGGCCGCGGGACAACTGGTCGACGACGGCGGCCGTCGGCTCGTCGGGCACGTCGTCCGCGCCGTCGACGCCGGTCGGGTGGTCCGTCACGGTGAGCTCGCCGTCGTCCCCCTCGTCGACGACGAGTTCGTACGGCGCTTTCTCGTGGAGCGCGGCCATCACCTCGCCGCGGTTGAGCTCCTCGACGGAGCGGTCGGGCGGGGCGAATGCGATGTAGTCGATGTCGCCGACCTGCGCGAGCTCCCGGAGGATGAGCTCGCCGCCGCGGTCGCCGTCGAGGAACGCGGTCACCGTCCGGCCACGGGTGAGTTCCGCGATGGCGTCGGGGACGTTCGTCCCCTCGACGGCGACGGCGTTTTTGATACCGTACTTCAAAAGCTGGAGCACGTCGGCGCGCCCCTCGACGACGATGACCGCGTCGGAGTCGGCGACGCGCGGTCCGGCGGGGTACCCTTCGTACTCGGTGACGTCCTCGACGCGGACGGCGCGGCGCACCTCGTCGACGAGCTCCTCGCTCGACAGGATGGAGCCGTCGAACGCTTCGGTGAGGAGCGTCTTGGCGCGCTCGACGACCTCGCGGCGCTTGGCCGCCCGGACGTCCTCGATGGTTTCGACGTCGATCGTGGCCCGACAGGGGCCGACGCGGTCGATGACCTCCAGCGACGCGGCGAGAATGGCCGTCTCGACCTTGTCCAGTGAGGTCGCGATGGTGATCTCGCCGAACGACTGGCCGTGCGCCGAGTCGATGTCGACGTCGATGCGGCCGACCTTCGAGGAGTCCTGCAGGTCGCGCAGGTCGAGGTCGTCACCGAGCAGTCCTTCGGTCTGGCCGAAGACGGCCCCGACGACGTCGGAGCGCTCGACCACGCCGTCGGCGGTGATGTCCGCGTGGATGAGGTATTTGGCGGTGTCTTGCATGATGAACTGCCCCTCGCGGGGCGGGTGAATCGTGATGTGACCGCGGGCGTCCGCAGCCTCTGATAGGTAGTCGGTACAGGCGGAAAACCGTACCGACACCGCCGTGAGTCCCACCGTTGGCTCGAACTCGACCGTCCGACACTGTGAAGAAAATAATTTTTCGAAGTTGAATTTCGAACGTGGATTGATAATATTTTTGTCGATGGGGACTGATTCACGATTCAATGGTGACGAACGAGACACGAACTGCCGACGGTTCGACGCTCACAGCGGCCTCGTGGGGCGCCGTCTTCCTGCTCGTCGTCCTGCTGGCGGTGCCGTGGTTCATGTGGCGGTCCGCGACGGTCGCGTACGGGCTGCCGCTGTGGCTGTGGTGGCACATCGGCTGGATGGCGCTGGCCTCGGTCGTCTTCTACGCGTTCGGCCGGACGGCGTGGGGCGTGGGGGTGGAGCCGTGAGCCACGCGGTCGACCGTGGGGAGACCGCGGGCAGCGCGAACGGCGACGAGGTGGAGCCGTGAGCCACGCGGTCGACCGTGGGGAGACCGCGGGC
>Ga0207720_100536_pt1 | contig 24108 bp, 25 predicted proteins | sample A23P2SouthBayCA_2_FD_187751 | JGI IMG/M metagenome (GOLD analysis project Ga0207720, IMG submission 187751) | Aerobic enrichment media microbial communities from Eden Landing Ponds, California, USA - A23 E3 (2) (SPAdes) | ecosystem: Environmental > Aquatic > Marine > Unclassified | place...
TCTAATCCCATCCGTCTTTAGTTAAGCGAGAAACCGCGTGACAGCGGCGGCTTATCGAGGCATCTTTCGGAAAGAGTGAGGAAGCCGAGTCTGTGCACGACAACGGCTCCTCATCTCGGATTATGCGTCGGCTCACTACACTGTTTCCTTCCGAGTTCCTCAAAGAGCACGCCGAGGAACTCGGCGTGGTCGAACGTGACCGCAAGCTCCAGATCCCTGCCTTCGTCTGGGCATTCGTGTTCGGCTTCGCCGCAGGCGAAAGCCGAACACTCGCTGGCTTTAGACGATCTTACAACTCGACTGCCGACGAGACGATTTCACCGGGCGGCTTCTATCAGCGGTTGACGCCGGCGCTTGCGGAATACCTCCGCGACCTCGTCGAGCATGGTCTCGACGAGGTCGCTGTTCCTAACGCCGTTGACGCTGATATCGACCGATTCAGAGATGTGATGATTGCTGATGGAACGGTGTTGCGGTTACACGAGTTTCTTTCAGATCAGTTCGAAGCACGCCACGAGGAGCAGGCTGGAGCGAAGCTCCACCTGCTCCACAATGCCACTGAGCAGACGATTGAACGGATCGACGTGACCGACGAGAAAACACACGATAGCACGCTGTTCAAGACCGGATCGTGGCTTGAGAACCGCCTCGTGTTGTTCGATCTTGCGTACTTCAAGTACCGCCGGTTTGCGCGGGTCGACGAGAACGGCGGTTACTTCGTGAGCCGGCTGAAACAGAACGCAAACCCGGTGATTACGGCTGAATTACGGGAATGGCGCGGGCGCGCCATTCCCTTAGAGGGGAAGCAGCTCCGCGATGTTCTCGACGACCTTGACCGGAAGTACATCGATGTAGAGGTGGAAGTAGAGTTCAAACGAGGACCGTACAACGGGACGCGGTCGCTGGATACGAAGCGGTTCCGCGTCGTCGGCGTCCGCAACGAGGACGCCGACGACTACCATCTGTACGTGACGAATTTGGCGAGGAAGGAGTTCTTTCCGGCTGATTTAGCGCAGATCTACCGGTGTCGGTGGGAAGTTGAATTGCTGTTCCGTGAGTTGAAGACGCAGTACGAACTGGATGAGTTCGACACGAGCAACGAGCACGTGGTGAAGATCTTGCTGTACGCAGCGTTGCTGTCACTGCTTGTGAGTCGTGATCTGTTGGATCTGGTTACCGAACAGGCTGACGATGAACTCGTGTTTCCGCCGGAACGCTGGGCGGCGACCTTCCGGTCGCACGCCCAGCTCATTCTCCACGAACTCGGTGAGCACCTCGGTTATTCGCCACCGCCGCTGTTGGAGCGGCTGATCGAGGACGCACAGAAGATCCACAAGCAACGACCGATCTTACAAGAGACGCTCGCTACTGCTACGCAACCGAGGTGTGAGTCTTAACTAAAGACGAATGCCTCTAATCCTTCCGAGAGCAGCTTTCGGATTGCCGTGCTCGTATCAAGGCGTTCCTCGTCAATGAACCTCTCTAACTCCTCCTCTAAGTCGTCGGGGATGCGTGCGGAGATCGAGCCCACATGTATACTATGTTTCCAATGTATACAAGCGCTTGGGGGAAGCTAGTCGAACTACCAGTAGCAGTTTCTCGACGACGGACGCTGACCGGGGACCCGCTCGAACGCGCCCAACAGATCGACTGGGAGACGCTCACCGACCAATCGGAGCAAGCTTACCAGTGTGCCACCGACGGCGAGTGGTGAGAAGTCCGCCCAAGGACCTAATGCCCGTTCCCGCAACAGGTGAGTTTGACACCCTCCTCCGCCTTCAGGCGGGGGTATCCCGGCGGGGGGAGTTTCAGGTGTGCAGCCATAGACGCCGCCACTTCACGAGAGTCCGCATCTAAAGCCGCAGGTATTTTCGTTGATTTCGTATAATTCAAAGGCCACTGGTTTGTCCTGTCAAGACTCCATATGCTCTATCGCATCCCAGATGCTAATTATCCGAACTCGCCCGTCATAGAACGTATTGTCAACTACACCAGAAATTGCTCGTTCGGCATTTCGGTCGTCAAGTAAGATCCCGGTGGATTCGTGTACTGTTGAACCAAGAATCATTACCGCAGCTCCTGGGAGTTCTGAATCGGTCTTCCGCAATTTATCTGGATCCGTCTGTTCGAACTCCGCCAGTCGTTCGTGGACACGATCCATGACCTCCCCAGCACGCGGCCCATCATGAACACGAACACCCGGCTGCACAGCGTCCAAGACAGTGATCCACTCTGTCGTATCTGCACGATCCACCCAGTCAATGCTGATGTATCCGTGTTGCTCTGATACCTCCTCCACGACACCGGGGGTCAGATACAGCTGGATACCCTCCGCTTTGACATACTGAATAAAGGTCTGATAGGCGTCACTCCCAGTTCCTCCAATAGTCCGAAGGAAGCTCGTATCCAGAAGAAGAGCTGTTGGGAACGGTGATGGATGTGCCTCACTCATCGACGTGTTGGTACGGACCCTGTTCGATTGCTCGCTCGTGAACGTCCACCTCGAACGTCACGTCGCTAAGCGTCGGATCAAAGTCCTTCAAGACGGCTAGGACTCTCTCAATTGCTTGCGTGACCGCGATGGCTTCGACAGCGGGAATGCCAAGATCGTCGGCAACACCGCGACGGGTCCTCTCGCCCTGGAGATAGGTGATTGTACCCATCACCGCCGGTGCCAGTGCCGCCTTCCCGTGCCGATCAACGTAGAGTTGGAGATCGTCGTCAACGCTTGTCGCACCGTAGACTGCGATGATGGCGGGACCGAATTCGAGGGTGATCTCATCGGTCCAGTTGCCACTCACTGGGTCGGCATGCCAGAGTGCAGACCCATCCTGATATTCGTCCAGTTCCTCTGCGACGCCCAGTTCTTCCAGCATGTTGGCGTACTTGTACGCGGTACTCTTGGAGAAGTCCTGACGTTCGCGCGCTGCCATAATCGTCGTCGGTGAGTTGATCAGGATATCCGTGTAGAAACGGGCGAGTTCGGGGGTGCCAAGTAATTCTTGGATGACGAAGAACCGGTGGGCAGTGTGTCCTGCATCCGGTGGCTGAACAGAGGCTGGGGCGTCCGACATAGTCTATAGTACGCGAACTATGTACTAAGCGTTTGGGGTCCCACAGCCAGAACTGCGATCCGTTCAAAACAGAGGAAATAACGATCTCCTAAATTCTTCATAGAAAATGCGCTGTAGGACGTCTGTGCCGCTTCTCTGCCGCTTCGCTCACTAAGAATACAAATATCTTTTATAGTCTAGACAGTACGCTCAGTCGGCTGAAAGCGCCCCCGGTGCTAAGGACACCGGAGACTACGCTGCCAGGATATGACAGCATTTGACACTAACAGCGCCGCGAGTGATAACTCTGTCTTTCAGGGGACTGAAGACGGGGTTTACACGCCGGCCAACGACCTCGCGCTCGTCCAGATTATCGAACACGCATTCGAGACCGCTGGCACGACGACCCGCCGCGATCTCGAAATCGAAACCCAGTGGAGTGCAGCCGAGCTCGACCAGCTTCTCGACCGGCTTGAATCGAAGGAGTACGCGGAGTTGATCGGTGAATCGGATCGGCAGATGGTCGTGCTGACGAACCAGGGCGAGTTCCTCGCTCGGGAGCGGCGATGAGTGATGTCGAATGCGGGCGTGCGATCCCGATGAGTCCGGAAGACGTGTTCGAGGCGATCTCGAACAGCCGACGCCGACGGGTGATTCTCTCGGTGGATCGGGCGGAGGACGGCGTGGACGCGAACGAACTCTCCGTCGAGATAGCCTCCCGAGAAAACGCGGTGGATCCCAGCAAGGTGAGCGGCGAGCAGCGCTCGCGGGTGTACGTCGGCCTGACTCAGAACCATCTGGACACGCTGGACGATCTCGGTGCTGCGCAGTACGACTCCCGGTCGAAGCTCGTTGAAGCGACGGATGCGACCGAACCGTTGGCCCGGTTGATCAGGGAAGTGACGACCGACTGCTACACGCCTACGGAGGACGCAGACGAATGAGGGTGTCCTCGAAGGTCGCGGATTCCGACGCCGTCCCTGCGTCTGTCACCGTTCACGTCGGCGATGTCGAGACACTTCTCGGGTGGGCCGAGCACGCCAGTCGGATATCGACCGTCGTTATTGCGCCGGTGGAGCTTCACCGGCGAAATCTGAAACTCCGTCTCACGGATGCGAACCTGCCATTAGATACGTTCGCGTTCACTGGGCCTACCGCCGTCGCCTCGCACATCTTGGATACGGCCGGGGAGCCCTCGAAGGCATTGGATCGCGTTGATCGGCTCGCACTCCTTGGGGACATCTTGAGCGGTGAGAACGAGGCGACCGATTATTTCCGCATGGTGTTTGGTGGGGAGCCTGCACAGAGTGGTAATGCCGTTGAGCAGGCCCGGCGAGAACTCGAAGTGGCGACGAACTACCACCCCGACCGGGTGCGTGCGTTCCGTCAGGTGATCGAATCGGCACAGTCGCCCATCGACGTCGATGCGAGCGATCTGCTCGATGGAACGCTTGCCGTGGAACGGGTACTTCGACGTCGCTCCGAGAAGTCTCCGTCAGATGGTGCGCTCATCCGTCGTGCCACTCGGACCGTGATCGACACGGGCGGCTCGGCGTGGGACGAGGCGTACCCGTCAGCCGAGCGGATGGCCCTGGTCGGGCTGAGCACGGTCCCTGCGACACTGGTCGATCTGTTCAGCGCCATCACGTCGCGGTGTGACGTCGAAGCCCACCTCTTCCTACGTCGCGGCACGGGTCCGTTTCTCGAACAGCGGCTCGCCGACGTGTGGCCGGTCCCGAATCCGGGGCAGGTGGTGGTTACGTGACTGACGCGCCATCCGCGATCCGATTCGATGCCCCGAATCTGGAAACGGACGTCCCGGTGGCGGAGATCGAGACGACGACCCGCTATCAGGAAGCTCGGGCTGCGATGGCTGTCGTCGCTGCGCTCAGGGACCGCGGCGTTCCCGTCCGGGACATCGCCGTCGTTGCCCGCGATCTGGACAGCTACGAGGAACCGCTCACGCGGGCCGCGATTCGATACGGCGTCACGCCGGTGTTCTGGACGCAGATCGACCTCGTCGAAACCGGGTTGTATCGGCTGATCACGTCGCTCTGTGAGTTGTTCGCCGCCGACGAACCGGATCGGGAACTCTTCCTCCGACCGCTGGAGCTGGAGTGGACACCACAGGAGGCGACTGACGAATGGCCGCTTCCCGCTGATGTGCTTGCAGAGACAGTTCACCGCCTCCCACAAGAGTCGCGTCCCACCCACGCGTGGAACTCGCTCATCGACGAGGCGGGGTGGACAGACCGGCGAGTGGTCGAATACGCTGAATGGGTCGCTCGTGATCCGGAGCCGACACCGGCAGCTGTCGCTGATGTCCTCGGTGGGGTGGTCGAATCGTATCGAGAAACTGTAGTACCTGAGCGACAGGCGACGGACTCGCCAGCACTGCTGGAGACCGAAACGGCGGCGCGTGCGACCGTTCGGATGGAGACGCTCGTCAAACAGGTCGAGAGCAAGTACAGCCAGCGATTAGCAAACGAGTGGACGGACGAATCGTGGACAGCAATCCACGGAATGTGCGAGTCGCTCGCCCGGCAACGGCCGGGACGTCGGGAACACGCGAACGCGCGAGCAGTGGATATCCTGGAGTCGAACGACATCTGGGCCCGCGAGATTCCGTACGTCGTCGCTGTGGGGCTCGTCGATGGCGAGTGGCCAACACGGGCGAGCAGCACCGTACCGCCCGAACTCCAGCACGCGATCCTCGCCGGTGACAGCCCAGCAGAACGACTGGCCCCACGGACGGCCTGGCTCGGCGGTCGTGACCTCGACCAGTTCCGCGATACACTCACCGCAGCCACGACGGCGCTCATCATCACACGCCACGTGCGCGACGTCGATGGAAGTCAACAGACACGGTCGCCGTTGCTCGACCACATCGACATCGAACCCATCAGCCGCGATGCTCGCCAGCGACTCCTGAGTGCTGACCGAGCACTGCCGAGTGAGATCGAATCGATGCTTCCCGAGGAGACGCCAGCGACACCGGAGGTGACACCCGATGCCTGAGAGCACCAACACGAACAACGACACGACTGACCACGATGAGCCGACCGAACTACGAGATGCCCAGAAACGAATCCGGGACGCCTACTTCGACCACGACGCCGGCTTACACGTCCTGAACTGTAACCCGGGGGCTGGCAAGTCAGTCACGATCACGCACGTCGCAGCCGAAGAACTTCTGCGCCGGTACGTCGCCGGCGACTCAACACCCGAACAGCACGTCTGCGTGGTCTCATTCACCCGCGATGACGCCGCCGACTTCGTGCCAGCAGTCATCGAACGCGTCCACGAGCTCGTCGAACACGACCTAACACCGGCTGCTGCAGCCGTCTCTGGGGACGACATCGAATACCTGGTGGACCGCGTCAGGCGAGCGCCGCTCTTCGGGACGATTGACAGCGTCTTCCGATGTATCCTCGGAGAGTTCGTCGCCGAGGTCGGATTCGTGGAGACGCCCAACATCGGCAACGAAGGACAGCTTACCCGCCTACACGCTGACTGCTACGAGGAACTCGTGTCCAACCCAGCGTTCGCGGACGCCATGGACGTCGTCGAAGCCGCCTATCCGCCGGGAGAGTACGACGACGGCCCAACCGACCTCCTGCGCCAAGCCCTCCACCACTGCCGGGCGCGCCGGCTCACGACGGCGGAGTTCACCGACGAACTCCGTGCAACGGTGGAAGCCGTGTATGAAGAAGGAGAGACGACGTCGTTCGATGACATCGCCGATGCACTCGCTCGCTGTGTCGGCACCGAAGCAGCAACGGAGGCGTGCCGGTCAATAGGTGAATCTGACCGGCAGGAACTCGTCGCCGCCGACCAGCAGATACACGCGGCGTGGATCGAGGCGGTTGACGCCTTCGAGACGCTCCTGGAGGGGTACCGTGAGACGTACAAGCGGCTCACCCGCAAGCGCGGCGTCATCTCGCACACGGACTGCTCGTACCTCGTCGCGGAGTTCCTCACAGGGACTCTCGGCACGAATGCCTCGACGGCGAAGAAACGAGAGCGAGTGCTGGCTCGGTTTCAGGACCGCCTCGGGAGCGTCATCATCGACGAAGCGCAGGACATCTCCCAGCTCCAGCACGACGCGCTCGCGGAGATCGTCACCGAAGACTGCCGCGTCCTGGCAGCCGGTGATCTCCGCCAGACCGTCTACGTGTGGCGGGATGCACATCCGGGGATTTTCGAACGCGCCGTCGAAGAAGGGCGCTACCTAGACATCGACTGGAGTACTCACGTGACGGAGACGGCGGCCACCACGTATCGCTGCACCCCCGACGTCGCCGCCGCAATCAACGAGATTGCCGAGCCGAGTCTCACCGACCCCACGCGCGGCGATATCGGTGCCCTCGACGTCACATACCCGCATCTCGACGCCGCCCGCGACCCGAACCCCGGACCGAGTGTTCACATCGCCGCGTTCGATACCGCCGCCGTTCCCGGGTCGATCCCATACATCGCCCCGGACCACGGCAAGGGTGAAGCCGGTATCTTGGCGACGTATCTCTCGTGTGGTCTCGCCGACGGCACGTTCTCCTACCCCGATAGCGAGGCCGAGGGAGCAGGTGAAGACGGTCCCGACGACCCTGATGTCACGGTGTTGTTCCGGTGGCGAACGCACATGGATCGCTACCGGCAGGCGTTCGAGACTGAGGGGCTCGCAGTCGCCGACGCATCGAAGTATCTTTTCGACTGCCCTGCCGTCACGGCAGTCATCGACGTCGCCGAGTGGCTCACGAATCCTGTCGACACAGCTCGCACGCGCACGCTCGTCACAGAGTCCGAACTCGGGCTGTCCACACTCGAAGCAACCTTCGAGACACACGGCTGGCAGCTCGACACCGTCCGTACCAGCGCTACGAGCGAGATATCCACCGAACAACGTGACGTCCTCGACCGGCTCCATCGCCTCCGTGACCAGCGGGCGACGTTCAGGCGTCAGTCAGCCGCGGTCAGCCTCGCCGACATCATCGACACGCTGGCACTACGATCCGATCCCAACGATGTTGCGCCCACGGTTACGCCGGCCCAGCGCGTCGCAAATCTGGACAAGCTCGTGGAACTCGTGACGCAGTGGGAGACCGAGTCACTGAGTATCCTCGGTGACCTGACGGACGTGCTGACGCAGTACCGTGACGAGCCTCATACAGGCCCGACCCAGCCCGTCCACACGGACGATCACGACGTCGTGTTCAAGACGATTCACCAGATGAAGGGCGACGAGAGCGACGTCGTCGCCCTCGCAGATGTCGGATGCCCGCTACGCAAACACGGGCCGGTCAGTCATCGCCTCGTCGCCACCGGGTCGATGATCGGACTCGCACCGCCGGAACACGCTGCCACGCCAGGTGTGGAGTCACTCTCGGTCTACGCGGGCGGGCTGTTCGACCCCGACGGCGACGACAGTCGGATTGGCTCGTCGCCGTACCCCCTCGATGTCGGCCTCCGGTGGGCCAGCGAACACTGGACGGACGAAACCGAACCCGAGTCCTCCAACCCGACACTCGCGGGTCACGACCGCGTCCAGACGGCGACTCGACTCACGAGAGCCGAATCCTGGCGGCTCTTGTTCGTCGCATTGTCCCGGGCCAGGAATCATCTCGTCGTCCCGCTCCCACGCGAGATTCCCGGCCCCGAGCGGCCTCGGGATCGCTGGCTCGAATCGATCTGTGACGGTCTCGGATTCTCCGGGACGCCCGGTGCTGGAACGTACTCCCTCGACGTCGAAGCACCGGACAGTAGGGAGCGATCCATCGACGTCGCAGTCAATGCTGTCGACACGCTCACCAGACAGCCCACCCACGACGATGCAACCACACGACCACCGTTTGCAGCGACGACCCCGCTGGAGAGAGACAATCTTCCCGGCCTCGTCCCGCGAATCCTCCGTCCAAGCACGCTGTACCCGCTCTCCGAAGAGCCAGCAGCGAACATTCTCGACCACCTCCAGGGCCGACCACTCCACACGGACACCGACACGGTCGATGCCGAACTGCCACTCACCCTCGACGAATTCGACACAGAGGACGTCGGCACGTTCGTCCACAGCGTTCTCACGACCGCCGTGCAGAACGGCGTGTCAGCAACCGCTCTCCGTACCGTGAACGAGGAAGTCCAACAGATCATCGACGACCAGTTGTGGGAGCACGGCCCACCAGCAACCGACGCCGAGCGAGACGGATTGCTCGCGTTTCTCACCGAGGATGTCCTGCCGGCCGTCGTCGAATCCGACCTGTGGAGGCAACTAGAACGCGCAGACGACGTCTACGTTGAAAAACGCCTCCGTGGCCACGTCAGACGGAACGACGTCGAATTCGAACTCGAAGGCCAAGCCGATTTCGTCCTCCGACACCCCGACGGCACCGTCACAGTCGCCGATACGAAGATCGCACTCACTGAGCCGAACGCCGACACGCGCCACCGCTACCGGATACAGGTTGCCTGCTACGCGTGGCTCCTCGCCCGCGAAACCGACGTCGATGACCCGACGGCAATCACCACCGCCGTCGAAACGTTCGGCGCAGTCAACGACCGCACCGTCGAACCACTGTCGCCGTCAATCATCCGGAACCGACTCGACGCACTCCTCGGCGGAGGCCGGTAATATGCTGGCGAACACTGACTCTCGACCACCACGCGTTCTCACAGCCGAGCTGACCTGGGACCCCGTTCACTCCCTCGACGTCGGTCAGCAGGTGGTCACGTTCGACGCGAGCCCTACAGACCACCGCTACCGGATGTACCGTATCGGACGGGTGACCGATATCCAAACGACCCGGACAGAAACGCTGCGCGTCACGACTGCCGACGCCGAGATCGACGTCGCCGCCACGCACCCGCTCTTCGTGAAGAAGTGGAACAAAACGATGTTCCGCAACGCCGAGAAGCTGGAACCCGACGACCACATCTTCTGGTTCGCGCCACCCACGGACTACGACGAGAACAACGCCTACAAGCGGGGCTATCTCATGGGTGCGTTCGCCGGAGACGGGAGTGTCCCCGGCTACAAAGACCGCAGGGAAGAGCCGCGAAACGCCGGTTCGTACGTAAGTTCAGTCGATGAAGAAGTGGGTCGAACCGTCGTGGAATACGCCGCGGATGTCGCCCCGGAGTATGACCTCGCGTTGAAACAGCGAAGTTACAACGGGAACAACGACACGGCGACGATGCCTGTCTCACCCGGCGCAAGCGACGCAATCATCCGTGCAGACCTGCTGTCGGACCAGCCGGCGAACGACGAGGACTTCGCTCGCGGCTGGCTGGCCGGCATATTCGACACCGACGGCACCTTTCCGAAAGGCAAGGAGCTGGGCTACTGTCAGTACGAGGGTCCGATATTCGATCAGGTGTGCGAGTATCTCAACCTTCTCGGCTACGAGTGGAGTCACGACGAGGGCGAACGCGGCGAGTTCTCGGATAAGGTGCGACTCACGCCAGGGCGAGAGACTGGGCGCGTATTCGAACACTTGATCGAGATCCGTCCTGAGGTCTATCGGAAACGGATGTCGTTCGTCGGCAATCGAAGAATCGGAGGCCACACGACAGTCACGGCAGTTGAGTCAGTGGAGACGACAACGGCGTATGAGGTGGAGACTACTCACGGGACGCTGATTGCAGAGGGAATGCTGTCCGCAGCGGATTGAGAGCGACTCGGTCCTTTGGTCAGGTTTCGTTGATATCCCCCGTGAGATACTCCACGCTTTGTTGAACGATCTTGTGGGTGAACTCATCGGTCACGTATCCCTGCGCTCTGGCCACAGCATCATGTTTGACAGTGGCCAACACCCACGGCGAGCAATAGGATGTCTTGTCCGGATCATCTCCGACCACCCAATCTTTGTCTCTCACTTCGACGTTTGCTGGAAGATCACTTAACGTGAAACCGGCACACACGTATTCTTCGCCAGCGTACGGAATGTTGTCAGCAGCCAGCACCAACCACAATCGAGGATTGCTGCCCTCGTTGTACGGATCCGGGGCCCAGAACACATCGCCGGATTCGAATGTGTTACTGTTTCTGCTCATCGCGGTGGTTACGAGGATCGACGGCGTGAGCCTGCCACTCGTCCATTTGTGGTCTTTCTCCGTCGGTTTCTCGAACGGCTAATGCAGCGGCCGCATGCCCAGTCGCGGCACTGACAGCTTCATCGTGGTCACTGACTCGCCAATACTTCCCACGGTGATCGACTCGTCCCCGCTCTCGCAGTCGCACGAGTGTCGGGCCGACAGAGCCCGTTTTCACACCGGTTTCGGATGCTATTTCGCTTTGCGTGAACGCTTTGTCTGGATGGCTACGGAGAAAGCTGAGTATCTTTGCCGCATTTGTCCCCGGCGTAGGACTATCCTCACCGCTGCCACCCCCCAATTCCTCGAACCGATCCTTGTTGATTGGCATAGCTAGCTAATTGTACTGGACTGTATTGAATGTATTGGAGTATCAGACCCATTATTTGTATCTCTCGGCGAACTGGACAGCTGCTCGGTGAACGTATGGCGGATACGACGAAGATGAAGACCCAGGCATCGGAAAGGGAGATGCAGCATCCGCGGCGACCGCCCTGGAACGTGATGAGCCCGTTCTCACTGGTGACCGACACTTTGGGAACATCCCATGTGGCACTCACGAAGCGTACCGATGACTACCACTCAAAGTGGCCTCAGGCCTGGAGGGTCCGCCCCACGACACTGAAAAAGACGATCTACACATTCCGGAATTGCCCCCCTCATTGCTCCTCTGATTCTGTGCAACAGAAACCTCAATAAAATAATAACTAACACACCTACTTCCACACCATCCAGAATCAACTGCGGGGATCGACTATATGCGGGCCATTCACGGGGACATTATACCGGTAGTGGTGGCTTCAGTGAGTGTGCTCTCATCGAATGAGAGGCACCCTTAGCACGTTTTCTTACTGCTACTGTCTTGCCGAGGTGCGTCGAGGTCCACTCTCCAGTGTAGTCCCTTACCATTTTAGCAATACGTGCTAAGAGGCGCTTAGAACCCTCAAATACTCTTCTGAACATCTTATTCCCTGACGCCGATTTAGAGGCCGATAAATCTACTAAGAACGGGTCTAAACGTGTTCTGCAAACCGGGGGAAACGTACTAAATACATGTCTGTATTTGTATAATCCCGGTCAGATTGCGCCGACGATACGGTCCGCGCACTCACTCATCTCGCTTTGGTCAGGCAACCGTCTCCGGATGTTGTAGTACGTGAGGAGCTCGTCGAAGACAGTACTGATCGCCCCGGATTCGGCGAGTGCCTCACGTACCTCTGCAGGCCGGTGCCCATCCTCTTTGCGTTTGCTAACCTCGACGTCGAAGTGTTCCATATCGGAGAGCCGTGACAGGATCGCAGGAAGGTGCTTTCCACTCGGCGTCACGAAGTACCGGTCCATCCGATCCGGGAACGAGCTGAGTTTCTCCATCGTCCCCTGCGTTCCTACTGTACCACCCGTCTTCGTTTCGACTTCGCCGATCACGGTCGGGTCGCCCTGGGCGAATCCGACCACGTCCAGGCGTTTCTTCTCCAGATGCGAAACTGCGTCCCAACAATCGGCCGGCTGGAGTCGCCAAGCATCGCAGTACCGGACGACGCGGTCAACGTCCGGCCGGGAAGCGACGAGAAACGCGAGCAGATCTATCCCGACCCGATGGAGAGTCCCTTCGGACGGGGCTCGCTCTCCCCATCCGTCGTGGCTGACGTTCGTGATTCCCAACTGCTTGCGAACCGATCCGGGAACAGAATAGTACGTCTGAGGGGCCGTGGGTTGAGAGAGGACGCCCCGGTCTTCGAGCTGTGCGACGTCGATATCGAGCTCCGATCCCTCTGGTGTGTCCCGGAACGACGCCATGCTCTCGGCCAGTGAATACGTCCCAATTCTTCTCTCCATCGCTAAGCCGACCCGCGTAAGGAACAGGACTTCATGAGCGGTCAAGTCCTCGACCTCGGACGGATCGACGAGCGGTTGGACGGACATCATTCGGATGGCGTCGTGTCTCGGCATCGACACCGCTGCCTGCTCGACGTGCTGTTGGGATGCTGCGTACTCCGACGACGTACTGGGTTGCAACGACTCGGGAAGGAACGGCGAGATCCTCCGTGAATCGGGAATATCGATGGACGCCCGGGTCAACGTAGCGAGTTCGTGCCGGTACTGCTTCCATGGACTCGTTTTTGTGCGTGGAGCGAACGGGGTGGGGAATGGTGCAGGTATCTCGTAGGAGTCGGTCATCTCAGCGGTGTCGAACCGGTCATCAATCGCACTCTCTAGTGCGTTTTTGAGCGTTTGCTTGTTGGAGACGTCGTTTCCTGGCCTTGCAGGGGACGGAAAGAACTCGCAGATCTCGTCGAACAACTCTGGGAGGAGGATAGGCTCGTCGAAATTGAGCGTCGAACTCGCACGAATGGTATCTGCGACCGTGACGAGACGTTTATCTGGTCTGGATATCGTGTCCCGCGAACTCGGGTCTACGAGTGGATTCTGAGAGGCTGCGCCGAAATGCGGAACGAACGACCGATTCGGCTTCCGCAAATCCAAGTGATCCCGAATCGTCTCAGCGGCGCGGGGCGTCGTTTCGACGTATCGTTGGATGTCGCTGTCGGAAAGGGTCTGGTAAGCGAGACTCACTAACCGGTACCAGCCGTGCCACGCATAGTTGGCGAGGCGAACCAACACCACTTCCTCTGGAATGTAGAGGGAATCACCTCGCCTGGAGAGCGGCGGGAGCTCGTCAAGATCGGGAGATGGGAGATACAGCCGGTCGTCTACAGGCTCGATAAATGTCCGTGCAGTCACCTCGGTGAACGGTATTTCGTATCCACCTTCGCACTGTGTAACCCGACTCGTGTATCGAGAGTGGAGCATTCTCAACGACTCGTCCTGAGAGTAGTACGTTCGCGCCGGTCGTTTCGGTGTGGATGCCCGCCGTTCGGAATCTGGTGCGAAGAGCGCGGCAACGATCTCACGTTGTAGCCCCTCAGGCAGCAGATTCTGGAACGCATAGAGGACGTTGTAGACGTAGTGGTCTCGAATATCTCGTGTGAATCGGGAGAGGCTTGGGTGTTTCTGGAGCGGATGTGTCATCATCCGGCGCTCCGAACTGTGTTCGGGGAACTGCGTGTGGTGATGCGTTCCGGGAAGCGGATCGGCGAATTCGACGCGGACAGCAGCACGCGCTGCAAACGTGGCGATCTCGTGGATGGACTCCACAACGGGCGGATCCTCAGGGCTCCCCGTTCCCTTCAACGCCTCGACGCAGTACTCATCGAGTCGCTTCCCGAATGGCGTCTCGGACTCGCCGGACAGGGACAGCAAGTGCTTCAACTGCTTCCGTGAGCAGTCCAGTGGCAACACCACCGCTCGTGCTACATGGGCGTCGGAAGCGTCCAGATCAAGCATAGGTTGGAACGGAGACCAGGTCAGCGAGGGTGTCGAATCCCTCATCCAGGAATTTCCGACGGGGAACCAACGCGATCCCATCGAGGAGTGGCACCTCACTGAGAATCTGTTCGTGTAACGCCTGGACATTCGGAACCGACGAGTACTCGTCTCGCTCGTCAGGGAGAACACCGAGATCGCGGTCTAGTTCGGCTGTCTTCAGGTACTGGAGGAAGTCGTAAATCTCCTCTCGGTTTGGGAAGACGACGACGCCAGTAGCTGCTGTTTTGCCGAGTTGCGCAATCTGTAAGTAGACATCGAACGGTTCCTCGTCCCAATCAATTACGACTCCCAGGTACCGTAGCCGCTGCCCGTCACTCGTGTACTCAAACCCGGCGACGTCGAATCCAACTACTGGCGGCCTCGACGAGGAATCATCGGAGACGTCGTAGTCAGCAGGAGAGTGGACGATGTGTGGTGCGACCGCCCAGTCCACGTCTGGTAAACCGCGCAGTTCAGCTTTCGCTCTTCGGACAACCAGATTGTGGTCACGATGGTCGTCGAGTACCGCAGTTCCGTCGAATGGCTTGTGGTCCGAATGCGGGTGAGAACCCTGGATCGATGAGTTGCTCCTCAACTCTACGTCCCACGCCTGGCGGAACTCCGGCGTCGTACTGTAGACCTTCGAGCGGTCAACACGGCATTTCACTACCCACTCGGATTCCAGCTCGGACGGTCGCACGTCGTAGTACTCCGCACAGATCTCATTGAGACTCCGTCCCCCGCCTCGAACGAGCGAATCGTATCGTGGAAGCAATCCGTACTGATCGAGGAACACCACGTGGGCGAATACCCTCGCTGGAGTGTCTTCGGCCCCTCTTCGTGTAATCCGATCCTCGCTGGCCTGAATCCCGGCCAGCACGCCCGGAACTAACTCATCTGCCTCGGACAGGTACCGACGGTAAACCGACGCGATCCACGTCTGATCCGGAATCTGGTATGGTGTATCCGAGACGTACGCGTCGAACTGGTCAGACTCAGATTGGATGAGTGACCTGACCGCCAAGTAGGTGGGTTCGAATGAGATGCGGTCACTACCGACGACGGGATATTTACCTGGTAGCGTCTCGGGTGGTCGATGTGCACTGAGTAACCAGTTCTGTGTGGCGAGCCGTCGTTCGAATTCGACCACGGGAGAGGGATGACATTCTGATCCGTCCTCTCCGTATATGCGGCCACAGACTGAGCAAGTCCTCTCGACAAAGTCAGTGAGTTCCGGTTGGTGTTTCTGCTCACCCCCTTCTGACTGACTCTCAGAGTTCCCCGACATGCTGTAACTAAACCTCCGGTCAAAGTTAAAGGTCTGTAAGCAGAAGGATTGAGTCAGACCGTGAATCACCCCGGGTCAATCCCCGAGCCGGTTGACCTGCATACGCTGTTCGAAGGAAGCCTTAGTGTGTCCCGTCTCGAAGAGTGGGTAACGCGACTCAACGTCGGAGCCGAATATGAGCGACTCAAACACGCCTAAGTACCTCGATACAAAGCACGAACGCAACCGCGAGCAGCGCATCGGGGGTATCAAGCGCTGGGTCGAGTACATCAAATCAGAGCCGCCGGAGAAATGGGGGCCACAGCAGAACGCGGTCGTCAACGATCAACTTGATGCGGCCCAAAGTGTACAGACATCGGTTTCTCATCAGAAACATGTACGAAGTGTCGCAGCGGAAATCATCGAGAACTCCGGCGATTCCAAGGACGATTAACCGAAGGCAATTCTGGAACGACGATGTGAGATGAAATTGACGAACACCAGTACCGCGAAAAACGACGAGTTGTTCTCCGACACGATCTCGCTTGATGACGTCATCGAGTTCTATCTCGACACGAACCCATGGGGTGTTCAGCCAACCACCGTCACAGCCTATCGAGGGCGACTCAAGCACTTCCAAGAGTTCTGCAGAGAGCATGAGATCGAGTACCTCGGAGACATCCGTCCAAACACGTTGGACGAGTTCCAAAACTACCTCCGCGAAGAATCATCTCTCGGGGCAACGTCGTCGATCAAGGGCTGTCTGGCCGCCCTCAGGAAATTCCTCCAATACTGTGAACGCAGGGGAGTATTCGATCACGGCTTCCACAAGCTCGTGATTCTGCCGACACTCTCTAAGCATGAGGGGCAAGACGAGCGGTGGCTGGCCAGAGAGAATGCCAAAGAAATTGTTGAGTACCTGAATACGTACAGGCCGTTCACCAAAGCACACGTCGTGTGGGTTATTCTCTCTGAGACCGGAATTCGACAGTCTACGCTCCACGCGTTCGATCTTGACGATTACGACGCCGAGGAGCGCTACACCGCAGCCGTCAACCGTGAAGAGACCGGGACGAGGTTGAAGAACGGCTACGACGGCGAACGAGAAATCAGCATCTCCAAGGATGCCGCTCGGGCCATCGATGGTTATATTGAGGCAAATCGAAACTCGGTCACCGACGAACACGGACGAGAGCCATTGCTGACGACGAGGAACGGTCGGCTTCAGAAAAGTACGATTCGACAGTACGTGTATGCGTGGTCACGGCCGTGTGCCATCGGGAAGGACTGCCCAGTCGGTGAGGATCCGGACACTTGCGAGGCCGCCCAAACGAACAACGCCGCATACGACTGTCCAGAATCCGTCTCTCCACACCCTATCCGCCGGGGGTATATTACTCATCTCCGGGCGAATGGCGTTCCCACCGAAGACGTAATATCGGAGCGCTGTGACGCCAATCCCGACACGATAGAACAGTGGTACGATATGAGCACTGAGTCAGATCGGCGCGAAGCTCGACGTTCCTACGTTGAAGATCTCTAATTGCTTTCACTGCACGGGACGTTATTGAGAAGACCAGCTAGCCAAGTCTGGAAAACACTCGGGACAATATTCAACCACGGTTCCTCCCTCAATCACATTTGAGATGGTCTGGACCTCTGAGTCAAGTTGGTCCCGTAGCTCCTCCTGAGCGTCACCGAGTACGTCCGACGCCCACTCACGTTCGAACCCACAGGGTGGATTCTCGGCCTGATGAACGACTGACGGCGCTGACTTCTGCCCCTCTGTGTACTGGTGTTCGATCTCTACTGGCGTCGATAGAACTTCCTCACCCACAGACCCGCGCAACGCCGACAGCTCGTCAGGTTGAATCGCGCGAAGCTCCGAGACGTGTTGCATCGCAGGCTCGAATCCCATCGCTTCCTCGAACGACGCGTAGTCGCACCGACGTACTGGCATGTATGAGAGTCGAAGACGCTCTGCTGCAGAACCGACCTGTTGACGAATGGCGCGTGCTCGGTACAACATCGAGGTGTATGTCTCGTGGACGGAGTCGATTTCCCACGACGAACTCAGATCTCGCCGTGTCCGAACGACGAAGACTGCGCTCTCCACGCCCGGCTCGGTCAACAGCCCGTCGTCCTCCCGTTCCCTCGCCAGTCGCTCTTCTGTTGCGTATACAGGAAAACACTCAGTGCAGGGAGAGATGTCACGGGAGAGAGCCTCCTCGTGTGTCATATAGAGATGCCGCGATTCGGTTCTCCCCGGGGGACGATCTTCTGTTGTCACTCGCACCCCTGATTCAGTGACGAGTTCACCCGTCTCTACCGCCGGCGGAACATCGTCAGCGATCTGAGTGGCATCATGGAACCCGTGGAACGTGTCCAGTTCGGGAGAGCCTTCACTGTCGTAGTTGTGCCACCACTCGACGGCCACGGGGTCGTCAAGAGCGGGAGTTTCCTCGTTCAACGGTGGCAATTCGGCTGGTTCTCGAATATCGCGTGACATTGTTGGGAGCCTCGTTCACGGGAACTTTTGAGATACGCTGTCGACACGGGATTTCAGGACGCATAAGTTCACCTGTCTGAGTGGAACGAATCCCCGAACTCCTCTTGAAATCCTTCGACAAGTCGAGCGAGTCCGGATTGTAACGTAGATCGGGCTTCTGTTTTCGTCTCCTGTATATGCTGTTGCTGTTTTCCCGAGGCATCAGCCGCCATCTCGTTCAGTTCGAGCATCAGTGCCTCGATGGTCTCCTCGTCTTCGAGCATATCGTAGGTTCGAAAGATGTCTTTCAGGCCGCGTTTGGCCGATTGCCTGACGCGTCCGTCGTCGTCCGTGATGGCTTCCAGCAGGAAGCCACAGAGGGCATCTGTCTGCTCCCGGATTTCGGTTGCATCGACGTCGAGTGATCGGTCATCGTTATCGAGAGCGACTACCGTCGGAATCCCCGGCGTAAGTTGTTCTGCCACCCGGACAATTGACTGTCGTACGTAGCCGTCATCGGCCGCCGCGTACATCTCTGTTAGTTCGTCGAAACAGATCTCGAAGAGATCGATTCGCTCTCCGAGATCCATGTCCTTGATCTCGTCAATCGCTTCGTTCGCTCGACCCGAATCTCCAGATTCGATATCGGAGACGTATCCTTCCCATCGGTCGCGCATAGACAAAGTTTCTCGTGAAACCCGTATTAGCACTGGGGTCAAGCAGTACAGCTCGCCGGAAGACGCTCGCGCACAAATCGGCACGCTCCCTGAGCTTTAAGCCAAATCCGACATAAATAAGATATGACGAACTCCCTCTGGCCCGAAGAATGCCAAGAATGTGGCGAGCCTCAAGTTCCCGGCTGGTATGTGAGGTACCCGCTCCACGACGGGAACGGGAACTACTATCTCGGTAACTACTGCCCACACTGCGAGGCACTACTCTTCAAATCTCGACCAAGCGGCGCTGACGGTCAGTTGACGGAGCATCTTGAGCACGTTGCCACTCTCGATAAAGATCCGCCCGACGACATTGAAGATGTAGAAACGTTCTAACCGACCCGCATCATCGGAGCCTCAACGGTTCCAATTACAGTAAAGTGAGAACCCCTGCTGATGCTCTTCTAGGGCTGCATTCCTTCCTGATAATCTTCGACGAGTGAATCGTGGTCGTCTTCGACGTAGTCGATGGTTTGAGAGAGTTGGGCATGCCCTGCTAAGAGCCTGGCTTGGTTGATGTCGATAGTGTCGATGTCGTTAACCCAGTGACTAATAGCGCTTCGCCGTAGTCGATGTGACGTAACGAACCACTCCTCGACCGTTTCCTCTGGGCCCGGGTCAGCGGGTCGTAACGGTCGCTGTAGCCCAGCGTTCCGCGCGGTTTGCTTGATGACGTCGTTGATGTCCCCGGGTTGCATCTCGTCATTATGCGTCGTACACAAGATCCGGCCCTCTTCCGGTGTGACTGCGCCGGAGAATGCGTGCCTGACACGCTCGCACCACCGTCTGAGTGTCAGACGGAATTCTTCCGGGAACACGACATTCCGGCGGGCAAGCCCGGGGTTCTCACGAGCGTCGATTTTGGCGGACTTGATGTTGATTGTACACATATCCCAGTCGATATTCTCGATTCGCATACTCGCCAGTTCAACGCTCCGAGCCCCAGTGTACCAGGAGAGACGAACGATTACCTCGTTCCGTAGCTGAGTTTCGCGGCGTTTGCCGGGGATAGCGTCGAACAGTTTCTCGACCGCGTCTGGCCGAAGGGCGATGACGTCGTCGTTGTCTCGTGCATTGTCGATATCGTGCGCAGAGAGTACGTTCTGTCGCTTGTACTCGGCTGTTCTGCTGATGCCGTAATCGTCCTTGAGACTGATCCCATCACAGGGGTGCCCGCCATCGTTAGTAAGTTCAAGGCTGTCGTCTGCAGCGTCATTCGTGATTATCGAGTAAAACGACTGGACTGATGTGAAGTAGGAGTGAACCGTCGTGTCTGCGAGGTCCGTGATGCCCTGAATGTACCCGCGGACGTCGGACTCCTCAGCTGCGAGCGGGTCAATACCGTTGACCTCACAGAACTGTAGCCAATACCCGACTTCCCTTCGACGTGTATCCCACGTCCGGTCGCTCGTCCCGGTCTTTTGGGACGTGAGAGATGCGAGATACTTCCCTCGGAGCGCTTCCATCTCCTCGCTGAGCTCCTTGTCCTCTGGTGTTACGTACCGGCCTTTGTTGTCTCTCATGCGTCTCTCACCCAGTGCCGTGTCCCGTCAGCAACCGTACTCTGGACGTTCTCTGTCGTCCGGTTCTCAAGGTAGATGAGGGCCTGGCGGACGATGAGTTCGCTTTCGTCGTTGTCCATTTGGAACGCAATTGCTTGCGCACTCCCGTCTATTCGTGCTTGCCGACTTTCAATCGCAGTCTGAACACCGTGTAGCCGATCCATATCCCTCGAATCGATTTCTCGTCGCACGTCATCAGAGAAATCACTGTACCGCGGGATGTGCGCGAGTGCTTGCATCGCCACCTCGCTTAACTGATCTTCCGGTGGCATCGACCCAGGTGTGAGCGCATCGTCAAGCTCACGCTGGAGTGCTTCGACTTGCCCTGAGAGCGAATCGAGATCGGTAGTGACCTCGCTGAAATCGATATCCTCGCCACCGTCGAGGTGGTCAGCGGCGTCTACGTGGACGTACTCGTCGTTGAGTTCCCGATCCACCGCGCGACGGACGACGCCTGCGAGCGTCTCGTCGTTACTGATCGAGGTTTTCCACTCCTCTTTTTTCTCGGGGGTAACGCGGACGTTTAGCGGGACTTGGTTCCGGTTTGCCATTCCTCGCCACTACTGCTGACGAGGGAAAATGTAAAGGCTTGGAAAGTTGGGTGCCCCAGTGGGTACCCTTAATCTCCAAACATTTGGCGCATCATGGGGTGCATCTCCATGAGCTGTTCTTCGGCGATTTCCTCGTACAGCTTGTACGTGATAGAGACTGTGAGGAGGAGCGACGTCCCCGAGACGCCGCCGATGGTGCCGAGCATGTTCGCCATGACGGCGAGCAGGCCGACGAGGACGCCGCCGACGACCGTCACCTGCGGGATGTACCGCTCCATGACCCGCTCTATCACCTGCGGGTTACGGCGGAAGCCGGGAATCTGCATCCCGGAGTTCTGAATCTGCCGCGCGGTCGCCTCCGGGCCCATGTCGGCGGTCTCGACCCAGAAGATGGAGAAGATGGCCCCGCCGACGAGCATCAGCGTCAGGTCGATGGCGACGCGGACGAGAATCTGCCACGGCTCCTGCGACGCCGACCCGAGCCACCACATCCACTGGCTGGGCGCGTGAATCGGGTTCAGGTAGTAGAACAGGCCACTGGTGACCTGTCCGCTCGTGTACTGGCCGAGCCACGCGGGCATGCCGACCCACTGGCTGTTGAGGATGCGCCCGAGGAACTGGACGTTCGCCTGCAGAGCGCGGACGAAAATCATCGGCAGGACGCTCGCGTAGATGAGCTTCACGGGGAAGCGACCGCGGGCACCCTTGACGCGGGCGTGCGAGAGGGGAATCTCGACGCGGACGCTCTCGGCGTAGACGACGATGCCGAAGATGAGAAGCGTCGTGATGAGCGGGACGATGCCGCCCACGCCGAACAGGAGCGCCTGTATCCCGCTCGCCGTCGCGAGCGACGGAACCGTCTCGGTCCCGGCGAGGACGTGGACCCACTCGGAGACGATGCCGGTCGTCGACGCGCCGAAGGCCGGGTCGGCGAACAGGCCGCCGACGAGACGCTGGCTGACGCCGGCGATGATGAACAGGCCGACACCGGAGCCGACGCCCCACTTGCTGACGACCTCGTCCATGAACAACACGAGCGCGCCGCCGGCGAATATCTGCGCGAAGATGAGCCACTTCACGCCGACCGCGCCGACACCGAGGGCGCTCGCGACCGCCGGGTCCGCCGGGAGGTAGCCCCCGGCGAAGACGATGGGGAGGCCTTGGAGGGCGATCATCCCGAAGACGAGCAGTTTCTGGAGGCCCTGATAGAGGATTTGGTCGCCCGGGTCGTCCGTGTCGAGGCCGAGCAAGTCCCCGCCCTGTAGCAGTTGGAGGACGATGCTCGCGGTGACGATGGGACCGATACCCAACTGGAGGATAGTCCCCTGTCCCCCGCCGAGGATGGAGCGGAACTGCCCGAAGATGTCCTGGCTCCCCGTCCCGACGCCGAACAGCGTGACGTTCGTCAGGAAGAAGTACAGGACGAGAATCCCGGCGGTCCAGCCGAGCTTTCGGCGGAACGGGACGTGGCTGTCCGGGCGGGCCACGGCGGGCATCCGACTCAGAACCGGTGCTGCGGTGTCTTTCCAACTCATGGTCGATTGCGAGTGGCTGTTAGCGATTGCATGGTCTGTCGCGCCGACCGGCGTCGTCACTACGCGAGCGGCGTCCGCACGGGACGCCGTCGCTGTGCTCGCGAATCGGCGGTTCAGTCAGTCGTGGCCAGTCGTCGCGTATAACTGTATCGATGCGGTGACTATCCGTCCGCCGGCGTCGGTGTCGACCGAACCGTCGCGGAACCGGCCGTCTGAACCGACTCATCGAAGGACTCGCGCGGCTCGGCGTCGACGACGCGGAGCGGACGCCGCCGCCCCGCCCGGTCGAACGCGGCCACGCAGTCGTCGTCCCACGGCGGGACCGAGACGAGGACGACCTCGCGGAGCGTGTCGCGCTTCGTCGCCGCCAGTGGTCCCCACGGGTGGGAGACGAACTGCCCCGGCGTCCGGCCCGGCGCGGTCGCGAGGTCGACGCCGAAGACGCCCCGAACCGCCGCACCGGCGCTCGGGTGGACGAAGTGGCTGAACACCGACCGGGTCTCGTCGAGCGACTCCGCCCCGTCTAACTCGCCCGCGGCGGTCGTGCCGAGCGAGAGCGATTCACGGTTCGGTTCGGCGCGCGCCGCCCGGTCCAACAGCGCGTCGAGCAGTCCGCGCGTGACGTACACCGCCTCGCGCTCGGCGACGCGGCGGCCCGGAGCGCGAGGCGGCCCGACGAGCCGGGTGGCGACGGCGACCCACCAGAGGCCGACGCCCAGCACTTCGGCGTCGCTCGCGGCCTGTAGCTCCCACGGGGGATGCGGCAGTCCGAGTCGAAGCGTCGTGACCTGTACGGCGAGTCCGAGGAGGACGAGGGTGGCTCCGAGCGCGGTGACGAGACGAGTGAGACGGGCGACGGAATCGCGGTTCATCGGTGTGCTGTGGTCGGTCAGTCGCGGTGTTGTTTTCGGTTTGGCAATCGCTAAGTGGTTGTCGGGTATTTCGGGGACAAGCTTCTTGAAAAAGACTATAAGCGTCCACGCGAAACCCCCGATTGCCGTGTTTCACGGCCACGAAGCGGCCAACTGCTACCATCGTCTTCGATCTGACAGCCCCTTCGGTGACAGAGCCTGCCCGGTGTCGTCACCGTTGACCGCTTCGACACGGGACACCCCATCCGGCGCAGTCCCCTTGTTTCGGCATCGCGTCGGCGGGTGCCCGCTCGACACCCATGACGAATCCACAGTCGCGATCGCCGGTCGAACGCTCGCTCGCTCGAACGACGCTCGGCGTCGACCTCGCGTCGGCGGCGGCGCTCGCCGTCGCGGCCGTCGTGTTCCGCGGCCCCCCGGCGGAGGTCGGCGACGACGTCGTCGTCAGCGTCCTCCTGTTGGGCGTCGCCTGTACCGGCCTGTTACAGCTCGCGGCGCGTGGCGGACTCTCCTACCCCACGAAGTCCGCGGGCACCCTCGTCGGGCTGTGGCTCGTCGGCGTGTCGTTCGACCTCGGCGCGGGTCACCTCCTGATGTGGGTCGGCGTCGTCGCGGG
>Ga0207720_100537_pt1 | contig 24071 bp, 26 predicted proteins | sample A23P2SouthBayCA_2_FD_187751 | JGI IMG/M metagenome (GOLD analysis project Ga0207720, IMG submission 187751) | Aerobic enrichment media microbial communities from Eden Landing Ponds, California, USA - A23 E3 (2) (SPAdes) | ecosystem: Environmental > Aquatic > Marine > Unclassified | place...
GACCGGGCCGTCTCGGCGACCGTCGACGGCCGCCGGGCGTTCGTCCAGCAGTACGTCGACGAGGGCGAGCGCCACCGCGACCTCCGAATCTACGTCGTCGACGACGAGGTCGTCGGCGCGATGTACCGCTACGCCCCGGCGGGCGACTGGCGGACGAACGTCGCCCTCGGCGGCGACGTGGAGGACGCGTCCGAGGAGCTTCCGCAGGGGGCCGCGGGGGCGGCGCTCCGGGCGACGCGGACGCTCGGTCTCGACTACGCCGGCGTCGACCTCATCGAGAGCGACGACGGTTGGGTCGTCCTCGAAGTCAATCCGACGGCGGGGTTCCGCGGGCTCTTCCGCGCCACCGGGCGGTCGCCCGCGGCGGCCATCGCCCGCCTCGCAATCGAGCGGGCCGGCGGGCGCGTCGACCCGGCGCTCGTCGAGCGCGTCGGTCGCGACCTCGATGGAACGCCGCCCGCGGACGCTCCCTCGCGGGTCCGCGACGAGCGGCTTCCGGTTGTCGGCCACGCCGAGCGCGTGACCGTCACCGGAATCAGCGGGTCGAAAGAGGTGCTCGCCCGCATCGATACCGCCGCGTCGATGACTCGAATCGCTCCCGACTTGGCGGCCGACCTCGGCACCGAGCCGTCGGCCGCGGTCGAAGACGGCGCGCCGCCGCAGGTGGACATCGTGGTCGAACTCGCGGGTGAGCGGCGGACCGTGACCGCGGTGCTCGACGAGGAGATGGAACCGGAGACGCCGCTTCGAATCGGCCGGAACGTGCTCCGCGACTACTACGTCGACGTGCGTCGCGGGGTCCGCGGCGACACGGGTGACTAATGAGACCGGATATATCAAGCCATTCGGTTAATTGGCTCTACTACATAGGGTGACTGCGCCCCGTCCCCGATTCGAGAAGCCGTACTTACGCGACACAGTTCGTTTCGACGACCCACCCGCGCTCGACAGCGCGGCCGTGTCGCGTCACGTCCCACGTCGGTCACGACCCAACTGCCGACGCACGGCGCGCCGAATCGACCACCGGACGCGGGCCATTCTCGGAGAACCGACAGACTGCGAGCGGACAGTCTCGAGCGAGCCACAATCTCGGAATGGATTATAATGATTTACTAAACGCAGTGGCGGGTTTTATGTTCCTAATCAACATATGAACGAGTATGTCTGAGACAGCGTCCAGAAATAACTCGAATACGTTCACAATCGTAAATGAAGTCAACAACCACGGTGCGGCGACGCTCCGCGGGGACAACGGCTCGACGTACCACGTCACGTCCTACGAAAACAGCAGTTTCCGCGACTACCTCGCGAATCACCACGCCGGCGACCGCGTGCGGATGGACATCGTCAGGGCCGGCGTCCGCGCGAACGTCTGGCAGGTGTCGGCGCTCTACCCCGGCGCTGACGAGTAACGCCGGACGCAACGGACGCTCCCGTGCCGCCCGTAATCGGTCGAGAGCGCAGGCGGCGCGGTCGCTGTCGCGGCGGTGACGCGGAAAAGCCGAGGTCTGGACCGGGCGCTACTCGTTGACTTCGAGCACTTTGCCGGCCGCGATGGTCTGTCCCATGTCGCGGATGGCGAAGCTCCCGAGTTCGGCGATTTCTGACGACGGTTCGATGCTGAGCGGCTTCTGCGGACGCAGTGTGACGACAGCGGCGTCGCCGGCCTTGATGAAGTCCGGGGTCTCCTCTGCGACCTCTCCCGACGCGGGGTCGAGCTTCTGGTCGAGCGATTCGAACGTACAGGCCACCTGCGCCGTGTGGGCGTGGATGACCGGCGTGTAGCCAGCGGTGATGACCGAGGGGTGTTGCATCACGACGATCTGCGCCGTGAACGTCTTGGCGACCGACGGCGGGTCGTCGGCCGGGCCGCAGACGTCGCCGCGGCGGATGTCGTCTTTGCCGACGCCGCGGACGTTGAAGCCGACGTTGTCGCCGGGTCCGGCCTCCGGGACCTCCTCGTGGTGCATCTCGATGGTCTTCACCTCGCCGCCGGCGTCAGACGGCATGAACCGGACGTTGTCGCCGGTCTTGAGGACGCCCGTCTCGACGCGGCCGACGGGGACCGTCCCGATGCCGGAGATGGTGTACACGTCCTGAATCGGGACGCGAAGCGGGGCGTCGGTCGGCGGTGACGGCTCTGGGAGGTTGTTGAGCGACTCCAGTACGGTCGGCCCGTCGAACCACGGCATGTTCTCCGAGGGCTCGGAGATGTTGTCGCCCTCGAACGCCGAGATGGGGATGAACCCCGCGTCGTCGGAGTTGAACCGCACCTGGTTCAGGAGCTGTTGGACCTCCTCTTTGACCTGCTTGTAGGAGTCCTCGCTGTAGTCGACGACGTCCATCTTGTTGACCGCGATGATGAGTTCCTCGATGCCGAGCGTTCGGGCGAGGAAGACGTGCTCGCGGGTCTGCGGCGCGACCCCGTCGTCGGCGGCGACGACGAGAATCGCGTGGTCTGCCTGCGACGCGCCCGTAATCATGTTCTTCACGAAGTCGCGGTGACCGGGCGTGTCGACGATGGTGAAGTAGTACTTCTCCGTGTCGAAGCGCTGGTGGGCGATGTCGATGGTGACGCCGCGCTCGCGCTCCTCGGCGAGGTTGTCCATGACGTAGGCGAACTCGAAGCCCGACTTCCCCTTGGACGCCGCCTCCTCGCGGTGCTGTTCGATGATGTGTTCCGGGACGCTACCTGTCTCGAACAGGAGCCGGCCGACGAGCGTGGACTTCCCGTGGTCGACGTGTCCGATGATAGCTAGGTTCTGGTGTGGTTTGTCTGCCATGGGTATCAGGGCGGTGTCGCCCAGTTTGGTAAAATATGACACCCACAGGTAAATCCGTTTTCCCGGGGCGAAGCGCGTCTCGCGCCGGCTCCGACGGGTCGCAGAAAGGGGTTGTCAGGAAACGCGAAAACTCAGGAACGCCGTCACGTTGCGACGCCGTCGGGCGAACCGAGCGGAAAGTCGAAGCGGGAGACGTCGGCTCAGAACCCACGCATCGCGGCGGCCATGTCGGCGAAGGTGGCCGTGCGACGAACGGACTGCTCGTGAGCGTGGGACGTATCGGCGTTATCTTTTACAACAATCATAGTAACTAATTCTACTTTTCGGATAATAAATCTACCGCTGGAGCCGAGTCGCCGAGACGGCCGCGCGATATCAAAGGATAAAGTGCGCTCCCCCCGAGTGAGACGTATGGCCGGCGAGGATATCGACGACGTGGACAGGGCGATTCTGTACGCACTCCAGGAGGACGCCCGGAACATGTCGTCCGGCGACATCGCGAAGCGAACGGGAACCTCGGACAGCACCGTCCGCAAGCGCATCCAGCGGCTCGAATCCGACGGCGTCGTCAAAGGCTACAGCGCGAGCGTCGACTATCAGAAGTCGGGCTATCCGCTCCGAATGTTGCTGTACTGCACCGCCTCGATTCCCAAGCGGGGCGAACTCGTCCCCGAGATTCTGAAGATGGACGGCGTCGTGGCGGTCCAGGAGTTGGTCACCGGCGAACAGAACCTCCTCGTGACCGCCGTCTGCGAGACGGACGGCGACATCACGTCCATCGCCCAGGAGCTCCTCGACATGGGCGTCACCGTCGCCGACGAGGTTCTCGTCCGCACGCACGAGACGACGCCGTTCGGTAAGTTCGATTCCGAGAGGCACGCGGAAAACGACTCCTGAGCGGGCGCGCGCCCGATATCTCCGACGAACGGAGCGTTCACGAATCGCTCACTGAGACCGACGAGCGACCGCGGTCGCCGGTCGCCGCGGCGAGGTGACACCCACCGGGCCGCCGTACCAGCTCGTTCGCGCACATCGCGTTATCAGGTTTCTGGCCTCGAACGAGCTGTTCTACGCGGAATCGACGTTCAGAGTCGATAGTCGATGCCCCCCGAACCCGCAAAACTATAATGTTCTATAATGGCTAATTTGCGAACGGTTTGTGAATGTAGATAGATTTAATAGACAATCTGTTCTTGGATGGGTGTAAGGACGACCAGTATCGGACTGAGAGGCGGTCTCGATGACCGGACTGGTCAACGACGAATCGAACGATGTCAGGACACAACTCGAACTCGACGGTCGGAGCACTCCCGGACGCGTCGGCGGATTCGCCGTTCGCGCCCGTTGCACTAACGCGGCTCGTGTGGACGCTGTTCGCCGCGAGCGTCGCCGTGCTCTTTGCCCGAGTCCGACTCGGCGGCGCGTGGGAGGTTCCCGGCGTCGTCGCCGTCGACGGCCTGACCGTGCTTCTGTGGGTTGTCGTGACGTTCTTCAGCGGCATCGTCCACAGCTACTCGCGCCGCTATATGGCCGGGTCCGCCCACGAGACGAAGTTCTTCGCGACCGTGTTCGGCTTCACGGTGGCCGTGATGGGTCTCGTCGCGGCCGACCACCTCGCGCTGTTCTGGCTCCTCTGGCTCGCGATGGGACTCGTGATGGCGAGCCTCATCGGCGTCGTCGACGGCTGGTCGCAGGCGCAGGCCGCCGAGCGCGTCGCCCGCAACTACTTCCTCGCCAGTAGCGCGTTCCTCGGCGTCGCGCTCGCGGCGCTGTGGTGGGCGACCGGTGCGACGACGGTCTCGGGCATCGCCGCGAACGCCGACGGACTCGGCGGCCCGGCGTGGCTCGTCGCCGTCGTCGCGCTCGTGCTCGCGGCGATGATTCAGTCCGCACTCGTCCCGTTCCACGGCTGGCTCCTCTCGTCGATGACCGCGCCGACGCCCGCCTCGGCGCTGATGCACGCCGGGTTCGTCAACGCCGGCGGCATCCTCCTGCTCCGGTTCGCCCCGGTCGTGACCCTCGACGCCACGCTCATGCTCGGCATCGTGACCGTCGGCGCGACGAGCGCTCTCGTCGGGAAACTGCTCAAGAACGTCCAGTCGGACGTCAAGAGCGAACTCGGCTGTTCGACCATCGGGCAGATGGGCTTTATGATTATGCAGGCCGGTCTCGGCTTCTTCGGGGCCGCGATTACTCACCTTATTCTGCACGGCTTCTACAAGGCGTACCACTTCCTCAGCGCGAGCGGCGCGGTCGAACGGACAGCCCCGACCGACCACGAGAACCCGGATACCGGACTCGCGGGCACGGCCGTCATCGTGGCGACCGGACTGGCCGGTGGCGCGCTGTTCGCGGCGCTCACCGGGAAGGGAACGAACCTCGACAGCGGACTCCTGCTCGTGGCGTTCGTCGTGCTCACCACGCTACACGCGGCCCGCAACGTCGTCGCGCGCGCCGCGCTCCCGTCGACGGCCCGCTACGGCGCGGTCCCGCTCGTCTTCCTGCCGGCCATCGCCGTGTACGCCCTCGTCTACGAGGCGATTTCGAGCGTGCTGTCCGGACTACCGGTGGTCGAGGCACCCGCCGAACTGAGCGCGCTCCACGCGCTCGTCGCCGGCGTCTTCCTCGTCGTCTACGTCGCGATAGAACTCGGCGTCCACGAGCGGAGTCGTCGTCTCTACGTCGCGCTGTTGAACGCGAGCCAACCCGCGTCCAGCACCATGCAGACCGCTACGGAGGAATACAATGAGTACTGAACACAGCATCGAAGACAGCATCGACAAAGCCGCGACCACCGTCGGCTCGGTCTGGCCGGTCCACTCGTTCGTGACGGCCAACCCGCTTTCGGGCTTCGAGGACGTGCCGTTCAGCGAGGCGGTCACGCAGGCCGCGGACCTCGTCGGCGGCCGCGGCTACCCGACCCCCGAGACGTTCGAAGCGGCCCTCGAAGGGGGCCAAATCGACCCCGCGGTACTCGACGCGGAACTGGCCGAGCGCGGCTACGAAGACGACCCCGACGCCCTGCTTGAGCGCATGGCCGCCGGCGACGAGTCGGGGCCCGCAGACGCCGAGGCCGACGCCGACACGGACGCCGCGCGGGTCGACCGCGTGCTGACGAAGTGGCTGTCGGCGTTCCTCGACGAGGGCCAAGCCCACTGGCCGATGCCGGACCGCGAGGACGGCTTCTACAGCGCCTTCCGGTCGATGGCCGCGTACGACGGCCAAATCCCCGACGACGGTATCGTCGCCGACCTGCCCGAGTCGCCGGTCGAGGCCATCGAGGCCGCGTTAGCGCCGTATTCCGAGAGTCAGTTAGTACCGATATTCGAGGAGCAACTCGCCGCGCTCCCCGGGTGGACCGGCTTCATCAAGCAACGCGCCGCCGACGGCGGCGAGTGGCAGTCCGCGTACCCGATTTCGCTCGACGGCTACCTCGCGGCCCGCCTCGCGCTCCTCGACGCGTTCGGCGTCGACATCGCGCCGTCGACCGGGTCGAAGGGCGACGAGGCCGAGGCGGCCGACGAACTCGCCGAGGCGTTCCTGAGCGCGTGGGAGGCGAGCTACCGCGACGAGCTGGTCGACCGCGTCGCCGCCGAGAGCGAGGCGCTCGACACCAGCGCCACCACGGGTCGCCCGGAGGCGCAACTGGTCTTCTGTATCGACACGCGCTCGGAGGTCATCCGCCGGCACATCGAGGCGACCGGTGACTACGAAACCCACGGCTACGCCGGCTTCTTCGGCATCCCGATGGAGTACCGGGGGTACGACGCCGAGGTGGCGGTCGACGCCTGTCCCCCGATTGTCGACCCGCAACACCGCGTCTCCGAGGTGCCGACCGGCGGCGATGCGAAGGCGACTCACGACCGCTGGTCGCGCTTCCGCGAGGCGGCGGGCGAGGCCATCGAGGCGCTGAAGACCAACCCCGCAACCGCCTTCGGCTTCGTCGAGAGCGCGGGGAGCGGCTACGGGGTGGCGCTCGCGGCCCGCACGCTCGTCCCCCGTCGCGTCGCCGACCTGCTCGGAACCGCCGACGACGCGGTCCCCGACACCCACGAGTTCTGCGACCAGGTGGTCCACCACCAGCACTCGTACGCGGGCGACCTCCCGGTGGGGCTGACCGACGACGAGAAAGTCGAGTACGCCGCGAACGCCTTCGGGCTGATGGGCTGGGACGAGTTCGGCAGACTCGTCGTGTTCGCCGGTCACGCCAGCGAGACGGCCAACAACCCCTACGATTCGAGTCTGGACTGCGGTGCCTGCGCCGGCAACCCCGGCGGCCCGAACGCCCGCGTCCTCGCGGCCATCTGCAACGACGAGACGGTCAAGAGCGAACTCCGCGACCGCGGGTTCGACATCCCCGACGACACGGTGTTCGTCGCCGGCCAGCACAACACGACGACCGACGAAATCGAACTGTACGACGGCGACGTACCGGAGAGCCACGCGGACGACCTCGACCGGTTGCGCGCCGACCTCGCGGTGGCCCGGGAGCACGCGGCCGCCGAGCGGACTGGGGAAGAGGGCTCCGCGGCCGTCAGCGAGGCGGAGCGCCGCGCCGCCGACTGGGCCGAGACGCGCCCCGAGTGGGGACTGGCCGGCAACGCCGGCTTCGTCATCGGCCCGCGCGAACTGACGAGCGACCTCGACCTCGACGGGCGCGCGTTCCTCCACTCGTACGACCACTCGACGGACCCCGACGGCGACGCGCTCGAAGCGATTCTCACGGGGCCGATGGTCGTCACCCAGTGGATTAACGCCCAGTACTACTTCTCGACGGTCGACAACGCCGTCTACGGGAGCGGGTCGAAGGTGACCCAAAACCCCGTCGGCAACGTCGGCGTCTATCAGGGCAACGGCGGCGACCTGATGACCGGGCTCCCGCTCCAGTCGCTACTGGCCGCCGACGACACGCCGTACCACCAGCCGCTCCGCCTCTCGACGGTTATCCACGCGCCGGTCGACCGCGTCACCGACGTGCTGGCCGACCACGCGGAACTGACCGAACTGCTCGACAACGACTGGCTCTCGCTGACGGTCGTCGACCCGACGCGGGACCACCGCGCGTTCCACTACGAGGAGGAACTGACGTGGACGCCGGCGTCCGAACGGGTCGAAGCGCGCCCGGAGACGCCGGCCGCGACCGCCGTCGCGGACGATTAACCGCTCGGCCCGGAACGCGTTCTCTGTCGGGCGCTGGTGAGCGCGTCACCTGACGCTCCCCGAAGGGTCGTCAAAACCCGCTCACGGCTCGTTTGCTACCGGTCTGCGTCGACGACGGTGAGTGTGACCTGATGGACGCCCTTCAGCGGCCGAATCCGGGAGAGCAACTCCTCGATTCGCTCGCCCGTCCCGTCAACGGCGATGGACTCCAGACAGAGGTGGTCGCCGAGGTGGACGTGATGGACCGCGATGATGGTCTCGGTGAAGTCGTGTTGCAGTTCGGTCATCTCCTCGCTCACGCCGCTGTGGTCGTGCTCGTAGAGGACGACCACGGTTCCGCTGAGGCTCCCGGAGAGACCCGTCTGTCGGTTGAACTCCGTGACGAACGCGCGAAGCGCGTCTCTGGTCGCCTCCGAGCGACTGTCGTACTCGCCGGCGGCGACCACCTCGTCGAGGTCACCAAGCAGACTCGGCGGGAGCGTGACGCTCATCCGGTCGACGTCCTGGCTCATACCCCGCCTTTTCGAAGCAACCGCTTAGTCGTTGGCAGTGACGGTTCCGAATCGGCGACATCCCGACCAGTATTACGATTTAGAAGAAAAGTATTATTACTCGACCACATCACGCGTGTGATACGAATGCACATTCCGGACGGCTTTCTCGACCCCTGGGTGGCGGGTCTCTTCTGGCTCGGCTCCGGCATCGTGATCGGTATCGCGGTCAGACGCGCCCGTGGTGAACTCGGCGACGAGCGAACGCCGCTTCTCGGCGTCGTTGCGGCGGGCATCTTCGCCGCGCAGATGTTGAACTGGCCGATTCCGGGCGGGACGAGCGCTCATTTCGTCGGCGGGGCGTTCGCCGGTATCCTCCTGGGACCGTATCTCGGCGTCCTCGCGATGACCGCCGTCGTGACGATACAGGCGCTCGTGTTCGGCGACGGCGGCATCATCGCCCTCGGTGCGAACCTCTTTGCGATGGCCGTCGTCGACGTCCTCGTCGGATACGCCCTCTTCCGAGCGCTCCGCGGGGTTCACGAAACCGCCGGTTCGTTCGTCGCCGGGTGGGGGGCGATTACCGTCTCGGCGCTGGTCGTCGGCGTCGGCATCGGCCTCTCGTCGGCGTTCGCCTACGAACTGAGCGCGACCGTGGTAATCATGGTCGTCGGCCACGCGCTTTTGGGTCTCGTCGAGGGCGCGATTACGGCCGCGGTCTACGGCTACGTCGCGGACGCCCGGCCGGACCTCGTCGTCGGGCGACTCGACGACGACTCGCTTTCCCCGGAGGTGGGGCTGTGAACGCGCTCGTGTCTGATTCGTGGGGGCGGCGGGCGCTCTTCGGACTGCTCGTGCTCGTCGTCTTGGCTCCCGTGTTCGGCTGGGCGTCCGGCGTCGTCGGGTACGCCGAACCGCTCGAAAACGCCGCCGAAGAGACCGGGGCGACCGACGCGGCCGACCCTATCACCCCCGGACTGCTACCGGACTACTCCGTCCCTGGGCTCAGTTCGCCGCTCGGAACGCTCGTCTCGGCGGTCGTCGGGACGGGAGTCACGCTGGCGGTCGCAGTCGGGGCCGGTCGACTCCTCGAACAGTGACCGGCGTCGTCGGCCGCTCGGTCGAATCCATCACTGGGGCGCTCCGGACCGTCTTCACGGCCGAACAGGTGGCCTCGTCCGACGGGTTTCTCCAGCGACGGGACCCGCGCGTCTCCCTGTGTTCGGTCGCTGGCCTCGCGCTGGCGGTGATGATTACGCGAACCGTCGCGGTCACCATCTGTTTCGGTGTCGTGACCGTCCTCCTGGCGAGGCTGTCGGCCGTTCCGCTCCGACAGTTGCTCGCACGCTCGGCGGTCGTTCCGTTCGCATCCGCCGTTATCGTCGTTCCGCAAGCCGTACTGCTCCCCGGGGACGCGCTGGTACGGGCGTTCGGGTTCGCCGTCACTGACGACGGCCTCGCGTACGTCGTGCTGTTCACCCTCCGCGTCGGCGTCGGCGTCGCGCTTCTGTCGCTCATCGTGATGACGACGCCGTTCTCGGGGGTGGTCGCGGCCATGCGAGAACTTCGCGTCCCGGTCGCGCTCGTGTGGGTCGTCGCCGTTACCTACCGGTACCTGTTCCTGTTTTTCGACGAGTTACAGCGACTCGTTCTCGCGCGGAACAGTCGCACGACCGGACAGTCGAGTCTTCGCGACGGGTGGCGCGATGCGAAACGGCTCGTCGGGACGTTCCTGTTGCGGACGCTCGACCGCGGCGAACGGGTCGGCCGCGGGATGCGGGCCCGTGGCGGTTCCCGACCACCGTCACCGTACAGCCGGTCGCGGGCCGTCGACGGGGGCGACTACGCGCTGGTCGCACTCGCCGTCGTCGCCGTCGTCGGCTCGGGGGTGATTCGATGGGGGCTGTGATCGAAGCGCGGGGACTGACACACGAGTACCCGGACGGAACGACGGCGCTCCGGGACGTGACGGTCACAATCGAGGCGGGTGAGCGGGTCGCCGTCATCGGTGCGAACGGGTCGGGAAAGAGCACGCTACAACTCGTGCTCGGCGGCCTCGTCGAGCCGACGGCCGGCACGGTCGAGTACTTCGGCGAGACGGCGGATGCCGAAGCCGTCAGGGACCGCCTCGGCGTGCTCCTGCAAGACCCCGACGACTACCTGTTCAATACGACCGTCCGCGAGGACCTCGAATACGGGCCGGCCCAGCTCGGGATGTCGCGGCGGGCGGCGACACAGCGAGTCGCGCAACTCGCGGCCGAACTCGGGTTAGAGCCCCTGCTGGACCGCCCGCCGTTCCGTCTGTCGGGCGGCGAGAAACAGCGGGCGGCGGTCGCGAGCGTCCTCGCGTTCGAGCCGGAGGTGCTCCTCCTCGACGAACCGTTCGGCGCCGTCGACGCCAGCTACCGAGAACGCATCCTGAAACTGGTGACCGACCGCGAGGGAACCGTGGTGCTGTTCACGCCGTCTGTGGACGTCGTGCCCGAGATTGCCGACCGAGTACTCGTCGTCGGGCAGGAGGGGTCGATAGCCGCGGACGGACCCGTTCGAGACGTGCTGACAGACACTGCCCTGCTGAGGGAGAACGGTCTCCGGCCGCCGGCGACGGTGCAGTTGTTCGAGGGGATTCTCGACGCTGACGACGTTCCGCTGACCGTCTCGGACGCGCGAGCCCATCTGCTAGACGAGACACAGTAGTGCGCTGTATCGCGTCCACGTGACCGGTATCTGCCACGGAGCGGTCGAACCGTCGCCGGACTCTGATTCGCCCACGGCGCTCACGAGTCGATTGTCGAGTTCGTCGCCCTTGAGGTCGATCTCGGAGCGCACGAGGAGTATCCCGACTCACGCGCAGATGTTCGCATTCGATATCGCGATAATTGCTTTATTACCCTCGCCGCCACCCCGGTCGGTGTCGCATCCGAACGGCATATTTCGCCAGCAGGTTGCGGGTTCGTGGTGTTTTCTCCCGAATCGAGGGGCAAATTAATGCAAGATTGTGACCACACCGAGCGAACAGATACCAAAGCATTACTTATCCCAGTTCGCAGGGGCGTGTATGGGCCTTCGCAAGCCGCCGTTGTACGACGTCCACGCGGACGCCGGGGCGACGTTCACCGAGTTCGGCGGATGGGACATGCCTGTGGAGTACGACTCCATCAAGGCCGAACACGCGGCCGTCCGCGAGTCGGTCGGCATCTTCGACGTTTCGCACATGAGCGAACTCGAGGTGTCCGGCCCGGACGCGACCGCGCTGATGCAACGCCTGACGACGAACGACGTGACGGCCCTCGAACCGGGTGACTCGCAGTACTCGGCCATCGTGAACGACGAGGGCGTCATCGTCGACGACACCGTCGTCTACCGACTCCCCGACCGCGACGAGCGGGTCTATCTCTTCATTCCGAACGCCGGGCACGACGAGGAGATGTTCGACCGCTGGACCTCGTTCCGCGACGAGTGGGGTCTCGACGCCACCGTCGAGAACGTGACCGAGGAGTGGGCGATGTTCGCGGTACAGGGCCCCGACGCCCTCGATTCGGTCACCGACGCCGCGCCCGACGCGGCCCTCGGCGACCGCTCGAAGTTCCAGGCGACGTTCGCCGACGTGGCGGGCGTCGAGTGCTGGGTGGCCCGGACGGGCTACACCGGCGAAGACGGCTTCGAGGTCCTCTGCCCGTGGGACGACGCCGAGACCGTCTGGGCGGCGCTCGACGCGACCCCCTGCGGGCTCGGCTCTCGCGACACGCTCCGCATGGAGATGGGCTATCTGCTCTCGGGACAGGACTTCGACCCCGAGACGGAGCCTCGGACCCCCTACGAGGCCGGCATCGGTTTCGTCGTCGACCTCGACACCGAGTTCGTTGGGCGCGACGCCCTCGAACGACAGCGCGAGGCCGGCGTCGACGAGACCTTCGTCGGCTTCACGCTCCTCGACCGCGGCGTCCCCCGACACGGATACGACATCGCCGACGCGGACGGCGAGGTCATCGGCGTCGTGACGAGCGGGACGATGAGTCCGACGCTGTCGGAGCCCATCGGCCTCGGTTACGTCCCCGTCGAGTACGCAGACGACGAGACCGAGATTTCGGTGCTCGTCCGCGGCCGCGAGAAGCGCGCAGTAATCGTGACACCTCCCTTCATCAACTGACAATGTTCGAAATTCCCGACGACCGAAAGTATCTGGAATCGCACGAATGGGCCACCACCGAAGGCGACGCCGTCCGCATCGGCATCTCCGACTTCGCGCAGGACGAACTGGGCGACGTCGTCTTCGTCGAACTCCCCGCCGAGGGCGACGAACTCGCCGCCGGCGAGGAGTTCGGCGTGGTCGAGAGCATCAAGGCCGTCTCGGACCTCTACGCCCCCATCTCGGGCACGGTCACGGCCGTCAACGAGGAGCTGTTCGACGCCCCGGAACTCCTCAACGACGACCCCTACGGCGACGGCTGGATGCTCGAAGCCGAACCGGCCGACGAAAGCGAGTTCGACGACCTCCTCTCCCCCGAGGAGTACCGCGAGCAGACGGAGTGAGATGACGGCTGGAAACGGACGGCGGGCCGGAAGCCCGTACGCCCCACACACCGATGCCGACGAGGAAGCGATGCTGGACGCCGTCGGCGTCGACAGCACAGAAGACCTCTTCGACATCCCCGAGGCGGTCCGCTTCGACGGCGAGTTCGGCGTCGCCGGTGCCGACGAGCGCGAGCTCAGAGACGCCATGGCCGACCTGTTTTCGCGCAACGAGGAGCTGACGGAGTTCCTCGGCCGCGGCCACCACGCCCACTACGTGCCGGCGCTGGTCGACGACCTCTCGCGGCGCTCGGAGTTCCTCACCTCGTACACGCAGTACCAGCCCGAAATCGCGCAGGGTTTCCTGCAGGTGCTGTTCGAGTACCAGTCGATGCTGGTCGAACTGACCGGTCTCCCGGTCGCAAACTGCTCGATGTACGACGCCGCGACGGCGCTCGCCGAGGCCGCGCTCCTCGCGAACCGCCTCCGCCGCGGCGCGAGCGGCCACCGCGTGCTCGTCCCCGAGCACCTCCACGAGGGCCGTCTCGGCGTCCTCGAGAACTACCTCGACGGCGCGGAGATGGAAATCGGCGAGTACCCGATGGCCGACGGCGCGGTCGACGTCGAGGCCCTCGCGGACCTCGTCGACGACGAGACCGCGATGGTTTACGCGGAGACGCCGACGGTCCGCGGCGTCATCGAGGAGCGGCTCGCCGACATCGGCGACCTCGCCCACGACAACGACGCGCTGTTCTGTCTCGGAAGCGACCTCGTGGCGCTCGCGCTCCTCGAAGAGCCCGCGAGCGTCGGTGCCGACGTGGTCGTCGGCGAGGCCGGCGCGCTCGGCCTCGGAACGGCCTACGGCATGGGCCTCGGCATCTTCGCCACCCGCGAGGAGTACCTCCGGCAGGTCCCCGGCCGCCTCGTCGGCGCCTCCGAGGACAAAGCCGATATGCGGGCGTTCACGCTGACGCTCCAGACCCGCGAACAGCACATCCGCAAGGAGCGCGCGACCTCGAACATCTGTACGAATCAGGCGTGGGTCGCGCTCCGAACGGCCATGCACATGGCGTGGCTCGGCCCCGACCGCCTCGTCGACCTCGCGACGCAGGCCGTCACCGACGCGAGCGACCTCGCCGCCCGACTGGACGAGCTTTCGGGCGTCAAAGCGCCGCTGTACGACCGCCACCACTTCCGCGAGTTCGTCGTCCGAACCGACCAGCCCGCGCCCGCCATCACGAACGACCTCGCGGGCCGCGGGTTCGCGGTTCACGCCCTCGACGACCACCACCTACAGGTCTGTATCACCGACGCGAACGCCGACGCCGCGGACGGACTGGTCGCGGCCTTCGAGGAGGTCATCTGATGAACTTCGACCAAGCCCGATTCAGCCGCGACGACGAGTACGAACCGCTCCTGTCCGAGAAAGACAGCACCACAGTCGAGGTCGATTCCGAGGGCGTCCTCCCCGACGACCTGACCCGCGACGAACTGACGCTCCCGGCGCTGTCGGAGCCGCAACTGGCGCGCCACTACACGCGGCTGTCGCAGATGAACTACAGCGTCGAACTCGGGCCGTACCCGCTGGGGTCGTGCACGATGAAGTACAACCCCTCGTTCACGGAGGACGTGGCGGCGGACCCCAACGCCGGGGTCCACCCCGACCGTTCCGACCGAACGATTCAGGGGACGCTCGGCCTCCTGCACGGCCTGCAGGAGTACCTCGCCGACATCGGCGGGATGGACGCCGTGACGCTCCAGCCCCCGGCGGGTGCCGCGGGCGAGTTCACGGGCATTCTCGTCGCCAAGGCCTACCACGAGTCCCGCGGCGACGACCGCTCGGAGATTATCATCCCCTCGTCGGCCCACGGGACGAACTTCGCGTCGGCCGCGATGGCCGGCTACGACGTGGTCGAACTCCCCTCGGACGACGACGGCCGCGTGGACATGGAGGCGCTCGACGCCGCCGTCTCCGAGGAGACGGCCGCGCTCATGCTCACGAACCCCAACACGCTCGGGCTGTTCGAGCGCGACATCGTCGATATCGCCGGGTTGGTTCACGACGCGGGCGGCCTGCTGTACTACGACGGCGCGAACCTCAACGCGTTGCTCGGCCGCGCCCGCCCCGGCGACATGGGCTTCGACATCATGCACTACAACGTCCACAAGACGTTCGCCACGCCCCACGGCGGCGGCGGTCCCGGTGCCGGGCCGGTCGGCGTGGTCGACGAGCTCGCGGAGTTCCTCCCGAGTCCAATGGTCCGCGAGACGGCCGCCGGCTACGAGCAGTACGAACCCGAGTCCTCTATCGGCAAGGTCCACGGCTTCGCCGGCAACTGGCTCGTCCTCGTGAAGGCGTACGCCTACATCGCCCGCCTCGGCGACGCGGGCCTCGCGGACGCCAGCGCGAAGGCCGTCCTCAACGCCAACTACCTCGCCTCGCAGATAGCCCTCGACGTCCCGTACGGGCCGTTCCACCACGAGTTCGCGGCGACCTCGGGCGACCGCGACGCCGCCGACGTGGCGAAGCGCATGCTCGACTACGGCGTCCACCCGCCGACGACGAAGTGGCCCGAACTCGTCTCGCAGGCGATGCTCACGGAGCCGACGGAAGTCGAGGACAAGGCGTCGCTCGACGACCTCGCGCACGCCTTCAACGCGGCGTACGCCGACTCCGACGAGGCGCTCGAAACCGCGCCCTCGAAGACCAGCGCCCGCCGCATCGACCAGGTGTCCGCCGCGCGGAACCCGCGGCTCTCGTGGCGGGCGCTCGGCGACGACGAATAACGAGAAAACCTCTTTTCGCGGTTACGCTTCGGCCTTCGCGTACGTCTCGATGTCGTCCGTGATGTGGATGTAGCCGTAGTCGCACTCCGTGCAGTGCCACTTCGTCTTCGTGCCGAGGTGAATCTCCATGCTGGCGGCGAGGTAGAACGTGTCGTTGCCGCAGGCCGGGCATTCGCGCTGGATTTCGAGGTCGCTCATGGGGTCGAATCCGTGGTAGTCGTTGTTGAAGATATTGGTTCGCGGGCGGGTCCGACCTTTGATAAACTGATTATGACGATATGAAACCTGTTTTTCGTCGTCAACTCCCTCGTCTGTCCGTTCAAGGGGGCCGCGTCCCGCCCCGCCGAACTCCGAGGCCGCAATGGACCGGAGTCCTCCGCCCCGTCTGTCAAAGTATTATACAGTTTCGGACACAGTCGCCGACTGTGCCCTCCCGCATCACCAAGCGCCCCTGCGTACTGCTGTTTTCCCTCCTCACCGTCGTTTCGGGGGGGCTGACCGTCCGGGCCGCCGCCCGCGGTCACGACCCCGTGCAAGTGTTGCTCCTCGCCTCGCTGGCGGGGTACGCGGTGACGGGGCTGTTGTTCCAACGAGTGCCGAACGTCGAGCGCCTCGCCGCGGTCCCGCTCGGCGTCGTCGGCGTCGCCGCCTACGCGGTCGGCGCGCCGACGGACCTCCCGGTGCTGTTAGTTCTCCTCGGCGTCGGGGGAGCGGTCGACCTGCTGTGGGACCCGACCGGGAACGTCTCCGGAGAGCGGCCGGAGTGAGAACCTGATACCGGCGTGGGCGGTCGGCGTCGGCGAGTGCGGAACGGAGATGCGGTCGAGTCAGGACGCGGCTACGCCTCGCGGGAGTCGATGCTCCCCAGTTCTGCGGCGGCGTCCTCGCCGGCGCGCGCCCGCACCGTGCCGATACCGACGGCGACGACGTAGATGCCGACCGCGACCAGCACGATGACGCCGCCCGCGGTCGCCTCGCCGTAGTAGGACGCGCCGATACCGAGGAGGACGGCGAGTTCGGCGAGCACGACGGAGACCAAAAGCGACTCCGAGAAGCTTCGGGAGACCTGCGCCGCGCCCGCGACGGGGACGACGAGCATAGCGGCGACGAGGATGACGCCCATAATCTGCATCGCGCCGACGACGACCAGCGCTGTCAGCATGACCATCACGCGGTTGTACCACGTGACCGAGATGCCCGAGACGGCGGCGGCCGTCTCGTCGAACGTCACGTAGAGCAGTTGGTTGCGCGTGAGCGCGACGGTGCCGACGATGACGGCGAACAGCACGAGTAGGATGGCCGCGTTCTCCGCCGAGACGGTCGAGAGGTTGCCGAAGAGGTACTGGTTGATGCCGACCGCGAGGCCGCCCGCGTTGAGGCTGATGAGGACGGTCCCCAGTGCGAAGCCGGTCGACAGCACGATTGCCATCGACACGTCGTTGTAGGCGTCGGTCGCCTCGGAGATGAGTTCGATGAGGAGCGCCGCGATGACGGCGACGACGACGGCGGTCAGATACGGCGAGACGCCGAGGCTGAACACGCCGTTGAGAAAGAGGCCGACGGCGACCCCGGCGAAGGCGGTGTGGGCGAGCGCGTCACCGATGAGCGCGAGCTGGCGGTGGACGAGGAACGTCCCGATGAGGGGGGCCATCACGCCGATACAGAGGCCGACGAGGATGGCGCGGTGCATGAACCGGTAGTCGAGGAATCCGAGGCCGGTCGCGTCACCGACGGCGAAAAGCAGGTCGGACCACAGCGCGAGGAGCCAGTAGACCGGCGCGAGGACGGCGTCTAACGGCCCCGCTTGGAGCGCGGCGAACAGTTCGACGGGTATCACGCGCGACCACCGCCCGAACCGCCCGCAACGGAGGCCGCCGTGCCGAACGCCCGCGCGAGGGCGTCGCTCTCGACGAACTCGTCGGTCGGGCCGTCGAAGTAGACCTCGCGGTTGAGACAGACGACGCGCCGGGCGTGGTCGGTGACCGCGCCGAGGTCGTGTTCGATGAGGAGAATCGTGATTCCCTCTTCGTTGAGCGCTTCGAGCAGGTCGTAGAAGGCGTCGACCGACTCGGCGTCGACGCCGACGGTCGGCTCGTCCAAGACGAGCAGGTCGGCCTCGCCGGCGAGCGCGCGGGCGATGAAGGCGCGTTGGCGCTGGCCGCCCGAGAGCTTCGTCACCCGACGGTCGGCGAAGTCGGTCATCCCGACCGTGGCGAGCGCCTCGTCGACGATGCGGTGGTCCGCGGCCGAGAGCCGGCCGAAGCCGACGTGGGGGAACCGACCCATCTTCACGACCTCGCGGACGGTGATGGGCATCTCCTTGGAGGCGCTGGCGTGCTGGGCGACGTAGCCGATTCGCGCGCCGTCGTCGAAGGCGTGGGAGGGCTCGCCGAACAGCCGCGCGGTCCCCTCACCGGGGCGGAGCAGGCCGAGGATGAGCTTCATCAGCGTCGACTTGCCGGAGCCGTTCGGCCCGACGATGGCGACGTACTCGCCGGGGTCGATGCGGAGCGAGATGTCCTCTACGACGGGCGTGGCGGTGTAGCCGAACTCGACGTCTGCGAGTTCGACGAGGGGGTCAGACGAGCCGCGGCCGTCGTCGGTGGCGTCGTCGTCGACACCGGTGTCGGCGGACTCAGCGGACTCCGCGGACTCGCCGTTACGGAGGGCGCTCATTCGAAGTTCCTCCACTCGTCGGCCCAGCCGTCGTAGCCGACCTCCTCGGGCGACTTGTTGCCGAGGACGATCTCGAACGTGGGCATGTTGATGTTGTACGCGATTTCCTCGTAGCCCCAGTCGTTTTCGACCCAGTCCTCGCGGACGCCCGCATAGGGGGTGACGGGGAAGTACGCCTCGACGGGCGTCTCGGCGATGAGCTGTTTCGCCGGGCGGCGCGTCTCGAAGACGCCCGCGCCGATGTATCGGATGTCGTTTTCTTCGATGACGTGCTTCGCCCCGGTGATGTCCGAGGGCTTCACGTCGCCGCTGGCGGCGAGGTTGACCACGAGCGGGCGCATCTCGACGCCGTAGCGGACGCCGATGTACTGGAAGGCGTTGTGGGCCGCCAACTGGACGACCTTGCGCGACGCCCGGTCGAAGATGTCCTGATAGTCCCGGTCGATGCGGTCGAGCACGTCGGTTTTGTACGCGTCGGCGTTGTCGCGGAACGTCTCCTCGTACTCGGGGGCGAGTTCGACCAGCCCCTCGGTGATGTTGTCGACGGCGGTCTTGGCGCGCCGCGGGTCGAGCCAGAAGTGAGGGTCCTTCCCGCGACCTTCGCCGACGCCCTCTTCGTCGCGGTCGAGGCTCGCGGCGAGTTCCACGAGTTCGACGCCCTCGCGGACGTTGATGAGTTGGGTGTCTACGTCGTCGTCTTTCAGCGTCTGGATGGCGCGGTCGGCCCACGGCTGGAAGTCCTTCCCGACGTAGACGAACGCGTCGGCCTCGATGATGTCGCGCGTGACGCTCGCGTCCGGTTCCCAGCCGTGACCGTGGAGGCCGGTCGGAATGAGGTTCTTGAGCGTCACCGGCGTGTCGGCCGCGACCTTGCGCGCGAAGTCGTAGAAACTGAAGAACGAGGCGACGACGACGAAGTCGTCTTCCGACTCGGACCCGCCGGAGGCGTCGTTCGAACCGGTGTTCGAGCCGCCGCTTTCGCTTCCCGCTCCGACGCCTCCGCCGAGACAGCCGGCGAGGCCGGCCGTCAACAGCCCGGAACCGGCCGCGACGACCGACCGCCGAGATATTTTGGGGCCGGACGAATATAAATTCGCTTTCATCACTACTCTAGATAGAGATAACACATTATATAGATGTGTTGCTCTAAGTTTGAAATTAGACAAGTCTAAATCAGTGGCGAGCCGCAACGGCTCACGGGGGACCGACGACGCGACAGCCGAGACGGCGCGCTCGGACCCACCGGCGTGCAAATCTCTTTGAGTCGGCGCGCCCAACGACGAGCCATGGGAATCGAACTCTACGCGCTCGACGGCTGTCCGTACTGCGAGAAGGTCCACGACGCGCTCTCCGAGGCGGGGGTCGACTACGAGACGCAGTGGGTCGGCGCGCTACACTCGGACCGAAACGAGGTCAAGCGCGTGAGCGGCCAGCGCGGCGTCCCGGTCCTCGTGGACGGCGACCGCGGCGTGACGATGTCCGAGAGCGAGAACATCCTCCGGTACGTCGATCAGACGCTGGCATGAAAATATACACCGGCCGCGGCGACGAGGGGATGACCGACCTGCGGGACATGACCCGCGTGTCGAAGACGAGCCACCGCATCGAGGCGTACGGAACGGTCGACGAGGCGAACGCGCTCATCGGCACCGTGCGCCCGACGGGCCACGGCGACGTGGACGACGTGCTCGAAGCCGTCCAGAACCACCTCCACATCGTGCAGGCCGACCTCGCGAACCCCGACCCCGACGAGGGCGACCCCCAGATAGCCGCCGACCACGTGGACGAACTCGAAGCGTGGATAGACGAGGCCGACGAGGAACTCGACCCGCTCACGTCGTTTATCCTTCCCGGCGGGAGCGAGACGGGGGCCAAACTCCATCACGCCCGCGCGGTGTCGCGACGGGCCGAGCGACGCGTCGTCTCGCTCGCGACGGAAGAACCCGTCAACGAGGAGGTCGTCGCCTACCTCAACCGCCTCTCCGACGCGCTGTTCGTCTTCGCGCGACTGGTCAACAAGCGCGACGGTGTGCCCGAGGAGTCGCCGACGTACTGAGTCCGAGCGGCCGCCTCGGCCGGCGCGGTCGCTCGCGAGGATAGTGGGACCAGGACGGACGAATCGTGCCCACGGTATCGCCGTCCCGGAAGGGGCCAGACGCTAACTGGGACCGACCACGACGTGTGGCCTGCGTTCCCAGTTTTAGGTATGCCTAAGAATTACTAAAGTGTATCGCTCTTTCTCAGATATGTGACATTCGGTACCGCGCGACATAACCGTTTTCTCGTCGGCGGGACTATCCGGAGGTATGAACCGGCATTTCACCGACGCGTGGTACTACTTCCGGCGGGGGTTCGAGCACCTGTACGCGGGTGTCGACGAGGAGACGGCACCGCTCCGTCGCCGCCTCATGGCGGCGCTCGGGCGCGAGGTCGAGGACGACCCGGAGCCGACGCCGCAGACGCGGCGGGAGCGCGTCGAGTACGGCGCGCGCCGGGCGGCGACGCGGAGTCGCCGGGCCGCCGGGCGGGTTCGCCGTCGCGTGCGGCGACCCGAGTAAGTGCGTGTGCGCCCTCGAATCGGGGCACAACGTAAGTCTTAATTGGCGGCGCGGGAAATCGAAGTCGTAGCCGGGTTGGTGGTCTAGCCAGGTTATGACGGCTCCTTCACACGGAGCAGGCCGGCGGTTCGAATCCGCCCCAACCCACTTTCTGGTACCTCGCAACGACGAGCGACAGCGAGGCGTCTGTGGTGCCGAAAGTGGTGACGGCGGATTCGAAGCAGGGAGCGAACGAAGTGAGCGACCGAGGTTCGAATCCGGCCCAGAATTCATTCAAGATTCTACTGAAGCCAAATTACGTGAACCAGACATCGTGGAGATAGGCGCGCTAAATCTTCCGACCGCGAATGTAATCCTCAGCATCCTCAAGAAGACGGCGCACATCACTCTCATCTGGCTCTACCTCATTTGCATGAGCACAATCAGCCCGAATCGTGGCTAAATGCTGTAGATGGCTATAAGGTGACGAATCAATCTCATCTGCTTCATACAACTTCTGCGCTAACGCCGAAATGCCGTCATTGTAGTTGTACTCGATATCCGAATCCGAATTCTGGCACAGCATCAAGAGATACCGCTCAAGCGCAATTCCAGCGATTACACCACCTGCACGCACCTCGCCATTATCAAATAGGTCTCTCGCTTTGTCCAACTCTCCCTGAGAGACATCCTTAGAAACTTGTTTCCGTACCTTTAATTCTTCAACCCGGACTCGAGCAGGGATAGAATTCACTATGCCCCTCTGAGTATCGAAGTCGCTGTGCTGTGCATCAAGCACTATTTTGATGCCCCGTTTCGCACTTATATTCAACTGAAGGCGTGATTTAAAATCGTCATAGAGAGCTTCGAAGTCTGTCAATCGAGTAGACATATACTCTGAAACCAGGACTCGAGCCGAATTGTACCATAATTCATAGTCATGGAGGGCTTTTCTCTGGTTCTCAGATGCGCTTTCGGGGGGAGTTTTCCAGAATACTTCGAGTCCATTTTGTTCTACACTACACTGTCCAAAGAATTCCGTATATGATTCTTCAATCTCTCTCGCATCCTGCTCAAGACGCTCAACCTCTTGTTCTATCGCGTCTATTGGAGCGCTCATCATCCACAAGTCAGAGGCGAATCAAATAGTGATTAGCATCGACTGACAGATCAAATCCTGGATCTCATGGGGATAATCGAATAAACCACGAAAAACGGAGTTCGAGCGCCTACGCGATATCGTCCAGCGAGACGGCGCTCCCGCGGTCGACCGTAATCCACGAGGTGGTCAACTCCTCCGCTTTCGGGGAGAAGACCGTCAGTGCGGTCGGGTTCTCCGGGTCGTCGTAGATGCATTCGAGGTCGAACACCGGCGCGTCAGCCAACTCGTCGGAACTGTGGGGTGCGACCGTACTCATCAGATGGAGACGTCCGCCTTGCAACTCGCACACAGCGCGTCGCCGACCGCCTCCGTCGGGACCGAGGTCCCGCATCGAGGGCACCGAGAACGGGTGCGCGAGTACTCCGTGTGCGGTGCGATCCGCGAATTCTCGTTGGATTCACTCATACACGACCAGATACGACACGAGTACAAGAAGTTTTGGATATTGTGAGAAATACGCCGTGTTCGAACCCGAATATGACGGCAATGCCGATTATAGTTCTCACTTCTCAATATAGAAGGCCAATCGGTACCCGAGTGGGAAGTGGGCAGATGGCAGTCCCGAGCGACCCGCGAGGGAGACAGCGATTCGACACCGTCCCAGTTTCGAAACGCTCAGTCGACCGCGTCACTCAAACTGTCAAGACGGTCGCATAAACGAGAGACTACCCAGTTAGCTTCGGCGACTTACTCGCTTTTCTGACAGTTAACGCGTATCGTCTCCCGTGAAATATCGTGTGTCGTGAACTGTTGCGAGAAAGTCGGTCGGGAGGCCACCGGTATCGGAATCAGAGACAGACTAACCGCCTACACCGTCAGGTAAATTGACAGCCCACGCGCGAAACTATTGAAACTATCTCGTCAGCTTTTGCCCGCGGCGTCGGTAGACTGTCATCGCAGACACATGAAAACACAAACACGTATCGCCGGCATTCTCATCGTCGTCGTCGCTCTCGTCGCGGCGGCGACGGGGACGGGACTGGCGGCGGTCGACACACGGCAGGCACAGGTAGAACAACCGACGCAGACACAGGCACAGACGCAGACACAGACACAGACACAGACGCAGTACTGCACGTATCCGAGCAACGGGACCTACGAGTCGTTCGGGGTGAGCAACCTCTCTGCCCCGTCCGACGTCGAACCGGGCGAACCGGTGACGGTGTCGGCGGATATCACCAACCCGAACGACGTGCCGATGATTCAATGCGTCGAGTTCCGACTCGAAGGTGACGTGGTCGTCCGAACCGGCTGGGCGCTGAACCCGAACGAGACCGAGACCATCGAGTTCGACGTCAACACGACGGATCTCGAAGACGGGACGTACATCCACGGTATCGAGACGCGCGACTTCGGCGAGCTGACGACGCTCACCGTGGCCGAACCGTCCGAGCCCGAACCCGAGGAGCCGACCGCGTCGCTCCAGTTCGACGACCAAGAGTCCGACGGGAGTAACGTGACCGTCGCGAGCGCGAACCTCTCCGAGGGCGGCTACATCGCCATCCTCGACGAGAACGGTTCGGTCGTCGGTGCGACCGACTACCTCGAATCCGGCGAGCAGGAGAACGTCACCGTGCCGCTCCTCGAACCGCTGAACGACAACGAGAGCGTGAACCTCACGGCGCAGGCGCATCTCGACACCAACGACAACCAGACGCTCGATTTCCTCACGTCTAACGGGACTGAGGACGGTCCGTACACGATGAACGGCACGCCCGTCACCGACGACGCAGTCGTGACAGTCGGCGAAGAGCCGACGAACGGAACCGACGAACCGACCGCGTCGCTCCAGTTCGAAGACCAGGAGTCCGACGGGAGTAACGTGACCGTCGCGAGCGCGAACCTCTCTGAGGGCGGCTACGTCGCCATCCTCGACGAGAACGGTTCGGTCGTCGGTGCGACCGACTACCTCGAATCCGGCGAGCAGGAGAACGTCACCGTGCCGCTCCTCGAACCGCTGAAC
>Ga0207720_100540_pt1 | contig 24026 bp, 16 predicted proteins | sample A23P2SouthBayCA_2_FD_187751 | JGI IMG/M metagenome (GOLD analysis project Ga0207720, IMG submission 187751) | Aerobic enrichment media microbial communities from Eden Landing Ponds, California, USA - A23 E3 (2) (SPAdes) | ecosystem: Environmental > Aquatic > Marine > Unclassified | place...
CGCGGTCGCTGTGGCAGCTACACCGGATGACGTCCGGCGAGACGTTCCGGGTGCAGATGATGTTCGGATACAACGAGGAGAAGTCGAGTTCGTGGACGTTCTCGTGGAGGCCGACCTCGGGTGCGAAGATGAAGCCGCCGCGGTCGGCGTCGTGGAGCGTCCCCATCGGCTTGTAGAACTCGTGGCGCCAGGAGTTCCAGGGCACGAGAACGCCGCGGTCGTGGGCCTCACAGATCTGAATGGCGGTGAGGACGTTCCCGATTGACGCCCACGCGAGCTCCTGGACGGGCTTTTTCGAGCGCGACACGAGGTCGAGGACGCCGTCGAGGTTCGTCTCCCCGTAGAAGAACGTGTTCGACTCGTCGATGATCGCCCGGCCGGGCACGTTGTACCGCGCCGGGGAGTGACCGACGCGGCCGTAGCTCGAGTACGTCGACCGGCTCGCGAGCTGCTGGTAGTCGACGTCCGGCCAACGACTCAGCGAGAAGTCGTCGACGCCGGCGTCCGTCGCCATCTCGTACAGGGTCGGGACGATCTCGCTGGTTGAGCAGACTAGGACGTCCGGATCGTGGGCTTCGAGTGCCCCCTGGACGGCGGTCAGGATATCCGTCGGCGAGCCGGTGACGGTGGCCCCGGCGACAGACAGTTTCTCGTAGACGTCGTTGCTCGTTTCGGTCACCGGAACGCTGAGCCGGAGCGTCACCAGCTCGCTCGCGGGTGCCGGATCGGCGCCGGTCTCCAGACAGTACCGGAACTCTCGCGAGAAGTCGACGTTGAAACAGGCGAGATCCCCGACTGGATAGGCCGACAGCTGACGCGCTTGCCGGGCGAGTGGAGTGACGCGGTCGATGTGGACGACGTCGACGGCGAGGACGGCCTCCTCGTCCCGTCGAAAGCCCGGCCGTCGCGCAACCATCTCGGTCGCGACGACATCTGGGTGCTGGTCGTACACCGACTGGAATGTCGTGAGGTCGAGGTCGGACGCTGGGTCGCGAGCGGCGACGTAGAAGCGTGGGGTGTAGTCATCGCGCTCGGTCGCGACGGCGCCGTCGGCGGTTGCCTCCCACTCCAGGACGCGGCCGTCGTCCAGAAAGTCGATACTGAACGGCATCGTCACGGGTCCGCGTCCGGTGGGGCACTCTCCTGGTCATCGCTTGTTGCGACCGCGGCTTCGAGTTCCTTGAGGCGCTCTTCGTGATCGTCGAGGCGCCCCTCCTGTTCAAGATCGATGCTGAGCAGCGCCGGCAGCAGCGGGTTTTGGTGGTTCAACAGCCCGCTCGCGTCGGCGTGCTCGCGGGCGTACTCGAACAGCCGGTCGAAGCGCGGCTGGTCGCGACGCCGCAGTGCCCGGCGGAACTCCGCCCACCGCTCTTCGATGGCCCGGAGCGCATCCCGGTACGTCGGGTTTGTGCGCCCCATCGCTATCGGCCTCCTGTCCCGGTCGCGATCCACGCATCGAGCAAGGGGTCCGCAGTGGCCGCCACCGTCTCACCGTCAGCGGTGACGCCCGTCCCGACGCCCTCCGGAGTCGGCGTCGACGGCGCCGGCGTCGTCGGTTCCACGCCGACCTGCGTGGCGCGTGCCGCGAGCAGCTGCCGCCAGTACGCGAACGTCGTTTGGTAGTACGCGCCGTCGTCGACGGGATAGACGAGCGTCTCGAAGTCTTCGCCGACGACCCGTGGCCCCATCCGCGTCTGCTCGCACTCCAGGTGGTGGTCGGCGACCGTCGCGACTGACTCGGTGAATTCGTTTCGTTCGTTTCGCGTAACGAGCACCGGGATGTCGTACCCATCGGCGTAGGTCGCCAACCGGGCGAGAGTTCGGGCCTGGAGGGTTTTCGCGTGGGTTTCGCCGAGGGTATCGTCGGCGCGGTACTGGGCGTCGACGGCCGGCGCGACGATGAGGGCGGGTGTGTGGGGCGACGTGTCCTCGTCGCGACTCGGTTCCCCTCGACCGGCCGCCCCGGCGTCAGTGGTGGACATCTGGATCGACTTGTTCACTGCGGTCGGGAGATCACAGACGGCGCCGTAGTGCTGGTAGGCGGTGAATCCGCGTGCCACGTGGATTCGGTTGAGCAACCGTTGACTCGGCGCGATCTGAGCAAGTGTTGTCGTCGTCGCGTGTCCGTTTGCGTCGACCCAGAAGGCGGGCCCGTCGTGCAGGAGGAGATGGTCGAGCACGAGCGACTGCAGGATCGGGACGCCGCGGCCTCCCTCGACGTCGAGCAGCGTGATGCCGTCGTCAAGCTGCGGCAGCAGCATCTCGTCCGTAGCCGGATCGGCCTGGTCAGCAAGGGACCGATTGCGGTCAGCGCCCCGCGTCGGCTGGTCGATCGCCAACCGGTTCGATGTCGATGTAGAGTGATTAGGCATACTCAACTAGATGCCCACCTTTCCGATAAGCCGCGGCGTGTCACTTCCGCGTTTCAGGGAACCGATCTGAATACAACAAGTGGCGTCGCTGTTTGCGTGTTTTCGTGTTAGAATGGACACTTCCGAGAACAATTCCGATATGAGACGCCTCCTTCGTTAACCAACAATTGGATGCATACTCCCTTGGTCTGTTGGTTAATACGTGAGGAGCTCAGTAGCCCGTTGTCTCAGTTTAATTTCTGTGAAAATTCTATAGGACTGCGACGTGCAGTTCTCTCTTCACTTCACGTATTTGTCAATCAAGTAGTCGGTAATCCGCTCTTCGCGAGCCTGGATAAACGCCTGTGCGTTCTCCGGGGTGGGCTCAATATCGGGATACTGATTTACACGTTGGATACGCTCAGACTCGGCGTTGCCGAGGTCGTCCAACCAGCCGTGGGGCCACTGGTCGCTTTTGATTTCTTCGTTCATCTCGTGTGGCAACAGCTGTAGATTCCCGATTCGATTAAGATCAACAGTCTCTCCTATAGATTCAGATACGGATTCTGCCCTGCTTTTCGGGTAGATGTGGTCAACCGAGTAGTCGCCAATACTGGTGGACGTCGATTGCGTATATGATTCCTCAATGAGGCCGAGTACTGCCGTGACATCTGTGTCGGTAAATACAGGCTCTCCTGGGCTGCTCTCGTAACGAGCGTTGGCTACGACTCGACGGATATCTTCAGCAGATGGGCTGATGTTCTCCGATTCAAATAGCTCCTCTCCTGGGAAAACGATGGGCTCGTTGGGTTCTGGTTCCCATTCGCGAAGGTATCGCATCCAATTGCGGCACTTGCCGTAGGTCAGAACCTGGTAGTATTTGTTCAGCAAGAGGGCTCTTGCGACGAACTGGAAAACACTCTCGCGGTTCGCGTCGGAGACCTCAGCATCCGGATTCTGGTAATAGAACACGCCAAGTAGCGCGAAGATGGGCATCGTGTTCATAACCGAGCTCCGAATCCCGCTCTCGATTACTGTCTGGAATGCCTTCTCGAGCGATGTCCGAAACCACTCGAATCGCCGTCCGGCGACAACGGGCTCATTATACAGCCATCGCTCGCGCATCTCGTCCATTCTTTCTTCGTCGATACTGCTAAGATTGCTGCGGAGGAGGTCCGTTCCGACTAAGTATGCTGTATATCGGAGGAACAGCTTCCGGTCGATTTCTTGCTCATACTCAGGGAACTTCTGTTTAAACTCGTCAATCCAATCTTGGATGACCTCTCTAGGATTGATTCGCTCGTCCTCCTCTTCGGCGTACGGCCAATAACTCATGAGCTTTGAGAGGAGGAGCTGGTAGGGCTTCGGATCAGAGCCCTCCATGTTCAGCCTCGTGAATATCTCGGGGATTTCGGATCTATCCTTGTTCGTACTGTCCGTTTCGAGATCGTCCTGTAGAACGTTGCTCGTAATGTCTCTCGCGACGGCCATCGAAATATTGCGCAGTTGGTAGCGGGTTTCGTTGTCCGCCCTCAGTTCGGCGGTATCCGCGTATTCATCGACGACTTCGCTAAGCGATCTTCCCTCAAGTACCGTGGAGTTGCCGGAGCTCCCTTCGTCGCCTCCGTTCCATAACTCCCCGACCGGCATCCACAGGTGTCGCGTGTCGCCGGTCATGGTATAGCCCGTCTCGTCCGTTCCTCCAAACTTCCCTGTCGATTTGAACTCAAACTCGTAGTCGCCTGCTGTATCGTCGCGATCGTACTCTGGGTGACCGAATAGGTCGACACACAGCCGCTGGCCTTCCCAGTACTGGAGCTCATCACTGGGCTTCCCCCGTCCGCCATTATATACTGTAATTCCACCCTCGACACCGATATAGAGCGAGTTCAAGCGCTGCTGGCCGTCTATAATCAGAATCTCCGGTTCTTTGTCTTCAACCTCCTGATTGTAGAGGTCGTATTCCGCCAAAACTGGATCCGGTGGCCGATAGTCATCGGCAACGTACATCCGCAGGAAATTATACGAGTTGTAGTCGCTGATATTGGCCGCTCGAACTCTCCATTCAGTTATGGCTCCGATCGGATAGTCTCGAATCAATGAATCGAACAGTTCCTCAATCTGCCTGGGATTCCAGACAAACTCCCGCTGGAGGCCGGGAAGAAAGATATGGTCGTTTATTTCAGACAAATAATCCGAGACCTGTCTGGACATGGTCACCAGAACGGAAGATGAGTATTTATACTCTGTCGTCGCCTATCGAACTCCGGGTGTATTCTGCCCCGGATTAACTCGAAGGCTTGGCTGAACTGCTGAGTTTCGGTGTGGGTGAGTTAGTCGCCGAATTTTTGGGATTGTGCGCCCGGTTCCGAGAAGTTTCCAGAATCAGGCTTGTCAAGTACTGCCTCCGTTAACCAACACTCTATGCATATTGGGGGCATATGTTGGTTAAGTACGTCGGTGCCGCGAAGTTCCTGTGCGACCACGTTGAAGATGCCACCCTCCGAACTCTCTGGTATGTGTGGCCGAAATTCGCTCTTCATCGACCAGGCTGACCTCGAGGCTCGCTTCGACGCCGAGGTCGTCGCAGACGGCGGGTACACACCCCGGTACAACATCGCGCCTGGCGAGGACCTCTACATCATCACGAATGAGGCTTCAGACGAGATCGACGCCTACCACTGGGGGCTGATTCCGTTCTGGGCGGATGAGCACAAGGAGGGCATCATCAACGCTCGCTTCGAGACTGCCGACGAGAAACGCGTCTTCGAGCGGGCGTGGGAATCACGTCCCTGCCTCGTCCCTTCGTCAGGGTTCTACGAATGGAAACCGCCGAACGGCGGGTCGAAGCAGCCCGACCGGATTTACCGGGAGGACGACCCCGCATTCGCGATGGCCGGGCTCTGGGACGTCTGGGAGGGCGACGATGAGACGATCTCGTGCGTCACGATTCTCACGACGGAGCCGAACGACCTGATGAACTCAATCCACGACCGGATGCCGGTCGTCCTCCCGAAGGACGCTGAGTCCGACTGGCTCGCCGCAGACCCGGACACCCGCAAGGAACTGTGCCAGCCGTACCCGAAGGACGATCTGGACGCCTACGAGATTTCGACGCGGGTCAACAACCCCGGCAACGACGATCCCCAGGTCATCGAGCCACTGGACCACGAGCAATCGGGCCTCGGCGAGTTCAGTTCCTGATAGCTGACGGGGTCACAGTCACTGCATCGGCGACGCAGCTGCCGAATCGACGAGCGAGTACTCTCGGTCCCGACTCGTCCCTTCCGCCTCGAGGAGGTTGTACTGCTCCATCTTTGAGAGGTACGTCCGAACAGTCCGTTTCGTCCGCGGATCATCGACGTCCTCGGAATAGCGCTCGTGAATCTCGCTCGGCCCGACCGGGCCATGCTCGCGAACGATGTCGTAGACGACGCGCTGGTGCGGTGTGAGCGAGTCGAGGCTCTTCTGCTTGATTTGGGCCCGAGCATCCTCGGCGGCGTCTAGGAGAATGTCGTCGGTGATGCGCTCGTGGTTCTCGCGATCTGCTTTGCCGGCCGCCGTTCGGAGGATGCCGATGGCGAGGCGGGCGTCGCCGGCGGCCGCGTCGGCGATCCGGTAGAGTTGGTCGTCGGTGATGACGTCCTCGTCGAGACCCCACTTCGCCCGTGCACTCAGGATGTCGTACAGCTGCTCGTCGTGGTACTTGTCCATCCGGACGTGCTCGCTGGAGCGCAGGCGGCTCACGAGGCGGTCGTCGACGCGGCTGAACAGCTCCTCTTCCTTGTTCGCGATACAGATGATCGCGAACTGCGGGAGGCTGTGGAGGTCGTAAATGACGCTGGGGTCCTCCAGTTGGTCGACCTCGTCGAGAATGACGACGGTCCGCGGGCCGTCATGCTGCTGGAGGCGGTCGACGAGTTCGTCATGCGGCGTCGACTGCCGGTGGATGTCGATGGTCGCGCCGAGGTCGTCGAGGATCTGGTAGAGCGTGCGGAACCGGGTGTAGTTGCGCCAGCAGTTGACGTAGGTAGTCTCGACGTCGAGGACCTCTTCGCGGAGCCGTTCCGTGACGAACTTCGAGATACAGGTCTTGCCAGCGCCGCTGGGTCCGGTGACGATGGCTGTGTCGGCGGGTTCACCGTTCGTGATGGGTTCGAGGACGCTGGAGAGGTGGTTGACTTCGGCGTCGCGATGCTCGACTTCCCGAGGAACGAATCCGGTCCGGAGGACACGAGCATCGCGAATCATCTTTCTCTGAGAGATTGATTTCGGTTCAGGTTACAAAAGCCTGACCGGGTTGTTTCCGGAAACTCCTATGATAGTACCATCGTGAGTACCCAAAAACCTACGCTGTATCCCGATTTGTGTTCGTGGAAAGTCGAGGCTTCCGGAAACTTCCGGAAACTCATCCTCCACTACTGATTTGACACCAAGTGAGTGATTTCTCTTTGAACCCCGAACGACGGGGTGCCGGAGAAATGGTCATTATGATCGAGTGACAAGCAAATCTAATACAGCCATCGACTTCGATGCCATATCTTGGAGTTCTAAACGGAACACGGGTAATCCCACCGCAAGTAGCCGACGGCACGTCTGTTACTTGTCCTGTGTGCGACCAACCGATGGCCGTTGTACGGTCTCACGAACGAGGTTCTGCTTTCATTTCTCGTCATTTTCGGCACCACGAACAGGACGGTCGTTCTGAGATGGGCCAAACTACAGGTCAGGCAACCTTTGCTGATCTTGTAGATGTCGGCGAGTGCCCTGGTGAATCGGACGAACATATGAAAATGAAGTCGATTGCGTATGCTCGATTGGAACACGATTTCCCTGATGCGACAGTTGAGCTTGAATCCGGTATCGACGGCCGAATTGCGGATGTCCTGCTCACATTCGACACTCCCCGAGAGCCCTATGGAAGGGGTATCGCGATAGAGGCTCAGTATCGGAATCAGGGCAAAGATATCGAGGCAGTTTCTGACCATTATCTACAGCGTGACTATAGCGTTGCGTGGCTCGATGAGGGCGATTTCTCAGAGTACGATGTTGATCTCTCCGGAATACTGTCCGTCTGGCCCTATGCGCTTCCGTCGCGGTCTGATATGGAGGGGTACCCGGAAGTCATCAGGTGGCTCTGGCAAGAGAAATCGCCCACTGTTGCGTTGGAAATCCCTATACCAGGAGAGTATTGGGCTTCGTTCGATAAGTCGGATGAATGGGTGACTGTCGCTCAACAAGATCTCCGCCGGAAGGGACGCGCTTGGGCGACTGTTTCTCGCTCACCAACGGGTCAGCTTACTCTTCAGCTCGGAAAGAAGGACTGGGGCTGGGATGGCGATACCCACCGTGTCACCGTTCAACTTGAAGATTCGGATACCCAGGAACTCCGATCATTCACTGATAACTTGGAACGGCTAGCGTTTGGACCAGATCGCCCGAGTGAGGAAGATCGGGAACGCCCTTGGCATGATTTGACGACTGCTTGGTTCGCTGGCTCTCCTCGTGTTACCTCTTGGCTTTCGGCTTCCCTCTCTCCCGATGACGACGTGGTCCTCTCGTTAGGAAAGAAACATCCCAAGGAGACTGACCGAGTTAGTGTTCAGATCGACGATACTGCGACTCAGGCTCTGGACGACCTAACCACACTTCTTGAGAGGGCCTTCGAACTGGAGGCCTGACTTCTACTAGAACGGCTGGTGTTCGAGGATGTGCTCCATAATGAGCCGTTCGCGGGCGTCCACGAACTCTTCGAACGTCATCTCCTTTGCGCCCTCCGGGATATGATGAGTCTGCTTGTAGTCGTCCGTTCTGGAGTTCATCCAGTCCTCGAAGTCATCGTCCGATTTCATCTTGTTCGTTTTGTCAATCAGTAACTGGAGGTTCCCCACCCGGTCAGCATCTGCTTCTTCGGGGAGAACCGATTTTGGGATGATGTGGTCGATATCGTAGTCTTTGCCCCGTGCCGGCTCATCGGGGTAGTGTGATAGCTGCAGAAGGAACTCGATGTCGCGCTTCCCGTACTGGAGCTCCTCGAAAAGCGTGGTCAACTTTTCTTCGGTGAAACGGAGGGAGGTTCCGTAACTGGATGCCACTTCATCACTGATCCGCCCAAGTGGGAACTCCGAGCTCTCTTCCTCTCGGATAACATCCCGGACGAGTTCTGCGATCTGGTTCGATGATTGGCTGGTGAATCCGTTGAGTCGGGCTGCACAGATATAGTAGAGAATGTCACGACGTCGCCCGCGACCTTTGATTGAGGTCGAATCGAGCGAGGGATTCTCGTTCTGGTAGAGGTAGTAGGCGATAGGTGTGTAGAGGGCGGGACTGAGGATGTAGGTCACCGTCGGATAGTAACTATTCAGAAGCTCAGCGAGTTGTTCCATCGTGTTCGAGAACGTATCGGTGAGCCAGATCTCCTTCAGATTCCGCAGCAAGTCGAGTGTGTAGTTGTCGAACCGATACTGGATCTCGTTGCCGTTGATTGCGAGCAGTACCTTCTGGACGTGCTTCGTAGCAAAAGGAGCGTTCCCACCGTCGATGATCCCGTTCAGTTCGTCGACCATCGAGTGCACCTCGTCCCGTGCGTTGATTTCCGGCGGCTCCTGTTGCCAGCTACTAGTCATCAACGACAGGAGGATTTCGGCACGATTCGGTGTCACCCCTCCCTGATTGATCCGTACGAAGACGTCGCGAACACGGGTGATGTCGTTCTCGTCTTCGGTAAAGAAGTGGAGCTTCTCGTCCTTGTGGACCGCTCGATAGAGGTCCTCGAAATTACGCTGAGCGTTGAGAATCAGACTATCTGAATTCTCTATCTCGGGGTGGTTCTCGACCAGCTCCTGGATCTCTCCCTCAATTTCCTGGCGTTCTGCATAGAAATCGTCGTTGTCAGAGATGGACATGATTCGGTTGACTGGATACCAGTATGCATTCGCGGTTGCGGACTGCTCAGAGCGGAAGGAGAAGTCGTATTTATTGCCGAGTTCCGAGTCCGCTGTCTGCGGGTCCGAGAGGAGGTTGAGATAGAGTCGCTTCTGAACCCACGAACTGGCCTTGTTCCGAGGGTGGTTGTGTTTCCGCTCGTAGAATGATCCGGTCAGACCGATATTGAGCGCGGTCAGTCGCTGCTGGCCGTCGAGGACTAGTTTCACCGGTGACGGGAGTGGGTCTTCAGAATTGTGCGGGGGGTTTCGATGGGTCGGTGTTGTGAGTGACTGGGGAAAATTTGGTTCGTCGACGTAGTGGGTGACGAAGCGATATTTGGGCTGAGCCTGTGCTTCCTCAGCCGAGAGGTTCCACTGAAGGAGCGCACCGATCGGATAGTCCCGTAACAGGGAATCAAACAGATCCACGATGTCACTCGTTTCCCAGACGAACTCCCGCTGAATCGCGGGTAAGAGATAAGAATAATTTATATTTTCCACGACCTCAGCGATCCGCTTGGTTTCCATATTCCGTCTTGTGGTATGCTGGTTTTATATAACTACATAGTGGTGGCCGCCTATCATTTATAACGAAACAGAGCAATTTCTGATACGGAAATGAGCTTGAATATCCCACTTCCTGCGGGTCTCGGGGACTATGCTTGGCTCGAAACTCTTGTTCAACGTGAAGAAATTGATCAAACGATTCCTCTCTATATCGAAGCTGATGACGGGATTGAGGTCGTCGCTGTTTCCCTTCTCTGTGAAGATGATCTTCGGATGATCTACCGGGCACCTAATGGCTGGCAATTGCTCACAGAATATGAGTTGTCCGAGGACCCGATTATTCACGTAGACGACCTCCTTGATGCTGTCGTTGCATTTGTGGGAACAGACGCGAGAGTTGTTCAAAAACTCGCTCAGGAACTCGGTGAGAAGTTAGAGGAGCATTGGAAGATGGGATTTGTTCCGTATAGTCAATCTGGGAAGGGGGACAAATTTGAGGAACTTAGACAGGACTGCAATTGCTCAGGGATTGACGACCCGTCAATTGAGCGTGTTCCGGGAATGTCCGAAATCGAGGAATCAGCAGAATTTCGCTGCCATAACTGTATGAGCCTATATGGTATCGAGTATCAGGGTCGTAGAATCGATCTTGATGAGGTGTTCAGTGCTGAGTGGCTCTTCACGAATTCGACTCCGGATGACATCGTGGAGATCGGTGCCGAAGATTCATTTCTCGTGTATTCTGATGGTCGACCAATAGACAAAACAGAACGAGTCATCGGCGCGATGACTAGCTATGGTGGTGACACGAGTTCTTCTTTTGCCCGATATATCCCTGAGAACCACCAGGGATTGCTCTATATTCGAGATGACGACGCGGCTGGATACGTCACTTGGGAAGAGCTGGATGGAATACAGGTTCTTCGACAGCTGTATGTCCGGGATCATTACCGGCGCCGGGGGATTGCTGAGGAATTGATTCAGACTTGGTGCCAGGAGTACTGCGAGGATGGTGTCTACTACATCGACGAACCGAACGACAAGAGCCGATCTCTGTTTTCAAAACTGGGTCATATTGACGGTGACGGTGAGTACGAAGCGATCGAACTATACCCGATTCGCGGAGTTGGAAATAGTCTCGACGGTAGCCAGACTCTCCCTCAATAGTTCATCCACGCTCTCATCAACTCAATCAGCCAGGTCTCGAATTCCCTCTACCACACTCTTTCCTTGCCAACCCACGATCTGATCTGCGTGGTCTTCAACGAAATTGGGCATCTGCTCGTTTCCGCGCGGTGTAACTCCCAGAATAGGCTTGCTCTCGAGTTCAGCTAAAATAGTTTCTTTCTTGATCCATTTGCTGTGTGCTACGTACATTCCCCCGAGTATTATTACGACCGTAGCTGGCTTGATCTGGTCTTCCCGGAGCGCCTGTTCCAGCTCCTCTTCGGTGTCAGCATCGATCTCATCCACCTTCGGTACTGAGTAGTTCCGGAAACTGAAATTCGGGTAGTCGCGAAGTAGTTCTACCATCCGATTGTACTCGTCGCTGTACTCCCAAGAGTGCGAGATGAACAGTCGGTATTCGCTCCGACGGTTGCTTGAAGATCTGCTGTTGAAGCTCATAACTATATGCGAATTGTTGACGGCTTATCCGTTTAGTACTATGGTCCTCTCTGATGCGGAATCCAAATCTGCCGATATTCCAGGGGGGAAGAACTTATACTATTTAAAAACGGATTGTTCATACGGTTATGAGCCAAGACACCTCCTCCCCATTGAAAACCACCTGGGAGGCTGCGTTTGATGATATTCGTGGCAGTCCAAACCCCGAATCAGCTGTTCGATTCGTTCTGAAGTCAGCTGTTAACGATCTACCTACCGGATTCTATCGCGATGATGGAGACCGCCTACTGCCGACCTACAAAGGGAACGATCTCGGAAAGGAGTTCACCGTTCGAGAACTCGGCCCCGTTTATACAGTCACGCAATCTGGGGATAATAGTCTCCCTGAGCTCAGTTCCTCTCAACCGTCGCTCTTCGAGCCGAATGACCAACAGTCGGGCCTTGTCCCGACCGACGATTCCCTGAGCCGCAGTTCTACCGACACTCAGAACCAGCAGGGGCTCTCGTCTGGACAAAAAATCGCTGGCGGTGCTTTGCTCCTATATGCTGCCTACAAAGGGCTGGAAGCCTTGGCCTCTGCAGGCTCGTCGACTCAAGAGTCCTCTTCCTCCTCAGGCGGAAATACTGGGCAATCACTCCCTCGCTTAGCACGCGCTGCAACTCGACTTGAGGACAAGCAGTACAACGTTTTTGTCTCCCACTCGTGGGAGTATGACGAACACTACGAGCGTATCGTTGATTTCCTTGATGAGGTTCCGTCGCTCAAGTGGCAGAATCATAGTGTCCCTTCAACTGACCCCCTGCCCGTGGATACCGAGTCTGCCCTTCGCTCTGAACTCCGGAACCAGATGAAAACGGCGTCGGTTGTCGTCGTAAGTAGTGGAATGTACGGTGCTCACAGCACTTGGATCCCGGAGGAGCTGGAACTCGCCGACGAACTGGACAAGCCGGTGATCGCAATCATTCCAGAGGGACAATCGAAGGTCCCCGAGAAAATCCAAGAAGTCGCAGATACTCAGGTAGGATGGCGAAAGGCCTCGCTTGTCGACGCACTCGCTGAATATGCCTGATTCAACCAACGAAACGGCGGTTGATCTCTCAGAGGATGGCGCCGATACTGACGATGGAGACACACCCGAAACAGAACCTGAACACTCTGAAGGGGTCACCGGAGGGGACCCTGCTGAGCCATCTGAGGAGGAAGATGTTACAACTGGACCGCTGGCTAATCTAAGTGAGGACGAGAAGAATCGACTGATGGAGCAGTACATACATTACGGGGAGGTTGCGATCGAGACAGCCAATCAGCGAGTCCAGATGAACCGCTTTTTCGGTCTGATTTTAACCTCGATACTCGCCGGTCTCTTTGCTCTCGCCCGCGGCAATCTCACGACCACTAACGCTGCGATCGTTCTCTTCGCATCAGGATTCGGCAGTCTGATTTGCTACTTCTGGTATCAGAGTCTTCAATCATACCGACGGCTGAACAAAGCGCGGTATGCCATCCTGAATGAGATCGAATCGGTTCTCCCTGTTCGCATGTATCTCGATGAATGGCGATATTTGAAGCGGGAGAAGCCCGACCCGGAAATCGTTGATTCTCGTCCAGCTGAAGATGCTGATCACCGCTCGCATACGATTGTGGAACAGTGGTTTGTTCGCCTATTGGCTGTTGGATACGCTTCCGTCGGTGGATATGCTGGCGGCTTTATTTTCACTTCGCTGGCGCAGGGGTTCATTCCATCTCTTCCGGCTCCATCGGTGGTCGGGTTTAGTACCGGTGGGATATTCCTGGCTGGATTGGCCATCGTATATTGGAAACAAAGCCGCTGAGAACCTATGAAACGCTTCGAAGTTGGCGACTCAGTCCGTATTGATATCCCTGATGAGACTGATCCTGATTATGAACGTCTACACGGTCGTCACGGAACTATTGTTGAGATAATCCCCGATGATGCGGATGCTTTGACTGGCGATGAACGGGAGGGACATCTTTTCCGTGTAGATCTGGATAACGGCGCAACCGTTGATGTTCGCTGGCGGGACCTTCGTCCCCTCTGACTTGCATCCACGCCGGATAGCTATTTTTGAGCTGAAGGGAAATAGATTCGAACCATTCACTGGATGGCGAGACGAAATTCGCAGGGTCACGATAGGCTTTTATTATAACCTCTAATGTTGTCTATCATGAGCGGATCTTCTGGACGAGAGATGGTTCAAGAATTGGTTGCTGCATATGAGACTAATCGGGCTGAGTATCAAGATCCATCATACCAGGAGGCTGAAGTTAGAGAGGATTTCCTGAATCCGCTGTTTGAAGCACTGGGGTGGGATGTAAATAATGATAAAAATAAATCTCCATCTGTCAGGGATGTCAAAAAAGAGGCTCGCCAACAAACGGACCAGGGTACGACCCGAAAACCCGATTACGAGTTTAGGGACGATCAGGCGAATCCGGCGTTCTATGTAGAGGCCAAGAAACCCTCTGTTTCGCTGGACAGTGATGGCCCAGCCCGTCAGACCAGAGAATACGGTTGGACATCGAATCTTACTATCTCTATTCTGAGCAACTTTGAACGCCTTATCATCTATGACTGTAAGGTTCCGGTCGATGAGGACGATGACCCGCATGTCGGCCGTTTGCAAACATATCACTATACCGAGTATGTCGATAAATTCTCTGAGATTGCTGGAATTTTATCGCGGGAAGCCGTTCTGGAGGGAGCCATCGAAGACGAATTTGGCGACCCCAGTGAGGCGGCTGAGCGGAGGACTTTCGATGAACTCTTCCTTGAACAATTGGAGCGATGGAGACAGCTCCTGGCCGAAGACGTAGTTGAAAACAACGACAATATCAATAATCGTGATCTTAATTATTTGGTTCACCGTGTACTTAACCGCGTTATATTCCTCCGGGTGGCGGAAGACCGTGGTCTGGAAAGACACGAACAATTGAAAGAACTGGATGAGTACACATATCAAAAACTTGAGGGTCTATTTGAAGAAGCAGAAGAACGCTATAACTCTGAGCTTTTCGATTTGCTGGAAGACTATTCGGCTGAGAACATCAATATTGATGCTGAGGTAGTTGGGACAATTTTGGAGGAGCTCTACTATCCACATAGTCCATATAATTTTGCAGTCGTCGAGAGTGATATCATAGGACGGATCTACGACCTGTTTCTTGGGAAGGAGCTCAGAAGAGATGGTGATGAGTTGGTTGTTGAAGAGAAGCCAGAGGTACTCCATTCCCAGGGTGCGGTAAGTACTCCAGATGCCATTGTAACTGAAATTGTGGAAGAGTCGGTGGCCAAGAAAATCGAACAGCGTGATCCAGAAGATCTAGATGGATACACTGTTGCTGACATCTGCTGTGGATCAGGAGTATTCCTCACGAAGGCTTACGAAGTGCTGGTTTCACACTACCGAGATTGGCACGCTGAGCATGAGCCGGAAGCGGATGTCCTAATTGAGGTTGGTGACGAACTTCGCCTAAAGTATGAGGAACAAAAGAGAATACTCGAAGAGCATATTCGAGGTCTTGATATTGATCCCTTAGCAATTGAGGTGACTCGATTCAACCTGACGCTGAAATTGCTAGAGGACCAGCCCTCTGCACTAATTGATCAGTATGAGCGTACCCGTGATGATCCCCTTGTGGGTGAACTTGGAGGGGTTGTGAAGCATGGGAACGCATTGGTGTCGACAGATTACTACACGAATTTCGATGTTTCTGATGATACTGCATATCAGGTCAACCCATTTGACTTTGAGTCCGAGTTTTCGTCTGTGATGGAGCAGGGTGGCTTTAACGCAGTTATTGGGAATCCGCCATATATTCGAATTCAAAAAATGAGGGAATACACTCCTGATTCTGAGGTTGAATACTATTCTGATGTATATCAGTACGAAACCGCTCAGGAGAACAATTACGACAAGTACTGCCTGTTCATCGAACGAGCTCTTGATCTCGTTTGTGAAAACGGAGATGTTGGATATATTGTCTCCCAGAAATTCCTCACCATCGAAGTTGGTAGGCAGGTCCGAAAACTCATCGCAGATCGGGAAGCTCTTCGCAAACTCGTACACTTTGGGGTGAATCAAGTCTTCGAAAATCATAGCACGTATACGTGTTTGCTGTTTCTCAATTCTAACGGAACTGATAATTACACCGTGGAGACTGATTTTGACTATGAAGCCTGGAAGGAAGGAGATCATAACCCCTCGGTTTCGACAGGAGAAACAGACGCCTTGTCAGACGAACCTTGGAGCTTCGTAGGTGATGCAGTTGATGACTTATTCAGTCAAATTCGGGAGGAATGTGAATACAACCTTGATGACGTAGCAGATGTTTTTGTAGGATTACAAACGAGTAGGAATTCGGCCTACTTCCTCAAAGATTATGAATACAGGAATGGGTTTTACCATTTCACTGACTACAAGGGTAACTCTCAAAAAGTCGAAGAGGAATTAGTCCGGGACCATCTACACACGTATAACAAATGGAAGCCGTCAATTAGATTCCTCGACAAGGTAATCTCCAACCAGAAGCTCATATACCCATACGAAGATGGGGAGGTCATCTCTCCCGATGAGATGCAAGACAGATTCCCTGAAGCTTGGGAATATTTCACAACAGACGAGGTAAAAAAGGATCTCAAAACCCGGGACCTATACGATACAGACGTTGATGGAGCATTCTACCGATACGGTCGTAAACAGGGCTTCGGGAAGATTGAAAAGGATAAGATCGTTGTTCAGGTTCTGGCACTAGAACCCCGATATGGATTAGACCGGAACGGCATTACGAATACCGCCGGCGGAAATGGTCCGTTCTACAACATTAAGTCTACAGATTCATTACCGGATGATTCCGAACACGTTGTTGATTTAGATCTCCGCTATCTGATGGCTGTGCTATCGCACCCAGTTATCGAAGCAATGGTACGGGCCCGCAGCACGTTCTTCCGGGATGGATACTATTCGCATGGCGGGCAGTATATTGAGCATGTCCCCATCAAAGCGATAGATGAGAGTAGCGATGAAGAACAAGAAACCTACCAAGAGATAATCTCGGATGTTCAAACTCATATTGATCTCTCTGCAGACCTCCGTGACGAATCTGACCCCAATCGTCAGTCTCAGATTGAGACACGGATGGAATCTCTCCGGGATTCGATTGAAAATAAAGTTAGTAGCCTTTACGACCTTTCGGCGGAGCAGATAGAGATAGCTGAAAGCGTCTGATCTCACTATGGAATCTGAACAAGACCGGAAACTCAGAGGAGGATTTTACACTCCAGAACCAATCGCAGATTTTCTCGCTGACTGGGCTGTCCAAGACTCGACTACATCTGTCTTGGAGCCCAGTTGCGGTGACGGGAATATAATTGCCAGTCTAATCAATCGCTGTGAAGAACTTGAGGACCTAGGGCGAAAAGTTACTGGCGTCGAATTCAACGCTCAGGAGGCGACGAAAGCTGAAGAACGAGGAAAGAAACTTCGAGATGCTACTGAACTTGAGATAATCAACGAGGACTTCTTCAAATATTGTATCAATCAGACTCGTTGGAAGCAATCGGAATTTGATGCTGTTGTAGGAAACCCTCCGTTCATCCGTTACCAAGATTTCCCGGAAGAGCAGCGTGAACGAGCATTGGAAATCCTCTCTGGGTCAGGTCTTTCTAAAACAAGACAGATGAATGCTTGGATGCCATTCTTAATCGGTGGTACCCAGCTCCTCTCCGACGACGGCCGGCTTGCGATGATCGTGCCGGCTGCACTATTGCAAGTAAAATATGCGGGTGAATTGAGGGAGTTTTTGATTGAACAATTTAGCCATCTGACGATAATCACATTCACCGAATTGGTATTTGATGATGTACTAGAAGAAGTAGTTCTCGTCCTAGGTGAGCGTAACGGGAAGAAAGCAGCCGGAATGAATCTGATTGAGCTTGATAATGTAGATGATCTGGAAGAATATACTCACAAGTCGTTTGATGAGTCTGAAGTCAAGGACGTTAAACACTCGACAGAAAAATGGACGCTGTACTTCTTAGAGCAAGATCATATTGACTTAGTTCGTGAACTTCCTAATAGGGAAGGTATTGCTCCTGTTGATGATTTTGCAGATGTGAACGTTGGTGTAGTAACGGGTCGGAACGCCTTCTTTCTTCAAAGCCAAATTGAAGAGGAAACCAGAGGTCTCAGCGACTATACGCGGCCGATTGTCACCCGGAGTGCACACCTAGGGGATGGCGTTCGATTTACCAGAGACGTATATCAAAATAACATCTCGGAAGATCGACCAACAAGGTTGCTTGATATCCCCGAAAAAGAGTACGAAGATCTTCCACAGGCAGTCCGAGCATACATCCGACTCGGGGAGTGGCACGGTTATCACACGGGGTATAAGACTAGCCTTCGCGACTACTGGTATACTGTCCCGTCAACTTGGATTCCAAGTGGATTCCTGCTTAGACAGATTCACAAATACCCCAAGTTCGTATATAATGAGACTGACGCCACGTGTACTGATACGATCCACCGGGTCAATTATAATGGTCCTGAGGAGGATGCGCGTAACTTCTTCGCCGCGACCCATAATTCGTTAACATGGGCATTTTCTGAATTTATTGGACGTAGCTACGGTGGCGGGATTCTTGAGCTTGAGCCTAATGAAGCGGAAGAACTCCCCATCCCTACTAAAAACTGGGATGAAATTGATTTAGATCGTGTAGATGATCTCTTGCGCTCTAGTGGTCCTGAAGCAGTATTGGAATATACTGATAATATTCTTCTGAAGCAAGGAATTGGTCTTAGTGATGACGAGATTCAAGAACTCCGAGATATCTGGAAAATACTGCAAGAACGACGACTAAATCGGTCCCACTGATACTGCGAAGATAATTCTCTTTTTGAATCCCTCAACCTGATTGCAGATACATGATCTTAGTCCTATGAGTATCGCCAATAGTGAAGTGTGGTCGATAACTTGGTGGGAAGTGTTCGATGGATTCAACGCTTCTCATCGGCCCGAAACACGCCCGATTGGAACGACGGGCATTTCAGCGGGCTGCTGACATCGCCACCGATTCGCTGGGGAGTATCCTCTACATAACGCGGAACGACGCTCGCCGGAGTATGGTCGAGGACCGCTGGGCCGCCTCGCACGCCCCACTCCGTCTTCGTGCCGAGACGCTCGATGCGATCGTTCGTGAGTGGTACGAGCATCTCCACGGTCCGGTCCAACCACTCTCCGGACAGCTGAATCGCCGACTTGCGGAGTACGCGCTTGACAGAACGACAGTTGAAACAGATGGCGCTCTCGCCGGCGAACCCGCCTCGGCCGCCCTCGCGGATTCGTTCAGTAGCCGTTTCTCACTCTTCGATGACGCCGGCGTCGGGACCGCCGACGCACTGGCGGCAGAGTTCGAGGGCTCAGCCCTCGATGACCGTATCGCAGCAGCTACTGTCGACGCGTACCGCCACTACCAGAACCTCCATGCCGCCTACGTTGATGAGTGGGTCTGTACCCGGGGAGAGATGTTCGACGCCGTCGCGACGGTGGAGCAGTCGCTTTCGGCACTCTCCCCGGAACTGGATGTCATCATCCTTTCGGGGTATCACGAGTTCCGCCCCGTCGAACGCCGCCTTATCGAACGCCTTGTCGACGAACTTCCGATGATCGCACTGCTGCCGCTCCACCAGGATGGCCGGAGCGGAGTCGACGCCGTTGCGGAGGACGCCTTAGAGGTCTACGAAGCACTTGATTTTGAGACAGTAGAAATCGAGCCTGACGACGAGTCAGGGCAGACCTTCGGAACGATCACCGGGTCACTCTACCGCCCGGATCCGGATACTGTCCCTTCTCCAGACGCTCTAAGATGGCGTGAACTCCCGACACCCGAGCGCGAGATTCGCTTCGTCGCTCGCGAGCTCCGGACTGAGCTGGTCAACGGTCGCGATCCCGACGACATCGCTGTCGTCATCCCGGGGACTGAGGCCTATTCCGGCTATGTTGAGGACACATTCGAGACCTTCGACATCCCGCACGTCACTACCGCAGCCTCACAGCTGAACCGGACGTTCGCCGGGAGCGTCGTCCACGACCTCCTGAACCTCGCCGAACCGGATCCACGCGCTGAGGACCTCACGTCGCTACTGGTGAATCCGCTGGTCGACGTCGTCGATAGCGACCAAGCCAACGCCATTACGGCAGCTGCCCGCCGGCGCGATACGGTTTCGGTGTCACCGCTCCTCAACGATGTCGACGATGAGGCAGAGACGCTGATCCAGGATCTGCTAGCTACGCTCGAGACGCTCCGAACGGGGGACGTTGAGGACGCAACCGAGACGCTCCGCCGGCTGTTGGACGCCAAGTTCGATCTGGAAACGGCGACGGAAGACTACGCTAACGGTGCCGAGCAAGCTGTCGAACAGCGAGCGTACGACCTCGTGGACGAGGTTCTCTCTTCGTTCGAGTCACTATCGGCCGTCGATAGCGACCTCTCCCCGTTGGCACTGTTCACTCGTGCATTCGACGGTGTGCCGATTCGGGTTCCCCAACGCGCTGCCGGTGGCCACGTCGAAGTGATGGGGATGCTCGACGCTCGGATGCAGTCCTTCGAGAAGGTGTTCCTCGTGGGACTGACGAGCGAGCACTTCCCGGTGACGCCGGAACGCCCGGCCTTCTTCGAGGAGATGACCGATGCTCATCCACGGTTCGATACCGGGGACGAGCGACTTCGTGGCCGCTATCTCTTCGCGACGCTGCTCGCGAACGTCGACGAACTCACGATCACCACACCTGAGACGGGCGACGACGAATCCGCCATCGTCCGGTCGCCCGTCATCGACGAACTCCAGCGTGTGACCGACATCGAACCCGAAGACGGCGTCGACGACCGCGTAGGAGCCCGCGAAGACCTCCAGCGCCACGTCGCTGCAACAACCGACCGGCGTGCGGCAGTCAGCCGCGCCGGCGACCGAGGTGACCTCTCCCCAGAGCAGACCAAGCGCACGGATCGGGGACTCCACTGTGCGGACAACAGGGGCACGGCTGGCCTCTCCAAACACGACGGCGTGTTAGATCCCGAGACAGTCGATGAGGTCTACCCCCCGTCCGAGCGGGAACCCTACAGCGCCAGTCGGATCGAACGATATGTCGAGTGCGGGTTCAAGTTCTACGCCGACAAGGTGCTCGGAATCGAGGATCCCGATGATGTCGAGGTCGTCCCCACGCCGCTTGAAACTGGGTCGTACGTCCACGATGTCCTCGAACGGTTCTTCGCCGATCTACAGGACGAGTCCGAAGACGGTATTGACCTCACCGCGTTTGACCGGGATGAATTGGCCGCCCATCTCCGCGATATTGCCGTCGATGAACTTCGAGACGCTGATTTCGAGTACGACGGTCTGTTCTACGAGCGGTGGAAGGCGGAACTGTTCGCAGGGCTTGCCGGCGATGGAAGTACTCCCTATGAGTCGGGGATCAAGCCCCACGATGCCCCCGAACGGGGATTGTTCGCAACGTTCCTCGACAACGAACTCTCCCAGAATGGTGCGGTCCGACCGCACCTGTTCGAGGCGCCGTTCGGTGAAGGACTCCCCGACTCGGATGCTGGTCCGTTTACCGTCGAACGGCCAGATGGGACGACCGTCGCGATTCGTGGGTATATCGACCGCGTCGACGTGAGCCGGGAGGGCGACCAACCGACGCTCACGCTCTACGACTACAAGACTGGACGGGCGCCGTATATGACGAAGACGACCGGTGGCACGAAGTTCCAACTCCCCATCTATCTACTCGCTGCGGCGGACGTGGTCGACGGCGATCTATTCGACGAGGGGTCGCTTTCGGCGACGTACTACCAGGTGCGCCCACCCAACGACCTCAAGGTGCCACGCGGCGTCGAGTCAAAGTTCGATTCAGAGGTTGAACTCCGTCGTTTCCTGAACGATATCGTTCCGGAGTGGTTGGGCCAGATCGACGAGGCGATCGGCAACGGACGGTTCCACACGACGCTTCTGTCCGCCCGCGGTGCGAACTGCCGGTACTGCGACTACCGGCGGGCCTGTGACGTTCGCCATCACCGCAAGCGGGAGTTCGTCGACGAGGTCCACGCGGACGACGCCGCCTACGTTCCGCTCCGCGTTCGCGACGACGAGGATCTCGAGGCGGTGATGAGCGATGACTGAGGGACCCGAGGAGATTCAGCTCACGGAAGAACAGCAGGACGCGCTCGTTCAAGGCCGGAACGTCGCGATCACTGCTGGCGCCGGGACGGGGAAGACGACGACGCTCACCGAGCGGTACGTGACCATACTGGCCGAGAACCCGTCGCTCACGCCGGAGAACATCGTCACGATTACCTTCACACGAAAGGCTGCTGCCGAACTGACCGAGTGCGTTCGGGAGGAGGTGTACGACCGGCTCGAGGCTGTCGACTCACCAGAGGCCTATCAGCGCTGGCGGAACGTTCTCGACGATCTGGAGGACGGTCATGTCCACACCATTCACGCGTTCTGTACCCGTCTCTTGCGGGAGCGGGCCGTCGAGGCTCCGGTCCCGCTCGGCTTCGACGTGCTCGACGAAGACGGTGCCGCGACACTCCAACGCGAAGTCGTGACGGAGTTTCTCGAACGCAACCAGGACGATGACGACGTGAAGCTCCTTGCTCAGCTCTGGGGCCGTAACCAGTTGGTCGATGTACTCGCTGGATTACTCGATGAGCGCCCTCAGAGCGAGTCTGTCCTTGAGGCGTGGCGTGACGCGGAGGTCGCCGACTACGTCGATATCTGCTGGGAGGTCGTTTGTGATCTCGACGCTGCCGACGCTCGACAGACGCTGTATGCGAACGGACTCCTTGAGCAGCTACGCACGGTCGCGGGCCGCGTCGATCGTGAGGGCGCTATCGCCGACGCGGACGGCCTTCGGGCCTACCGGACCTTCACCGAGGTCGCGACGACACTCCCTGACGACCCCAAGGAAAGCGATCCCCGCGACTGTCAGCGCGCAATCCTCGAGCTGTACGAGGCCTGTGAGAAGAAGAACGGCGGCCTGTACAGCAGTTCCGGGTACGTCGTCGGTGACCGGGACGACTGGGGCGAGTACGGAGACGTCTACGACGACCTGAAGGACGCCATCGATGCGACCATCGCTGCCGTCGAACCGCACGAGGATGCCGTTGAGACGACGCCGGGGGAACTGGAAGCGAATAGTGCTCACTACGCGCTCGCTCTGATTCGGGTCTTCGACGACGTCCTCGCAGCCTACACAGCCGAGAAGGACCGCCGCGATACGCTCGACTTTCCCGACGTGATCGAGACGACGCTCGAGTTCCTGCGAGCGAACGATGCCGTCACGGAGCGGCTACGAGAGCAGTTTGCGGCCGTGATGGTCGACGAGTTCCAGGACACGGACCCGCGCCAGTGGGAGTTAGTCAAGCTCCTCACGGGCGTCGACGAGCAGACGGCGTCGAACGTCTTCCTGGTCGGCGACGAGAAACAGAGCATCTACGGATTCCGTGGCGCCGACGTGACGACGTTCGGGGCGGCGAGAGGCGAACTTCAGGCCGTCAACGAGGCCCGTGGGGTCGACGACGTTCCCGACAGCGACGCTGAGAGCCCGACCGCGCTCGAACTCTCCGGGAATTTCCGGACGCTGGACGAGCCGTTATCGTTCCTGAACGAGCTCTTCGAGTACCTGTTCCAACCAGAAGGTGATACCCACGAACCCCACGAAGCGCCACCTCAGGGACTGAGTACGCAACGCGACCGTGTCGAGGACATCGAGGGACTGACCGGGAGTGTCGAGTATCTTGCTGTCCCAGACGACGCCGATACGGCAGCGGAGCTCTTCGGCGACGACCATCCGGTCGCCGAAGGCGCGCTGGACCACACTATCGAGGCCGAGGCGCAAGCGCTCGCTGCTCGACTGACCCACCTGTTCGACGATCCGCCGACAGTCCAAGACCCCGATACAGGTGTCCATCGTGACGCTACCCCGGACGACACGGCAATCCTCCTTCGCCGGCGAACCCATCTAGATCGGTATCAGCGTGCCCTCGAGGAGTACGACATCCCCTACACTGTCGTCGGTGGCGTCGGATTCTACGATACACCCGAAGTCCAAGCACTCACGAATCTGTTCCGGGTACTTGGTGACCCGCAGGATGACGTCTCTCTCTACGGGGTGCTTCGGTCGCCGCTGTTCGGATTCACCGATGATCGCCTCGCACCGGCTGTCGCCGAGGCTGATTCAGTATGGGGCGCGCTCGCCGAGACGGACGATCCACAGCTCGCGGACGCCTTCGACCTGCTTACCACGTGGCGGACCCTCAGCGGCTGCGCGACGCCGTCCGAGGATGGCGTGCTTCCGTGGAACCGGCTGTTGTCCCGAGTGATTGACGACACGGGATATCTCGCCAGTGTGAGTGCTGACGAACGCGGTCGGCAGGCCGTCGCGAACGTCGAGAAGTTCCGCGACCAGGTCCGTACATGGAGCGAGAACGGTGTTCACACAGCTGCCGGGTTGCTCCACCGGATCGACCGCCAAGCCGAGATCGACCCTCGTGAGGGGGAGGCAGATATTCCGGGTGACGCCGAGGGCGTC
>Ga0207720_100551_pt1 | contig 23729 bp, 25 predicted proteins | sample A23P2SouthBayCA_2_FD_187751 | JGI IMG/M metagenome (GOLD analysis project Ga0207720, IMG submission 187751) | Aerobic enrichment media microbial communities from Eden Landing Ponds, California, USA - A23 E3 (2) (SPAdes) | ecosystem: Environmental > Aquatic > Marine > Unclassified | place...
GCTGTCCGGTAGTCACTGAGAAACTGTAGTCCTTCGGCTTGGCTGCGTGTCACTTTGGTCGTCATACCTCTACTGAGACGTTCTCTGACTCAAAATCAACTTCCCAAGCTAAACCTCGGAAGTACAGCTATGACAGGCTCTATACATCCAAACGGTGTCTCCGCCCCGAGTGACGGCGCGTATCCACGCCGTGAACGGCGTGGTATTGCGCCTGTTCCACCTATAACCGACGACAACGCCGAAACTGGGGATCGGCCGGGAAAATCCTTCCGAGAGCTTCAATGATGTGGTCCCGATGAGTTCGGACACGATCGCTGCACCGAGAAGGGCATACGGATTCATAGGGCAATTGAAACTCCTCTCGCTTACGGGCTATATTTTTCTACTTTCGTGACTGTTTTGACCATGGTTGCGGTCGACAGGGAAAAAACCACAGGCGCGGTCACTAGACCAGAATCTGGGCACATCTTTCAATGGTACTGGCAGGTAACTCCGACGTATTATGAGAGTGCTTAGGCGTCTCAAAATCGGATTCGGCATGGCACGCCGGAGCGGTCGCGTGCTCAGAGCTCACCCGAAACTGTTCGTGTTCCCGCTCATCGGCGGGTTATCGGGCGTCGCGTTCATCGTCACGCTGTTCGGGAGTCTGTACGTCACGGACTCGTTCCTCCAAGAGCCCGGACTGGCAGTGTACATCGCATTGTTTGTCGCCTACCTCGTCGAAACGTTCATTGCGTCGTTTTTCACGGCGGCGCTGGTCGCGGCGACTCGAACTGTTTTCCACGGCGAAGAACCTTCGATCCGAGGAGCGCTGGCCGCCGCTTGGAAACGGAAACTGCCGTTGTTGGCCTGGTCGCTTATCGCTGCGATTGTCGGCGTCGTCATCCGAATAATCGAATCGGAAGACAATATCGTGGCACAGATCGTTGCGGGTATCTTTGCAGTGGCGTGGAGCGTGATGACCTACTTCGTCGTTCCGGTGATCGTCTTCCGTGACCCATCGGTCACGGAAATGCTCAAAGAGAGTGGGAGTACGTTCAAAGACACATGGGGCGAGTCAATCGGTGCGATGGGCACGATCGACATCGTCACCACTCTACTGGCGCTCGTTGGCGTCGGGCTCGGGGCTCTCACGTTCATCGTAACCGCTGGCATGGGCACAGTCCAACTGCTGGCAACGGTGCTAATCGGTGGCTCTACGTTCATCTTTGGCCTCCTCCTTGGGAAGGCGCTCAGTGGTGTCGCAAAGACAGCACTATTCGTCTATGCAACCGAGAGTACTGCGCCAGAGTACTTCGATGATATGGACTTCAGTGAACTCGGCGGTGACAAGTCGTCGTCCACGGGCCGCCTCGGAGGCCGCCTTGGTGGCTCCGGCGGCGGTCAAATCTAACGAGCATATCATTCTTCAAAACACCAGTTAACAATTTATGACAAGGATCGAAACGAATGAATTGACGAAACAATATGGCGAGACGCTCGCTGTTGATCGATTAGACTTATCCATTTCTGAAGGGAGTGTATACGGGTTCCTGGGACCGAATGGTGCAGGAAAGACAACAACAATGCGGCTGCTTACTGGTCTCACACGACCTACGAGTGGAACCGGTTCTGTCGCCGGCGTTCCGATCACGGATCGGGACGGACTGCGCCCTCATCTCGGGTATCTTCCCGAGGAACCACCACTATACGAACAAGCAACCGCATACGAACAACTCGAGTACGTCGCTGGACTCCGTGATTTACCCGAAAGGGCTACGCGAGAGCGTATCAATACGTTGCTCGACGAACTTGATCTCACAGCCGACGCTACGACGCGAATTGCGGACTATTCGAAAGGGATGCGTCAGAAAACGGCGTATATCCAGGCCGTGCTTCACGAACCGGACGTCGTGTTTCTAGATGAACCCACGTCCGGGTTGGATCCACGCGCGGCCCGCACGATTCGAGAGATGATTCTGGATCTCGCTGATTCAGGTACCACTGTCTTCCTCTCGACGCACATCCTTCCCGTTGTTGATGAAGTCGCGGATACAGTCGGCATTCTCTATGATGGGCAGCTCGTTGCTGAAGGCGCTCCAGAGACACTCACACAGCGCGCAGAAACAGGCGATACACAAACGCTCGAGGATGTCTTCCTCGAACTGACGAGTACCGATCCCGCCGCAGATGTGGAGGCAACCGATGGCTGAGCCAACCTGGCCGCGACATGCTCTAAGCATCGGCGTGTTTGAGTTCCGACGGTCAGTACGCGCACTGTGGCAGGATAAAGCCCAGCTCACGTTGAGAGCATTCGGGATGGTAATTCCATCACTCCTGACGCTGGCGATTACCATCGTGTTCGCCGATACGACACGTAATATCGAGGCATTTGCCGTTCCAGATATGGTTCGCGGAATGGTCGCGTTGTTCTGGTTGTTCGGTGTCTATCTCATCGCCCAGCGTGTCGTCTCAGCACGACCGCGCATCAACGCCGAATCCCTGATGTTAACAACGGTCTCAGCACGAACGGTCGCATTTGGATTGCTCGTCGCGGAGATGCTGCGAATCCTTGCGTACGCTGGCTTTCCGGTCCTGGTACTGACTGGTGTTAGCGTGTTCCTCCTTGGCTCACCCGCAAGTCTCATTCTGCTCCCAGTAGTTGCTGTTCTCTTCGCCGCGACCGTGGTGGTTGCAGGATCGGCGGTGGGATACGCGGTTGCGTTGATCGTTGCGACATCGCCTTTCGTTGCTCGCCATAAGACGATACTCGGAACAGCTGCTACGCTGCTCGCAATGGGTGGGTACTTTCTCTTCCTCTACCCACAAATAAGTGGACTCAGCCAAGCAGCGCTGGCATGGATCCCAATAGGGTGGCTAGCCGATCTTGCAGTCGTGGGAACACCGTTTGTGGGGTCTTCCCTCCAAGCTGTCGGCGTAATCGCCGGGAGTGCAGTACTACTCGTCGTCGGTGGATACCTTATCGAGCGGGAGACGGCCATGTTTTGGTTTATTGAACCGGTGAGTCCTGATACGGAGGGGAGCGTGTCTGCTCTCGAGCAAACCGCTGAGAAAGAGAACCCTCGACCAGCAACCCGAGATTCCCTCACGGCTGCCGTAACACCACTAGTTGTCCCCCAATTTGTTTCGACACCAGTCCGACGCGTTGCAGAATGGGCACTCATGCGGACGCGCCGTGATCCGAACCGGTTGATGTTTCTCCTCATCCCCGTCTTCGCCATCGGCAGTCCGCTCGTCAGTACAGCTGTCCAATCTGGATCGATTGGCGCATTAGGTGCTCCACTGACTGCAGTCGCACTCCCATGGCTTGTCGGCTCTCTGTTCGCAATGAACCCACTCGGTGATGAGGGGGCGGTACTCCCAGTAACACTCACAGCTGTATCGGGGGATCACTACGTTCGTGGTCTCATAGTGCCTGGTCTGGTCTTTGGACTCCCGATTATCCTTCTTGTGACGAGTCTTGCTGGACTCGTTTCACCATACACGATCGGTGAGCAACTCGGCCTGGTCATCCTCAGCGGCTATCTTACAGTCGTCGCTGTCATCGTCTCCCCGGCAATCGGGATGGCATTCCCCCGGTTTAGTGCGATTAGCGTCGGTCAGAGTCGAGATGTACTTCCACCACGAATGACTGCTGTTGCCGCTCATGCAGTACTCATACTGCTCCCTGGTGCGTTGCTGGCTGCCTTGCTGGTTGCACCACGTGTCGCTCGCACTGTCCTTGCCGGCGTATTCGGCTTCGCTCCAACAATCCTATTGGAGTTGCTCAACAGTTCTCCTTACGGTATAGGTATACTATCTACGGCTGCTGGCACGTTTCGTGCTGTTGGAGAGAATATTCAGGCTATTGGACTCGATCAATTGTAGATTATTGGCGGAGGGACGCTGTTGATCGGTGGGGTTCTCTGTTCATATATACTGTATCAGAATGCTGTACATCGATTTAACCGATATGTCCCTTCTTGAGTCAATTTCCTCCTAAAGTAGCGTGTCATAGAACCGGTCACACGCCTATTGACTCATAGGGAATGGTAAGTACAGGTGAAGAATTGTTTGATTCTCAGTTAAACAGGAAGGTATTTGATTATTGTGCAGTAGGTGGTTTATTTCTATATGTAGCAGCGCGGTACATTATAATAGTCACTGCTTCGACAAGGAGAACAGGTAGAATACTACCCACGATAAACACAGCAACGATACTCAGGATAAAGATGCTCCCGGCTAAAACAAGCGGCGAGCGGCGGTTGTGAGTTGAGGCCTCACGATACACGAAGCGTGCAATGAACGCTTGGATGGCAAAGTAGATGGGAGTACCAATTCCGAATCCAGGCATACAGCGAATACCTTATCGAGAAGACATATATTTTCGGGTCATCGCTCAGTTTGCAGACCTCAATAAACAAAAAGACCGATATAGTGAGAACTCCGGTATCATGTATGAATGATGAACAGTATTCGATATTCATAGCACATCTTCGTGCGATTCGTACTGCTATCGTCGGCTTAGCACTCGCAGTTATTACAGTGGGGCTTATTATCGAAGGTGACCCACTGGATTTCCCATTCTTCACAATAACGATACTCGTTTGCTTGTACGCATTTGTACCCCCTCTCATCCGTATGTGGCAAAACCCATAGCGGACAGTTCGCACGTGTAGTGATCAGCAGTTCCGCCATGATAAGTATATGAATAATAAGATTTCAACGGAGATTCAGCTTGTAATCGGTCGGGTATCTATTTACCACTTGAAGTTAATTCTTGAGACGACATGCATTATCTTGGTTCCCCTCTAGCCCGTCCGGTTCTCAATTACTCGAGGTGAAATCCGTCATGACGTCGCTTCCAACTCGTGCTGGCCTTTTTGTCCGGACAGTCATCGCCGGTGTTAGCTGTCTGTTCCTCTCGAGTGGTGTCGTCGTCGCTGTCCTCTTGTTGATTGGTGTCCCGATCTACGCTGGGGTTCACTACGGCGTTGAGGTACTTTCCTCACTAGCGATCCTCCTTGGTTTTGATTTCCGTCTCGCCGCCGAGCCGCTCGCTGTAGCGCTCGTAGTTGCGGTCGGGATGCCTTGTTTGGCGGCCGTCGAATTGTCGCTGCGGACCGTCCGTACCGCTCGCGAGCGCTCCGCACCGGCTGGTGCACTTGCCCAGGGGATTATTGAACTCGCTTCGTACGTGCTGTTGCTTTCGTCGTTACTGATTGTGCTAAGTACTCTGCCGGTCCTTCGTTCAGTACTGCCTCTTCCACTGTTCGGGCTCTTGGTCCTGCTCGGCTTCTTTTACTTGCTGATGGCTGGGTACCTCTGGGCTGCCCACGAATGGATCCGTTCGAAAGATGAGGTGAACGATGAACGCACGACTGGCGGTAATTGGCTCGTTATCGGGATTTTTATCGTCGGCTACCTCAGTATGGCCTATTGGGTTGGGTTCGCACTGCTCGTTGTCGCCGCACTTGTCTGGCTTGTTTTCGGATCGATCATCGTTCCCAATCATGTCGATGGGGTGCGAGACGCCATCGAGCGCCGCGCCGCCGAAATCGCCGAGGAAGAACCTGTCGACCCAGCAGCCACCTACGGCATCACGGACGAGGCCAAATGGGTGCGTATCAGACTTGAGCAAACTACAGCTCTGCGACCGACCCTTCTAGTGACCGTCACTGGAATCGTCATAGTCGGAGCCAGTTACTGGGCAGCGACTTTTGTATCAGTCGAAACTGTTGTCGTCTCAGTGGCCGCCGTGAGTGCTGTCGCGTTCGTTGGCATCCACGTCGGCGCTACAATCCGCACGGAGTTTACAGGCAACAACGCTGTTCTCCGAAATCTCGAGGACCGATTCGATCTCGAGGCGCTCACGGTCACGGACATCGAGTCGGTCGATCAGATTGCCGGTACAGCGGGATCTAACTCTAACTCTGACCGGAAAGTCGACGTGAATGCATCCCTCGAGTCGATTGTCACTCGACTCGCTGGTCAGGTCGACCTGCCGCCGCCCGAGATTCGAGTACTCGAGCACGGTACACCCGTCGCGCTGACAGTGGGCTATCGTCCCGCTGTCTCGACACTTGTTCTTTCTAGGGGGTTGATCGAGACGCTTGAGTACCACGAACTTGAGGCTGCTATCGCTCACGAACTCGCCCACGTTGCCAACCGAGACGCTGCGGTGCTCACTGCGCTATCGGCGCCCAGTGCTGTTGCACGACTCGCTCGTAGTCGATACGGCTACAACCCTGTCGTCGAACCACTAGCAATGTTGGTTGGAACCATCAGCCGGTGGTACGTCGCTCTCGTCTCCCGTGGCCGAGAGTACGCTGCCGACGACGGCGCGGTCGCGATTACCGGCGACCCAGCTGCGCTCGCAAGTGCCCTTGAGTCGCTTGATGCTGACCTCGAGCGTCGCCCATCGACGGATCTTCGCGAGCGGGATGCGGCTACTGCGTTCGCTATTGTCCCGCCACCGTGGGAGAAACATCCCTTCTTTGATCGGACGCGACGATTTATTGCGCGTCGGGTCTTCGGTACGCATCCGCCAACCGAGAAGCGCATTGACCGGCTTCGAGCTCAAGTGTGACCGGCACTTGATTCGAATTGACAGCTATATCCAACAAATCACGATTGAAACAGAGAGTGTCATACAACGGTTCTCATACCTATCTTTGCCCCTTCTATCTGCTCAATACAGTAAGATTCCCGAACGGAGTTGGTTTGAACGCAAGCGCGACGGCCGAACTCCGACTGCTGTAATTGCCGGTAGAGCCCCATCCAAGTGATGCAGTGGTCGTCCACAGAAGATATGAAATCAGGACCAAGTTCCTGGTGATAGTGACACATACTTGTACGTCTGCGAGGAGTGCGATACCGTCGCGAATGCGGACGTGAACGGTGCAGAGAACATCCGACAAAAAGTAACTCCAAGTCCGTCTCAGGATAGGAGTAACAGCTGGTTGGCACAGCCTTCATTCTATCTGTTCGATCGGAGTAAGGGCTGTTTCACCCTGCGAGAACAGGTCATGGACTGCAAACCCTACTATCCCAACGGCGGTCGAAATTCCACGTCGTTCACGGCGTGGAGGATGTCAAAGTACCTTTGGCCACCATCCTGCGTCACAGTGCTTATTGTCAGCCCAGACTAGTGTATACATATGGCCTTCGGTCTCGGTCACACGGTTCGTAAGCAGCTGACGGTCAGACATGTCCTCACGATAATCGCGTTTCTCGCCATCGTTTACGGCGTGACCCGAGATGTCAATACCCTCATCGCTGTTGTGATCGCCCTTGGGCTAACTGAGACGATCCAGATCTTGAAAGACACACCATCGATCGACAACCGGTGGATCCATGTCGGAATCGGGATGTTCGTTGCAGCCGGGAGTCTGGTGTGGTTCGGGTACGAATTCACGGTCGCGGCCACGACCGGGGGTCCAGCGTGGTTCCCTGGACTGACGTTCCTTGCTGGTGTCTGGATTCTTCTTGATGCGCGCAGAGATTTTGTCGAGGGCCAGGATAGTGATCCGCATCAAGACCTGGAAGCGAGTGAGGTGATGTTAATACTCAACCATGCACACCTCGTTGCTGAAGAGTTAAAATCCGGTCCCAAAACCGTTCCAGAACTCGCTCAAGAATGTGACCTCACGGAATCACGTGTTCATGACGTGCTCGAGTTCGCAACGGATGACAGGATGATCTACCGGGTTGATGACTCAGAGAGCGGTCCAGAACGGTATGCACTCGACGAGTCGAAAGTCGGTGGTGTCGCGTTCGTTCGCTCAAACGGCAAGCGTATCGTGCGACGACTACTGCGTCCCTTCCAACCGTGAACTTCCACAGCTTACTCACTGTCGTTGGGTTGGTCCATGTCGAAAGAAGGTGGCGATGTTCAAAGCATCGCTCACGTAGTGGAAGAAACACCTGTGCTGACTTCTTGTCCATCGTGAATGTCGCTTAAAATACCGGGAAATAGATGTTTTGGCTAATTATGACAAGCTATTTTCGAGCTATACCAACGACTGTCAACACAGTTCCTACTCCGACACACACTAAACCTGTAAGGAAGAGAGGAAAAAGAGCATCATAGACAGCAACGAATTGTAGAGCTGCTAATCCAACTATTGATATTTGAATGCCGAAAAGCATCAACTTCGCATTCTCTTTAAACACCATACATAAGTGTGTTAGCTTATATTATAAGTACAACGCGGTAACATTCGAGTCAGATTTAACTATTTTAAAACAGTTAAAATTGTTGCTCAGGATTATCTGAATGAGAAATCAGTTAAAAGACTTACAATAAACTGCTACCCGTATACGGGTATGCCAGCTATTACAGTCGACAATCTGACCAAATCATTCGGTCAGGCCCTCGCACTGGACGACCTTTCCTTCCGGGTCAAAGAGGGTGAAGTGTTCGGCTTCCTTGGTCCCAACGGTGCCGGCAAGTCAACGACGATCAACATCGTCTTGGATTTTGCCCGACCGACTGATGGCTCAGTCAGCGTCCTTGGTATGGATGCACAACGAAACAGTCGGGACATTCGGCAGCGAACCGGTGTCCTTCCCGAAGGTGTCAAAACCTACGACCGCCTGACCGCCCGCCAGCACCTCGAGTTTGCGATCAACTCCAAGAACGCCAACGACGAGCCCGAAGCGCTGTTAGAACGTGTTGGCCTCGAGGATGCAATCGATAGGAAAGCTGGCGGCTTCTCGAAGGGGATGTCCCAGCGGCTCATGCTCGCGATGGCGCTGGTCGGCGAACCGGATCTCCTCATCTTGGACGAGCCCTCGACCGGCCTCGACCCGAACGGCGCCCGCGAGATGCGCGACCTCGTCCGCGAAGAGAATGAACGGGGCGCGACGGTTTTCTTTTCGAGCCATATTATGGAGCAGGTCGAAGAAGTCTGCGACCGCGTCGGCATCCTCCGCGACGGCGAGATGGTTGCCGTCGACTCTGTCGAAGGACTACGCGACTCCGTCTCTGGCGGCACGTCGCTGCGCGTCACCGTCGATCGGATCGACGATGCCGCCCTCCAAGCAGTTCGTTCGCTCCAAGACGTCACTCGTGCCACCGTCGAGGGTGAAGACCCGCCAACGATTGTCGCCTCTGTCAACGGCTCGAAGACAGCCGTCCTCTCGACGCTCGAGGACCACGGTATCGAGATACAGGACTTCCAAACGACTGAGTCCTCGCTCGAGGACGTCTTCCGGTCGTATACTACGGGCACAAGACCGGAGGTGCACGCGCAATGAGTACCGAAACCGACGCCGTAGGTGAGTCGACCGACAGTAGATCGACCTCGAGTAGGATCCATCTTGGGAGCATCCTCACGGTCGCGAAGAAAGACTTTCAGGATGCGGTTCGCTCGTGGCTTTTCTGGGGGCTGAGCGTGCTTTTCTTCCTGCTACTGGTCGGGATCGCGGGAGCGCTGTCGTACTTCGGCGAGGATATCGCAGCACAGGGAGCGACGACCGATGCGCTCGTCTTCTTCGTCAGCCAGGTCACCAAGTGGATTGTACCGCTGATTGCGCTGATTCTGGGCTGGAAGTCGATTGCTGGTGAGCGAGAGTCTGGAAGTGTAAAAATCCTCCTGTCACTGCCTCATTCGCGAAAGGACGTCGTTATCGGAAAACTACTCGGCCGCTCAGCCGTGTTGTCGGTGTCGCTGACAGTCGGATTCGTCCTTGCAGCAGCCCTCGTTGCCGCATTTCTCGGCGGATTCGATATTATAGACTACGGCGGCTTATTAGTCATGTCGATGATTTATGGGATGGCCTACACGAGCATTGCCGTCTCGCTCTCGTCTCTGACGCGTTCGACGACCATTGCTGGGGCTGCGATGTTCTGTGTTTTCCTGCTCTTTTACGTTGTATGGAACAGTCTCGGGGTTATATTTAGGCTGCTCGGTGAGCGCGAGTTCCTCTTCTTCGATACCGTAACGTACACGCAGGAGTTTCAGGGGCAAGAAATGATGGCAGAGCGGCGGCAAGACTGGACGTACTTCATCACGAATCTCGATCCCGGCCAGGCATACAACAGAGGTTTGACATTCCTTACCGACGTTGATCTGCTCGAGCAGGGATCGACCACCAGTGCACAGATGTTCGGCGGTGAGCTACCGATCTACCTGAATGATTGGTTCTCATTCATGATTCTGTTGTTTTGGATCGGCGTGCCGCTCGGAATCGGACTCTATCGGTTCGATCGTGTCGACATCTGACTCTCCGTTTCTCGACGGTGGAGAAGAGTACCGGTAGCGTGGCACTGCCAGCAGTCTCTCGTGGAACGGAATGGTAACACGTAACTCATCCGCCACAACAAGCCGCTGCGTGTGGGAAACCGCGACTTTCAGGGGGTGTGAATGTCACCATATCTTAACTTTTATAACTACGCGGTTGAACGTCCATTCACATGTCATCAGTATTGAAATCGCTAGCGAAACTGCGATCGACGGACGGCTTCAGGGCGTTTCTGGCCGTGTGCATGGTCGCAGTCGTTGGCGTTGCAACGATCGGACTCCCGGTCGTCTTCGGCGGTGCGACGACGACTGCCCAAGCGACTGAGCCCTCCCCGGAGTTCGAATCGTACGATTCGATCACACAGGTCGACTCACAGTCTGAGCCGGCCGATGATATCTATCTTGGCGACAACGGAAGCGCCGTCCTCCACTATGAGAATGACTCCGAGGACCTCGATAAGATCGACGTGGGTATGGACGTCAGTGAAGGCCTGGTTCACATGCTTGTCGTTGATGACGTCGAGAACCCAAACAAGGATGTAGAATCAGCCAACTTCTCGACAATCCTCAACCAGCAGGGCCTCTCCGGAAGCGGATCGATGGTCATGCAGCAGCCGGACGATCTCAAAGATCTCACTGTCGACGTCTCTGGAGAGGTCTCTGAGGACGCCAACGAGTTCAACGCGGAGATGTCTGGGTCGTTCAACGGCGAGAATACGAGTGCTGGGACAGTCAGTACAAGCGGTAAAATCGCCGCGACTGCAGACCGATTCGAGACGAACGGTGAGGTGTCCGCCGAGACGGACACCATGGGCAGTGGGTCGAACATGTACGTCGATGCGGCCGTGACGGAGACGAAGAGCGGCTACACGGTCGACGTTGCCCAAGAACGGAACCTGTCCCAGTGGACGGCGAGTCAGTGGGAAACACGAGATCAGGCTAAACAAACGCTTCAGGGCCAGTATGGGATGCTCGCTACGAGTCTCAACGGAACTAGCGAGATCGAGATCACGAACTACGACTTCCAGAACCAATCAAGCGGCCAGTCCCAGCTCGAAATCGCGTACACCGTTACGTACACCGGAATCGACAGCGGTATCGAAGAGCAGCTGACCGACCAACTGGTGTCCGATGAGTCAGCCGATCTGACCCGCTCGGAAGCACGGGAAATCGCGACCAGTATCACTGAAGTTAATCTTGAGACGATCTCGTTCATGGTGGACGTGAACGAGGGCTCGGTCGACGCCGAATGGGATATTGCGATCGCGAACTACGACGAACTGACCCTCGCGATGTTCGATCTGATGGAAGCAACTGATACGACCGGTCAGCTTCCTCAAGAGCAACTCGAGAATGCGCGAAAATCCATCGAGGCTCAGCAGGCGGCGAACCTCGAGTCGACGTTCACCTGGGACGGGTCGGTCGAACAAACGCCGTCCGGTGACCTGTCGTTCAACGCGACGATGACGGGCGATACCAAAAACTGGGACGCCTATATCGATGAACTCGAGTCCAACGACGTTGAGCCGCCGAACGACGTCACGTTCGATCTAACAGCCGAAACCGACGGTGACGAACTCTCGATGGACGGGGAATTCAAACTCGAGTCAAAAGATCTGGCTGGACAGACGATCAAGAGTTGGGCACAGTCGATCCAAAACAGTCAGTCGTCGACGACTATGTCCCCGAAAACAGAAGAGTTCGTGTCGGCGCTGAACGAATCCGAACTCAAGGTCGCTCGCATCGACGCCGGGCTCACGGACGGCACGGTGCGCGTCGAAGCCGGCGCACAGTTCGAAAACATGAGCGAGATTACCGACACAGTCAGTGAGAGTCTGTCCGTCAGTGGCGTTGCGACCGAACAGCACAACGAGACGACGTCGATGTACGTTTACGTCGATGACATGGACGGGATTGACACCGCCTCGGCAACAAAGGCAGATCTCGAGCAGTTGAGCGTGGTCGGGCCCGAGACGACCGTCCACCAGGCCGGCGAGTGGGAAGACGACTTCCCACGACCCGATACTGACGCGATGAGTGAATTCCTCGAGACTAAGAGCGAAGACGCCGCTAAAGACGACGAGAACGCGGATGGCACACCCGGCTTCGGGATCGGGGCTGGACTCGCGTCGATTGCAGGACTACTGACGACGCTCGTGCTCCGACGGCGAGCATAGGCCGATCTCATCGATCGCACGAACGGAAGTACCGTTCGAGGACGTGTTAACACACGAACTATTTTAATTTCGAGCGAGAATACTCTCTTGATGCCCTCCAGTATCAACGAAGTCGTGTTTAGTAAGCCGTCTGGCCGCCCTACGGCGTTAGTTCAGTTCGCTGGATCGCTTATCTTCCTGGGGCTTTACGTATACTCTTGGATTGAGGGCAACGCTGACTCAAGCAACTGGTTGCTTATTATGATGGTCGGGTACGCGTTGGCTGGTTTTGCCGAGTCCCTTCCAGAGAACCGGCGACAGACAGCCGGCGCATTACGTCTATCAGCAATCCTCGTATTACTGTATCTCATCGCTGCCATGATCTTCACACCTGAGGCCATCATTAGATGACCGTCAAGACTTTCGCTCATCCCGATAGATCGTCTTCTCTGAGTACGTCTCTTACCGAATGTTGGTGTTTCCCTGCGTGAGACATGCCGAGGCGAACAGATTGAGGATCTGTTCGTCCTCGTAGACTCTGTTGTCGGCTGTATTGGAGGCGAACTCTCCGAACCATGCCGTTGGTCGAAGTTGACGACTTTGCTCTCGTACTCTCTCGCATACGCGCGCAAAACACAACTACAAGCGCGCTCGTGTGACTCTAGTGGTTTGTAGAATTTGAGATCCCGAAGTTGTGGAAGATGGCGGCCAGTACCAGCGTTGAGATGACGACTGCCGGCGGGAGTTGCTCCTCCTCGAAGCGAAACACCAGGTCTGCCATATCCGCAATCAGCGCGTTCGGTAGGGAATTCTTTCCCTGTGGATCGGGTTCGCGACTGCTGCCCGAGCGAGGCGAGACGGGTATCGAAGCCGCGATCGGAATCGACGGTCACTTCACCCGACTCACGGTGACGTCGACGGCGTCAACGACCGTACGGTTCTCGCGATGTTCCACCCTGATCTGCTGTTCCACAACGGTTTCGTCCCTGCCCGGTATATCGAGGGTCACCCCCGTGGAGTCTGCATGTTGGTCGAAGCTGTAGTACGTTAATGGCTCGAACGTACCGTTCTCTCGGACGTACACGCCCAGTGAGTACGAGCTGATGTTGACGCGATCAGTTGTGTGGTGAACTGTCAGGCGAGCTCCCGTGATCGGAGTGACTTCGTTGATGGAAACGTTGTCGATGACCTCACCGGTCGTCGGGTCGCCGATAGTCGTCGTATAGTCTCCACTCCCGACGCACCCCGCGAACAGCAACGCGGTGCTCACGACTACGACCAGGAGAACGGGTCGCCACGACGAGTCGGATGACCGACGCCCCACGTTCAGTCACCCCTGTCGGTGGGTTGGTTCCGTTCAGTGTTCACGCTGAATCACCGCTTCTACGGAGTTCGGAGACGACAGAGCAGCCGGCGCCGAGACCCGAAGACGCGATGCCGACCGGCGTGAGCCAGACGCCCACGCCGAAGGCGTACTCGGTCGTGGACGAACCGACCGAAACCGGTTCGCCGGCGACGGCGCTCGCCAGCGACGGGAGCATCGACCCGACGAGCAGAATCGTCGCGATGGCACCGGTCGCCGCACCCAAGCCCAGCAGTCGGACTGACCATCGCCAAGGTTCCCGATTCCGTGTGAAGATGTAGAGGGCGCCCGCCTCGGCCATCGCGATTACACCGACGAGCACGTAGATGAACGCGAACACGATACCCAGACCGGCCGCGAATCCATCACCGCCAGACGACGACAGCACCAGTCCGAAGACGAGTAGACCCGCTAAAATTCCAATAGCCCCGAGGCTGCCAGTTCCTATAGCAAGGGTCTGTTTCCTCATACAGTGTTAAAACATCATGATATAATACATAATTAACTTTAGGGTTGATACGTAAAATGGGCGAAGCTGACGAGTCAGCAGCTGAAAGTCTCGCTCTTAGTCGATACGAGAGCAAACGCGATCCTCGATCTCCACGTCACAACGACCCGAAAACACGATACGCAGATCGCACCGTCACTCATCAACCGCAACGCAGCTAAAGAAGGGGGATTTCAACAGCGCCGGCGACTCTGCTTCACTGGCGTACTCGCGCACGTGCGCGCAAAACACAAACGAACGCGCACAAACGCGCTCGCGTGATTCTAGTGGTTTAGTAGAATTTGAGGTCCTGAACTTGTGGTCGCCGCCGAGAAAAATCTATACAGCTGTATTTGGTTTATAGAACGTGATTTTGCACGCTCGAGTACCGGAGACTCGCGAAATAGCCCGCGAGAGGCGTTTCAGATTGCACTTGGTTAAAGAGGAGTTTACACAAACTGTCAGGTCACTCGTTCTTAAAGACTTCAGACGTCTCCTCTGCCAATTCTTCGGTCTCGATATGGGCGTACATCTGTGAGGTGGTCCGCGGGTCAGCATGACGCAATACTCGTTGTGCTGCGGCCGCACCGTGCTCGCGATAGATGGCTTCACCGACGCCACGCCGTGCACCGTGGGGTTTCAAGTAGTCGCCGTCAATCTTGAGGTCGGCCTCGTCACACAGCCGTTTCAGAACTGACCGGCCGCCGTTAGTCGACAACGACGGCGGAACGACCCCGTGTTTCCGATGTAACTTGAGGGGTTTGCCCGCGGATGGGTCAACGTCATCGGGGAGATTCCCATATAGCGATGGTGCATGGCTCGTGACGAACACGGGCCACTCGGGTGCCGGCGGCTCGAGGGCCTGTTCCAGCCGTTCGAGTGGGCGATGCACTTGTCGTGGGAGTTGGACCTCCTCATCCTCGTGCTGGCTTTTGCCGAGCACTTGGAATTGGTTGTTTTCGAGGTCGATGTCGTCCCATCGCAAGCCGTTACGCCGGTCGTCACGTGAGTCCGCAAGGATTTCTCCACCACGTGCGCCGGAGTAGGCCAGCAGATAGACGAGCGCGCGATCGCGCAGTTCCTCGAGTGCGGCCAACCCGTTTTCGTCGACGGCTTTGTGGGCACGGCGATCGGCATACCGAAGCAACGCTTTGCGGTCCTCAGCTGACCAGAACTGCTGGTCACCGCTCTTTTTTGTCGGTCGCGGTGGCAGTTCGTCGAGTGCGATTCCTTTTTGCGCAGGATTGTCCTCGAGCCAGTCCCATTTCACGCAATAGGAGAGAAACGCCGAGACGTAGTCGTAGTACGTCCACGCGGTCGCCGCGGTCTTTGCTTCGTCGTTCGAGAGCGCTTGCGCATACGTCGCCATGTCGCGCTTCGAGACACGTTCGACTGTCTCGGTGCCACGGGATTCGAGGCGCTGTCGCCAGTCGGTCAAGACGCGGTCGAGGGCATCGCGATAGTTACCGGCCTTATTGCCCGACTCGAGGAAGTCGTCGATGGCGTCCTTGAGGGCGTGTTCGCCGGATGTCACTGCTGAATCGCTGGGATCCATCTGTTCGGTTTCCCGTACAGTGTCGGGGCGCATAAATTCACTGTGCATTACTACTCTAATGCACAGTGGATCTCCAAACCGCTCATTCGGCTGATTTCTGACTGCTCGAGTACTCTCCGGCACAAACCAATACTTGGTGAAGCATATAACGCTATAGGAATTCTGTCCGCCGGGTGCTGAGACTATAGGGACGTTAGCAGGGCTAAAATGACGATTTTAGGCGAAGTAGGGTGTTTTGCGCGGCTCAAACGACTATCTATAATCCAGTTCTCACTTCATTACTCTTTCACGATTGAGCATCCTACTGTAGAATAGTATCTGACCAAAGGACTATATTACTCTACCTCGTCAGTACTGATATGAGCGATCGAACCTTACCGGACGAGTTCGAGGATATCAACGAAGTGGTCAGTGAGGAGTGGGTGTCTGAGACGACTCCCTACGAGCGTGTTCGCCACGTTATCGCGCATACGTACGAGTCTGTTTCTGTCGACGCTATCGCTGACGACGCACGGACATCGCCGAAGACAGCACGTAAGCACTTGAACGCGCTCGCGAACGAGGGGTTCGTCGTCACTGCGACTGGTGAACATGGTGGAACGACGTATCGTCGCTCGCCAGAATCACTCGTCGTTGAACAGGCTGCTGACATTCTTGAGCAGGTCTCAACTGACGAACTCACCACGCGTATCGCCGAAATGCGTGACCAGCTTAGCAGCTACCAGTCCGAGTACAGTGTCGACTCGCCCGAAGAGTTAGCCGTTGAGCAGACAAATCAAGCACTCTCTGAATCAGCCTCTGCGCAACGAGACATTGACGCTGAGACGATCCAGGAATGGCAGACGCTCCGCCGTAACCTCGCATTCGCGAACGCCGCCCTCTCGATTGCGAATGCTCAGCGCTTCGTTGATGGTGACCGTCACTTGACTGATGGCAGCGTTCCCGCGTAACGATGGGTGAGACACCTGCGACAAAGGAAGATCATTCGCTCCGTGGGCCGATCGATCGGCCAGCTCTCATCACGATTCGCGATATCGTCGACGAGGCCGAGCCGCTCGCGACACCACAGCTCGATGATTTCCTTAACCCGTCTGTCCTCGAAGTCACTCTCGATAATGGGCTTTGTGATGCCACGAGTGCTCGAATCGACGTTCAGTGGACAACACAGGCCGATTATAAGTTCCACTACACTGACTCAAAGGATGTGAACTTCCGTTGGGGGAAGCATCCTCACGATAGCGACTACATTTCGGTCTCTGATCTCGAACACTACCATCCACCGCCTGATGCTAGCTCTAATCCTGACGATGTTGAAGACTCCTGCATTAAACAGTTTCCTGAAGAACTAGTCACTCGTGCTGTCCTCAAACTCTGGCGTGTTGCCTATCGCACTGACTCGTACGCGCCCCTCAATGCGGGGAGCAATCCACCGTAAGGCCTCTGAACGAGCGGGGTAGGCTACAGTACTCGAAAGAGAACCGACGGCGACTACTGATATATGTCGGCCAATCCCTTCTTGTACAAGATGATTGGAAGTGCTTGAAAGACTCTATGAGGGTTCGTCTCGTTCTCGCAAGCAACCGTGCCAACGTTTGGTCGAACACAATCTGGGAAATGGCACATCGTCGGGCCTGATGGATGCCGATATGGACGAGCATTTGCTGACGAGACAGAGAAGTCGCCAGACGAGTCCATCACAGCAACAGATATTGTCGCATACGAGCCGTCCGAATCACCAGACAGTGCTCAATCTCGTTCGATATCACTTTCCTCTACAGGAAGACCCATTCTACAGGGCCAGACCACTGAGCAGCGTCTTGTCTTCCCGACTGACATTCGTGAGAAGAGCCCTGACGTGTGTGAGTCATGCCGCCTACAACTAGAACAGCAGCAAAAGCGGCGATCACAAGTCATCACTCAACTCAAGCGAGTGACGCTGATTCGTGACATCGATTGGGAGGTGGGTGAGGAGGAGACTAGACGTCCCTGTGATTGGTGTCGCTCCAACGAACTCACGACATGGCACAGTAGTGAACTCAACTGTACAGTCTGTCCAGCCTGTGGCCGGCTCTTCGAGACACCACTCGGTGAGCCAACTGCCGAGAATGTGCCAGAAGAAGACCACCTACCGAGAACGCCAACAGAGCCGGTTGAACCGATTGTATTCGGAGCAACACTCCCGGACTATGACCCTACCGAACTGGTCGGGAGCAATCGCCCACTGATCAAACACCGCGAAAAGAACAAATATGCTGAGCTGGTGCTTGAGCTCGAGCGGACCGGCCACGCGTTCTCAGCCGACGGGATCGCTGCACTCGAGGAGATTCGTTTGAACTATGCTGACCAAGTTTCTGACGACACCGCCCACCAGACTGATGTCACGCTAGATATCGGTCTGACTCCACGTACGGTAACGATCAAGGGGATATACGCCGAGGATAGTTCGTCGGTGATCGGAACGTGTTGGGATATCGTGAGCGACCCGACCAGGTGGTACCCGATCGGATGGCCGGAGCAAGGATGGATCCACCGTCGGTCAGTTGATCCCTCTATCCCAGGAGACGAGTCCGTTGTCGACGCGTTTCCTCGTCTCCAAACACAGACTTCATCTCAATCAGTCAATCTCGAGACGCTTCGGCAGGTAACCGAGCCAGGCCGTTATGAGCGAGGAAGCCGCTACTACGAACGTGGATCGGTGACTGAGCTCGAGTACGTAGACGATACTCTCCAAGCAACAGTCCAAGGGAGCCATCCATACGATGTTCAGGTGACACTCTCGCAGGGAAGCTATGTCAGTGGCCAGTGTAGCTGTCCCGATGATGCAGTGCCGTGTAAGCATATCGTCGCAGCCGTGCTGGCTAGCGGTGATGTCGAAGCCGTCGGCGGTGATCAATCGCTGGATGCTCTCCTTGCAGCGGCGTCCGCCGAAGAGCTTCGGAGTATACTTGCTGAGATCGCGGACGAAGATATAAGGCTCCGCAAGCGCCTCTATGAGGAATTGAGCGAAAAGTGAGGAAGCGATCACGCTGGTGCAACATCGGGAGAGTGCTGGCCGATGGGAAGATCGATATCGATCTCATCGTACCACACAACCGGACGCTTTGCGCGACCGTTTTGCTCGAGTTCGACGAGTCCGTAGTCGGCAAGTTCAGTCACGTTCTCAGTGACTTCTGGCGGATGACGGCCGACGATTCGCGCGAGTTCACGAATACTGTCTGGCTCATGATCAGCGATCGCCTCGAGGAGTTCGAGATTCGTCGGCCGAAAGATTCGACCGAACGTCTCGAGGTCCTCCATCGAGAGCGTCGACGGCTTGGGGTCGACACTCTCGCCAGCACCGAGAGCAGCAAGCGTGTCTTCGAGATCGCTACGGCCGGACGACGAGTTGATACGGACGTGAAGTGTTTGGGTCATGGGTGTGGGATCGGTGTATTACCAGTCGGTTCGTTTAGCGAACGGAAGTGCCGAACGCCAAGCACGATACAGCGTCTGCAAGTCCCAGATCGTCGGTCTCGTAGACCTCCGAGTCAAGATGCAGTTCGTGAATTCCGTGGTGGTTATCGAATCGGATGATTGGATCATCAGCGCCGGCGACGCCGTAATGGAAGGCGTACTTGATGCCGTCTGGAAGCTTCTCGGACTCGGGCACCGCAAGTACGCGGACACGGGCGACAGTACCGTCCGCATAGGCTTCAATCTCGTCACGAACAACTGTGACGTCATCACTCGTCCCTGTTTGTTAGTATGAGACCTAACACGATAAGCGTTAGGTTCCTCCCTAACATAGCCTGAGGCATATGCAACCACGATCATTTGGTTGCGTCGCAAAGCCGTCTCGAGTGTGCCGCTGAGAGTCGCGGCGACACCTTACTACAGACAGCGATACTGCGTTAGAATGGCGTGTATCGAGTGCACGTAGTTTATAGAGCGGTGGCTCTGTTGAAATCCTATTGATCAGACACTCTCTGCGGTGAAACAGCCGGTAAATGGGCGTGCGAATGTATCCTTGATTCCATTGTCAGAATCACATGGTGGATTGATAGACATACAGAAATAGCAGACCGGCGATACCGAGGACGCCTAAATTTCATTAGTGTGACTATGCGGTTCGCAGTTAGCATCGCCCAAGACAAAACGCTACTGCTCGCCACGCTCGCTGAATCTCTTGTGAAGTTTCGAAGCGGTGTAAGAATCAATGGATACGGTTAGTCAGAAGTGGAGTTAGAGTTGCTTCTCTGGTTGAATCTGGTGCAGTATGCCGATCCCGAGCAGTTCGCCGACGGCCACTCACGGGACGGGTACGAAGGGGACACCACCGGCGGGTACAACCCGAACTGCAGGCTCTGGTCGCATCTCGGATTCGACTACAACGTCGGCCTCTACGACGCCGCCGACCACATCGAAGTGAGCTACACCGGTACTGTTTCAAACGGTCTTTACCATCCGTCTTTAGTTAATACTCACAGTAATACTCAGCAGCATCGTTTTTCGTCCAGATTCAACTCTCTCAAGTCGGCTACGAGGAGAAAATAGAGTTTGCGAGGAGCACTTATCGACCGATATTGGCAATACCAGAGTCCGAGCTATGATTCCTCTCGTCTCTAATACTGTTGTGCATAATATGGCCACTAATATTACTACTGGGCTTAACTAAAGACCAATGCGGTCTTTACAAACATCGAACAGATGCTCCGTTCCCTCCCCTCCGTTCGTACTGTTGCAGTACTACTGCTCCTCGTCGTCGGGGTGGGTTTCAGTTTCTCCTTCCACGCCACCGCTGACGGCGCAAGTGTTACTTATACCGCGACTGCTGTCGAACTCGGGGAGAATCCCGAACTAGTCACACGAGCAGCGAGTAACGTGACCAATCTTGACGAACGAATCGCAGGAACGTCGACACAACACCAGCGACCGATTCAGAGAGCTGCAGCGACTGGTTCCTACACCGGTCGTCTTGACCCGGAGCTGGACATCGTCATCGACGATATCGAGTCGCCGTACATCTGGTACAACGAGAGCTACTACACGTGGACAGTCTCGACGCAATCCGGAACGACGAATGCGACGATTCGAATGCAGCCGACCGACCCGGACACGGTGTTCGAAACCGTTGCTCGCCCGGTCGACGGCGCGCCGGCGGAAGTCACGACAGCAATCGCGGAGGGAACAGCGACCGGATTGACCGTCGAATCCGGCCTGTACCAGCAGAACGGGGAGTACTACGTCGTCGCGCCGGAGAGCGAGGGTGCAGTTCTCGCTCAACTTGCGAAAATCTTCGGCGGATTCGTACTCACACCAGTCGGCCGCGGGTACACCGCGGTTGCGATCGGAATTCTAGCATATAGACTCCGTGAACCGATTCGTGACCGACCCCTGACTGTTCGACGAGCGATCATGATCCCTGCACTCGCCATTTCGATCGCACTCATCGGGACTGTTCTCTTTGAGAGCGGCTCACTTACCCGATTCGTGACCGGTCCGACGAGTGCGTTTGTCGTCGCGGCTGGGACTGTTGCTGGCGTCGCTGCAGCTCGGCGTCAATGGCTCCAACTCATCGGCGTCTCGATCGGGACCGCTTTAGTGGCGATCGGGGCGTTTGTCGCCGCAATCGGTGTCGTCGGGGCTATTTTCGGCATACTGGCTGTTTTCCTCGGCTTCGCAACCGGCATCGTGCCGTTCGGGTACGGGTACTGGTTCGCTCAACCAGTGCCCAAGGAATGATTTCGCCCCCGGTGTGGGTGCACCTAACGACGCGACGGGCTTTCGGACCTCTCTCTCTCACAGCTGATTCCGATCTTCACGACGACACAAGTGTCCACTACGAACAGTTCGAATAATCGCTGCTCGCTCAGGACTGCGACACTAACGAGACAGACGAGTGATGTAGCAGATGCTCATTGGCGTGCTTTCTGTGACGCCCCGCTTGGCACAGAGACTGGCGAGGCGCACACCTGGAGACAGGACGAGCGGCTCACCCTGCGTGCCGTCGTGGGTCCGGCGCACCTCGTCGGTGATGAGAAAGTTGTAAGCGTAGCGCTGGGTCCCCAGAGTGGGAGACACATCACCGCTCTGAGCGTCTATTTCGCACGATCTCGAAGTCGGGCGTTCAACGGAAAATCGCACGACAGCGGTCGATCAACAATGTGCTACACAAGAGAGATCAAATATCCTACCACTCTAGACGTGTTTAAGACACGGCCAAAGAATTGGACACCAGTTGGTCCCAGTGCAGCGTGTTCTAGAATGTCTTACATCCTCTACCTGACGATTATACAGCTCTCAATTTGCGTATGAGCCTGTAGTTTCGCCAGTTATTGGTTTTGCTCAAGATTGATTCCATGAATAATGGCTGTTGAGAACTATTGTATGATATACTCAAGCAAGAAAACATATCGATACTTCTGAATAGAGAACGACATGACTCGCTGACCGAAGCAGAAATAATTCAGCGTACAGAAGATATATAGCAGATCACATCGTTGGTTGGATGTGGGTGAGCACTGATGGACTTGACTAATACTCCCGACGACATTCGTGATTCAACTGAGAGTCCACCTGATTTTACCGAGTGGGACTCACCTGAGGGGGTCTTGAAGGGAGGCCCAACGCGAGAACGATTGCTCAGTGTTATTTTACAGCTACGGACTCCAACGAAAGTGTCCAAAATCGCAGAGCAAGCAGACTGCGATACTGAGACTGCAAGGGACTACGTTGAATGGTTCTCCTCGATGGGAATGACGCGTGAGATCTCGGGACGACCTGTGAGATACGAACGCAACGAATCGTATCTCCACTGGCGCAGAGTTGAGCAAATCCGAGACGAATATTCTGAGGCAGAGATCGTCAAAGAGCTCAAAGAGACGATGAAACGAATCGAGGAGTATCGTGCCCAGTTCGATGCTGACAGTCCGGAAGACGTGTCTCTCATGGATAGCACCGAGGAAGCGTCGGTCGAAGAAGTGTGGGAAGCACTGAGTGAGTGGAAAACGCTCAAACAACGTGCAGAGCTGTTAGATACAGCACGTCAGAACGGACATCCCTCGAGTGGCGGTGCCAAAGTCGATGCCTAAATGCCGGCCAGCTGACGACGATGCTGTCCCAGAGGTCGGTGGCATCGATACCGACATTCTCGAACAAATTGGGCAGCATCTTGAACGAAGCAATCGCTTTTCAGAGACCGTCTTTCAGCCGGAGTACGCACCAAGTTCAGTCGTCGCAGAATACGACATGGGGTACTTTCCAACTGCTATCGAGCGTGCGTATCTTCAGATCCGCTGGTACGAGACAGACGATTTCAACATCCACTACTCTGAACAATACGGGACTGGAGACCACTGGGAGTGTCGGTGGGACCGCCATCTAAACGATCACAATACTCGCTCACATTTTCATCCGCCTCCAGATGCAGCGACACCAGGGGATGATGTAGAGTATGAGGAAGACTGGCGAGGTATACTCTCGGACGTACTCGGCGACTTAGACGATCGAATCGAAGCATTTTGGGAGTGAGAGATAAGCGGGACACATGTTGAAAGACGGGACCCTTCAACCCCAACGCATTCATTCACCGACTAGGGATTCAAACAGGATTCTCATAAAGTCAGAGCCCGTATTTTGAAAATGACAGCAGTACTCGGTATAGGTATGGAATGTCCTGCGTGTGGCGGCCCCGTCACGATGGAAGTAGGGCCGAATCAGCTGCTCTCAGCATCAGTGGCAGATGCACTGCTTGCTGCCGACGAAAACGAGCAAATCGTCGTCACCCGAAATTGCTGGGCGTGTGGATGGAGTGAAGAACAGTCGGTATCTATTGACGGCTCTGTTGAATCGCTGTAAGGCGGTGGATTTCACTGTTTGATGGCACGCTTGATGTTGTAGACGACACACATCAGGGTGACTTCACGGAACTCTCGATACCAGGTACGCGCTCGCACGGCGTAGC
>Ga0207720_100553_pt1 | contig 23684 bp, 22 predicted proteins | sample A23P2SouthBayCA_2_FD_187751 | JGI IMG/M metagenome (GOLD analysis project Ga0207720, IMG submission 187751) | Aerobic enrichment media microbial communities from Eden Landing Ponds, California, USA - A23 E3 (2) (SPAdes) | ecosystem: Environmental > Aquatic > Marine > Unclassified | place...
GGCAACACCGAGACGCCGAAGCCGCTCTGGGACACCGACAAGGTCGGTTTCGCGGAGGCGCCGGCGGCGCTGACCGACTGGGCCGAGCGGGAACTGCTCGCGGAACTGCACGAGGCCGACCCCTGGCTGGAGCCGTACCCCCACCTGTCGTGGTTCTTCCTCCCGGTGTTCTGCTCGAAGGACGGCCGGGGGACCACGCGGGAGTTCTTCCGCGATCACGCCGCGGGCTTTCCGGACGCCGACCGGGACGAGGTGCTGGAGTTCTACGAGTCGTTCCTGTCGACGGGCGTGTTCGACGACGAGCGCGAACTCATGGCGGCCAAACTCGGGACCTCGACGCGCCTGGACCGGGTGCGGATGAGCGCCTCGATGGGCGAGTTCAACGTCGCCTGGCTGCTCGACCGGGCCGGCTACGACCTCACGCCGGAGATCGAGGTGACGACCGGTCACAGCCTCGACTTCCGGGCGACGGGGGACGGCGAATCGGCGCTCGTCGAGGTGACGCGGCCGCTCCCCCCGGATCGGCGGGTGGCGGGCAACCCCGTGGCCGCGGTGCGGGACACCGCCGAGACGAAGACCTCGGGCCAACTCGAAGCCCACGGCGGGGGCGTCGTCCTGTTCGTGGATTGTTCGTCGTTCCCCGACGACGACTGGCGGGCAGTGCTCGGCGAACGGCCGGACGTCCGCCACCGGCCCGCGGTCGTCCTCCGGGTCAGGCCGGACGGCCGCGTCGAAGGGTACACGAAGGGAAGCGTCCCGCTCGACGTGGCGAAACTGTTCGAAAACTGAGGAGGAAGTTCGGGACGCTTCGGGGACGGGGCAGGGGTGAACCGCCGGTCAGAACGAAACCTGATCCGGCCCGGAATCGCCGAGTGCGGGCGGCTCGCGGTCGCTGTAGTACCGCCGCCCGATGGCCTTGTGGCTCACACCGGTGAGCAGCGCAGCGCGAACGTCCTCGGGGCGCTTGAAGGTCTCGTCCCCGAGACGACCCAGTACCTCCGCGAGCGTTTCGGTGCCGTTCTGGAGTTCGATGGAGAGGTCGCCGTACGTTTCGATGAGTTCCTGGCTCGTGGCAGGGTACTCGAGGTCGTCTGTCAGTTCGCCGGTGCCGTTCAGGCGCATTACATCACTACCTGTGTCGCCCAGGACTTTAACGATTTTCCATGTATGTCCTTAGTTCGCTGGAACAAATTAGGGACCTTAAATTGGATTTAATCCTCACGGTCGATGATGTGAGATACCGTGTCGCGGTAACTGTTCACAGGGCTCGTCCAGGCGACCGCGCGAGGCGACGTGCGGGGTCGATGGGACGGTTCGCGCGACCGCAAGGCCCATTCCCGGCGACGACGTGGGAGTGCGCATGCAGCAGTCCCCGATCGCGGACCTCCACGTCCACACGACTGCCTCGGACGGAACCATGACCCTCTCCGAGCTCCCGGCGATCGCCCGCGAAGCCGGCGTCGACGTGGTGGCCGTCACCGACCACGACCGGTTCCACCCCGACCTCGACGGGCCGGTCGTGGAACGGGCGGGCGTGACGCTGATCAGGGGGATCGAGCTCCGCGTCGACGCGGGCGACCAGCGCGTCGACCTGCTGGGGTTCGGCGTCCGCGAGACCGACGCGCTGACCGAGACGGTCGCCGCGATCCAGCGCGACCGGATCGAGCGGGGCCGACGGATCGTCGACTGCGTCGAAGACCGGCTGGGCGTCGACCTCGGGATCAACCCCGCGGAGGGGCTCGGCCGCCCGCACATCGCCCGCGCCATCGCGGCGACGGACGCCCCCTACGACTTCGACGGCGCCTTCGAGGACCTCATCGGCGACGGCCGGCCGTGTTACGTCGCACGCGACATCCCGACGTTCGACGAGGGCGTCGCCACGCTCCGGGCGGCCTGTGACCTCGTCGCGCTCGCACACCCGTTCCGCTACCCCGACGCCGACGCCGCCCTCGAACTGGCGACGGACCTCGACGGCGTCGAGCGCTGGTACCCCTACGACGGCTCGCGTGGCCACGACGCGACGGGCGGCGACGGGGCGCGGCTCGACGAACTCGCCGAGCGCCGTGACCTCGTCCGGACCGGAGGAAGCGACGCCCACGGTCGAACGCTCGGCCGCGCGGGACCGTCCGACGAGGCGTTCGAGCGGTTCGCGGACGAACTCGGGTTCGGCGTGGCGTCACAGTGAATCGGGGGCGCAGTAGCGACCCTGCCGGCCGGTCGGGAGTGCCGCGAGCGCAGGCTTAAACCGCGTCGGGCGCCTAGCCGGAGTATGCAGTGTCACTACTGCGAGCGCGAGGCCGCATACGCCGCCGAGAAGGACGCGATCAAGGTCGGCCTCTGCGAGCGACACTTCCGCGAGCGCGTCGAGAAGCTCGCGGAGTCCGACGAACTCGCTGCCCTCCGCGAGCAACTCGACATCGACCGCACCGAGTAGTCGCCGACGACCGCCGGCCGCGGCCCGTCGCGACCCCCGTGGCCCCGACCGATCGGGTCCGCCTTCGCCCGGGAACCGACCCCCGACGCGAGTGAACCGACGCTTCTGACGCCCGCGGCCTGTGCCTTCCTGCCCGCGACCCCATCGTTCCTGACCCGCGACTCCGCACCGCGCGAACGGTCGACCGCCAGCTAGCGTCGCGACCAGCGGCGGATCGTCCGTCGCCCCACACCGTCGCCCTGCGCCAAGGCCCGGGTCGCCGCCCCGAGGCTACGAGGCTACCAGAGGATCGACGCGCCGGCGTAGTACAGGCCCGCGAGGATCGACTCGAAGGCGAGGGTGCCGACCGCCGACAGCACGAGAAAGCGCCGGCCGCCCAGGTCAGAGAGGCCGGCGGGGACGGTCAACATGCCGCGGGTGAACAGCAGCGAGTTGCTGACGGGGACGACCACCGGCCCCCAGCGATCGAACCAGCCGTCGAAGCGGTCGAGGCTCTCCTCGCTCACGCGGAACCACCGCCGCTTGAGGAGGTACTCCCGGCCGCCGCGCTCGGCGAGTTTGAACAGCGCATACTGGCCGACAGTCGCTCCGAGGACCGCCACCCCGATGATTGCCGCGGCCTCGGCAGGGGAGGCGCCGACGAGCACGAGTGCGGCCGGCACGAGCAGTTCGCTCGGCATGAAGTACATCAGCATGGCGCCCTCCAGCACGAACACCCCGAGCAGGACCAGAAACGCGTACTCGGAGGTGAGCAGGTCTCTGAGAGCGGGCGGCACTTCGGCGGTCTGGAGGGCGATCTCGGCGGTGGGAAGGGGGACGGAAGCGACCGCCGGGACCGGTGAAACCATCGTGGCCCCGCTTCCGGGAGGGCAAGTAAATCGTTTGTGTTCCAGGGATGGTGCCCCGTGACTCGTCCGCCGGCGGGGAGCGACGGACCTTTGCCCGGCCCGGCGTACCCTCGACCATGGATCTCACCGACAGACCCCGACGGCTCCGCGCGGACGGCGTCCGCGGGATGGTGAGCGAGACGTCGCTCGCGGCGTCGGACCTGATCGCGCCGGTGTTCGTCGACGCCACGACCGACGAGCGCGTTCCGATCGAGTCGATGCCGGGTCACGAGCGCGTGCCGGTCACGGAGGCCGTCGACCGCGTCGAGGAGGTGCTTTCGACCGGCGTCGAGAGCGTGATGGTGTTCGGCGTCCCCGAGTCGAAGGACGAGCGCGGGTCGCGGGCGTGGGCCGAAGACGGCGTCGTCCAGGCGGCGACCCGGCAAATCACGAACGAGACCGACGCCTACGTCGTCACCGACGTCTGCCTCTGTGAGTACACCGACCACGGCCACTGTGGCGTGCTCGAAGCGGACGCACGGAGCGACCCCACGCTCACCGTCCGCAACGACGAGACCCTGGAGTTGCTCGGGAAGGTCGCGGCCTCTCACGCGGCCGCGGGCGCGGACATGGTCGCCCCCTCGGGGATGATCGACGGGATGGTCGGCGCGATCCGCGAGGCGCTCGACGCGACGGACCACCACGAGGTCCCCATCATGTCCTACGCCGCGAAGTACGAGTCGGCCTTCTACGGCCCGTTCCGCGACGCCGCCGACGGCGCCCCGGCCTTCGGCGACCGCCGGCACTACCAGATGGACCCCGCCAACGCCCGGGAGGCGCTGCGGGAGGTGCGCCTCGACGTCGAGCAGGGCGCCGATGTGGTGATGGTCAAGCCGGCGCTCGCCTATCTCGACGTGGTGCGGGCCGTGCGCCAGGAGTTCGACCACCCGATCGCGGCGTACAACGTCTCCGGCGAGTACGCGATGCTCCACGCCGCCGCCGACCGGGGGTGGCTCGACCTCGAAGCCGCCGCCGCCGAGTCGCTGCTCGCGATGAAACGCGCCGGGGCCGACCTCATCCTGACGTACTTCGCCGAGGACCTGGCCGACCGCCTCTGAGCCGCGCGGGCCGGGTTCGAACCGGACAGGGCAGAAATTGCCTGAACGTTCGTCCAACTACCGGGCGACGATGGGGCGCGTGAGTTGACAGCCCCCAACCTTATATGAATATTATTCTACCCCATTTGTGACATTCGTCTATTAGGCAGGCCGAGAATTTACCATCTTTTACCCCTTGATTTATATGGTTCCATTCTATGATCCTTCACCGTGAGTCGGAACACGAATCACGTTCGATTTGTCGAATTGGGGGACAAACGTGTGGTTATTGAATCGGAGGGGAGGCCGTGACGGTCCCCCTCCAACTGGACGCCGGGGCCATCGCGAGCGGCGTCAACAACGTGTGGGTGCTGGTGGTCTGTTTCCTGATCTTCTTCATGCAGCCTGGGTTCGCGCTGCTGGAGGCCGGTCAGGTCAGGGCCAAGAACGTCGGGAACGTCCTGATGAAGAACATGACCGACTGGACGCTCGGCGTCCTCGTCTTCTTCATCGTCGGCGCAGGGTTCAGTTCCATCGTCGGCGGGCTGACCTCCCCCGGCGGCTTCAGCGTCGCGGGGGCATTCGCGTACATCAACGACCCGACGGCGTACATCGGCTGGTTCTTCGGCGCGGTGTTCGCCATGACCGCCGCGACCATCGTCTCCGGTGCGGTGGCAGGCCGGATGAACTTCAACGCGTACGTCTTCGTCGCCGCGGCGATGACGGCGATCATCTACCCGGCGGTGACGGGCATGACCTGGGCCGGTGGGCTCCTGTCGGGGAGCGGGTACATCGGGCAGGCGCTCGGCGTCGGCTACCTCGACTTCGCCGGCGCGACCGTCGTTCACATGGTCGGCGGCCTGGCCGGCCTCGTCGGTGCGAAGATGGTCGGCCCACGCAAGGGCCGGTTCGACGGGAACGGCAACTCACAGCCGATCCCGGGGCACTCGATGCTGCTCGCCGTCCTCGGGACGCTGTTCCTGGCCTTTGGCTGGTACGGCTTCAACGTCGGCACGCAGGCGACGGTCCTCTCGGCCAGTGACGGGAGCCTCACGTTCATGGGTGGGGCCCTCGGCCAGGTCGTGTTGAACACGACGCTCGGGATGGGCGCCGGCGCCGTCGCCGCGATGATCGTCTCGGCGAGCTGGCAGGGCAAGCCCGATCCGCTGTGGGCGGCGAACGGCCTGCTGGCCGGGCTCGTCGCAGTCACGGGCGCGGTCCCGCACGTCACGTGGTGGGGCGCGCTCATCCTCGGCGCCCTGGTCGGCGCGCTCGTCCTGCCGACGTTCCGGTGGGTCGTCGACTCGCTAAAGATCGACGACGTGTGTGGCGTCTTCGTGGTCCACGGGAGTTCGGGTGCCATCGGGACGATCCTGATCCCGGTCTTCGGCGTGACCGCCACGGGCGGCTACACGTTCCTCGGCGTCGACCAGCTGCTCATGCAGGTCGTCGGCGTCATCGTCATCGGTGTCTGGACGGTGATTGCGACCATGGTCGCGTTCAAGATCGCGGGCGCCATCTGGGGCCTGCGCGTCTCCGAGGAGGAAGAGGAACTCGGCCTCGACGAGAGCGAACACGGCGTCTCGGTCTATCCCGAGTTCGTCGCCGGCGGGAGCCGGGAGGGGCCGACGGTGAGTGCAGACGGCGGCCTCGCCGAGGAGGTCTCCGATGACTGACAGCGAAATCCAGATGGTCGTCGCAGTGGTCCGGCCGGACAAGCTGGGCGAGGTGAAGCAGGCGCTCGCGGAGACCGGCGCCCCATCGCTGACCGTGACCAACGTCTCCGGTCGGGGGTCCCAGCCCGCCAAGAAGGGCCAGTGGCGCGGCGAGCAGTACACCGTCGACCTCCACCAGAAGGTCAAAATCGAGTGCGTCGTCGCCGACATCCCCGCCGAGGACGTCGTCGACGCCATCTCCGAGGCCGCCCACACCGGCGAGCCCGGCGACGGCAAGATCTTCGTCCTCGACGTCGAGGAAGCCTACCAGGTCCGCACCGGCAAGGAAGGTACCGAAGCGGTGTAACCGCGCGAGGATCCGACCAAGCGGCGCACAGCGACGATTCTTTTTTTGCCGACTGTCCAGCGCGATCCCGGAAGGCGCGCTCAGGGGGCGGATTCGCCAGCCGTTTCCCGACCGGCCCGGGTGTCGGGTCGGTCACCACCCGGATCCGGTTGTTCGATCGCACGCGACGCGTGTCGGCGATGACCCCGACGACGAGTCATCCGATCCGACGGAGTCGACGGCCACAAGACCGATCTACGACGGCGGCAAGGGAGGTTGACACTCGTCCACATCCGCTCGAAACTACGTCCAGTTTCTGCCCGATATACAACCTTATATCGATAATACTCTGCCGTAATTCCCACGTTCGTCGATAAAACACACCCAATAGTGGGCAGTTTAAACGTTGGGATTTAAGTAGTGGTCGCCCTGAAGATCCTTCCGCGAAGAGAAAACGAACGGAGTCCAAATCGAGAGATCACTGGACGATACACAACACAATCAAAACAAAACTGGACACGAACGATGACTGATCCAACGATACTGCAGACGGACCCGGCGGTACTGGAAACGGCACTGAACAACACGTGGATACTGGTCGTATCTTTCCTCATCTTCTTCATGCACGCCGGCTTCGCGATGCTGGAGGCCGGGCAGGTGCGCTCGAAGAACGTCGCAAACCAGCTGACGAAGAACCTGCTGACCTGGAGCGTCGGCGTCACGGTGTTCTTCCTCATCGGCGCCGGCGTCGACAGCCTCGTCGGCGGGGCCGGGTTCTCGCCGGCCTTCGCCGCCGAGAGCGCGAGCGACTGGATCGGCTGGCTGTACGGCGCCGTCTTCGCGATGACCGCCGCAACCATCGTCTCCGGGGCGGTGGCCGGTCGCGCGAAACTGCGGGCGTACGTGGGCTACACGTTCCTGCTCGCCGCGGTCATCTACCCGGTCGTCTCGGGCATGTCCTGGTACGGCGCCGGGCTGCTGGGCGCCGACGGCCTGGTTGGTTCCCTGTTCGGCGTGGGCTTCGACGACTTCGCGGGCGGCACGGTCGTCCACGCGATGGGCGGCATCGCCGGCCTCACCGCGGCGTGGGTGCTCGGCCCGCGCATCGGGCGGTACAACGAGGACGGCTCGGCGAACGTCATCCCCGGTCACTCGCTGACGTTCGCGGTGCTGGGCACGCTGATGCTGGCCTTCGGCTGGTACGGCTTCAACGTCGGGACCTCCGCCGTCATGAGCGAGGGCGCGTTCCTGGGTGATCAGCTGGGCCGCGTCGCGATGAACACCACGATTGCGATGGCCTCGGGTGCGATGGGCGCCGGGCTGCTCGCCTGGAGCCGGACCGGCAAGGTCGACACGCTGTACGTCGCAAACGGCCTGCTCGCAGGCCTCGTCGGCATCACCGCGATCCCCCACGCCTCGACGTGGTGGGGCGCGTTCCTCGTCGGCGGCCTCTCGGGCGCGCAGCTCCCGATCGTCTTCAACTTCGTCGAGAAGCGTCTGAAGATCGACGACGTCTGTGCGGTCTTCCCCGTCCACGGCACGGCCGGGATCCTGGGCACGCTGCTGCTGCCCGTGGTCGTCGCACCCAGCTACCTCGGCGGCACGAGCCGGGTGAACATGTTCCTGGCCCAGCTCTCGGGCGTGCTGATCATCGCGGTGTGGACCATCGCCACGACCGCGATCATCTGGGGTGCCTTCAAGGCGGTCGGCCAGGCCCGCGTGACGAGCCAACACGAGCAGGACGGCCTCGACGTCAGCGAACACGGCGTCGAGACCTACCCCGAGTTCGGCGACGAGGGGACGGCCGTCACCGACGGCGGTCCGGAGTTCCGCACCGACGGCGGGACCGACGCCGAGGACAGCGAACTGCTGACGGACGGCGGCAGGACTATGGACGACGCGGACATCCGCACTGACGGTGGTTCCGACATGGACGACGACATTCGCACGGACGGCGGCGAGACGAACGACGGCGAAATCAAGATGGTCGTCGCGGTGGTCCGGCCGGACAAGCTGGGCGAGGTGAAACAGGCCCTCGCGGAGACCGGCGCCCCCTCGCTGACGGTAACCAACGTCTCCGGTCGGGGGTCCCAGCCCGCCAAGAAGGGCCAGTGGCGCGGCGAGCAGTACACCGTCGACCTCCACCAGAAGGTCAAAATCGAGTGTGTCGTCGCCGACATTCCCGCCGAGGACGTCGTCGACGCCATCTCCGAGGCCGCCCACACCGGCGAGCCCGGCGACGGCAAGATCTTCGTCCTCGACGTCGAAGAGGCCTACCAGGTCCGCACCGGCAAAGAGGGTCCGGAGGCCGTCTGAGGGCTCCGAACCCCAACGGCTTCGACCGCCGGCGGACCTGACGACGCGGCGAGCGGAAACGACTTTGCGGCCCCGGACCAAGCCGCGAGCATGAACCAGCCGCGCCGACCCCGGCAGGACACACGGCAGCCACTCACAACCGGATCGCTGCTCGACCGCTCCCGGGGTGAACGGGCGTGACCGACGACCGCTCCCGCGACCTCTACGACAGGGCGCTGTCGGTGATGCCCGGCGGCGTCAACTCCTCCGTGCGGGCGATCCGACCGTATCCCTTCTTCGTCGAGCGCGGCGACGGCGCCCACGTCATCGACGCCGACGGCAACCGGTATCTCGACTACGTGATGGGGTACGGACCGCTCCTGTACGGCCACGACCCGCCAGAGCGCGTCCAGGCCGCCGTCCAGAAGTACGCGAGCGCCGGCCCGATGTACGGCGCACCGACCGAGATCGAGGTCGACCTCGCGGAGTTCGTCGCCCGACACGTCCCCAGCGTCGAGAAGGTGCGCTTTGTCAACTCCGGGACCGAGGCCACCGTCTCCGCGGTGCGTCTGGCGCGGGGCTACACGGGGCGGGAGAAGATCGTCATCATGCAGGGCGGCTACCACGGCGCCCAGGAGTCGACGCTCGTCGACGGGGCCGGCGACGACGCCGAGCCCTCGACGGCCGGGATTCCCGACGCCTTCGCCCAGCACACGCTCCCGGTGCCGTTCAACGACGAGCAGGCAGTTCGCGAGGTCTTCGAGACCCACGGCGACGACATCGCGGCGGTCCTGACCGAACCGATCCTCGGCAATCACGGCATCGTCATGCCGGTCGCCGGCTACCACGAGACGCTGCGCGAACTGTGTGACGACCACGGCGCCCTGCTGATCTTCGACGAAGTGATCACTGGCTTTCGCGTCGGCGGCCTCCAGTGTGCCCAGGGGAAGTTCGGCGTGACACCGGACGTGACCACCTTCGGCAAGGTCGTCGGCGGCGGGTTCCCGGTCGGGGCGATCGGCGGGCGGGCCGAAGTGATCGAGGGCTTTACCCCCTCCGGTGACGTGTTCCAGTCCGGTACCTTCTCCGGGCATCCGGTGACGATGGCCGCCGGCCACGCCTACTTCACCTACGCCGCCGAGAACGACGTCTACGACCACGTCAACGACCTCGGCAAGCGCCTCCGACGCGGGATCGCCGACATCTGTGAGGATCAGGCCCCGAGCTACACCGTCGTCGGCACGGACTCGATGTTCAAGACAGTCTTCACCCGCGAGGGTCCCGAGGAGGGGGACGTCGAGTGCGAGTCGGGCTGTCGACAGCGCGAGTCGTGTCCGCGATACGACTACTGCCCGAAGAACGGAGCCGACGTCGACGCCGCCGAAACCGAGCGCTGGGAGCGCATCTTCTGGGAGAAGATGAAAGAGCAGGGCGTGTTCCTGACCCCGAACCAGTTCGAGTCCCAGTTCGTCTCCTACGCCCACACGGAGGACGACGTCGAGGAGACCCTGGAGGCCTACAAGGAAGCGCTGTGACGTCCGGGCCGCCGAGAGCGAGGGTGGCGAACGGGACGGCCGCCGAGACGAACGCGTTTTCAACGCCGCGCGCGGAAGGGCGGGCATGAGCACACGCGGGAGCCTGCGACTCGCGACACGCGGCTCCGACCTCGCCGTCCGCCAGGCCGCAAGCGTCAGGGACGCGCTCGCCGACCGGCGGTACGACGTCGACCTCGTCGAAGTGGAAACGCGGGGCGACCAGATCCGGGACGAACTCATCCACCGACTCGGCAAGACCGGGGCCTTCGTCCGCGCGCTTGACGAGGGCGTCCTCGACGGCGACGTCGACGGCGCCGTCCACTCGATGAAGGACATGCCGACCGAGTCGCCGCCGGAGCTACAGGTCGCCGCCGTGCCCGAGCGCGGCCCGCCGGGCGATGTCCTCCTCACGCCGGACGGCGCCGACCTCGACGACCTGCCGGCGGGGGCGACCGTCGGCACCGCCTCGATGCGCCGGCAGGCACAGTTGCTCGCCAGCCGCGACGACCTCGAAGTCGTCCCGATCCGGGGCAACGTCGACACCAGGATCGAGAAACTGCTCGCGCCGGGCCTCCAGCACGAACACGAACGCCGTCTGGAGGCCGCAGAGGACGGCGACGGGGACGGCGAGACGCGCGACGACGCGGACGGTGACGGAACCGACGACGGCGACGGCGACGAGTACGACCGCTCGCCCGAGGAGTGGTTCGACGACCTCGACGAACTGGAGCGGAAGGCGTTGGGCCGCGAGGTCGACGAGGAGTTCGACGCGCTGGTGCTCGCGGAGGCGGGGTTACAGCGCGCGGGCCTGCTCCACCAGGTCCCCCACCAGCGCCTCCCGGCCGAGGAGTTCGTTCCGGCGCCCGGCCAGGGGGCGCTTGCGATCACCGCGACGGCCGGCGACGCCGCGGACGCCCTCCACGACGTCCTCGATCACCCGCGCACGCGGGTGGAGACGACCGTCGAACGGACCGTACTCGCGGAACTCAACGGCGGCTGCATCGCCCCGATCGGAGCGTACGCCGTGCTCCAGGGAGCCCACGTCCACGTGACGGTTCGAGTCCTCTCGCCGGACGGCGCCGAGCGCGTCGAGGGGAGCCGGGACCTCCCGGTCGAGACCCACGCCGAAGCGGCCGCCGAGTTTGCCGCCGACCTCCGGGAGCGGGGCGCCGCGGAACTGGTCGAGCGCGCACGCGAAGAGGCCGACCGTGACTGATAGCGACGGGAGGGGTTCGGAAGACGCCCCCGGGATCGCCGATCCGGCGGACGCCCCTGACGACGTCGGGACGGTGTACCTCGTCGGCAGCGGCCCGGGCGATCCGGAACTGCTGACGGTGAAGGCACGTCGCCTCATCGAGGAGGCCGACGTGGTCCTCCACGACAAGCTTCCGGGCCCCGAGATCCTGGACCTGATCCCGGCCGAGCGCCGCGAGGACGTCGGCAAGCGCGCCGGCGGCGAGCGGACCCCCCAGTCCTACACGAACCGGCGGCTGGTCGAGCTCGCCCGGGCAGGCGAGACGGTCGTCCGCCTCAAGGGTGGGGACCCGTTCGTGTTCGGTCGGGGCGGCGAAGAGATGGAAGCCCTCGCAGACGCGGGGGTCCCCTTCGAGGTCGTGCCGGGGATCACCTCGGCCGTCGGCGGCCCCGGCGTCGCGGGGATCCCGGTCACCCACCGGGACCACGCCTCCTCGGTGTCGTTCGTCACGGGCCACGAGGACCCCGAGAAAGACGAGTCCGCCGTCGACTGGACGGCGCTGGCGGAGACGGGCGGGACGATCGTCGTCCTCATGGGCGTCGGCAAACTGCCGGAGTACACCCGGGCGCTCCGGGAGGCCGGCCTGGATCCCGAAACGCCGGTCGCCCTGATCGAGCGAGCGACCTGGCCCGGAATGCAAGTCGCGACCGGCACGCTCGACACCATCGTCGCGGTCCGCGACCGAGAGGGGATCGAACCGCCGGCGATCACCGTCATCGGGGAGGTCGCCGCGACCCGGGACCGCGTCGTCGAGTTCCTCCGCGCCGAAGGAGTGGATCGATGAGTCGGCCGCGCGTCGCCGTGTTCCGCCCCGACGACGACCGGCTGGAGGCGGCCATCGCGCTGCTCGACTCGCTCGGGGCGACCGCGATTCCCGATCCGATGCTCGCGGTCGAACCGACGGGTACGACCCCCGCCGACGGGGCGTACGTCGTCTTCACCAGCAAGACCGGGGTCGAACTGGCCGCCGAGGCCGGCTGGACGCCCGGGGACGCCGTCCTGTGTGCGATCGGCGAGTCGACCGCGGCGGCCGCCCGCGAGGCGGGGTGGACGGTCGACAGGCTACCCGAGGAGTTCTCCTCGACCGGCCTCGTGGAGACCCTGAAAGACGAGGTCACCGGCGAGCGCGTCGAGGTCGCCCGCAGCGATCACGGGAGCGACGTGCTGCTCGACGGGCTTCGCGCGGCGGGTGCGACGGTGAACGAGACGGTTCTCTACCGCCTCGGCCGGCCGACTGGAGCGGGTGAGTCGGCAGAGCGTGCCGCGGCGGGGGAAGTTGACGCCGCCGCGTTCACCTCGTCGCTGACCGTGGAGCACTTTCTCGACGCTGCGACGGAACGGGGGGTCCGCGAGGCCGCAGTTGCGGGGCTGAACGAGGCGGTCATCGGCGCCATCGGCGAACCGACGCGACGGACCGCCGAGGACCGCGGGATCGACGTCGACGTAGTCCCCGAGCGCGCGGACTTCGAGGAACTTGCGCGGGCCGTCGTCGGGGCCGCCGAGCCGTCGACTCGGCGGTGACGGGCTGGGCGGCTGCTCGGATGACTGACGACGGCGCCCGGCCGGAGAGAACGGCTGACAGCCGGCACCCGCGGCTCCGCGCGGCGACGTGCCGGACACCCGCGTTCCGCCGCGCGGCGACGGTTACGTCACGGGGACCGGTGGCCGCGGCTTCGCTGATAAACCCTCGCCGAACCGCGCAACGCTTATTTTCGCCGGCCCGGATCCCCCGGTAGTGCCGCGCTTCGACTACCCGTGTCCCGGTTGCCGGTCGACCAACAGCCTCCACGACGTCGACTGTCGCTTCGAGGGAACCCCCTGGCCGGACGTCGAGAAGGCCTACGCCGACGTGATCGCGCTGCTGTCGAGCGGGGCGCGGTCGGCCGAGGCACTCCGGGGCGACTGCCACGGGGAGTGGGACGCGCTCCACGCTGCCGCCCTCGACAGGCTCCAGGCCGAGGAGCGTGTGACCGAGGAGGAGGGGGCCCTGCGGCTGCGGACGGCCGCCGAGTACAAGGAACTCGTCTCGGAGCCGACCCGGGAGCCGATGCGGACCATCTACCGCGAGGGGTCGGTCCCGGGCTGTCACGACAACGCGGTGTTCGCGATGATCGCCTGGTACGAGATGGTGGGACTCTCGTGGGCCGAGACCAAGGAGAACGTCGTCGCCTGGCTGCGCGAGAGCGGCGCGTGGGACCGCGGCGGGTTCGAAGAGACCTCCCCCGAGGAACTCGTCGAGAGCAAGCGCCACGTCTACGAGAGCGGGTACGGCTGGAAGGAGAAAGCCGAGGCCGCCAAGGCAGTCATCGATCGCTCGCTGTAAGACCGGCGAGCGATCGACAGGAGCGTGAGTGAGCCCGGAGACTAACCCGTGAGCGTCGACGGCGGCTGCCGGCGATGTGGGGTCGAGTGGAGCCGGGGCGTCAGTCGCTCTGGATGCGCGGGGCGAGCATGTACGTGACCTTGCCCTCGCCCTCCGCGAACTCGTAGTGGAGTTTGACCGGGAACTCCTCGCCGAGGTCGACGGTCACCTCGGCGTCGCTCGGGATGGCCTTGTTCATGTCTTTGAGGTAGTCGAGCGAGAACAGCGAGTCGGCGGGGCCGGCGACCAGGTCGATCAGGTCCTCGCGACCCAGTTCGAGGTTGACGTCGTCGGTGTCGCCCTCGGCCTCGATGTGGAACGTCTCGGAGGCCTCGTCGACCCGGAGGCGGATGTGATCGGACACCATGTCTGCGGCCGTGATTCCGCGGCCGAGCTGGGCCCCCTCGACGACGATCTCGGCCGAGAGGTCGAGGTCGGGGATGTCCGGCTCCTTGCGGATGGAGTCGGGATCGATGAGCGCCAGCGTGTAGGAGAGCCCGTCGATCCGGATGTGGAGCTTCCGGGTCTCCTCGTCGAGTTCGAGGTGGATCAGGTCGCCGGAGTTGGCCATGCCCGCGATGTCTTCGAGCCGGGCGAGGTTGACGCCGATGACGCCGCCGTCGGCCTCGTAGGACTCGAAGGCCGTCGCGTCCAGCGACAGATCCACCATGCCCACGTTCGCCGGGTCGACCGCGCGGATGGCAAACTCGTCTTCCTCCAGGCGAATCTTGCACTCGTCGACCAGCACGCTCACCGAGTCCAGCGCATCCCGGAGCGTGGAGGCGCTCACGATGGCCTTGAACATATAGGGAGGGGTACGGCAGCGTTCTTAAAAATCCCCCCGATACAATCTCCCCGCGCGACGCGTGTGCGGGGGCGCCGACGCGGACTGGACTCTCGACGTTCAGTCTCGGCCGTCGTCCCGTGGGGGTCGACACCGCGAGTCGGACTCAGGTGTCCTCCCAGACGACGATCTGGGCCGAACACCCGCCGCAGTAGAAACCGTACTCGGTGCCGCGGTTGCTGCGCACGAGCCGGACTTTCTCGGCGGTGTACGGCCGGAGCGATCGGTGCCCACAGTCCGGACACGTGTGGGTCGCCTCGTACTCGATCCACTGCTGACCCGCCGTCGATCGCCGCCGGTCGGGGGTCAGCGGTTCGGCGGACAGGAACTCCTCGAACTCCGCCTTCGACATCGACGCTGGCGTCACAGGAGACGGGAAGGGACGAACGTATCTAAACGTACCGCCCCGAGAATCATATTCGATATTTGGGATGGGAATCAATTACTACGACGTGTCTTCCAGTTCGATCATTGAGAACAGACGACTACGGTGTCGATAAGGGGGGTCGCGACCGCGCGGTCGCCGGGAGAGACGGCCGGGACCGTCTACTGCATCGCCTTGACCCAGCCGGGGACGCTGTCCATGTCCTCCTTGTTCTCCCAGCCGGCGCCCCGCAGGTACGTCTCGAGGTCGTCGAAGGCGAAGCCGAAGCGATCCTCCAGCGCGTCGACGTCGGCGCTGTAGCCGACCTCGTTGAACCACTCGCACATGACGGTGAACTCCTCGCCGAACGTCTCGTAGGCGTCCTCGATGGGGACGTGGACCGGTTCGACATCGACGCCCGTGACCGCAGAGAGGATCTGGGCGGCCTCGGCGAGCGTGTTCTCGTCGCCCGCCAGATCGATCGCCTCGCCGACGAACTCGTCGGGGTTCGCGAGGGCGACGGCGGCCGCGTGGCCGACGTCGTCGTTGCTCACCATCTGCAGGCCGACGCCCTCGGCCAGCGGCAGCGCGATATGTCCGTCCTCGACGATGTCCTCGGCGAACGCCTCGAAGTTCTCGAAGAAGAACACGGGCTTGAGGATCGTCCACGGCAGGTCCAGGTCCCGGACGTGTTCGGCGATCTCGTTGGCCGAGTCGAAGTGGGCGACCCCGGTGTCCTCGTCGTGGCTCCCGACGCCGGAGAAGACGAACTGGTCGACGCCCTCCTCCGCGGCGACGGTCGCGACGTTCGTTCCTTGCTCCACCTGGGCGTCGTACCCCTGGGTCCAGAAGTTCGTGACCGCGAAGACGGCGTCGGCGTCGCCGACCGGCCCGCGGAGCGAGTCGGGATCGTTCAGGTCGCCCTCGACCATCGTGACGCCGCGCGCTTCCAGTGCCTCGGCCGCGTCGCTCGTGGCGTCACGGGTCAGCCCGGACACGTCGAAGGCCGCCTCGCTGTCGAGGAGGTGATCGACGACCGCACCGCCCTGATTGCCCGTCGCTCCGACTACGAGTACCTGCGTGGCTTCGTCGCTCATGATCGATTACGGCTACGCCCCCAGGAAACATATACTTCATGCGACACGTCCGTAACCGGATGGCGTCGGTGTTACCGACCTGGTCGTCGAAAATCATAACGAACGTTTGAGCCCTACGGGGCGGCGGTAGCTGTCGTCACGGCGTCCGTCGACTGCCGTCGATCCGGCATCCCTTTCCGCCTCGGCGGCCAAGCGTTCGGTATGAGCGCTCTTTCGCCCGGATCTCGGGGCAGCGACGGTCACCGGAGGGAGTATGTCGCGTAAAGACGACTACTACAACCGGGCCAAACAGGAGGGGTACCGCGCCCGATCGGCCTACAAGCTGAAGCAACTCGACGAGACGGCGGGGCTGTTCGCCGAGGGCGACACGGTCGTCGACCTCGGGGCGGCCCCCGGCGGGTGGCTCCAGGTCGCAGCCGAGGCCGTCGGCGACGAGGGAACCGTGGTCGGCGTCGACCGCCAGCGGATCGACCCGCTGGAGGCCGACAGCGTCGAGACGGTCCGCGGCGACATGACCGAGGAGGAGACGAAGGATCGGCTCCGGGACCAGGTGGGCGAGGCCGGCGCCGACGCGGTCGTCTCGGACATGGCGCCGAACATGAGCGGGGAGTACTCGCTCGATCACGCCCGCTCGGTCCACCTTGCCCGGCAGGCCCTGGAGGTCGCCGTCGACGTGCTCGCACCGGGCGGCGACCTCGCGGTGAAGGTGTTCGACGGCCCAGACCTCGACGATCTGGAGGCCGACATCGACGAGGCGTTCGAGTACGTCCGTACCGTCCGGCCGAAGGCGTCGCGGGACTCCTCCTCGGAGCTGTACCTCGTCGGCAAGAAGCGGCTCACGTCGCCCGTGCGGGCCGGCGACGAACTCGACGTCGAGGTGACCGACGTCGGCAGCGAGGGCGACGGCGTCGCCAAAGTCGAGGGGTACACGCTGTTCGTCGCCGGCGCCGAGCGCGGCGACACCCCTCGGGTCCGGGTGACCGAAGTGAAAGCCCGGTTCGGGTTCGCCGAAGTCGTCGACGGGGAGTGAGCAGCGTCGCGGCTCGTGGGCGCCGGTGGGGGCTCAGTTCCCGTCGGCGAACGTCAGGTCCGGCGTCGTGTCCGAACGCGAGCGGACGAAGCCGACGACGGCGTAGACGAACGGGGTGTCGACGACCGCGATCAGCAGTTTCAGGAGGTACTGGCCGACGATCAGCGCGAGGAGTTGCTCCGTCGGCAGCGCCTGGCCGACCCCGAGGAACCGCGGCGCGACCGAGAAGGCGACGACGACGAAGATGACGGTGTCGATGGCCTGCGAGGTGGCCGTCGAGCCGAGGTTGCGGAGCCAGAGGTGGCGACCGTCGGTCGCCTGCCGCAGCCGATCGAAGGCGACCACGTCCCAGTTCTGGCTCACGAGGTAGGCCAGCAGGCTACCGGCGACGATGCTCGTCCCGGGCGCGAGCACCGACCGGAACTGCGCCGCAAACTCGGGGTCGGCTCCCGGGGCCAGGATCGTCCCCCACACCAGCCCCAGCAGGACGAAGTTCATCACGAAGGCGACGTTGACCATCGCCTGGGCCGACTGCCGGCCGTACAGCTCCGAGTAGCAGTCCGACGCGAAGAACGTCAGCGCGTAGGCGAGCGCCGCGCCGGGCAGCAGCACGCTCGCGTCGACGACCGGCAGCGACACCGGCAGCGGGATCGCGAGCAGTTTCGCCGCGGTGAGCTGTGCGGTCACGAGCGCGGTGACGAACAGCGCGACCAGCGCGATCCGGGCGGTCTCACGCATCGTCCGCGTCCCCCTGATCCGTCCGGGTCGCGTCAGCCGCTAGCCGTCCGTGCCGGGCGTCGATCTCGTCGAGCATGTCAAGCGTCTTCCGGATCGACGCCCGCACCGCGTCGCTCCGATTGACGAACTTCCCGTCGTCGCCGACGTGCTCGTCGAGGTCCGCGAGCAGTTCGCCGGGGATCTCCACGCTTATCTTGGGCATATCCGTGGCATACTCGAAGAATACTAATGACCCCATCGATTCGGGTGCGCCCGCGACCGGCTGGGACCCAGTCCGTGCCGAGGGCGGCACCAACCGCTTAGTGGCTGGCTTCCCTGGCACGAACGATGACCCGACCGCCCGGAGGAGCAACGGCCAGTCACAACCGTCCGGGAGGAACGACGAGCCGGCACGACCGCCCGAAGGGGGAGCCGTGACCGTCCTCGTCCTCGGCGACCAGCTAACCTGGCGCCGCGGCCCGGTCGCCGCCGACCCCGACGAGCCGGTCCTGTTGATCGAGTCGACCTCGTTCGCCGAGCGCCACCCGTATCACCCCCACAAGCTGACGCTCGTGTTCAGCGCCATGCGCCACTTCCGGGACGCCCTCCGGGAACGCGGCCGCACCGTGTGGTACCGGCAGTGCGAGACGTTCGAGGACGGCATCGCGGCCCACTTGTCGGCCCACCCCGGGGACGACCTGGTGGCGATGCGTCCCGCCAGCCACGGCGCCGGCGACCGACTCCGGGACCTCGTGACCGCCCACGGCGGGAGCCTCGAACTCGTCGACAACGACCTGTTTCTGTGCGCGCCGGCGACGTTCGACGACTGGGCGGCCGACCGCTCCGAGTTCACCCACGAGGCCTTCTACCGGTTCATGCGCCGGCGGACCGGGTACCTGATGGACGGCGACGACCCGATCGGCGGCCAGTGGAACTACGACGAGGAGAACAGGGAGACGCCGCCGGCGGGCTACGACCCGCCGTCGCCGCCGCGGTTCGAGCCGGACGCCCTGACGCGGGAGACCGAGGCCTGGGTCGCGGAGACGTTCGACGGCGGGTACGAGGAGCCGCCGTACGGCGGCGCCTGGGCCAACCCCGAACCCTTCCGCTGGCCGGTCGCGCGCGCGGAGGCGCTGACGGCGCTGGACGCGTTCGTCACGGATCGGCTCCCCGAGTTCGGCCCCTACCAGGACGCGATGGTCGAGGGGGAGTGGGCGCTGGATCACGCCCTGCTGTCGCCGGCGCTGAACCTCGGGTTGCTCCATCCGGGCGAGGTCGTCGAGGCCGCAATCGAGCGGGTCGACGACCCCGAGGTCCCGCGAAATAGTCTGGAGGGGTTCGTCCGGCAGGTGCTCGGGTGGCGGGAGTTCGTGCGCCACGCCTACCGCGTCGGGATGCCCGATCTCGTCGAGGCGAACCGGCTGGGCGCCACGGCGGCCCTCCCCGAGTGCTACTGGACCGGCGACACCGACATGGCGTGTCTCGCCGACGCCGTCGAGGGCGTCCGGAAGCGAGGGTACAGCCACCACATCCAGCGGCTGATGGTGCTGTCGAACTTCGCGCTGCTGTACGGGGTCGAACCACGCGAACTGAACCGGTGGTTCCACGCGGCATACGTCGACGCCTCCCACTGGGTGACGACGCCGAACGTGATTGAGATGGGGCTGTTCGCCGGCGACCTGTTCGCCACGAAGCCGTACGCCGCCTCGGCGAACTACGTCGACCGCATGAGCGACTACTGCGACGGCTGTGCCTACGACCCCGACGAGACGGTCGGCGAGGGAGCTTGTCCGTTCAACGCGCTCTACTGGGAGTTCCTCGATCGCAACGAGGACGACCTGCGGGAGAACCACCGGATGGGGCTGGTCTACCACCACCTCGACGACAAGGACCGCGAGCCGATCCGGGAGCGGGCCGCCGCGGTACGGGAGCGGGCGCGCGACGGGGAACTCTGAGACGTAGCCGGTGGGACCCGGCCGCGGGTGCTCCCCCCGGTCGGCCGCCGCGGGGTTGAAGCCGCCGGAGTCCAAGCGACGGTATCCACATGACCGGTACCGCGCTCCTGTGGTTCCGCGCCGACCTTCGCCTGCACGACAACCCGGCGCTGGTCGCCGCCGCGTCGGCGGACGAACTGCTCCCGGTGTACGTCTTCGATCCGCGGCAGTTCGGCACCGCCGAGTACGGCGGCCGGAACTCGTTCGAGTTCCGGAAGACCGGCGACCGGCGGGTCCGGTTCCTGCGCGAGAGCGTCGCGGACCTGCGGTCGTCGCTCCGGGCCCGCGGGAGCGACCTCCGGATCGAGCAGGGAGCGGCGCCCGCAGTGCTCCGGCGGCTGGTCGAGGAGCACGACGTCGACCGACTCCACTACAACGCGCTCCCGGCCCCCGAGGAGCGCGACCGTGGGCGGGCGGTCGTCGACGCGGTCGAGGACCTGGGCGTCGATCCACGGTGGGCGTGGGGGCACACGCTGTACCACCCGGAGGACCTCCCGACGCGGGTCGACGACATCGACGACACGTACACGCCGTTCCGGAAGAAAGTCGAGGCGAACGCGAGCGTTCGGGACCCCTTGGACGTGCCCGACGTGCCGCCGCTCCCGGCTGAGAAGGAACGCGGCTCCGACCAGGGGAAGCTCCCGCCGCCGGCCGCACTCGACGCCGCGCCGGCCGAGTACGACGACCGGGGCGCCCTCGCCTTCGAGGGGGGCGAGCGCGCGGGGCTCGACCGACTCCAGGCGTACGTCTGGGAGCGGGACCTGCTCCGGGAGTACAAGCAGACGCGGAACGGTCTCGTCGGGCCGGACTACTCCTCGAAGTTCAGTCCCTGGCTCGCGACCGGCTGTCTCTCGCCGCGGCGGATCCACGAGGCCGTCGAGGCTTACGAGCGCGAGCGCGTCGCGAACGACTCGACGTACTGGCTCGTCTTCGAGTTGCTCTGGCGGGACTTCTTCCAGTTCCAGGTCCTGAAGCACGGGGGGCGGTTCTTCTCACCCGACGGCATCCGCGAGCGCGAGGACATCGACTGGCGCCGCGACGAGGCGGCCTTCGAGCGGTGGGCCGAGGGGCGAACCGGCGTCCCGTTCGTCGACGCCGCCATGCGGGAACTCGCGGCGACGGGCTACGTGTCGAACCGGGCCCGGCAGAACGCGGGCTCGTTTCTCGCGAACGACTGCCGAATCGACTGGCGCTGGGGCGCGGCCCACTTCGAGACGGAACTCGTCGACTACGACCCCTGTAGCAACTACGGCAACTGGGCGTACGTCGCGGGCGTCGGCAACGACTCCCGGGACCGCGCCTTCGACGTCGTCGCCCAGGCCCGCCGGTACGACCCCGAGGCGGCGTACGTCACGCGGTGGTGCCCGGAGCTAGCGGGCTTGCCCCCGGAACTGGCTCACGCGCCGTGGACGGCGTCGACCGCCGAGCGGGAGCGAGCGGGCGTCGAACTCGGCGTCGACTACCCGCGACCGATGGTGGACGTCGACGCGGGCGAAGGGAACTGAGGAACGAGGGCCGTCAGTCGCCGCCTGCGACCGTCGACGAGTGCTCGCCGTCCGCGACCCCCGGGCGTCAGCTACCGAAGCCACGCGGCGTGGCCAGGTCGCGGCGGCCGCCGAGCGTGACCACGTAGAGGACGCCGAGGCCGCCGGCGTAGGCGGCCATGAGCGGGACGGTCACCAGCAGGAGCGTCACCACGTCGGCGGGGGTAAAGACCGCGGCGAAGGCCATGACGGCGACCGTGACCTCGCGCCAGCGGCTCCGCATGGTCCGGTAGGAGACGCCGGCGGTGTTGAGCAACACCATGAGGATCGGCACGTCAGCCAGCAGGCCGATGCCCGCGGTGGTGAAGAAGATGAGCCAGAAGAAGTTGGTGATGCGGTAGGCGATGATCATGTTCGCGCGGACGGCGTCGGCGACGAGCCACGAGATGATCGACGGCGCGATGAAGGAGTAGCCGAGGGCGAACCCGCCCAGCAGGCCGGCAGTCAGCGCGCCGGCCCAGCCGAAGATGACCCGTCGCCGCCCCCGGACGACGTTGCGCTCCCGGAGGCTGGGCCAGGCGTACCACGCCAGCATCGGGAGGATCGCGATGACGGCGATGAGCGTCGAGAACTTCACCTCGAAGATCAGCGCCTCCATCGGGTGGAGCGCGACGACGTTGACCTCCTCGGGGGTCACCTCCGAGGGGAGCCGCGAGAGGAAGTCATCGAACACCCGGCCGATCCCGCCCGTGTACAGCCAGCCGAACGTCGACGCGAGGACGATCCCGAAGACGGCGGCGATGCGGAACGACTTCGAGGTGAGCGAGTTCAGGACGAAGACCACGTCGTCGAAGTACCCCCCGACGTCGTCCTCGTCCTGCTCGTCCCCGGTGAGTTCCTCCATGAAGGTGCCGGCGGCCCGGGAGGAACGATCGCCGATGTCCTCGGCGGTCCCCGGGGGGGACGCTCCGGCCCCACCGGCCGCGTCCGCGTCGTCCATCTCCTCGGCCTCGTCGAACCGATCGAGGATCGCGCGGGCCTTCTCGGGGTCGTCGTCGTCCACTGCGTCGCTCGCGAGGCGCGTTGCCTCGTCCTCCGAGAGAGCCGCGAAGGCCTCCGGCGGCGCCGAGCGGACGCCGGCCGCGTCCAGTTCGCCGACGTCGATGTCGGCCGGATCGACGGCCTCGACGGCCCCCATCCCGGCGGTGACGCGGTCGAGTTCGGCGTAGACGACGTACATCAGCGCCAGCACGCCCGCGAGCAGGGCGCCGAGGGCGCTCCAGACGACCAGCGCGACCTGGGGGTCGACCGGGAGCGTGCCGCCGGCCTGCAGGAACCGGTAGTCGCTGCCGAGCGCCGCCAGCCCCTCGTTCGCCAGGGCGACGCCCCCGCGGGTGTAGAAGGCGTACACGAGCACGAACCCCACGACGGCGAGGCCGGCCAGCAGGTTCCACCGGGCGCGGGCCACCGAGGGCACGTCGACGGCCTCGCTGCCGCGCTTTGCGGTGACGACGACCCGCGTGACGTACAGCGAGAAGCCATACAGCAGGAGCATCGGCATCGCCCACAGGATCTGAGTGAAGGGGTCCGGCGGGGGGAACAGGGCCCCGAAGGCGAAGATGCCGACGGCGGCGTAGCGCCACTTCTCGCGGAACGTCTCGTAGGGGACGATATCACCGTACGCCAGCGCGCTCATCGCCAGGGGCAACTGGGCGGCCAGCCCGAAAGAGAGAGTGAGCAGGAAGATGAACTGGGCCCACTTGACGATCGAGTAGGTGGGCGCGAAACCGGCCCCGATGGCGTTCTCGGCGAGGAAAGCGAAGGTGAACGGGAAGAAAAACAGGTAGCCGTAGGCGACTCCGAGAGTAAACAGGACGACGACGCCCACGAGCAACAGTGCGAGCTTCCAGACCGGGATCGGGGAGGAGGGCCAGGCCCCGCGGGCCCGGAGGGCGTCGCGGGAGTAATAGAGGAAGACCGGCAGCGAGATCAACACCCCGACGACGAGGCCGATCTTCGCCTGGAGGAGGATGACGTCGAAGGGCGTCTGGGCGATGATCGAGACGTCGCCCTGGGTGCTCGCGTTCATCTGCTGGAGCGTGACGGCCTTGAGAAAGTCCCAGACGACGAGCCTGAGCGCGTAGAACGTGCCGATGAACCCGACGAGGAAGACGATGAAGACCTTCTGGAGGTCCTTCTGTGCGGCCCTGAGCATCGCGCCGGCGGTCTCGCGACCCTTGTCGATGGTCCGGCGCGTATCGTCGTCCAGGGCGCTTGCCATGCACCGGGGTAGCCGAGTGGCGGATATCAATCTTTTCGACTGTCCGCGGGCAGGCAGCCGCGGCGGG
>Ga0207720_100554_pt1 | contig 23680 bp, 20 predicted proteins | sample A23P2SouthBayCA_2_FD_187751 | JGI IMG/M metagenome (GOLD analysis project Ga0207720, IMG submission 187751) | Aerobic enrichment media microbial communities from Eden Landing Ponds, California, USA - A23 E3 (2) (SPAdes) | ecosystem: Environmental > Aquatic > Marine > Unclassified | place...
GCGCTGGAGGACGCCGTCCCCGATGAACTTCCCGTCGGGGTTACAGAAGATGGCCTGCTTGGCGTGGCCGACTTCGAAGCCGTCGAAACTGTTCGTACAGAGGCTTCGAAGCAACTCGAAGGCGTCAGGTCCCTCGATCACCTGATCCATCTGGTGGTGCGAGAGGTCCGCCAGAACGCAGGTCTCCCGAACCGCCTGGAGTTCGTCCATCCAGTTCGTGTACTCGCGGGCAACTTCTTGAGGCCACACCCACCGTCCGCCGGCCTCCTCGAGCATGTCCACGGGATTGCCGGTCGCATCGAGAGCGGCCTGTAGAGTTTCGGTCGAGAATTGGGTCGCCATATCTCCCCGAATCCAGGGTACAAATATAAAACTTTGGTAAATAATGGGATATAATATTGGCAAACAGATCCCGGTCGGATCGCCACCCGGTCTGTCCCAGGACACTCGGCCGGCGGTCAGGGGACGGTCCTCTCGCCACTGTATCGATGCCCTCGAGGCGCGGGCCGCGGTGCTGCCCGTCGTTCAATATACTCGAATAAATGGCGTTCCGGCCGCCATCCACGGGGGCGAAGCCGTCTGGCGACGCGACCAGGGGCGGGGTAACCGCCCGACGGCGCGTCCCTGGAGGACTCACCGCTTCCTTTACACCAATAGGACTGTAATAGGTCGGGCGGGAGGTCGTCCACCACCACCAGGAGCGCCACGGTTGGCCCGGGCCACAATCCGTCCCTGGTGCCCACGAGTCGACTGCGATGCCGTCGTGCGGATACCGACGAGTGGCGGTACTCCGGCTCGGGGACGACGGGGAGCCGAAATCCGTTTGACAATATAGAACAGTCCGGGACGTCGGGCCGATCAGCCACGCGCAGCCGTTTTGGTATCGAAGTTCGGTCGGGGCGCTCCAGGTGCGAACCGGTACCATCCAGCGAAATCCCCGTCCCGGTACCGGGGCCGACCAGCGTCGCGGTCCGTTTGAGATCGCTGCATCAGCAGTGCCCGGAGGGGAAGCCGGCGACCCGGGCGACTCGCCTCGCTGCGCTGTTTCGACGATTACCTGAAAGATTCTTGACTAGTTAGGAAAGCTATTTGCCTGGGGATCCTAAAAGCCGTAGCAACCATGAGTAAGGTCGCCTTCAACCAGGTTCGAAAGTCGTACGGCGACATCGTCGCGGTAAAGGAATTCGACATCGAGATCGAACCTGGGGAGTTCGTCTCGCTGCTCGGGCCCTCAGGCTCCGGGAAGTCGACGCTGCTGCGGATGGTTGCGGGGCTCGAAGACATTTCGGAGGGGACGATCCAGATCGGCGACCGGGTCGTCAACGACGTGCCACCGCGGGATCGGGATCTCGCGATGGTGTTCCAGAACTACGCGCTGTACCCTCACATGACCGTCCGGGAGAACATGTCCTACGGGCTGAAGCTCACGACGGACCTCTCGAAGTCGGAGATCCGGGAGCGCGTCGAGGAAACCGCGGAGCTGCTCGGAATCGAGGAGCTGCTCGAAAAGAAGCCCTCCACGATCTCCGGCGGACAGCAGCAGCGCGTCGCCACGGGGCGGGCCATCGTCCGGGACCCCGCCGTGTTCCTGATGGACGAGCCCCTGTCGAACCTCGACGCAAAGCTCAGGCTGCACATGCGGACGGAGCTCCAGCGAATCCACGAGGACCTCGGAACCACGACGATCTACGTCACCCACGACCAGGAGGAGGCGATGACCATGTCGGACCGGATCGTCATCCTCGCGGAAGGGGTCATCCAGCAGATCGGCACCGCGGACGAGATCTACGGGAACCCGGCCAACCTGTTCGTCGCGAACTTCATCGGGAGCCCGACGATGAACTTCTTCGACGTCGAGGTGGACGGCCGGACGCTGGTCGGCGAGAACTTCGAGTACGACGTCTCGCGGGAGTTCGCCGACGCGATCAGGGACCGGGCCGCCGGAAGCGTCGTCATGGGGATTCGCCCCGAGAACATCACCGTCGAGACGGGCGACACCGACGGGGCGATCGAAACGGTGGTCGACGTCGTCGAACCGGTCGGGAGTGACAACTTCATCTACGTCGACGTCGGGACCGACGCCTGCACTGTCCGGACGCCGGCGGACGTTCGCCCGGAGGAGGGGGCAACCGTTCACGTGCGGTTCGACGAGGAGTCGATCCACGTGTTCGATGCGGAGTCCGAGGAGAACCTGTTCTACGAGGATGAACGACCGCGTGCGACGACCGCCACACAGCCCGTCGAGAGCGAGAACTCCGCGGATTGAGACCAACAGACGCGTCGGGCGTGCTGGACTCACGGCGGGTGACCCCTGACCCGGAGGCGACTCGTGCCCGGCCTGGCAGGGCACAACATGCGGCAAAATACCGAACCACCAGTAATTATATATTATATTAGTCCCGTCTGTGGTGTGTTCCGATGGTTAGCAAGCAATCCGAGCAGAACAGTTGTGCACGGAGAAGGTTCATAAAAGCAGCAGGAATTGCCGGTGTTGCGGGGCTAGCCGGGTGTACCGGCGGGGGCGATGGCTCTGACGGAAGTTCCGGAGGCGACTCCGACGGGAGTTCCGGGGACGGCGGCTCCGAGGACGGCGACACCGGGACGACGACCGGGTCGGCCGGGTCGGAGACGACGACCCTGAGCTTCTGGACGCTGTTCACCGGCGGGGACGGCGAAGCGATGGTACAGCTGGTCGAGCAGTTCAACGAGGAGCACGACGATATCCAGATCGAACGGCAGCGACAGCCGTTCGACCAGTACTACGAGAAGCTCTCGACGTCGATGTCGGGCGGGAACGCCCCGGACCTCTGTGTCATGCACAGCAGCAAGCAGCTGCGGTTCGCCGAGGGGCTCGTACCGCTCGACGACCACGTCGACGCGGAGCCGTACGTCGAGACGACGTGGGATCGCGTCGCCCCGTCGGGGACCCACTACGGCCTCCCGCTCGGGACGTTCATCTGGGGCCTGTACTACAACAAGGACATCTTCGAGGAGGCGGGACTCGACCCCGAGAGCCCGCCCACGAACTACGAGGAGCTCCAGTCCGCCTCGAACGCGATCGTCGAGAACACCGACAAGCTCGCGTTTAACCCCGCGCCGTACGGTGGTCCGTACAACTACGCGTTCATCTCGTTCCTCGAGCAGGCGGGAACGTCCGTCCTGAACGAGGACAAGACGGCGGCAGGGTTCGACAACGCCGACGGACAGCGGGCGGGCCAGTTCCTCCACGACATCGCGGCGAACGGCTGGGACAAGGCCGACGCGTCGGGCAACCGCGGGAACAAGGCGTTCCGGAACGGCGACCTCGCGATGACGATGAACGGGACCTGGTACCAGCTCGTCCTCAGCGGCCTGGACATGAACTGGGGCCACGGCAAGGGGTTCGTCATGCCGGACCGGAAGCGAAAGGCCAACTGGGGCGACACCCACATCGTCAACGTCCCCAAACAGGGCGGGATGAGTGACAGCGAGATCGAAAAGCGCGTGACTGCCGCCAAGTGGCTCACCCAGCAGGGAACCATCTGGGCGACCACCGCGGGCCACGTGCCGACGACGAAGGCCGTCATGGAGTCCGACGAGCTGCGGAACTCGCCGGTGTGGGAGAAGACGCTCAAGAACTACGTCGAGATGGCGCGTGACGGGCAGGTCGCCTACTGGCCGGTCGTCGAGAACCGGTCCGACTACGTCCGCCCGCTCAACAAGTTCGGCGCACAGATCTATTCCAACCAGATCGAACCGGCCGAAGGGGTCTCGATGGCGGCGGAGCAGATCACGACCAACCTCCAGAGCTAATGTCCACCCTCGATAAGGTTCGCGAGGCCCGGACGAGCATCTTCGGGACCACCGTCTCCCGGGAGACCAAAGACGGGATCGTCTTTGCACTTCCCTACCTGGCGCTGTTTTCGGTTTTCCTGCTGTACCCGCTGCTTAAGGGGTTCTACATGAGCTTGCTCGACTGGAACTCCTTCCAGCCGGCCCAGTCGGAGTTCATCTGGTTCGAGAACTACGTCCGGATGGTCCAGGATCCGATGTTCTGGCGGGCGCTCCGCGGGACCGTCGTCTTCGTGGTGCTCACCGTCCCGACCATGGTCCTGCTCGGGCTCGGACTCGCCCTCGGGGTAAATAGGGAAGTCAAGGGCCAGCGGCTCCTGCGGTTCATCTACTTCAGCCCGTACGTGCTGACGGTGTCCGTCGTCGCGCTGATCTGGGAGGAGCTGCTCGCGCCGGAGTACGGGCCGATCAACTACTACCTCGGCTTCGTGATGGAGAACCCCCCGCAGTGGCTCACGTCATTCACCTTTGCCATGCCGTCACTGGCCGTCACGACGATGTGGTGGCTCGTCGGGTTCAACTTCGTCATCCTGCTGGCGGCGCGCCAGGGTATTCCGGAACACCTCTACGAGGCCGCCCGGCTGGACGGCGCGCGCTCCTGGCACGCCTTCAAGGACATCACGTTGCCCCAGATGCGGCCGGCGCTGGTCTTCGTCACCATCGTCCAGTTCATCTCGTCGTTCCAGGTGTTCGGCCAGCCTTACATCATGACGCAGGGAGGTCCGGGCTACGCGACGGAGACGCTCGTGATGTACCTCTACCGGATGGCGTTCAACGACGGCGAGTTCGGGTACGCCGCGGCAATCGGCTACTTCCTGTTCGCCGCACTCGTGGTCATCTCGGTGGTCAACTTCAAGATCGCGGGGGAGTCCAATGAGTAATTCGACAGGCTACACGGTGCCCGGCGTCGGACGCATCGACGAGGAAACGATCAGGACGGCCGGCGTCTACGTCGCGCTGTACGGGACGGCCGCGCTCTTTCTCGTCCCGTACGCCTGGATGCTGTCGACCTCGCTCAAACCGGAGGAGCTCGTCTTCTCCACCATCCCGCACTGGATCCCACAGGAGGTGTCGTTCCAGTGGTACGCCGAGGCGGTCGCCGCGGCGCCGCTTCTCCAGTGGCTGTTCAACACGACGCTTATCGCGGGCGCGACGACGGTGATCGTCGTGATCGTCGACTCGATGATCGCCTACTCGCTGACGAAACTCGACTGGCCGGGCCGCCGGGTCGTGTTCGCACTGATCATGGGCAGCTTCATGATCCCGATCTACGTCAACATGGTGCCGCTGTACACGCTCATCACGGACATCGGCCTGCTCAACAGTCCGCTGGCGGTCATCCTCCCGTTCTCGTCGTTCCCGCTCGGCGTGTTCCTGTTCGTGCAGTTCTTCGGCGACGTCCCCGACGAGATCATCGAGGCCGCACGGCTCGACGGGTTCTCCTCGCTCCAGATCTACACCCGCATCGTCCTGCCGCTGATGAAGCCGGCGATCGCGTCGCTGTCGCTGTTTACCTTCGTCTACACCTGGAACCAGTTCCTCTGGCCGCTGATCGTCCTGCAGGACACCGCCAAATTCACCCTGCCCGTCGGCGTCGTCACCGTGGCGACGGCCCGGACGTTCCAGCCGGGGATGAAGATGGCCGCGACGTTCCTCGCGGCCCTGCCGCTGTTCGTCGTCTACCTCATCCTGCAGGAACAGATCGTCAAGGCGGTGCAGATGCAGGGGACCACCGGGTAGTCGACCCCGGCGGCGTCCCTCCGTGATCCCGACGACCTCGCGCGGAGCAGCCACCTGGGGGCCGATTCGGTGGCGCGATCGAAAGCGTTGTGCCGGTCGGGAGTGAATCCGTGCCAAACCAATGTACCATCGACGCCGGGGGGGTGACGGATGAGGGGGCTCACGTCCTCGATCGGAACGGCGTCCGGCGAGGACGTCGACGATCCCCCTGGGGGGCCGTTCAAACAGACCCTCCGGTTCGTCTACCGGCACAGCGCCACGCTGGCGGTACTCAGCGTCGCGTGGACGCTGGCCTCGCTCCCGCTCGTGACCGTCGGCCCCGCCACGCTGGGGGTCTACCGGGCCATCGTCTCGCTCCGCGAACGGGGCGAGTGGACGGTCGCGGAGGTCACCGCAACGGTCCGGGCGAACCTGCTCGCGGCCGTGCTGTTCGGGCTCGCACCCCTCTTGCTGGGCGGCATCGGGGCGCTGTATCTCGTCTCGCCGCCCCCGGTTCTGGCGTCGTTCTCGCTCGCCCTCGGGCTCGCAGCCTCGTATCTGGGGCTGTACGTCGGGCTCCTGCTGATCCCCACCTTCTACCTGATGGCCAGGGGAGACGATCCCGTCGAGTCGTTCCGCGCCGGCTACCTCTGTTTCGCCCGGGCACCGCGCCTCGCGCTCCGGGTGGTCCTCGTAACGGGCGTCCTCCTCGTCGTCGCCGCCCTGTTGACGGTCACGCTCGTGGTCCTGTTTCCCGGGTTCACGATGGCGTACCACGTCCACGTGATCGGCCCACTGCTCGCGGAGCAGTCCGAACCCGGCGGCGACTGACGGCGCCGGCTCCGCGATCCGCGGCGGCGGTACTGGGCGCACGGATCGCCGCCGGAGCCGTCTCGACGACCGATCCGACCACAAATTTTTTGTTATCCTCCCGCGAGGCGGGTTGCATGGAAGACGAGAAACTGGCTAGCATCGGGACCGTTACCGAGATGAGCGAGGAGAAACTCTACCGGGACGAACTGTTCGACCAGGAGGACTACCTCAAGGACGACGGCACGCTGGACGTGGGCGCCTGGATCATCAGGACGACCTACGAGATCTGGGACATGCGGATGCCGGAGCAGATCGACTACTACTACGTCGACGACGCCGCGATCAACGAGGGCGCCGGCGAGCGAATCGAGGGGAAGGAGGCCATCATCGAGGCCACGCGAGAGGGCCAGGCGCCGTTCCCGGACCTGGAGATCAAGATCCTCGACGTGTTCTGGGAGGGCAACGAGGAGGACGGGTACAAGACGACGATGCCGAGTTACCGCGTCGGGACGAACACGGAACCCAGCAAGTACGGGCCGCCGACGGGGAAGAAGCTCACCCGGGAGAACAACATGGCGATCGCGAACTGTCTCGTCGAGAAGATCGACGGCGAGTGGCAGTACACCCAAGAGTGGGTTCGCCACGACGAAGTGGCGACGAAGCGGGTCTGTACCCCCGACGAAGAGCTGTCCGAGTAACGCGGCTGGAGCGGCTCCCGTTTTCAGTTCATAGGACCGCACACACCGGCCGCGTCGACGCTGTCGTGGCCCGGCTCGCCGCCGGGTCGCGACTGGGGACCGCCGAGCGTCGTCAGGTGTCGGGCAGTTCGGCGCTGTGGTCGTCGTACCCCGCCAGGTCGGCGTCCGGTCGGCGGATGTACGACGACTTCGCGTGTCCCTCGAGTCGCTCGATCTGTGACTGGCGGGTCGCCCAGGGTTCGAGGGCCGTTGCGCCCTCGGCGGTGACCTCCTGATAGGTCGGGTGCTTCAGGAACTCGTGGACCGAGAGGCCCGCGGTGTAGCGGGCGGCGCGCTGGGTCGGGAGGACGTGGTTGGTCCCGATCAGCTTGTCGGAGAAGACGTTCGCGCTCCGGTCCCCGAGGAACAACGTCCCGTAGTTCGTAAGCTCGTCGAGCACCTCGCGGGGCGTTTCGATCTGCACCTCGAGGTGCTCCGGCGCGAGGTCGTCGGACACCGCGACCGCCTCCGCGAGGGTGTCGACGACGAGGACGGCCCCCATCTCCTCCCACGAGGTTTCGGCGATCTCGGCGGTGGCCAGCGTTTCGAGCTGTGTGTCTATCTCCTCGATCACGGCACGACCCAGGTCCTCGGACGTCGTCACGAGGAGGGGGCGGGCGCCGGTGTCGTGTTCGGCCTGCGCGAGGAGGTCCGCAGCGACGAGCTCCGGATCCGCCGTCGCGTCGGCGAGGACGAGAATCTCGCTCGGGCCAGCCAGGAGGTCGATGCCGACGGTCCCAAACAGCTGTCGCTTGGCCTCCGTCACGAAGATGTTGCCCGGGCCGACGATCTTGTCGACCTGCTCGATCTCATCGGTTCCGAGTCCCAGGCCCGCGATGGCCTGTGCGCCGCCGGCGACGTAGATCTCGTCCGCGCCGGCCGCGTCGGCCCCGTACACCGCCGCCGGGTGGGGGATCCCGTCGTCCTGTGGCGGCGTCGCGACCGCGACCGTCCCGACGCCGGCGACGGCGGCCGGCACGACCGCCATGAGCGCGGAGGAGAGCAGCGGGTACTGCCCGCCGGGGACGTACGCGCCGACCGTCTCGATGGGGACCAGCTTCTGGCCGAGCGTGACCCCCTCCTGGACCTCCACCTCGAACTCGCTGACGTGGTCGTACTGCGCCTCGGCGAACCGCCGGATGTTCTCGATGCTGTTGTCGATGATGCGCTTTGCCTCGGCGGACATGCGGTCGATCGCCTCGCGGCGCTCCGCGTCGGTGAGCGCGTTCGTCTCCCGTTCGACGCCGTCGAACCGCTCGGTGTACTCCCTGATCGCCTCGTCGCCGGCGGCCCGCACCTCGTGGATGATGTCGTCGACGGTCCCCGCGACCTCGTCCGGAACGGCGTACGTACCGAACGGTGGCTCGTCAGGTTCTTTGAGGTACTGCATTCGTCGGGGGGAGGTGAGCTACCATAATAACCATTTTGGTGGCTCGGGAATAGGTTCCGGTTGCCGGCTGACACGGCGCGGGCGAGACGGCGACCATCCCAGGCGAGAGCGCGGGTCTCCCGGGCGAGACGGCGACCGTGCCGGCCTGCGGTCGACGAGGGCGCTCACTCCGAGGCCAGATCGTACAGCGCCGGCTGCCTGTCGCCGAGGTAGTCGTGGGACTGGGATCGGTCCGGATCGAGCGGAACGTGCCCGGTCGACGCCTCAACGACGTCCGCGCCGAGCGAGAGGATCCGCCTGCCCCGGTGGGTTACGATCCCGCTCCGACCGAAGAAGTCGACCCCCCGTTCCTCCCCGACGCGGTTACAGAGGACGTGCGGACAGCCGTTCTCCAGGGCCCGGGTCCCGTGATACAGCTCCTGGTCCCGGACGCAGGGGCGCATGTTCGCGGAGATGGTCACGATGGTGTCGGCGCCGTTCATGGCAAGCGACCGTGACACCTCCGGGAATTCGACGTCGTAGCAGATCTGGACCCCGAGCGTCCCCACGCCGGTCTCGAAGGTCGGGAACTCCCGACCGGGCTCGAAGACGCCCGGCTCGTCGCCCCACAGGTGGGTCTTGTCGTACCGTCCGACCGTCGCCCCGTCCTCGAGGATCACCGCGGCGTTCCGGATGCCGTCGTCGGCGTGGACGGGGGCACCCACGACGACGACCAGGTCATCGGTCGCGGAGCGAAGCCGATCGAGCGCCGCCTCCGCCTCGGTGGCGAGCGCGTCGGCGTCGTCCGCGATGTGATACCCGGTCAAAAACAGCTCCGGGAACACGACCAGGTCACAGTCCGTCGCCTGCGCCTCGGAGATGATCGCGTCGGCCGTCGCCTCGTTGTCCCGCACGTCCCCGAGCGTCGGGTTCGTTTGCGCCACGAGGGTTCGGAACGAGTCCGACCCCGTCATCGATCGATCACCCGCGTCGCCTCCGCGGCGTCCGACCGCCGGGGGCGAACAGCCCGCCCGGTCGCGACGCCGGGTCCCGTCCGTGGGGTATCGCCAGCGCCGGGTACCGTCCCTGTGACGAGCGAATGCAGTACAGTCGCCGGTGGCTCACGGGTCGCACTAGTGGTCCCTCGCATCAGTGAACGCGTCTTCGCAGGGTGAGAGCATAAACATTCGGCCGCGATCCACCGGCCGTCCGGTCCGCACCGCCTGGAACTACCCCTGGCCTCCGGCCCGACGGCGGGCGTCGATTCGAACACGGCACCCATTGTTCAACAGTGTCAAACAGTGTCGTCGCCAGTCCCGAGGCGAGCACGCGTCCGTTCCACCGGTCAACCCGCCGACGGAGCCGGGGTCTGCTCGTCAACGCTCGGACCAGTCGCCTGAGATGAGACAACAAGCACCACACAGCTATTCGTCTATCTCAAACGCACCTCCGGAAGCCGGCGGGCCGTGCGTCGACGACGGACGAGAATGCAGGACTGCGCCGCAGTCGGCAGTCGATCGGCGAGGACGCCGACCCCTTTACAGTCATATGAGTGTAATTTTGCCCCCCCCTCCCCGTCGACGATCCGTCGACCCCCCCTCGTGACGCGGGGACGGACAGTCAGATCCCGCTCTGGGAGTACGTCAGTTTCAGCTCCAGTTCGTTCGCCGCCCCGCACACCTGGCTCGGGATCGCCTCCTCGTAGCGCTCACCGACGAACCGGTTCGCGGGGCCGGCGAGGCTGATCGAGCCGACGACCCGCTCGTCGAGGAGGATCGGCGCCGCGACGGCGCGCATTCCCTCGACGGACTCCTCGTTCGAGGTCGCGTAGCCGCGGTCGCGGATGCGCTTCAGTTCGGCCCGGAGCGCGTCGGGATCGGTGATCGTGTGCTCGGTTTTTGCCTCCAACCCCTCCTCGATGATCGCCTCGATGTCCGCCTCCGGGAGGTACGCCATGATCGCTTTGCCGCTCGCGGTGCTGTACATCTCGGATCGATCGCCGATCGAGAGATCCGTCCGGATCGACCGGTCGCCCTCCACGCCGTAGATGTAGATGGCGGCGCGCTCCTCGCGGACGAAGCAGGCCGCCAGCTCCCCCGTCTCCGCCGCGAGCTCGTCGACTTTCGTCTTGACCGCCGGATAGATCGGGACGTTCATCAGCGAGTGCGTGCCGTACTCCAGAAACCGCAGCCCGATCTCGTATCTGCCCCCCTTCTTCGTGACGAAGTTGTGGTTGTAGAGCGTGTTCAGATACACCTGGATCGTGCTTTTCGGCTTCTCGAAGTCGTTCGACAGTTCGGTGACGGTCTTCCCCCCCTCGGTCTTCAGATGTTCGAGTATCTTGAACACCATGTCGACCGATTTGAGCACGTTCGTGCTTCCTGTCATACTACTCCATGACGAGCCAGGGGATAACAAGGGTTCCGCCGCCCTGAGCGTCCGGGTCGGGTTCAGTACTCTCGAATAGCCCCAGCCGCCGGACCGCTCGGTCGGGCCGTCGGCCGACGTGACGGTCCCGCTCGAGGGTGACGATCAACTATTTATTCCCCGACCGAGGAGCATGAGGCCGTGACACGAGCGTTTCAGCAGACACCCCTGTACGTCGACGGAGAGTGGCGCAGTGCCGACCAGGATCGCACCATTCCGGTGGTCGATCCGACGACGGAGACGGAACTCGCCGTCGTCCCCTCGGCGACGACGTCGGAGGTCCACGAGGCCACGAAAGCGGCCGAGCGGGCCCAGCCGGACTGGGCAGCGCGTCCCGCAAAAGAGCGTGGCGACCTGCTCCGGGCGGTCGCCGATGTCATCGAGGCGAACGTCGAACCGCTCGCGGAGACGCTCGTCGCCGAGCAGGGCAAGACGCGCTCGGTCGCCGAGTACGAGATCGCTGCCGCCGGGGACATCGCCCGGTACAACGCGGAGTGGGACCGCCGCATCGAGGGCGACGTCGTGCCCGGCAGCACGCGTCGACAGTCGATCAACCTCCTCCGGAAGCCGTACGGCGTCGTCGCAGGCATCATCCCGTGGAACTTCCCGGTGTCCGTGTTCGTCCGGAAACTCGCCCCCGCGCTCGTCACGGGCAACGCCGTGGTCGTCAAGCCGAGCGAACTGACGCCACTGACCACGCTCGAACTGACGGAGCTGCTCCACGAGGAGGTCGACCTCCCGCCGGGCGTCCTGAACGTGGTACCCGGCGGCGGCGACGTCGGCGCGGCGCTGGTGGAGGACCCGGCGGTCGACTTCGTCACTATGACCGGGAACGTCGACACCGGGAAGGCGATCATGCGGAACGCGGCCGACGACCTCACCCGCGTCTCGCTCGAACTCGGCGGGAAGGCGCCGGCGATCGTCTGTGCCGACGCCGACCTCGACCAGGCGGTCGAAACCATCGTCGGCTCGCGGACGATCAACGCCGGCCAGGTCTGTACGTGCGTCGAGCGCGTGTACGTCCACGAGGACGTGCGCGACGAGTTCGAGCGGCGGTTCGTCGCGGCCATGGCCGACGTCGAGGTGGGCGACCCGCGCGACGACCCGGACATGGGGCCCCAGGTGAGCGCGGGCGAACTCGAGAAGACGAACGACGCCATTCGCCGCGCAGTCGAGCAGGGAGCGACGGTCGCGACCGGCGGCGTCACCCTCGAAAACGCGCCCTCCGACGCGGGCTACTGGACGCAGCCGACGGTCCTGACGGACGTGACACAGACGATGGACGTCGTCCACGAGGAGGTGTTCGGCCCCGTCGCGCCGGTCGTCGAAGTCGACTCCGTCGAGCAGGCCGTCGAGTACGCCAACGACTCGGAGTACGGGCTCTCGTCGTACGTGTTCACCGAGCGGTACCGGGACGCGATGCGGGTCGCCGAGGACCTCGAATTCGGGGAGACGTTCGTCAACGGGAGCGGCGGCGCCCAGCAGGGCCACCACATCGGCTGGAAGGAGTCCGGCGTCGGCGGCGAGGACGGCAAGTACGGCGCGATGAAGTACACCCAGATCAAGTCCGTCTACCACAACTTCGACTGACCGGCCGATGCGAGCGGCGCCGTCGGCGATGCCAGGTCGTCAGACCACGGGACCGGGTCCGTCTCGGCCGACGGGCGTTACATTAAAGACCCGAACGGGAGAGATTCATCCATGTCATCGACGACAGTCGGAGTCGTGGGACTCGGCAAGATGGGCGGGAACATGGCCAAACACCTCATCGACGAGGGACTGACCGTCCACGGGCACGACCTCTCTCCGGACGCCCGGGACGCCTTCGCGGAGTACGGCGGCACGGTCGAGGACACCGCGCGGGACGTCGCCCGCGCGAGCGACGTGACGATCACGAGCCTGCCGAACTCGGATATCGTCGAGGCGGTGTACACAGCGTCGGACGGACTCGCGGCCGACGACGTCGAGACGACCTTCCTGGAGATGAGTACGATCGCGCCCCCGACGACGGAGGTACTCGCGGAAGCCGTCGCGGAGACGCCGTCGGCGTTGCTCGACGCGCCGATCACGGGCGGCCCCGAGAACTCCAGGGACGGGACCCTCACCGGACTCGTCGGCGGCGACCGCGAGGCCTTCGAGGCCGACGCGCCCCAGGAAGTCCTGCACGCGCTCTGTGCGGAAGTCCACTACGCGGGGTCCTCGGGGGCGGGGCACGCGATGAAGCTCCTCAACAACACCATGTCGATGGGGAACCTCCTGCTCGCGATGGAGACCGTCGTCCTGGGCGCCCGATACGGAATCGACGGCGAGCGACTCTGGGAGATCCTCGGCAACGCGAGCGCGACCTCCGTCGCCTTCGAGAGCCGGATGCCCCGAGTACTCGACCGGGACTTCGAGGCGGGGTTCACCGTCGACTTCGCCCGCAAGGACGTCGGGCTCGCGGTCGAGATGGCCGACGACGAGGACTACCCGATGGTGCTCGGCAACATGGTCCACCGACTGTACACGCGGGCGAGCGACGAGGGGTTCGGGGGGGAGGACGTCGGCGCCGTCGTCAAGATGTTCGAGCAGCGACTCGAAGACGAACTCGGCAGTTCGGAGTAACTCGGCGCGCCTGGCCAGCCGAGAGACGGGGCAGATTCTCAGGCCCGTTCGGTCACTCCTCGTCCAGGAGGGTGTAGAGTTCGTCGGCCTCGATGGTGTTTCGGTCCCGCGCGTGGATCGACCGCGCCGAAGAGCTGAAGTTCGACTCGAAGTTGACGTACCGGTCGAGCTTTTCGGAGGCGTTCTCGAACACCGGGGTCCCGTGGTTGAGCAGGGCGACCTCGAACTCGTAGTCCAGCAGCTTTTCGAGGTTGACCTCGGCGGCGACGGCCGCCTCGGGGGGCTGGTTCGTGTGGGTCGCCTGCGGCGGGTGGATGAGATAGCCCGGTGGGAGCCCCCGCCTGTCGGAGCCACAGACGGTGTCGGCGCAGTGGGCGAAGCCGGCCGTCTCGTCGACGAGGACCGAGTTCCCCGGGGAGTGCCCCGGCACGTGGACCGTCTCGAAGCGGCCGATCTCCTCCCGATCCCCGTACAGGTGATCCGGCTCGGTTTGGATGTCGATCCCGTAGTCGTCGATCTCGACGGGGTTGTCGGCCTCGGGCACCCACGTTTCGAGGTCGTATCGCTCCGCGACCTCGTCGAAGGCGCCGACGTGATCGAGGTGCCGGTGCGTGATGATCAGCCGCTCGGGCTCGACGCCGACCTGCTCGATACCCTCGAAGAGGTAGTCGACGCGGTTCTGAAAGCAGGTGTCGACCAGCGTCGGAACGTCGCCCGGAAGGTCGAAGAAGTACGTTCGGTGTCGCTCGCCACGCGTGATGTCCGGCCCCTCGTCGGCAGCCTGCCAGGTGATGTCGTAGACGGTGTCGGCGATATCCAGCTCTCTTACCACTGGTGTGCTGTCGGACATGTGCGGATCAATTCGATCCGGGTACAAATAGGTGTCGTGGCGGCCGATCTACCGGTCGCCGACCACGGCGGGTCCGAGGGACCAGTGACGGCCGAAACGTGGAGTCGAATCTAAATTAACAGAAATTTTATTATTGAGTCTATATTCTACTCATCTTATTAATTCGACGGGACGGTCTCTCCTCACAGGCCGTGGGGTCAGAAGGTGATGGGCCGGCCGCTGATCGCGGGTATTTCACGCCACCAAAGTGCCATATACCGAATTTCTTTGGCCTTTAAGTCGCTATATGTGTATTTATCTGACGGAGTCACGAGACGAATTGCGAGTCCGTCAGGGCGCCGTGGTTCGCCTTCGTACCCCCACGTGGTGAACGAGTCATCGACACTCGGCAAAATACATCAGTATACAATAATACATATTTATCTTATAATAAGGAGCGATTTCGTCGTCCGGGCGACAGGTGTTTCGGTCTAGGGGACGGCCGTGAACCTATGACGGTCGAAGCACGCATCCGAGAGTACTACGAGGCGCTCCGGGCTGGGGAGCCGCTGTCGCCCTTTTTCGCCGCCGGGGAGGACGTCGTGAAGTTCGGCATCACCGAGCGACTGACCGGCTTCGAGGAGATCGAGGCCGGCCTCCGGGACCAGACTCGTACCACCACAGACTGGACGGTCGAGAGTTCGAACCTCCGGGTCGTCGAGCGGGCCGACCACGCCTGGTTCTCGGACGACGTGGCCATGGCCTGGACCCACGTACCGACGGACCGGGGGCTGGCGTTCGACACCCGCTGGAGCGGCACGCTCGAACGCCGCGACGGCGCGTGGCTGTTCGTCGGCATGCACGTGAGCACCGTCCCCGAGGACGCCTTCTGAGCGGGTCAGCCGTCCGGCGAGACGTCCGGGTCGCACCCGACCGCGCGGACCGGCGCGCCGTCGGCGTCGAGCGCGAGCGGGTAGGCCCGGAGTTCGAACCGCTCCGGGACGGCCTCCAGGTTCGCGAGGTTCTCGAAGATCAGACACTCCGCGCCGAGGAGAGCACGATGGGCGGGAACGGCCGGGTCGTTCTCGGTCCCGTCGCCCGTGGCGTCCGCGGGCGGCGTCGGGTCTGGGCTGAGCGCGTCGATACCGACGGCGACGCCCAGGTCAGCACACCGCCGCGCCGCCGCGGGCGAGAGGTACGGGTGGTCCCGGTAGCGATCGGTCCCCCAGTGGGCGTCCCACCCGGTCCGGAAGACGACGCAGTCGGCGTCGGTGGCCGGGACGCGGTCGGCCGGGATCGGCGCCCGGTCGTCGAGGTCCCGACAGTCGACCGTGATCGCGTCGCGGACGAACGCCGCGACGTCGTACGCCCCAAACGTTCGTCCGTCGCGTTCGGTGTGGGCCGGCGCGTCGACGTGGGTGCCCGCGTGGCTCCCACAGGTGAGCCGGGAGACGCGAACCCCGTCGCGCTCGTGGGTCATGGCGGGGTCGACGGTGACGGCGGGATCGCCCGGGTAGATCTGCATTCCCGGTTCGATGGGGTGAGAGAGGTCGTGCATGGGTTCGGTCGGAAGGGCGTGGAGAAAGGCGCTACGACCGCAGTGTGACCCCGTGTGACGTAGCATCCACAGGACAGACTCGTCGACACCGGAAACCAGTAGCCACAATCCTTATCATCATATTTTCCAACTGATACGTATGACGTCCCAGCGAGACCCACAGCACGTCGAGGCCTACGCCGGCGGCTACCGCGGGCTGAGCCACGGCGTAACCCTGCCGGACGGCTACCCGCTCGCGGAACGCGGGGAGGGGTGTTACATCGAGACGGAGTCGGGGGAGACGTACGTCGATTACATGCTCGGGAGCGGGGCGGTGATCTGTGGCCACGCACACCCGGAGATCAGGGAGGCGATCGAAGCCCAGACGCGGAAGGGGACGAGCTTCATCCTCCCGTCGGACCCCACTGTCGAACTGTCCGAGCGGCTGGTGGACGCCGTTCCCTGTGCGGACAAAGCGATTTTTACCTGTACGGGATCGCAGGCGGTGTATTATGCGCTGCGCCTCGCGAGGTCGTACACCGGAAAGGACGACGTGTTGAAGTTCGAAGGCGCGTATCACGGCTACCACGACGCGATGTTGAAAAGCACGAGCTGGGGGGATCGCGACGAGATGTGGGACCTCGACTATCCGGACGGCACGCTGGACTCGGGGGGTATCCTCGCCGATACGGCCGAGCACACGCTCGTCTCGGAGTTCAACAACCTGGAGCGGACGGAAGCGATCGTCGCCGAACACAGCGAGGACCTCGCTGCCGTGATCGTCGAACCCGTCCACCGATCGATCCCCCCGGAACCCGGCTTCCTCCAGGGGCTGCGCGACCTCTGTGACGAACACGACGTCGTCCTCATCTTCGACGAGATCGTCACCGGGTTTCGGCTGGCCTGGGGGGGTGCCCAGGAGCGCTACGGGGTGGAGCCGCATCTGGCCACCTACGGCAAGACGATGACGGGCGGAACGCCGATCGGCGCCGTCTGCGGCGACAGGGAGATCCTGGGGCTGGCCGATCCGGGCGTCTCCACGGCGGACGGTGGCTGCCTCGTCGGGAGCACGATGAACGGGAATCCGCTGTGTGCCGCGGCGGGGAACGCGACGCTTGAGGTCCTCGAAGCGGACGGAGCCTACGATCGTCTCGATACGTACGCGGCGGGGTTCCGCGAGTTCGTCGTCGACCTGCTCGACGACGCCGGGATTCCCGCGGAGCCGATGGGCGAGGGGGGGATCATCGACTACGCGATCACGGATGACGAGGAGTTGACCGACTGGCGGTCGGTGGCACGGAGCGACGGGGACCTCAAGCGTCGCATCGAACGGGAGGTAGTGAACCAGGGCGTGCTGGTGTTCACCGGCGCGAAGAAGTACATCTCGCTGGCCCACGACGACGAGGCGTTCGAGCGAACCAGGGAAGCCTACAAGGCTGCAGTCGAGCAAGTCGACTCCTAGAAACCGATTGCGTGGCTCGTGGCCCCGGATCCGTTCTCGGATGCGGTCCCCCCGGGGATGCCGCGGCCATCGATCCCGAACACCGCCCCCGTCCCACTACATTTATGACTGCGATCCGAGAAGGTCGGCCACAGAGATGCAGAAGACGGTTCTGAACCCGAACGAGCACGCCGGGTACGCCCGGGCAGTCGTCGTCGAGAAGTCCACCCACGACCACGTCTCCATGGCCGGGGTGATCCCGACGGACGAGGACGGGAACGTCGTCGGGGACGACATGAAAGCCCAGACCCGGCAGGTCTACCGGAACATCGAAGGCCACTTGCAGGAACTGGGTGGCAGTCTGGCGGACGTCATCCGGCACCGCGTGTTCGTGACGACGATGGACGACGATGCGGTCGAGGGGTATCACGAGGGACACACCGAGTTCTTCGACGAACCCGAGAACCTCCCTGCCGGGACCTTGATCGAGATCGACGGGCTCGTCCTGGAGGACGCGATGATCGAGATCGAGATCGAGGCGATCGTCCCCGACGACGGCTGGGAGACGACCGTCCACGGGACCTGACCGAGCGGAAGCCTCTCGGCGGGCTACCGTCCCGGACAACCGTTCTCGCGCAGTTGTGAAAGCGGAACCCGAGCCGGCTTCCGAACAGATGGTCGGCGTCCGGTGGTCCGGGTTTCGACTCACACGCCACCCGGACGGCCCTGACTCACTTCAACGACAGCCCGTCCGCATCAAGCAGCGTGTCATAGACGTGCTCGAAGGGGCGACGTCAGTGAGGCCGGGCATGTCGTCGTGTGGTGGAGGCGCTGGCCGAGGGCGGTGTCACTGGCGGCAGTGGAGCCATAGGCGGTGCGGGCGAACTCGACGCGATAGTTGTGAAGGCACGGCGACTCGTGCGGTTCGGGAGGCGGTACATCGCACCGTGGGTGACAGCGCGCGAGCGTCCGGGGCGATTATTTAAATAAGTAATTGGATAGTATGGCCGAAAATAGACGAGTTGGACTCGCCAAGGCCTGGGAGGGACCGGAGTGGATGCTTCGGGGCCCTGGTCGTCGAGCGGTAACGGTCGAAAACTCCCCGAGACACGCCACGAGTCCGTGTCGAGGGCACCGAGGTGCTCATCGTGCCTGGGTCGCAACGTAAACAGGACTCCCACAGTCCTGGACCCATCGACCGACGCCTGGACCGCGACGGGAAAGACGATTAGAGCCGGATACAGGCCACCGAGCGGATCGTCGTCCAGCCATGAGTGGGAATCAGGCAAACGTGTCAAAAACCAGATTATTGTCCAGTTACTTCTACGTCGAGCAACCGTCTTCTCTCCGGGTGGTTACGCTTGTTCTATGACGTACGAGCCATCGCTTCGTCGGCGACAAACGGAATGTCGCCCGGCGACTTGGCCGCCAGTAGGGTTCAAGAATACCGTACGAGATCTTCGATGACACAGGTCGGCTGTTCGGGCCTCGCTTCGATCCCACGGATTGCCCGTTTGAGCGCCGGTCCACAGTCGTCACGCAAGCGCCGCTTCGGTTCCCTATGCTGGCAACTGGAGGCCCGGCTTCACCGTCCCTGATGAGCTACTACCAGTTTCGTCCGTCATTGTCAAATCCCGACCGGTGGAAATTACGTCGATGGTGACGTAAAGTCGAGGCGTTGTCCATCACAGATCATCACAATGACGCCACGACCAGAGGTAGATTACATCAATAGGATTGTAAAGGAGATGGGCAACGGTGGATCCGGTATCATCAAACGGCACCTCCGCTGTGGATAGACTCACAGTCCCTCGAATCGGTCCTGACGTAAGTCGTCCTCCCCGGACTAACCCAACCAGGGGCTGAAACCGTGGGGCCCGTGACCGACTCCCAGCATGACTCCGGAAATGTTTCTTGATAATGTCAAGCGAACGACCGCATGAATATCAGATTAAAACCAAAACAATTTTAAAATGTATGCAAGTACAGTGGGTCATGCTATCTCATAGCAGGAGGTCGTTCCTCAAATCGGGCGCCGGCGCAGCTGCGGCCGGGCTGGCTGGATGTCTCGGTGTGACAGGTGGTAGCGGGCCGACCCAGCTGGGCCTCAACTTCACAGTCCCCATCGAGAACCTGGCGTCGCTGTTATCCATTCCCGAGCTCCAGAACGAACTACAGAACATCGAGGACGAGTACACGCTAGACGTTTCACAGAACGCCAGTACCGCGGATTCGCTCACGGCCATGGCGTCCGGTGAAGCGGACGTGGCTCTGGTAACGCCGGTGAGTTACGCGTCGGCAGTGATGGAGGAACCGGTTCCGGGGAACATCAGTGCCGTGGGGTTCGGATTCTGGGACGCGCACCCTGACAACTACGGAATCACGGCGTTTGCTCACCCCGACTCGGGCATCACCGACCCCGAAGACATAGAGGGGGCAAAACTAGGGATCAACGCCATCAACACCGGGATTCAGGCCACCTACCGGAAGCAACTCCTTCAACTGGACCTCAATCCGGAGGAGGCGGTGGAGTACGTCGAACAGGGGTTCCCCACGTTCACGGCCGCGCTGGCGGACGGCGTGTTCGACGTGGGAATTTACCCGGCAACGTTCGCTGTCGGTGCCCGAGATGCCGGCTACGTCGAAGTGTTCAGCAGTCAGGACGTCTGGGAGGAAGCGTATCCCTTCGTGTACATCGCTGCGGCAAACGACTCGCTGGACTCGAAGGGAGACGCGATACGGGCGTTGATGACGGACTACACCGACCTCGTGGACTATCTCTACGAGAACAGGGACGAAGTGGTGTCGCTCGCGAGCGATCACTTCGACCTTGACCGGAGCCTCGTGGATGCGTTCTTCCTCACGGAGAAGGATTACTATCGCGACGAGGTCGAAATCGACTTCGATCGCTTCCAGTTCATCATCGACGAGATGCACCGGCTGGAGTTCATCGACGACACCTTCGACGTCCAGGAGTACGCGACGAACGACTATCTCGAATGAGGGCGTTGCGGCGGCGGTCGAAGCGCGGCTGATGACTCACCTCCGGGCGGAGGCCGTACCCTCCAATTGGACCGGCGGGTCCCACTCGTCCAGCAAGCCACTACTCCGCTGTTGACGGGCATCACGCTGAACACCCGGTAGTCAGAACCGGGTCAGCCCGTCGGGACCCGTCGCTGACCTGGCCCACTCGCCGGAGCCGACCGCAGTTCCCCGGATCGAGTCAGTGTGAACGTCCCCCGGACCCACCCATGCGCAAACGTTATGTCAGTTAGCCTGTGATTGGGAATGCATGCCAGACACAGAGTCGGAACCCACGGTCGGATTTGTCGGTCTCGGAATCATGGGCGGAGCAGTTTCCCGCAACATCGTCGACGCCGGGTACGATCTGGTCGTCCACGACGTCCGGGAGGAAGCTATGCGGGAGCTGGAGGAGTACGGCGCCGAGTCGCGATCCTCACCGGCCGCCGTTGCTGAATCGGCCGACGTCGTACTGTCGTCGCTCCCCACGGGGGACCACGTCAAGGAAGTAGCGCTCGGCGACGATGGCATCGTCGAGGGTGCACACGAGGACCTCATTTACGTCGACATCAGTACGATCGGACCCAACGCGATTCGCGAAGTTGGCGACGGGCTCGAGGAGGTAGGCGTCAAGACCATCGATGCTCCGGTGAGCGCGTCGGAAACCGGTGCCCAGGACGGGAGTCTCCGAATTATGGTCGGCTGTACCGGGGAGATCCCGGCCGTCTGTGACGAGATATTCGACGTCATCGGCAGCCAAACCGTACACATCGGCGATCTCGGTGCCGGACAGGTCGTGAAGGTCTGTAACAACCTCGTCGGGGCCGCCTCGCTCGTGAGCATGTCCGAGGCGCTCGTGTTCGCCGAGAAAGCCGGGATCGACCAGGAGAAACTGCTCGAGGGAATGCAAGGCGCCACCGGGGAGACGTGGGTTCTCGACAACCGTGCCCAGGACATGATCGACCACGAGTTCGAACCGGGGTTCTTCGGCTCGTATCTCTACAAGGACCTCCGCATCGGCATCGGCAACGCGCAGGAGTACGGGGTCCCCCTTCCGATCGGCTCGACCATCCACGAGCTTTTCAAAATCCTCGAAGAGAAGGATCGGGGCGAGCGCGACGCGGCGGCAATTCTCACCGTCCTGGAGGACATGGCGGGGGAGTGACCGTTCCGGGAGCCTTTCGAATCTTCGGCGGACCGCCGACGGGAATTTCGGACGGCGGGGGGGCGGCGAACCGCAGGAGACGGCGGGATGGCACGCCGACGAGCGGAGGTCCACGTCGCGAGTTCGTCCGACTGAAGCGATGTCGCTAGAACAGCTGGAACTCTCCGTCCACCAGGACGGGTTCCCCGTCCAGTTCCAGCGTCGGTGATCGGAGCGTACAGTCGAAGTGCAAGGGCGTCCGCGTCTCGCCGCCGAGGTTGGCACTCGTTCCGAACCCGACGTGCACCGTGCCGTACACCCCGTGGTCGTTGATGAAGTCGCCGTCGAGTTCCGTCAGCTTCGGGTTCATCCCGACGGCCAGTTCGGCCGCCTCCCGCACTTCGGGCATGTCGTACCTGTTCCAGGTCCGTTCGACCGCCGCTGCCTCCCGTCCACCCTCGATCTGGGTCACTCGGCCCTCCTCGATCGTGACCCTGATGTCGTCGTTGAGGAGTCCGATACCGAGGTTCGGGATCGACCCGTCAAAGACGATCGTGCCGCTGGTTCCCTCCGGTACCGGGGTGACGTTCGATTCGGCCGAATAGGCGACCGTGAACTCGCCGGGGTCGTCCACGGTACAGGTGAGCGCGTTGCCGTTTCTCTCCGCCAACGAAAACGTGGCGTCGGTCCCGTTTGCCGCCGTCAATCGGGCGCTGTCGGCGGACGTGAACATGTCGGCGATCCGCTCGACCTTCGGGGCCAGTTCGTCGAAGTCGACCCGTAATCCGTCGGACATCAGTCCCTCTAGCGACAGTGTCCCGATGGCGACGAAGCGTGCCCCGTTCTCGAGCGCTTGCTTTGCAGCCTTCGAGTGACCGATCGCTCTCGACGGAATCGAGATGATCACGTCGGGTTCCTGCATGGCCGCTGCGACGGGGTCCGGGGGTTCGTTCCCGTCGTGTTCCCGGGGACGCATCAGCGCCACCGAGGCCTCAGCGTCGATCAGTTCAGCGGCCGCCGCCAGTCGTCGAGCCGTCTCTTCCGACCGCCAGTCGCCGACGATCAACACGTGCTCGCCTGCTTCGGCGTTCGCACATCGCTCGACGACGATCTTCGCTCCTTCCATCTCTTCGACCAGGCTCATGGTCCCACATATCGACTGTCAGTAATAAACATGTCGTCCAGACGACTTCTACCGGGGGAGGGATGTCGAGACCGGAGGACTGGCCCACCCGGGTGGCTCGAAGGAATCGGGCCGGGTCGCTCTGCCGCTGGCGTTCCTTCGACGCCCGGATAGTGAAAACGGGTAGCCCCGACAGCAACGGAGAACTCCGCCGCCAGCGAGGCCGGGGACGGACCGATCAGTCCCCGCTGTCGACGTAGACGACGCCGTCCTCGACGACCACGTCGTAGGTCGGCACGACGTACCGGTCGTCGCCGATGTGCTCGCCCGTCTCCAGGTCGAACGTCCACCCGTGCCACGGACAGGAGACGATCCACTCGTCGCTGTAGTACTGGTTCACGCGCTCTCCCGGCTCTTCGAACTCGCCGACGAGTTTCTGCTGGACCTGTCCTTCGCACGCCGGGCCGCCGTCGTGGGGACACTCGTTGCGGAGCGCGTAGAACTGCCCGTCGGCCCTGATGACGCCGACCTCGGCTCGGCCCACCTCGACGATCTCGACGTCTCCCTCCTCGAAGTCCGCAGCGGGGCCGACTTTCACTCGTCCCTCGGCGCTCATATCCCGAACACCTCCTCGGCGTTGCCGGCGAAGATCCGCTCGCAATCCTCGTCGTCCAGCATCGGGAGGTCGGTGATGACGGAGGGGCTGTCGTAGTCCCAGTGGGGGTAGTCGGAGGCGTACAGCAGGCGGTCGGTGCCGATCATGTCGAAACAGATCTCCAGCAGGTCGTTGCGGGCCGAGATTTCCAGCGGCTGTGTGCCGAAGTAGAAGTCGGTGATGTACTCACCGGGGCGCGTATCGAGGAGGGGAGCCTCCTCGGATCGCTTGAGGTACTCCTCGTCGAGGCGACTCACCAGCCCGGGGATGTAGGTCACGCCCGACTCCATGAAGACGATGTCCAGATCGGGGAATTTCTCGGGGACGCCCTGGCAGGCGACGCTGACGATCTGGGACATGTTCGACTCCAGAAATCCGAGGGTGTGCGTTTCGATCATCTCCTGGTAGCCCGCCCGGACGTACTCGTCGA
>Ga0207720_100555_pt1 | contig 23627 bp, 27 predicted proteins | sample A23P2SouthBayCA_2_FD_187751 | JGI IMG/M metagenome (GOLD analysis project Ga0207720, IMG submission 187751) | Aerobic enrichment media microbial communities from Eden Landing Ponds, California, USA - A23 E3 (2) (SPAdes) | ecosystem: Environmental > Aquatic > Marine > Unclassified | place...
TAGCCACATGGAAACGGCGAGGACTAGATCCGCCCGAACAGCTCCAGTCCATCCTCGGTGGGAAAGAACTCAGTTCAGGATGAGAGGTATCACTGACCGGTGAATCCTGGTCACGCTATCCAACTACTGTTTTACTTTGGGTTTTTCCGCTTTCTGTCCTACTTCCAATATTACCACGAGAAACTGAAGTATTTCGGTCTTCTTGGGGTCGTTGGGGTTATCGTTGCAATAGCTGGCGTCGTAGGATTGTTTCCCGTAACACAACGGTGATGGAATGAGACTGCTATCCACGCTGTGTCACATACTGCCAGCACTTATTTCACGAGCAGCGGTGTACTGCCGGCCGATGGTCGAAACCGTGCTGCTGGTCGGAGTCGTCGCGTCGATTTTCGTCGGCTTCAATATCGGCGGGTCGTCGACGGGGATCACGTGGGGACCGTCCGTCGGCGCTGGGATCGTGACGAAGACGACGGCGGCGGCGGTCATGACGTTCTTTGTCTTCTTCGGGGGCTGGACCGTCGGTCGGAACGTGATGGACACGCTCAGCGAGGGGATCGTCACGATGGACCTCACGCTGACCGCCGGTGTCGGTGTGCTCTTTTTCATCGGATTAGGGATGCTCGTGGCTAACATTTTTGGCGTCCCCGTCCCGACGTCGATGACGACCGTCGGCGCGATCGCCGGCCTCGGACTGGCGACTGGAACGCTCAATTACGAGACGGTCGCGGGGATCATTACCTGGTGGATCGTGACGCCGATTATCGGCCTCTGGGTCGGGGTGCTGATCGGCCGCTACATCTATTCGTGGGTCAATCGACGAGTGAACGTCGAGAAGTCCGAGGGGCCATTGCTGCGCCTCGATCGCCGCGGCGCGGTTCCGACGCCGACGCTGGGTCCGAACACGACAAGGCAGGAACTCGTCACGACGGTTGCCGTCCTCGTGATCGGCTGTTACATGGCGTTCAGCGCCGGCGCGAGCAACGTCCCGAACGCCGCTGCACCGCTCGTCGGGACTGCCAGCGGACTGGACGCCGACACCGCAATCGTCGTCGCGACACTCGCGATCGGACTCGGCGGCTTCACGATCGCGCGGCGAACGATGGATTCCGTCGGCGGCGAACTGAGCGATATCCCGCTCCTCGCGGCGCTGTTCGTCATGGTGACTGCGTCCACGATCACGACGCTGCTCTCGTGGGCCGGCATCCCGATCAGCCTCGTGATGGCGACGGTGATGACGATCGTCGGCATCGGCTGGGGTCGGGCGACCCGTCCGATCACGGTCCGAGAGGCGGTCACCCGCGACGTCGAGAACCCCGAGATCGAGTTGGGCGCTATCGTCGCCGAAGAGAAGGCAGGCGAGACGGCACCCGAAATCGGCGAGCCCGAGACAGAAGCCGTGCTTCGCGGCGAGGACCTTTTCAACCCCCGCGCGATCATCAAGTACGTCTCGATGTGGATTATCGGCCCGTCGATGTCGACGATCCTCGCGTATGCGTTCTTCTCGATCCTCCCGGGCGTCGCTTAACGTTACGTCACTGGAGGTTGTATCTCGCCGCATATGCTCTCGAAGATTCTGGTTCCGATGGACGACTCAGAACACGCCGGCCACGCTCTCGAGTACGCACTCGACAACCACCCCGACGCCGAGGTCACCGTCCTTCACGTCGTCGGCGTCCCGTCGATGATGATGGGCGACGCGGTGGGCCTCTCGCTCGAGGACGACCTCGACGCCGCCGCAGTCGAGCATGCAGAGCCGGTCTTCGAACGCGCTCGTGAGATTGCAGCCGACCACGACCGCGAGATCGAAACGATCGTTGGCATCGGTCATCCGGCTCGAAACATCAACGACCGCGCCGAGGAGTACGACACGGTCGTCCTCGGCAGTCACGGCAAAAACTGGACCCGTGCGACGCGCCAATTCCTGGTCGGCAACGTCGCCGAGACGGTCTCGAAGCGGTCACCGGTACCGGTGATCATCGTCCGGTGACGTCTCGAGTTCGTTCGCGCCTCTAGGTCTCCGACTCGTCCTCGACCGACTCCTCGATGATCTCCTCGAGTTCGTCCTCTCGAGGGCGACGGTTGATCCGCTCGTTGACGGCCTCGACCTGCTCCTCGACCGTTTCGCCGACGGTCTGTTCGACGGTCTCTTCGACCTGTGTCTGAACGTCTTCGACCTGTTCTTCGACTGTTTCGCCGACGGTCTGTTCGACGGTCTCCTCGACCTGTGTCTGAACGTCTTCGACCTGTTCCTCGACCGTTTCGCCGACGGTTTGCTCGACGGTCTCTTCGACCTGCGTCTGGACGTCTTCGACCTGTTTCTCGACCGTTTCGCCGACGGTTTGCTCGACGGCTTTCGTCATCCAGTCCGGATCGAACCGGGCCATCTTCCAGACGACGTGCAGGACGTACGAGGAGAACACGCCGATGCCGAACGCGAGTCCGACGGCGGTGTCGAGCACCGCTATTAGACCGACCGAGAGTATAATCAACGCGCCGTACGCGAGATCGATGATCGCGTCGACGCGAGCTGGGTTCAGCATCGTCGACTGTCACCCGACCGGGTCGGCTCGAGGTAGTCCACGTGTCGACCGATTTCAGTTCGAATCGCTCCGTCGAAAGGTACATCTCGTCGTTCCCGTCGTAGAATGAAATCACTCTCGAAGCACATGATACCGGAACGTACGGTAGGTGGAGTTGAAATTCTTTGGCTGGGTGTCGCGAGGACAGCGGTATTGGACCTGCCCGTCCGACTCGGAGGGGCGAAACGGATCACTCGAGAAATACGACCAATCGCCGTAAAGTACCACGGGTCACTCGACCTGTGGTCGTTTACACTACATATCAGTGTAAACGATCTGCATTGGCAGGTCTTTTTGATCCACCGGTGGATCGTCTGGTAGCGTTTCGAAATTTGCATCCCCCAGTTTCGCGGTAAGTGCAAGCGCCATCGCGTCCAGCAGATCGTCTCTATTTGAGGTCCCTATTCGTCGAGCCCAGGGAGGTTGGTCCTCAATATACGCGGAGACGAAACTCTCGAATGTCCCTCGCACGGAGTCATCTACCTGTTCCAGACACGCAACACGCTCGTCCTCACCTGCACTACCGTGTTTGGAGTTCAGTGGGTTGCCTTCGTTGAAGGTAGTAAAGCAAACTTCAGGATGGGACTCGAGTATCGTTTCCCTGGCGTTCTCGTCGTCTCGGAGAAGGCGGTCGACCTCTTGAATTCGCGGAATAAGGCCCCATGCCTGACTCGAGAGGCCGTCACCGCGGCATGCTACGTTCGCTTCGGCTGCTTGATCGTAGGTGTCAGCTTCAACAGCGGCTCGACAGGGCGTCCAGAAGACACTCCGTGCCTGTTCTGAGCCGAGGAACTCTTTCGCTTCTCGATCACACTCGCGTCGTCGGTCCTCAGGCAGCCCGATCGGGATATCGACCAAAATCGAGTTCGCATCCCGATGCGTGACCCAGACACTGTGGATCGAGGGATGCATTCTTGCCGTCCACTCATGGCCGTCCGTTTCCACGACAAGCCAGCCCCGCGACGCCCAGTCTACACCTACATACGAGCCCATATTGCGGTTGTAGTCTCTCAGAACAAATAACGGATACACTCGAAATACTGTGTGAAAGCTTGGGAAGAACACTGTTCTCGAATCCAGGTCACTCCAACGTTCGAACTCCCGATTAACTAACCACCTCGAGAATCGTCGCAGTCACGAACTTTCGCGGGCCGATGTCGCTGGGGCCTTGATGGCGGACTTCGAGTAGGACCTCGAGAACACCGCCGATGACCCCGTCGATCTCTCTGGGTTTGAACTCTGTGACCGGTCAGTTGTGGTCTACACGATCTCTCTTCTCAAGGAAGATATCAATGACATTGTGTGACTGGTCTAATGAGGCCCTATTCAATAGAACAGAATCATGGGCGGAGAAGCATGGTATCGATCCGGATTCAAAGAGCTGGTTCGGTCGGCGTCGCGGTCGATGTCGGCACCCGCGAGGTTACAAAACGAATGGCCGAGTGGGAGGAAGTTGACTTCATCTGGCAGATCTCGTGCGAACAGGACATCGTCCTCGTCATCGACGCCGCCGACACCCGTGGCGTCAACGAACTCATCACGCAGGCGCGCGAGCAAGAAGGGGCCGTGAGTACGAAGACGCGGCTCATCCTCGACGAGCAACTCGGGTGATGTCCCGACGAGTCTGCTCCCCTATCAACTCATTCGTGTAGTTGTGAGTTCTTCGAACATCGCAAACGTATCGCGTTTGCTCATACGTTCGGCTGTACCTGCGTGAAAACACTCACTACCACATGGCAGCGAGAATTTTCCACGACGGGCAGCCGGCAGTGTCACGTAGGTTTCTTGTCCTCGCACTCGACGTCCTCTTCATCCGGAAGGGAATCCTCCGTGAGGAGTATCTCGAACGGCTCATCGGCGGGTGCTCCCTCTGGCTCGAGGTAGCCAATCGCAAACGCGGAGTAGACGGTTCCTCCGGCGAGGGAAACGTCGATTGCGAAGACGCTGGTCTCTCGGTCACCCGCAGGATAGATGACGAGTGGATACTCGCCCTCCGGGACCTCGGTGTAGCCGGATTCACCGAAAGCGACGTTCTCGAACAGCGCATCCCCGTTTTCACCGGCAACGACGTCCACCGCAGGCGCGTCGGGTGAGGCGTGGAGGACGCGAACGCGCGCGGTACCCGAATCGACCGGGCTGTTGTCGTCATCGAGAAACAGCGCCTCGAGGGGCTGGTTTTCCGCGGCCACTTCGCCGATCACTGCGAGGAGACCGTCGAGGGTGGGGTCCACGTCGCCGGCCTCGACGGTCTCCTCGAGCACTGCTTCGGCTGGGTCTTCACCGGCGGGAACGATCTGGATCCTGTACATGCCAGGCGCGAGGTCGCGGTAGTCGGTGACCGTCCCGTACGAGATGCCCTCGCGGACCCGCTCTCCGTCGACGTAGACGTCGATGGTGGGTGCGTCGGGTGAAAGGTGTGCAACTCGAGTCTGGAAGCCAGTATCGGTTGGGTGGTCGTTCGTTTCGTGGTCACTCGAGGCGGCCGTAGTACCTCCGACGCCACTGACCACCACGAAGCCGCCGCCGATCTGTAGAATTCGTCGTCGGCTCACGCAATATTCAGTCATGCAAATATCATGAACGGTGAGATAGGTAGTGGTGATAACACTTGCAGGCACAGGCCGATGCAGTTCCGAGGCTCGATATCCAACGCTTTGGACCGTCCGAGCGAACCACCCGATATGGAATAAATCGACTCGAGACCGGTACAGTCGAAAGACATCTCGACAACAAGAGTCAGCCATCGATCGTCGTCGCCCCCTCGAAAAGGGCGAGTGAGCCCACGTAGTTCGGCCAAGTGTTTTAATTACTTGCTGCTAGTTATAGTATATGAGAAGTCGATCACCTTTGATATTGTCTGTTAACTGTTCTTTTGACCCCCATCTGCAGAGCGCGGCCACAGTCGGTGATACAACGAGGGGAGGTAGTGAATGAGCCGGCAGCGGTGGGTAATCTTGGCAGTCACCGCTCTCGTCGCTGTCAGTAGCGCGGGAGCAATGGTGATAAGCGTGTCGGCGGGCCAATCAAAAGTACATATCTCAGATGTCTCGGTTTCAAACGATGAACCGGTAACCGGCGAAACCGTCACGGTCACTGCCGAAGTGTCGAACCTCGAAACCAGTAACGAGACTATCGACATTAAGAGAGTGCAAGTGCGGAAGTCAAACAGTGCGAAGACATACAGACGCGTTGAAGACATCGGTTCACTCGCTCCGGGGGGATCGGTAAGCGTTCCGATGACGGTCAACTTCGACAATCCCGGTATGAAGTCGCTGACCGTCTACGTGCTTGTCCAAGGAGAGAACGGGGGCACCGAAGCTTACGAATATCCCATCTCGATAGAGGTGTCTGAATTAAACGTCAACGCTGATCTGTCGGTGACTACCGATGACAACAGATCGACTGCAGTCGAGTTCACCAACTACGGGAACGTGAACGTGAGCGACATCGAACTGACTGCAACCGCTGATGGGGAGACGATCGCTCAGAAGTACCTGTTTGAGACAGAGCCCGATACCAGCCGCTCTGTGGCCTTCGATACGGAGGGACTAAACGGGGAGGAGGTGTCGGTCACTGCCACCTACACAGCTCAGGAAGAGACCTATACGGCGACCACCACTCACGTCGTGGATTATCCGTTGTCGGGAGAGATTCGACTCACGAGTATCGAAACGACACAGAGTGGCTCCGGAGTGACGATCCAGGGCGATTCGGCGAATATTGGGAACACCGACGCTGAATCAGTCCTCGTTAGCGTTGAGGACACTGACAGCGTGAGTCCAACGTCTCCGTTGGGTGACTACTACATTGGAACGGTTGAGGCTGGCGAGTTCTCCACCTTCGAGCTGACAGCGGAGGTTGAAGGATCGACGTCGTCAGTTCCCGTCGAGATCATGTACATCGTCGATAACGATCGAGTGACGACAACACAACTGGTCGATGTCTCTCCGGGAAGTTCGTCTGCGGTCCGCAGCAGTCAGACGACCGACACCACGACCGGACAGGAGCCATCTGGCGGGTCGGGTCTCCCGGTGACATCGATCAGCGCAGTCCTCGCAGTACTTGTTGTCAGCATCGTCGGATTCGGCATCTACCGGTGGCGTAACCCATGAGCGTCATCGCGCTTACCGACGTGGTGAAACGGTATCAGACCGGCCACGAGACGGTCGAAGCACTGAAAGATGTTGATTTCCGTGCCGAGCGTGGAGAGATGGTCACGATAATCGGTCCCTCGGGGTCGGGGAAGAGTACGCTGCTCAATATGATTGGGTTACTCGACACGCCAACGGAGGGCCAGATTCGGCTTGACGGCCGCGACGTGACCGACTTCACGGAGGACGAACTCACGGAAGAACGCCGATCGGAGATCGGCTTCGTGTTTCAGGACTTCCACCTCCTACCGATGCTCACGGCGACGGAGAACGTTGAACTTCCAACGATGTGGGATACATCGGTTGACCGTCACGACCGCGCAGTGGACCTCCTTCACCGCGTTGGACTTGGCGATCGTCTCGATCATAGGCCAGACCAACTGTCGGGAGGCCAACGCCAGCGCGTCGCCATCGCACGTGCGTTGATCAACGAGCCAGATATTCTGCTCGCGGACGAACCGACGGGGAACTTGGATCAAGACACCGGCCGGACAATCCTCGAGGAACTCACTCGGCTCAAGGAGGACGAAAATATCGCCATCGTTTCGGTAACCCACGACGAGCAGATGATCGGGTACGCGGATCGCGTTGTTCGGCTTATCGACGGGGAGATTCAGTAATGGGAATTACGGAACTACTGTGGCGGTTCCCTAGCGCTCAGATGGCTTGGCGGAACCTCGGGCGGAATCGAATCCGAACAGCGTTAGCGTCGCTCGGTATCGTAATCGGTGTAATCTCCATCGCATCGCTCGGTATTACAGGTGTGGCGATCCAACAGCAAGCGACGTCCGACCTCGGTAGTCTCACGAACGAGGTGACAATCACGTCCGGTGAGGACAGTTCAACTGCTGGCGTGACCGCTGATCAGGTAGACGAAGTCCGGAACGTCGCCGGCAATGTCGACGTCGTCCCACAGTATTCCGACGCGACTACTATTAGCTCGCGGAATGGACAAGAAGAAAACGTCAGTGTGATCGGCTTGACACAGGCGAACGTGTTGTATGACGTGTCAGCCGGTGAGTCTCCCGAACGACTCCAGTCCGGTGTATTACTTACCGATAGCACAGCCAATCAACTCGGAATTGAGATTGGCGATCCCATCAAGTATAACGGGCAAATGTACCGTGTTCGTGGACTCATTGAATCCGATCAAGGATTCGGAGGAGGTGGACGAGGGCAACTCGTTGTGCCGGAGTCAGCACTTTCTGATCGGGACAACTATGATTCGGTGACCATTGTAACCGAAGATGGTGATGCAGCCACCGAGATTGCGGCGATCCTCCGGGACCACTTTAATGAGGAGACTCACAACGGAGAAGTCGACGAAGAACTGAGTATCACCGATTACAGTGATGTTCAAGAGAATATCAATTCATTCATGAATACGCTGCGCCTCGCGTTACTCGGGATCGGATCGATCTCGCTGGTCGTTGCGAGCGTGGCTATCCTCAACGTTATGCTGATGAGTACAATCGAGCGTCGCGGTGAGATTGGCGTCCTCCGGGCGGTTGGCATCCGTCGCGGCGAGGTGCTTCGGATGATTCTCACCGAGGCAGCGTTTCTCGGCGCAATCGGTGGTCTCGCAGGAGTGCTTATTTCGCTCGTTATTGGACTCGCACTATTCCGCGTGCTTGCTGGTGACGCGATGGTTGTCTTTGAGTGGGAGAGCGCTAGGTATCTGGTGTACGGATTTCTGTTTGCGATCGGGGCGAGCGTGGTGAGTGGGCTCTACCCTGCGTGGAAGGCAGCCAATGATCGGCCCGTTGAAGCACTCCGCGGCTGACCAAACTTTTGGTCCCGTTGAAACGCGATTAGTTAGCGGTGGCGGTGAGGGTGCCAAGCCCCCGCCCTCAAGGAGCCGCCGAAGGCGGCGAGTAGGGCGGGGTAGTTCACTGGCCGTTACTGGTCGCGGGTGACGAACCACCAGTCGTAGTAATTGAGTTCGTCGTCGTCAGCAGCCTCGGCTTTTCGGTCCTGGGCGTCCGCCTCAGTTCCTGGCGGTGACAGGAGGACCTGGTCACCGAATTTGTCGTTGTTCGGCCAGTCAGCGGGAGCGGCGACGCCGTCGTCGTCGCTCTTCTGGAGTGCACGCAGCGAACGGAGGACTTCGTCAATGTTACGACCGATCTCCATCGGATAGGTCAGGCGCAGTCGAACTGCTCCCTCCGGATCGATAACGAAGACGGTGCGGACGGTTGCCGTTCCTGCACCGGGGTGGAGCATGCCGAGTTGCTGGGCAACCGCTCCCTGATCGTCAGCGATAATCGGGAACTGGATGTCGACGTCGAGGTTCTCGGCGATCCACTCGGTCCACTTGATATGCGAGTGGACACGGTCGACCGACAGCCCGAGCAGTTCGGCGTTCAGTTCCTCGAACTCCTCACGGCGCTGCTCGAAGGCGACGAACTCCGAGGTACAGACCGGCGTAAAGTCACCTGGGTGGCTAAACAGGACGAGCCACTTGTCCTCGTAGTCGCCGGGCAGCGAGCGCTCACCCATGCTTGTCTCGACGGTCAGGTCGGGAAACGTATCGCCAATGCCAGGTACGTCAGTCGTCGATTCGTCCATTTGAGCTGTGTGCTTCGTCATCTACAGCTTTTCTTTGGGTAGCAGACTACTAAAGCACCCTCTTACAAACTATATTTTTGGATTCGATAACCCACTCTCTCGAGTACAACACATAATTGCTGGTTATTCACTCGATCGACCGTGTCAACGGGTTAAAATTGAGTCTACTCGATTCCCACGTGACCACCCGGTGTAGTTTGTGTGGTACAAGATGGGTGGACACCATGACAGATCATCCGACTCTCTCGGAGTTCGTGACGAACGAAGCGACTTACTCGAGGCCGGCCAGTCAGCAATCGACTGACGAGACCGTGACAATGACCGCTGATGAGCGGGTCGCAACGTACCTTATTGAAGATCAGATGGCGGGTCTCACAGACGCAATCCGCGAAACTGTCCAAAACGGCATCGACAGTTCCGGGTGATCTCGTGTGCTGGTCAGCGTCTCACCCGAGCGGTCGCTCATTCTCGATGGTCGATCTCGAGTCGACCGAAGGGCGACGCAATCTCTCGGTGCTTGGCGCAGGAACCAAGCAACGAGCAGACGACGGTATCTTCGCTTCGCTCGAGTGCTCGCACGAGAACTTGGGATCGAGCGAGATGTGTACTACGGCGAGGCGAGTGTCAATGCCTGGATCGACGGCAGGACGTACATCGTGATCACCGACTCCGCCGTGACGAGCCGCCAACGTGCCGTTTGGATGCACGACCTGTATCTTGTAGTGTTACACGAAGCCGCTCACGAAACCTCGAGTCGTGATCGGCCTTCTCATGGGCATCACTTCGAGAGCACGTTTCGGTCGCTTGTTGAGGATCCAGATAATCGAAGTTCGTTCGCGAAACTTGTCCAGCAGGTCGTCGACGAGGGGTTTCAGTCCATGTTCAAGAATACGAGACCACACTGAGATTTGAGTGATCAACAACAACCGAGGTCGTCTTGAGGGGCAATTTTATTTAGCTGTGGGTACACTGTATGTACAGAGAGCAACTATGGGAACGACTCGAGTAAACTTCCGTATTCCAGATGAATTAGTCGAAAAGGCCGATGTCGCAGCGAAGATTACGCACAAGAATCGGACGGAGATTGTGACTGAGGCACTTCGATCCTATCTAGACGAAATCGAAGACGAGGACGCGTTCAATGAAGAGATCGTCGAGCTATATCTTGAAGACGAGATCAGTTTTGATGTCCTCAAAACGTTTATTGGTCGCCAAGACGCCGAAGCGGTTCGTACCTCAAAAGCCGTTCTTGACCAAGGTGAGGATCTCGCCGACGAGCTTGCGGGGCTGTAGCTGGCAATGATTGTTGCCGATACGAGTGCACTTATTTCGTTAGCCATAGCCGAGGTAATTGACCTTGTCTTCGCTGAGTTCGAGGTTCACACGACGAGTGTGATTATGCAAGAACTCGAAGAGACAGCTGAGTATGACGATCCACATGGACAGGCAGCTCAGAATGTGCTCGAGCAGCAGGCGCAATTCTCTGTTCACACCGTTGACGGAGAACAATTTGAGTCATCAACGATCGATCAGGGGGAGGCAAGTTGTATTAGGTTGGAAGAGCAGCTTGAACCTGCATTTCTTCTGACCGACGACCTCCGAGCACTCCCAGAGATTCAGAATCTCACAACTGCCAAGGTCACACTCTCACCAATTGTACTCCGGGCGCTCGTCAAGCGGGGCGTACTTGAACCAAAGAACGCTCAGAATAGACTCGAGCAGATTGCCAAGACCCGAGACTGGCTTGGTGCGCCGATCTACCGTCGTGCAAGACAGCTCCTTGACGAATAGCTAACACTGCTCTTCTGGGGATGTGATCCGAAGTTCATCCTCGACTTCGTAGAAGTAGCCCCGTTCAAGGAGCCGCGTCAGTGCGTACTCGACGCCCCGTTGCTCGAGCGCTAACTCTGCATCGGCGGCCAGAATGTCAGTGGCATCGTCATAATTGATCAGCGGAACACTGTCTTCGCCAGCATCCGGCCGACATGCCTGCGTACACAGCCGGTCGTAGCACTCGAGAATCCACTCCGGAAGTGGTGGCCGTGGATCTGTGACGCGAGCCATTGCAGTTCTGTCTGGTTGTTTCGGTAGTCATCCGCTTAACAGTACCCGTTGAATACGGGTTTTGCTCGCAATCGAGTGAGATTTTATGGTGCGACGGCTGCCGTGTCGCCAGCCTCTGGGTCGAACGGGAGGTTGATGACAAGTTCGCCGACAGCTTCCCTCAAGTTTGACATCACGCACAAAGGTGGTCAATCACAAAGCCATACAGGACAGTTCCAAGCACCTCAACGGAACAGTGGATGATCACAGAGTCAATGGAGACGGTTCTGACCAACTGAGAATCGAAGCGAGGTTGATAGTAACTCTCCCAAACATCTCATCTGTCGCGTTCCCCGCGCGACAGGCCAGTTAAATCATCCACGACTCTCTTTGTCTCAGTCCGCCCGGCGGCCACCGCTCTACGCCCATCCGGGTGACTTTTGAGGTCCGATCAAGGAGTTCCTACAACTGTAGCTGTTTATCGGTCAGATGCCTCGTCGACGACCCACTTGAGCCGAGGTGTCTCGACAAATTCCTCAACGAATTCGCCTCCCTTTCCGGGATACTCTTTCACGAAAATTGCTGTCTCAGTGGGATACTGTACCGTGACGGTGGCTCCGTTTCCGTATCGATCGTCAGGGAATGCGTTCCGGAGGAAGAGATGGACCTTCTCATCCGGCGAACTCCCTTGTGTATGAGTGATCAGCGGATGGACTTCGTCGCCGCAATATTCGAGTTCAAGTGAGTTCTCGTCGGGGTGCCGTTGTTCGAAGTTATCGAGAACCCATTCGATGGCATGTCGCGTCTGCAGTGGCTGGTAGGCGGGAACGGTTTGTTTGGGCGTATGCCATCCCTCTGTGTTTTGAACGTATCGAAGACGATCTCGACGGGATCGACGGCATCGTAGAGGGTCGAAAGCGCTGCTGCGAGGCGCGACTGATCGATCTTTGCCAGTGGTGTGGCTTCGGGGAGGTAGAACTTCGCTTCGTCCCCGTCGAGCCAGTGGTCCGAATGTCCGTGAACACTAATGATCTCGGTTTGTGATGGCCTCATGACGTCGTGCTGCCGAATACTGATTTCGAGCGGGATCGAAACATCACTCGATGATGACATCCGCTTTTCCACAGCAGATAGATTCCCTTCTCCGCCGAGATAATGAGCACCATCTGATAGTGTGATTCGAACGCTGCCCGTGAACTCGAGTAGAGCCAGCTGTGGAATAGGTATCGATTCTGCAGTCTTTCGAATCGAGCTGATAACCTCGGTGACCGGAATACCAATTTTGTCGGAGAGTTTCTTCTCGTGAGCGTCTTCTCCATCGACACTCGAAACGACGTACTCGATATCTGTTGGACAGAGCAGGGGATCAAGGGCGTCGGTGGTTTCGACAACCGTTTGCAAGCCACGTTCAAACTGCTGTTCCTCACTCAGGTCGCCGAGTGGTGTCTCGAATCGTAGCCGGAAGAGACGTTTGTCATACGTGATGTAGTCATAGTCTTTAGTTGGCATGTTCACCTCTTCGTAGAGTTTCCTGATAGTGAATTCACCGCGATTAACCACGTTGCCATCGTTATCAGCGATTTTCACAGCCATATCCGGATTATCGAAGCCGGATACATCCACTGGTAGGTCATCTATAGGCTGAGTGGCTGGATTTTTTAATTAGCCCTAATAAGGAGCTTAAACGATTCTCTGGACGACTCTGGTTCGTCGGTGTTCGGGTTACAGTCATTCGCGATCCCATGCCGGGAAGCCGCGCCGTTTACGGCGCGGAGGATGTCACTCGTCAAGGAAGGTGTCAACGTCAAATTCAGTTTCCCAGCGTGGTCGCACCGGTCCTGGCATCTCGTCGGCAAGATCACGCAGTTCTTCAAGCGTCGTCCACGGGTAGCACTGCCCCATCGCTTCCCACCGCTTGAAGAAACTCAAATGCACCCAGCTGTACACTGCCGGTTCCTCGTCGACACTGGCAGTTCTCTCTTTGATAATGTCAGTTAACTCGCGCTCGGTGATGTCGATCCCCTCACGCTGTGCGGCTGTGATGAGCGACGCTAACTCTCGCTTCTTCTTTTCTTGCTCTCGGTCCTTCTCATCGATGTTGTCAAAGTCCGTGTAGTAAATGGAGAGTGCTGCTTGGATAGCGTCCTCTCGCGTCTCGAGGTTATCACGGGTGAGGCCTGTGTAATCTCGAGGGAACACAAATGTCTTTCTCGCGAACAAGGATCTGCACACGCCTAATTCAGGACTCTCTCCGCCGCCTTCTTTTTCGTAGACGCCCGCAATAGAGTCAGCGAATTCGCCGAGGAGATTGATTTTAATATCGAATTCAGGGATAACCGCCGTGTCAAGATCAAGCGTGTCTCCAAGCACGATCGACTCGGAGTTGGTTGGCATGTTCAAGCAGTTGGCGAACTCGCGCAGCCGGTGGCCGTACTGGCCCCGGTAGCTACCGAGAACGAGGTAACTGGTGTCAGCTTGCTCGAATCGTGGCAGTTCTTCGTTCATATATCGAATGACTTCCTGCCAGTCTCTCTGTGGCGCTTCTATCCCCTCGAATATTCGGTTGACAGCTTGGTAGATGGCATTTGCGTTCTGGGGAACCCGTGGACCGCTCATGTTCCTCTTTACAGAGGTGTTCGGCTTAAATGTTCATACACAAGTTGGCTAAGCTGCTTCAATCCCAACCTGACTAACCCGAACAGTTACGTAACTTCGGCTGGAAAATAACACACATGAGCAATAGCGCGGACGCCCACCGCGGCCCGCCCGAAAGGCCAACCGATCCTTTCGGCGGGGAAGATGTTTTGCCGTTCGAGAAACAGCGACGCGCACACCGGTTTATCACGCAGGAAACTCGCTACTATATTATCCAGACAATTCTCGGGCATCCAGACCATCTCGTCACACTGGACGAACTGGAATACCTGGTACCCAAGAATCGATCAACCATCCTCGAGCATCTCGATCGACTCGCAGAGAAAGAACTCGTGACAAAACAGGTCTATGACGGTGATGACGCTGAGCAGAATGACCCACGCGAGTTCTGGAGGTTCACTAGCTATGGCATCACTCTACTCGATGAATACGACTACCTCCGGTACGTGCCTGTGCTGCGCGCCCTTCATGACAACCTCTACCTAACTGAGAAAATCGAGCGGCACCGAAACGCACCTCGTCCCGTCCTGCCTGATGACGTTGCCAACGCTTTCACTGCGCCTACTCTCGACGATGAACTGCAAGCCGAACTTGACGATGCGTTGGCTGCCCGGGAGCGCGGTGGCGGCCGACTCTTCGACGCTCCCCCGGTGGAACCTGACTCGGACGCCATCACCGAGGACGACGCAGACCGCCCGCTTGACGAACTGTTCTAATACTGGGGGCGACACCCTGTCTGACTCGTTCTGTGACAGTTTTCTACGATCCTATCTCGAGTGCGTTGGCGGCTTCGCGTGGTTCGACATCGTGATCAACAAGATGATCGTCGGCCAACTGCTAGGCGTGCCCGGCGAGTTCGGGATCGGTCCGTTCGTAGTGAACTGAAAACTCAGTCAGTGCAACTGCGGTCAATTTATTGATAAACAAGATGTCCGGCCTGATGTTGCCGTTCTTGAAGAGAACTTGGAGTGATCAGTACAAACGATCTCGAAGGTACTGATCAAGGTCGTCGGTGTCGAGAGCCATGACTTTCGGAATGATGTTCTCGTCGTCTGGATCATCAAGTCGAACGAGTTCCGGTGAAATCGCCGCTTGGAGCAATGCCGAAACCATGAGGTCGTCTGCAGCCGCGTCAGCAGGAATATCGGCTAGCATCTCTATCAAAAAGGCCGCATCATCGCCGGGATCATCGTCGACAATGTTCCGGACGAAGGTGTTGTTGTTGATGCGACGGAGGTCACGATTCTCGTCGACGCAAACGCGGACGAGTTGCAGATCCTCGTTGCGGAACACAGAGTCAATTTTCTCGCGAGGGACGCAGAGATCAGTCCTGATCTCGCCGATTTTGAGGGCCGCAAACGGGTCGGCAAGTCCACGGCGTTCTGCTTGCACCTGTTCATCGGAATCAGAGAACGTGGCTTTTTTGCGATAGTCGGCGTCGGTGGGCGGCTGCCAGCCACCCTTGAGCCAGGGCATTTCAGTTTCAACGACGACAGTTTTGCCATCCTCGAGCGTTGCAGTGTACCACGGCGGAGAATCGAACATAGCGTCCAAACCGCCAAACTGATCGATGACTGCCGCGGAGTAGACGCCCATACGGGGGAGTTCCTCGATGGCCTCGGCGAACGGTCGTCCCTCTCGATATGCATATCGGTCCTCCGGAGTGAATAGCGGGGCGTAGTCGACGTCAAGAGTGGCTGAAAGCCGACATAATAATCCAAAGATCGAGCTCATTATATCCAGATATTCAGCCTTGTCATCACTGTACGCCGGCTTGATTTTGTGTCCACAACCGATACTGAGTACTGGTTCACTCGGTGATTGATCTTCGTCTAAATTAAATTGAATACGGAACTGTAAGCTGTCATAAGATATTTCGATTATGTGATATCCACTCTCGACTCGCTTATTATCGGGATCAGTTTCAAACCCTGCTTGTTCATAGGTGGCAATGGTGTCGCCGATGACACTATCTAGTGACCGTGATGTGTAAAACGCCATCATGTCAATTGGGCCGCCCATAGATGGATTTTTACTGTCTGTTGATATATGATGCTGGGGTTCAGAACAGTAGATCCGCGATGTATTCGTCGATTCTATCGATGTCTTCGAGGTCAGCGAGCGTGTCGAGCGCGCCAAGCACCGCCTGAAGATTGTCGTCGATGAAGTCGTCCTGTTGGGCGACGCGACCCAGTGAAATGAGCGTGTCGTGCTTGTTCGTGTCGACGTCGAGTTCCATCACCTTCGTCACGACGTTCTCATCGTCCGGATTGTCAAGGCGAACGAACGACGGCGGGATGGATTCATGGAGCAATGACGAAATCATCTGCTCGTCTCGGGTCGCATCTGCCGGAATGTCCTCGAGCATCCGCTCGATCACATCGGCTTTTCCGCCGGTGGTGTCCTCAACGACATTCCGAACGAACGTGTCGGTGTCGACCCGGCAAAGGTCCCCTCGTTCGTCGATGCGAACCCGGACGAGATGAAGATCCTCATTGACGAATTCCTTGCTAATGTCGTCGAGATTGACGCAGACATCGGCACCGAAGTCACCCTTATCCAGTGTCGCGAATGGGTCGGACAGTCCAGATGAATCGTTGTCAGCAGTGACTGTCTCGACATCGGCTTCTCCGAGGAGATGATAGTCGGCAGGCAATTTGCTGTGGTAGTCCTTCCACGGCGTTCGCGTCGTGACAATGAGAATACACCCGTTCTCGAGTTCCGTGACTTTCCACGCCGGTGTCTCGAGGACGTGGTCTCTCCCACCAAACCAGTCGATTAACAGCTTCGAGTAGACCCCCAGCCACGGTATTCGCTCGAGTTCGATCGGCGTTTCGAACGGAATGACTGTTTCTGGTGAGGGGGTGTTCGGGTCGACGTGGGTGTTATGCGTCGAAACGTAGACAGGATCTAACTCGACAGTAAGGTCACGGATGAGATCGACGAAATCGCGCGCGAACCCTGTATACTCGTTATCGGGATCGGCGTCTGTTGAAACGAATCCGTTCGCGGGCGTTTTGATATTCAACACCGAATCTATCGCCCCACTCCAATCTTCGATCCTGAAATTTAGCCGTACTTGTCTATTGCCATCGTATACCACTACTCTGTTTCTGTCACTGAGCGTGATTTTATCAGGATCTAGTGGTGTCGATGATTTACTGGCGAGTCCTAGTTTCGCGCAAACGGATAGCGTTGGCTCAATTAGTTCTTCGGGCTCCGAACGTTCCGTACTATGGAACGACGCGAAGATGCGCCCTTCCATTCTCAGTGGTTCACTCATTCTTACTTACCCACTTCACCGTAGCTTTTGAACTCCACTGTGACACCACCGAAGTCGTCTTCGATCATATCGGCGAGTTCGGTTGGTTCACTGACGTTCCGAGATGGTCGTCGCGCTTGACCTCCGATCAGACGGTGTGCCTCGTACCGGGAAATCGCCAGCGAGACGGAGCTCTCCCGCGGGACGGTGTCACGTGGATCGAGGACGTCGAGCGGCGTGCGCGTACCGTGAGCGACCGTGAAGCGCGTCACCAGCTTATCAACACCGCGCCCGACGACCTCGAGGACGGTCGTCACAGATACCTGTTTAGACTCTTCGGTCTAGTATTAACTGACTAGCAAAAGCGTGTCACTCGGTTCGCCAAACAGGTGGGTTCAAACACCCGGAGCTGTTGTAAGTAGATGAGTAACGATGGTCTCCCGGTCGGAGAGTGAGCGGCTTAAACTGGAAGCAGACACGATTATGACTCGCTACCAGAAGGTCGAGCAGGCGTTGGAACGAGCACGTAACGAGGATGGTGAACACTGGGAAACGGGAGAACTCGAGATGACACTCGAAACGCCGAATGGCGAGGAGATCGATGTCGCGCTTGATCTCCACACGAATCCGGCGCGGAGCGCCCAAGCGCGGTATGACCAAGTCGCCGAACATGAAGCCGAGCAAGAGCGGCGACAGCAAATCGCCGATCAACTGGATCCACTCCCGGCAGATCCGGTCGCGTATCTTATTTGCTACCACCTCGATGCTGTCGAAGGGAATTACCCAAAATCGATTGCTGGACACCTTGACGCCGAGCGGAGCCAAGTGAGAACTCTGTGTAAGGAGATGGAACAGTTGGGATTGCTCGAACGCGTTGAATCTGGAACTGTCAAGCAACGTCGGGTCAAGGCGAAGATGGCTAACGAGGTCCGCCAGCATCACACCTACTATCGGCTGTCACGGGATGGGGATCATCTTCTCCGATTTCTCTCTGAGCGCGAGGGGAAGGTAAACGTCTTACGACACCTCCCGGATGGAAACGCGATCGTCCAGCGACTTTCCCGTACCGGGCCGGACGCTCCTCGTACGACTGCTGCAGAGTGGGAGATGGAGTTCGAGTACGTCAGACACCTCTACCGGACACTTCGACGCGTGGGACTCGTCACGCAGTGCGATGGTGAGCCAATCGATGGCGAGGCCCGATCAGCGATGGACCGGACGTACTATGCGACGACAGAGACCGGTGATGATGTGCTCGAAGCGGTTGGAAGCGAATGAACTAGCGATTATCGATCTTCCGTGCTGTTTCGGGAGAAGGAACGATCAATATTCTAGTTTCTGTTTTTACTTTGAGAAATCATCAGATGATTAAGTTTAGTATTATTAAATATCATACACTCATCATCTACAATTCTTCGAAGGGGTTTGTAAACGAGTGTCTCTTGCAATGAGGGTTTAGAAAACGCTATACGGGTGGATCACAAGAGTTCTGGAAAATGAATGCGTTAAAGCTTGACATGGTCCAGTACGACTGCCCGTACATCAGGACCACTCGAGAACACGATGTCGCCTTTCACACCCAACACTGGGACTTCAACCAGGCGGAGCGGACCCTCGAGACACGGCTGCTCGCGATCGGGGAGACCCCGGAAGAGTTACACGGTGCACTCGAGACGCTCAACGGCTACGAGATGCTTCAGGGGTACGAGCTCCTCTCTCGCAAACAGAACACGGCGCTCATTCGGTCGCGAATCGGCGAAACTGACGCCATGCAGACGATCCGCGAGAACGACGGCTATGTGACAGGCCCGTTCGTGATTCGAAACGGAAGTGAGATCTGGAACGTCGGCTTCGATAGAGAGCGGTCGGCGGACGACGCCCTTTCAGAACTCGACGCCTCGAACGAGTTCACGGTCAGGGGTGATGACTCAATCCATATCGACGACTTCTTCGACATTCTTCAGAACGTCGAATCCCTCGGTACGATGCTTCGGGCGCTCCAGAACCTCACCGATAGGGAGCGCGAGACCCTCGAGGCCGCAGTCGAGAAGGGATATTTTTCGACGCCGCGAGGAGCGACCCTCGACGACGTTGCTGAGGAGTTCGACATCTCGAAAATGGGTGCCTCGAAGAACCTTCGGCGGAGCCAACGAAAGGTTCTCCGCCGCGTTGTTCGCGTCATGAACGACGTCGAAGCGCAGATGGAGTTACAGGATGAAGTATCGAGTGACCGATAAGAGTCGGGGCTTTTTTCCACTTCGAGGAGTTGTCAGCGGATTATACCCCGTGGATCGATCTCTTCGCGCAGGAGTCGTAACTGTTCTGCGGTCGGTTCCGGACTCCGATCGTACGTCCCAACATGAATCTCAAAACTGCTTTCCTCGTTTATCGTTGCCTCTTCGACGCCTGGATGTAGGAACTCGAGTGTCAGCTCGCAGTTGTCGTCGAAGCCGTAGACGCCATACTGGGTGATCACGTGAGTCGGCCCGGTTTCGGCAGGGAGACCGGCGTCTTTGCGTTCACCCGGGCCGTCGAGGTAGCCCGGTGTCGTGAGGAAGTCAAGGTCCTCGACGAAACTCGTCTCGTCTTGATGCATCGTAACGATGGTCTCATGAGCGAGCGAGCCGATATCGTTTGCGCCGCCGCTTCCCGGGAACCGGACAGTCGGCCGCTCCCAGTCGCCGATTACTGTCGAGTTCAAATTGCCGTAACGGTCGATCTGTGCGGCTCCGAGGAAACCGACGTCGACGAAGCCGGCGCTCATATAGGACATCACGTCATGCATTCCAGCAGCTTTCACGCCCTGGTGGAAGGTCCGCTCGTCGCCGACCGAGATCGGGAGTTCGGGTGCTTCGGGACCGATGCCGCCGGCCTCATAGATCATCGTCGCGTCGGGCGCATGCGTTCGCTGAGCGAGCATCGCCGCAAGCATCGGCATCCCAGTGCCGACGATGATCGTGCTCTCGTCTTCGATAAGGCTCGACGCGACGGTCGTCAGCAGTTCCGTCGACGTGTACTCTTCGTTCATACACGTTCACCTCCTTCGGGGCCGCCCGCGTCCGGGCGCTCGTAGTTCTCGATCGCCTCGAGCTCGGCGAGTCGCTCCTCACCGCCGACGGCCTCGAGGTACTCCGCGAAGTCCTCGGTCCCGGTAATGTAGCGCTCGAGGTATTCTTCGAGACCTTCTTCAGTCGCTGTGAGGTCCATCCACTCCTCGAGGTGGTCTTCATCGAAGTAGTACTGGTACGGCATCTCACCGGGGTGGCTCCCGTAGGGCGCTTCGACGACCGCATCGACGAGGAAGTAGGGAATCTCGACGTCTTTCGGCCGTGCCCTGAGTTCGTCGCTGTCGACGATTTCTTCGGTGGTGACGATCAGCCGCTTCGCAGCTCCTGCAAGTTCCGGGTCCTCGACGCTGATGCCGTCGATGACTGCATTACCGTGCTTGTCGGCTTTCGAGACGTGGATACAGGCGACGTCGGGATAACAAGCGGGGATCAGCGTGATCGGCTCGCGAGTCCAGGGATCCTCGACGATCTTCGCTGCACTCTTTTCGAAGGTCTCCGCCCCCGCGAGGATTCGGGCGGGGACGAAGGGGACACCCATTTTCGCGGCGAGAAACCGCCACTGGAGGGTCGCATTGCTCGCTTCGGCGACGACGTCGACGTCGCCCTCTTCGACTCGCCGGCGGCTTGCAGGTGCGAGTCCACGGGTTTCGTGGGCAAAACAGTAGGCGGCCTCGACTTTCGAGACCGCACCCGCTGCGATCAGCAGATCGGCGTCGAAGACTGTGGTTTTTCCAGAGAGCGTTAGATCCGCAATATCCTGCCTGACGATCTCGTGGAGGATTGGCGTCGAGATCCGGACGTGGCCGAAGCCACCGCTGGCGAGGAGATCGCTGTCGTCGACGAACCGCTCGACTGCCTCGATCGCGGTCATCCGTTTGTCCTCGAACGCACGCGAGCGTTTCTCCCGGTTCCACTTTCTGACGTCGTCGGGGTGTTCCCAGCCGACGAGTTCGCCATTCCCCTCGTCGATGACGTTCATCGATCACTCACCTCGCCTGCAGGACGGAACCCGACGAACCGCTTGCCACTTGCCTCTGCCTCGAGTACTGTCGCTTCGACCACGAGACCGGTCTCGACGGCTTCGGGATCGGTTCCGGTGACCTGTCCCGTCAGTGTCACGGGACCGAAGTCGACGATCGCGATCGCGTAGGGAGCAGCATCCTCAAAATCAGGATGAGGGACACGGATGACGGTCTTCGATTCGACCATCCCAGTTTCAGGAAGGGTCTTACGCTCGAGTTCGTCGGTTTTCCCTGCCACGGCTGGTGGGACGGTCGCCCGACTATCGCCACGGAGGTAGTAGCCTTCGTCGACCTCGAGGGCGTTGAGCCAGGCATCGTAGCTTGTCTCACGGATTATTTCGTCGCTCATTTGGCCACCTCCAGTACGTGGACAGCAGCAGTTGCAACCGTTCCACCTGCATTGTGGGTCACACCGACTTTCGCATCAGGGACTGCATCGGCGTTTGGATGAGTCCCCTCGAGTAGTGTGGTCAATTCGACGAGCTGACCGACACCTGTCGCACCAACGGGGTGGCCTTTCGCTTTCAGTCCCCCCGAGAGATTGACCGGGAGCGTCCCATCGCGGGTCGTCTCGCCGTCTCGAGCTGCAGTAATCGCCGCTCCGGGCTCGTAGAAGCCAAGCGCCTCGAGTGCGAGCACCTCGGCGATGGTAAAACAGTCGTGAACTTCGGCGACATCAACGTCGGCAGCGGTCACCTCGGCCCGGTCGTAGGCGGCTTGAGCGGCTGATTCGGCCGCTCTCGTCCGCGTCAACTCGCCGCGTTCCTGCAGCGACAGCGTCTCAGTCCCCCGGCCCGATCCCGTGATCGCGACCGCGGGCTCGAGATCGTGCTTGGTCGCGTACTCTCCTGAGACGAGGACGGCTGCAGCGGCCCCGTCGGTGATCGGACAAGCATCGAGTACGCCGAGCGGATCCGCGACCGATGGTGCCTCAAGGACGTCCGCAACGTCGATTTCGCTCTGGAACTGGGCTTTCGGGTTGGTCGTCGCGTTCGCGTGGTTTTTAACAGCGATGTGGGCGAGGTCTTCGCGTGACCCGCCGAACCGCTCCATGTATGCATCCGCGAGCAACGCGTACGCTCCTGGGAAGGTCAGACCGGGACGCCCCTCGTGAAGTTCGTCTGCGGCCCGGGCAAGTGCTGCGGTCGTCTCTTCGGTCTCGAGGGGTGTCATCCGCTCGAGTCCACCGACGAGGACGACATCGGCCTCGCCACTTGTGATTGCCCGCACGCCATCTGCGACGGCGTAGCCGCCGGAGGCACACGCGTTCTCGACACGTGTCGCCTCAAGATCGGTCGTTCCAACCGCGGAAGCCATCAATGGGGCCTGATGGCTCTGTCTCTCGGCGGTCGCTCCCATGTAGTTGCCGTAGTAGAGGGCATCGACGTCCGAACGTGGGACGGCGCTTTTCTCGAGCGCGCTCGAGCGCGCCTCGGCGAATAGTTCCCGGCCGGTTCGTCCGGTATGGTCGCCGAAGTCAGTTGCACCGACACCAGCTATCAGTATCTCTGCCATTACTGGAGAAAGGGTCTCTATCGGCGAAAACCGGCGGGTTGATATGTATACCACTCCTCAAGGCCGGGGGTCGAAGCGTAGACTCGAGTCGAAGCTACTAGGAGACGGGATATTCAGCCGGCGGATTAGAAAGCAGTGGCTCTGATGGAACCCTCTGTGAATGATAGGTTTGGAACCCTCGGTGGTAAGTACAGCAACCTCTTTTACCGGGAGCATCGGCTGGCGTCTGCGACGCCAGCCTCAACCCCCGGCAAAACCCGTTGATGCCAAAAGGTCGCCGTCGCGGGGTTTCACCCCGCTCCGGCGGTGAACCGCTCGCTTCGCGAGCGGATGCTAATCGCTACCCGCAGCGGTAAGTTCGCAGCTGTAGTTACCGTGAGCGGTGTGTCCGAGAAGATAGGTAGGGTCGGACGGACGAGATTGAGTCAGCAGTAGGAACAGGCCAACACAGTAATACTAATCCAGTTCAAATCACCAACAGGTATATTTCACTTCTACTGTGAGTATGTCATTATGGACGAATCTTCCCTCCAGAAACGTCTTGACATTATTCTCCTGCTGTTAGTGGTGAACGTTCTGCTTTTACTCGGAATCGGTTTTCAATACGCTACTGAAAGTACAGTCGGTACTTCCCGAGCGTCGCTTCGTGAGCTGTGCTGAGTCTCGGATGACCGGAGTGAACGCTGGTGTGGTAGCTGAGTGTAGGAGAAACAGAGTCCACAGGTGGAGAGAACCGAACTGAGAAAGCTGAGATACGCCGTTTT